>Ga0209161_10000075_pt1:15000-67722 | contig 67722 bp, 53 predicted proteins | sample GraSoiAngelo_155_FD_186169 | JGI IMG/M metagenome (GOLD analysis project Ga0209161, IMG submission 186169) | Grasslands soil microbial communities from the Angelo Coastal Reserve, California, USA - 14_1009_13_30cm (SPAdes) (version 2) | ecosystem: Environmental > Terrestrial > Soil... | reverse complement strand
TAGAGGGGATCCAGCCCCTCCGAGCGTCCGAGGCGGAACGTCAGGACGTCGCCCCAGCCGGTGAGATTCTGGTGCTCGAGCGTCATGATGCCGCGCTCGGCGCCCACGGAGGGCGACTGGTAGTTGTCGATCGTGAACCAGGCCTTGTAGGGCAGGCGCTCCTCGACGGTGGCCGTCAGCGTGGCCTCGCCGGGCCGGAGCCCCGGCTTCAGGTCGGCGTTCAGTCGCCGGATGCGCGGGTCCTCGAGCAGCAGCTGCAGCTGCTCCTGCAACCTGTTCACGTTGAGCGGCGGGCCCATGCCGAGGGCCAGCCGGCGCCGCAGGTAGCCCGTCCGGAACCAGCGGTTGCCTTCGACGTCGATCTCGGTCACGCGGCCCTCGATGATCTGATAGGTCACCGTGCCCTCGGTGATCGCCTGGTCCGGCAGGATCGCCCCCGAGTTGATGTGACCGCGGTTGATGTACAGCAGCGTCAGCGCGACGCGAAGCGCTTCGAGGTCCTCCGCGGTCAGCTCCCGGTTGACGTACGGCGCGACGACCGTGGCTATCTCCTCGGGCGGCAGCACCGTGTTGCCCACCACGCGGATCTCGCGCACGAAGACCCTCAGCGACGGCAGGACCTCTCGCTCGGCAGGCGGTGGAAGCGGAGGCAGGATCGGCACGGGAGGGGGCCGCCGCGGCTGCTCCTGCAGGAGCGGAGGAGGCTCGCCGGAGCGCCCCGTGGGATCGCCGAGGGGCGGCTGCGCGTGGGCGAGCGTGCACGAGAGGCTTACGGCGATGAGGCCGACGGCGATGAAACGGGTTGCGGTCACCTCAAGCAGCGAGGCGCCGGGACCCACAGTGCGATGCGATTCGACGGGTCGTCATGGCCCGGGCTGTCGTCAAGCGAGAGTGACGGCCCCTCCGTGACGAGGGGGCTCGGCAGGACGCCGCCCGGCTCCGCGGGCAACCCCTCCCGTCCGGACACCACGAGGCTGCTCGACTGGCCACCGGCCAGGCGCGTCGCGCACGCCGCGCGCAGAAGCGTCGAGGCCTGCAGCACGGACTCCGGCAGCTGCGAGACGGAGCTGCTGACGTCCGTGACTCCCGCCTGGATGCCGATCGTGCCGGGCACGCCGAGGGCCGAGGAGGCGCTCAGGATGGAGCTCGTGGTGAGAAAGGTCCCGGCGAAGATGTCGATGTTGCCGCCCGGACCGCCGAACGCGTCGGCGCGAATCTCGCTGCCGTTCAGGATGACGAATTCGACCGGGTGGCCATTCGACCCGATGATGATGTTGCCGCCCTGGCCCAATCCACTCTGGACGCTCGTCGTGATCTTCCCGTTCAACAGATACAGCTGAGAGCCGGTAGTGGTGATCGAGATGTTGCCGCCGTCGGCCGTGGTCGCCGAGGTCGTGATCGCGCTGTTCTGGATGCGGAGACTGTTGCCGATGACGACCGCGATATTCCCCGCGTTTGCGTCCGGGGTCCCCGTGCTCGTCGCCGAGATCGTCGCGTGCTCGGTCAACGCCATTTCTGGCGTTTTGATCGTGACGTTACCGCCGTCGCCGCTCGCCGTCGCATTCGAGGACACGGCCGCGCCGGCGATCTTGACCGGGCCGGCGGCCGTGATCGTCACCTGACCTCCGGGTCCCGCACCCGAGGTCCCGCTGTCGATCCGCGCGCCTCCCGCCAGCGTCAAAGTGCCGACTTTGAGCTCGATGTCGCCCGCTGCGCCCTTTCCCTGCGTGGTCACCGAGATCTTCGCACCGTCGCTCAGCGTCAGCGACGGGGTGGTGGCGGTGATCCGGCCGGCATTCCCGCTGTTATCGGTCGTGCTGAAGATACCGCTTGCGGCGCCAGCGAGGGCCATCGACCCGTTTGCGGTGATCGTCACGTTCCCTCCGGCACCGCCGCTGTTCGGATCGATGTTCGTGGTGTTGCTCTGGATCTGGCCTCCGTTCGTCACGCTCAATGTCTTGCCGAGCGTCGCGACGATGTCGCCCGCCGCGCCCCCGCCCTGCGTGGTGACCGACATCTTCGCGCCGTCGCCCAGCGTCAGGGCCGGGGTGGTGACGGTGATCGTGCCGGCATTCCCGCTGCTGTCGGCCGTGCTGAAGACACCGCTTGCCGCGCCGGCGAGGGAGACGGACTGCCCCGCGTTGATCCTCACCGTGCCCCCGGGCCCGCCTGCCTGGGTCCCGCTGTCGATCCGCGCGCCTCCTGCCACCGTCAGGGTGCTGAGGTCGAGCGTGATGTCACCCGCCGGGCCCGCGCCCTGCGTGTTCACCGAGATCTTCGCGCCGTCGCTCATCGCCAGCGACGGGGCCACGGAGTCTCGCGGGCCGATCGTCACCGTGCCCCCGCGCCCGCCTGCCTGGGTCCCGCTGTCGATCCGCGCGCCGCCGCCTAGCGTCAGGTTCCCGACGTTGAGCGCGATGTCGCCCGCCGCGCCCCCGCCCGTCGTGTTCACGGAGACCTTCGCGCCGTCGCTCAGCGTCAGCGATGGAGTGGTGGCGATGATCCGGCCGGCATTCCCGCCGTTATCGGTCGTGCTGAAGATACCGCTGGCCGCGCCGGCGAGGGACACGGACTCTCCCGCGCTGATCGTCACGTTCCCTCCGGCACCGCCGCCGGTTGGATTAGTGTTTATGGTGTTGCTTTGGATTTGGCCTCCGTTCGTGACGAGCAATGTCTTGTCGAGCGTCACGACGATGTCCCCGGCCTTCCCCGAATCGCGAGTACTCGCCTTCAACAGCCCGTTGTCGATCGTCAGAGCCGGCGCGGAGATCGTCACCGGACCAACATTCTGACGTGCCGTCTGACTCGTGATCCCGCCTCCGTCGGAGATGACGATGGGTTCCCTGGCCACCACCGTCACGCTCCCACCCTGGAGGGAGACCTCCGAGCCGCTCTCGATCTTTGCCCCGTCCGTGACTCTGAGGCTTCCCACGTTCAGGGAAACGGCGCCGGGCGGCCCGGAGATAATCCTGCTACCGCTGAAGATCCCGCTGGAGTTGGAGCCGTTCAGAGGATCACGGCCAGAGAGTGAGACCGAGTCAGCGATGACGCTGATCCCACCGGCGGAAGCGTCGCTCAAGGCACTGCTGAAGATCGTTGCCCCGCCGGTCGCCGTAAGCGTACCGGTGTTCACGGAAATGTTTCCGGAGAGGCCGTCAAACTGCGCTACGGACGACATCGTTCCCCGGTCACTCATCGCCACGGAGGAGGCTTTGACGGTCACTCCGCTGAGGTATTCACTGAACGTGGTGCTGAACAGACCGCTGTTCGTGCCGGAAACGGTGATGGTGCCGCCCGTCGCGTCGACCGTCACGCCACCGGTCGGCGTCGGCGCACCCGTCGCATCGACGGCGAAGTTGAAACTCTGACTCGTTCGGGAGATGTTCGAGCCGCCGGTGAGGCTGAGGCTGCCGACGGTGGCGGAGATATCGCCGCCGAGCCCCGCGGCACCAAAGGTCTCGGCGCGAACCGTCGCCCCGTTCGTCAGCTCCATGGGCCCCTTCACCACCAGGTTGACCGCTCGCGCCGCGCCCGCTGCGTTGCCCATGGTGTTGGCGAGGATCGAGGCATTGTCCATGACGAGGCGACCGGCGCGGATGAGGACAGTGCCGCTCCCAGCGCCGCTGGCGTCGATCACGGCCCTGCCCGAAATGTCGATGCGACCGAGGGCGGTGAACGAATCCACGTTGATATCCGGGAGCGCGGTCATCACGGCTTCCCCTGCCGAAGCCACGCTGACGATCTGAACACGGCCGCGCGGCGCCACAACGGTTGAAGCGTTCGTCTGCGGCGGGGTTACAGCGTCGCGCAACGCACCGGGTCCTGTTATTGCGATGGGGCCGCCCACCACCGACAGGACTCGAGTCACAGTGGCGCTGCTCGTCGGAACCTGGAGACTCGCCGTCGTAGCGACTCCTTGGGTGATGGAGACCGCGGCGGGCGTAGGACCCAGGAACCCGAACGCCGCCGGCGCGAGGCTGCTCACGTCCGGAGTGACGGGTCTAGCAGAAAACTGGACGCAACTGGGAGCGCAGTCACCCAAACGCAGGTAGTCGGCGGTGCTGACGTGGAAGGACCCAGGCACGCTGAGCCGCGCGTTCGCGCCGAAGATGACCCCGGACGGATTGATCAGGTAGAGACTTGGGTTCCCCAGGAACCCGGTGAGGGCGGTGGAGTTGACGGCGAGCACCCCGTCGATCGTGGATTGCCCCCCAGTCACACGGGCGATGATATTCGAGACCGTGTTCTGGGGCGTCGTCGTACTGCGGGTGAAGGTCGCCATGCCACCCGTCGGCACGTTGAACAGGGCGAAGCTATGAAAGAGGTTCGCACCCCGGAGAGCACCCAAGCTGGAAGGGATGGTGGTGTTGAGCCCGGAGACCCCCAGCGTCCCCGTGCCGACGATGCTGTTGTCGAGTGTGATACACGGGTTGCACGCGAACGCCCCGGCGACACCGGTACAGCCAAGCAGCATACCGGCGGCCAACACGGCCGCCCGAAGAGCGACTGACCGGTTGCCGCAATTGTGCCAGACCCTCGCCATTGCTGACCTCGCCTGGAGGCGCCCGCTCTCTGGCAACCCCGGGAGCCCGTTCGGCTCCCGGGTGCCAACTATAATCGTTGCTAGCGGGGGATTTTGACGACCTTCGCCTGTCCGGCGCCCTTATCCGCGCCGATCGTAACATCGACGAATGTCGTGGTGTCGGTCAGGTTCGCGCCGAAGCCGGCGGCTGCGAGGCCAAAGGTTTTCCCGAACAGCGGAGTGATCACTGCTTTGAATGGTCTACCAGTGATGAGCCCCTCGAACGTGTAGAACTTGTGTCCGAAGAACGTCAGCGTCTTGAACTGCTTCAGAGGCACCGAAGTGCTGAAGTCGCCGACATCGAGACTGAAGGCGTCGTCTGGGCCGGCGGTCGCCGGATTGATTCCGCCGCTGAGCGGGCCGAGCTTGAACACAGCTCCGACTTCGAACGTGTTCCGGAGGCTTTGGGTCGCGACGGCGGCGTTGAAGGTATCGAACGGCACTCCCGTTATTTTCAGGAGATCGGCGCCGCGCCCTGGACCCTCCGCTTCCACGGCGGCCACTCCGAAGCTTCCCGCCGTGTAGACGGTTTCGAATTGCTTTGAGAAGCTGATCTCGATGCTGTTCATGACTTGCAATCGGCAGGGGAAGCCGACGTCGATACCACCCGTCGCTCCACAATTGATATCCTCGACCACCGCGCCCGTGAACAACCCGCCCGGCTTCAGTGGAACGGTGGTCGTGCCGGCGGCCAAAGACGGTCCCTGGTCGCTAGGATCCCCTTCTGTCGCCGGCGGTGGAATCGTGTTGACGACGTCCGAGCCCGACGCAGCGTTGAGCGCCGCGCCGGTCACCGCGACCTGAGCACCCGGATTGGGCCCGAGGACACTGCCGTCCATGGTGACGCCATACGTGTGAATACCGCCGGGAACGATTCCAAAGGAATCCTGAGAATCCAGTTCCAGGGTCAGGACCGCGGGGCCCGTGTCCGCCGAGATCAGCATGTCGGTCGCAACCATCAGCGACACGCCACCATTGCCCTTGTCCAGGAAAACTCTGGGAGGATCGACGCGTCTCGGGATCCGCGCGATCGTAATCGACGCCCCGGTGTCATCGAAATACGTCCCGTCGCCGAACGATCCCCCAGTCGATAGGTCGATGTACTCTTTGCCGTGCGAATCAAGCAGGAGAAAACCGGTCGCCGGGTCTACGGCGCTACACAGCGTGCCACCCTCGGCCAAGACGCCATTGACGCGAACTCTGACGACGCCACCGTAGCCGGCCTCAGCGTTTAGACAGTCCTGAGCGATCGCCGGCTGAGACGATAACGCCAAACCCAGAAGAGCGGCCGCCGAGACTGCCGCGAGGGTTTTGCCGGTCGCCCATTGCCGGAAGCGTTTCTCGAGAATTAACCGAGCGCGTGTCTTCATTCAGACGTTCCTCCCCCCGCCCAGCGGGTCTGTCGAGACGGCCACAAAAATCAGCCATGCCCCATGGCGCGGTGAGGCGGCGTATAGTGGCTCGCGGCCTACATCTTGTCAATAGGTAAATCCGACTGGGCAACAATTTACCCTATAGGGAAGTGCGCGACATACCGGTGAGAACTCTCGGTCCGATGGCGGAGGCTGCATGAGCCGAATCCTCTACGCGTGGGAGCTCGGCACCGGCTATGGGCACCTCGGCTCTGTCCTCCCGCTCGCGGTGAGACTGCGGGCGCGTGGCCACGAGGTCGTCTTCGCCCTGCGCGACCTGACACACGCTGAACGATTCCTCGGCCGGCGCGGCTTCCCCCTCCTCCAGGCGCCCGTCTGGTTGAGCGAGAGACGAGGCCTCGACCTTCCGGTCAGCTATGCCGAGATGCTCGCGAACTTCGGGTTTCTCGATAGGGCGGGCCTGACCGGCATGGTGAAGGCCTGGCGACAGCTCTACGCTCTCGTGCAGCCCGATCTCTTGGTGATCGATCATGCGCCGACCGCGTTGCTTGCCGCGCGAGGTACGGGAATCCGCCGCGTGTTGTTCGGAACCGGCTTCTGTTCACCGCCCCGGACATCGCCGATCCCGAGTCTTCGTCCCTGGCTCAACATGTCCCCCGAACGCCTCCTCGAGAGTGAACGGCAGGTCGTCGCGACGATGAACGAGCTATCGGGCGACCTGGGGACGAAACCGCTCGAAGCGTTGGCCGATCTCTTCGAAGCGGACGAGGACTTTCTATGCACGTTCGCCGAGCTCGACCACTTTTCGCGAATGGGTGCGCACTACTGGGGACCACTGTTCGCCTCGGATGAAGGAATCGCCCCAGAGTGGCCGGCAGGAAGCGGCGAGCGCATCTTCGCGTATCTGTCTCCGGCTTATCACGATTTCGAGAAGGTCGTGAGCCAGCTGAGGAATCTTCCGTGCCGGAGCCTCATCCACGCCCGGGGGGTATCAGAGAAGGAGATCCTGAAGTATCAGGCGCGAAACGTCGTCTTTTCAGCCGAGCCCGTTCGGATGACGCAGGCAAGCCGAGAAACCGACCTCGTGATCTGCCACGGCGGCCACGGCACCACTGCGGCGTCGCTCCTCGCGGGTCGGCCCGTCCTCGTGCTGCACCGTCAGGTCGAGCAGTTGCTCATGGGGCAGAACGTCGTCGCCCGGGGGCTGGGGAAGACCATCAACCCTGACAGCAAGAATCCGAGCTACAAGCAGCTGGCGCGAGACATCCTGTCCGATGCCCGATTCGCCGAGCGTGCCCGAGAATTCGCCGCCAAATACGCGGACTTCGATCTCGCGCAGCAGATCGATCGGATCGTCACGCGCTGTGAAGAGATCATCGGAAATGAAGGCGGCCGAGAGATCTACCGCAAGACCTGATCGGCGAGGGCGACCCTCAGCCGACCGAGGTCGAGCGGCTTGCGCAGGAGCGTGAAGCCGAGCCGCCGCGCCGCGGGATCGAGGTCGGTGGCGGATGCCGTCAGCATGATGACGCGCAGCGCGGCGTCGCGCGCGCGCGCGCGCTCCACCAGCTCGACCCCGTTCATGCCCGGCATGCCGAAGTCGGTCAGCAGCACGTCGTAGACGCCCGGCTCCAGGCGCTCCAGTCCTTCGGCCGCGTTCGTCACGGCGTCGGCCTGGCAGCCCCAGTGAGCAAGCAGGTCGCAGAGCATGAAGCGAACGTGACGTTCGTCGTCGACTACGAGCACGCGGCGCGGACGTCCTTCGACGATGGGGTCGGAGATGGGGTCGGACACGACGCCGTGAGACTAGCGGCGGACGTGACGCCGAATCAATCGCTGAGATCACCGCTCCGGACGCGGCGATCCGCACGCCACCGCGCGCGAAGCCACGCCCGTCGCGACGAACGCGCCCGTGGCTCGCTCGGGCCCGCATGCTCAGCGGACGCGGACACGCGACCCTTCGCGAAGGCGCATCCCACCGGTCGAATTTCATGTTGTGGACGGCGGTGGATACGTGGATATCGTCGGTCCTTCGCTTGCGGTCACAGGCGTTCTAAATATCCGCCTCCGCGCAAAGAAAGGTGCGACGACGATTCGGCTTGAAGGCGACGAGCCGACCTCCCGCCGCTCTCCGCGCGTTCACCGGTCCGGTGCCGCCGCGCGCAGCCGCCGCGCCGCGCACGGTCACACCGCCGAAGCCGGCACGGCCCGTGGAAGTGGGAGAGAACCTCCCGATGGGCTTCATGGCCGGGCTCGTCGCCGCTGCCGTCGGCGCCGGGCTCTGGGCGCTCATCACGATCATCACCGGCTTCCAGATCGGCTGGATGGCCGTCGGCGTCGGCTTCCTCGTCGGCTGGGCGGTGCGCGTGGCCGGCAAAGGCACGCACATGGCGTTCGGCGTCCTGGGCGCGGCGCTGGCGCTGGGCGGCTGTGCCCTCGGCAACCTGCTGGCGGTCGTCGTCATGGCCGCGCGCGACTTCGAGGTGCCGCTCCAGGCCGTCTTCACGCGGCTCACGCCCGATGTCGTGTGGAGCCTGACGGAGACGACGTTCAAGCCGATCCACGTGCTCTTCTACGGCATCGCGCTCTACGAGGGCTACCGCTTCTCCATCGTCGGCGGCACCGACTCCTGATCTCCGGCTCGCGCAGGCTCAGGGCTCGACGGTGTCTGGGTCGATGCCGTGCCCGGTCAGCTTCTTGCGCAGCGTGTTGCGGTTGATCCCGAGAATGTTCGCGGCGCGCACCTGGTTGCCGCCGGTCTCGCGCAGCACCGCGCGCAGCAGTGGTTTCTCGACGAGTCCGATCATCAGGTCGTAGAGGTTGGCGCTCGCGTGCTCGCGCAGCCCGCGCACGCACTCGAGCAGCTTGCGCTCGATGATCTCCTCCAGGGTGGCGTCGATGGCCACCGAGGCGGCCGCCGACACCGGACCGATGGGCAGGTGCTCGGGCAGGATGACGCCGGTCGTCGCCATCACCATCGCGCGCTGCACGACGTTTTCCAGCTCGCGCACGTTGCCCGGCCAGTCGTGGCCGACGAGACGATCGAGCGCCTCCGGCGCCACCCCGCGCTCGCCCAGCTCCGCGGCGTACTTCGCCAGGAGGTGCTCGACCAGCAGCGGGATGTCACGGCGCCGCTCGCGCAGCGGCGGCAGGGTGACGGTCACCACGTTGAGCCGGTAGAAGAGGTCCTCCCGGAAGCGGCCCTCGCGCATCATCGTCTCGAGGTCGCGGTTGGTGGCCGCGAGCACGCGCACGTCGATGCGCAGCGACTCCTGGCCGCCCACGCGCTCGATCGTCCGCTCCTGGAGCGCGCGCAGCAGCTTCGTCTGCAGCTCCGGCGGCATGTCGCCGATCTCGTCGAGAAAGAGCGTGCCCCCGTGCGCCAGCTCGAGCTTGCCGAGCTTGCGCTCCTTGGCGTCGGTGAAGGCGCCGCGCTCGTGGCCGAACAGCTCGGATTCGAGCAGCGTGCCCGGAATGGCCGCCGACGACACGGCGACGAACGGCCGCCCCGCGCGGCGGCTGTAGTGGTGGATCGCGCGGGCGACCAGCTCCTTGCCGGTGCCCGACTCCCCGCGCAGCAGGATGGTGACGTCGCTGGCCGCGATGCGCCCGATCGTCTTGTAGACCTCCTGCATGCGCGGGTGGCGGCCGATCAGCGCGCCGAACTCCCAGACCTCCTGCAGGCCGGTCTTGAGCCGCGCGACCTCCTGAGTCAGCCGCCCGGCCGCCAGCGCGCGCTCCGCGAGCAGCAGCACCTCGTCGAGGTCGAAGGGCTTGGCGAGGTAGTCGTAGGCGCCCCGCTGCATCGCCTGGATCGCCGTCTCCATCGTGCCGTGCGCGGTCATCACGATCACGTGGGCGTCGGAGGCCAGCGCGCGCAGCTTGGCGAGCACGGTGAGGCCGTCGGTGCCCGGCATGCGGATGTCGAGGAACACGAGATCGAACGGCGCCTCCGAGAACGCGCGCAGCGCCTCGTCGCCGTCGCGCACGGCCGTGACCTCGTAGCCCGCCTGCCGCAGGCCCTTCTCGAGGACCCAGCGCAGGCCGTCCTCGTCGTCGGCGATCAGCACGCGCGCGGTAGGCGGCTGGCTCATCGCGCGATGGGCAGGAAGCACGTGACGGTCGTCCCGCGCCCTTCCTCGCTGTCCACGTGGATGGCCCCGCGGTGCTGCTCGAGGATCTGGTGGCAGATGGCGAGCCCCAGGCCGAGCCCGTGGTCCTTGGTCGTGAAGAACGGGTCGAAGATCTTCGCCCGCGCGGCGGCCGGGATGCCGCTGCCCTCGTCGATGACGTGCGCCTCGACCATCGTGCGTGCGCCGCCGCCGCCGAGGTCCATCTTGCCGAACAGCGGGTTGAGGCTGACCTTCGTGGCCAGCGTCAGCGTGCCGCCCGGCTTCATCGCGTCCATCGCGTTCCTCACCAGATTGTGGAAGACCTGCACCAGCCGGTCCTCGTCTCCGAGGATCGGCGGAAGGCTCGGATCATACCGCCGCACGATGGCGATGCGCTTGTCCCGCGCGCCCTCCTCGGTCAGGAGCGCGACGCGCTCCAGCAGCTGGTGCAGGTTGAGCGGCACCGGCCGCACCGGGACCGGGCGCGCCAGGTTCAGGAGCATCTCGATGATCCGGTTCACGCGGTCCACCTCGCTGGTCAGGACCGTCGTGTACTCGGTCAGCCGCGGCTCGCTCGCCAGCTCGCGCGCGAGGAGCTGGACGGCGCCGCGGATGGCGCCCAGCGGGTTGCGGATCTCGTGCGCGAGCCCGACGGCCATGCGGCCGGCGGAGGCCAGCGTCTCGCCGCGCCGCACCTCGGCCTCGAGCTGGCGGATGCGCGAGAGGTCGCGCAACACGGCCACCGCGCCGCCGACGTTGCCGTCCTTGCCGAAGAGCGCCGCGGTGACGAGGCTCACGGGCACCTCGCGCCGGTCGGCGCGCTCGATCAGCGCCTCCGCCTCCGAGCGGCTCTCGCCGCTGGCGAGCGTCTCGGCCAGCCGCCGCACGATCGAGGCGTCGCCGGGGAAGACCTCCTTCAGCAGCCGCCCCTCCGCGCGGCGCGCGGAGCGCTCGGCCAGCACCTCGGCCGCCGAGTTCCAGAACACGACGCGCAGCTCGGTGTCCACGGCGATAACGGCATCAGGAAGGCCCGCGAGAACGGCTTCAAAATTCATTGCAGCGGGGTCCGCGAGGCCGGGTTCGGCCGTGGGTGGCCTGTCCCAGCGGATGCCGGCTCCGTGCGTTCACGACGCCAGCACCAGGTCAGGAATCGCGTTGAGATCCAGTCGCGCGCGCTCACCCGCCTTCAGCCGGTCGCTGCCGGCGGCGGCGATCATCGCCGCGTTGTCGGTGCACAGGCGGGGCGGTGGCACGTGCAGCCGCACGCCTTCGACGCCGGCTTCCGCGGCCAGCGTCTCGCGCAGCCGCGTGTTGGCGGCGACGCCGCCGGTGAGCACCACGCGCTTGACGCCCGTCTGCACGCACGCGCGCAGCGTCCGTCGGACGAGCATCCGCACCACCGCGGCCTGGAACGACGCCGCCACGTCGGCGGTCTGTCGCTCGGACAGCGGGCCGTGGCGCTTGACGTAGAGGGAGACCGACGTCTTGATCCCGCTGAACGAGAAGTCGCGCGCGCCGTCGGTCATGCGCGAGGCGGGAAACGCGATCGCCGTGGGATCCCCCGCCTCCGCCGTGCGCTGGACGATCGGCCCGCCGGGGAAGCCGAGGCCGAGCAGCTTGGCGACCTTGTCGAAGGCCTCACCCGCCGCGTCGTCGCGTGTCTGCCCCAGCAGCGCGTACTCGCGCGGCGCGCGGGCCTGGTAGAGCGCGGTGTGGCCGCCGGAGACCACGAGCGCCAGGAACGGATACTCGGGCGGATCGTCGGTGAGGAACGAGGCGTAGATGTGGCCCTCGAGGTGGTTCACGCCGACGAGCGGCAGGCCGTGCACCCAGGCGAGCGCCTTCGCCAGCGACGTGCCGACGAGCAGCGAGCCGACGAGCCCCGGGCCCTGCGTCACCGCGATGCCGTCGAGGTCGGCCGCGCGCACGCGCGCCTCGCCGAGCGCGCGCTCCACCACCGGCACGATCACCTCGAGATGCCGCCGCGACGCCAGCTCGGGCACGACGCCGCCGTAGGGCGCGTGGACGTCGTCCTGCGAGGCGACGATGCTCGACAGCACGCGATACCCGTCGGCCAGCACCGCGGCCGCCGTCTCGTCGCACGAGCTCTCGATCCCCAGCACCACCATCCGCGCACTGCCTCCGAAATCAGCACCCGGCGCCGAAAACACGAAAGGCGGTGGAACGACGCCCACCGCCTTCGCGCTGCGTCCGGCTACCGGGTCGTCGTCTGCGTCGGCGCGGGCGCCTGCGCCTGCGGCTGGCTCGCGTCCGGACGCTGTTGCTCGATCAGTCGCATGGTCTTGATGACGTCCAGAGCGCGCTGCAGCTGCACGTCCTTCTTGAGGTCCTCCATCGGGTCGGGCGACGGCAGTGGCCGCTCCTTGGCCACGGGTTCCTTCGGCGCCTCTACCACGATGTCCGGCGTGATGCCCTTGCCGTGGATCGAGCGGCCCTTCGGCGTGAAGTACTTCGCCGTGGTGAGCCGCAGGCCCGAGCCGTCGGAAAGCGGGATGATCGTCTGCACCGAGCCCTTGCCGAAGGTCTGGGTGCCGACCACCATCGCCCGGCCCCAGTCCTGAAGCGCGCCCGCGACGATCTCCGACGCCGAGGCGCTGCCCTGGTTGACCAGGACGACCATCGGCATCTTCGAATAGCCCTTCTTGGCGTGGGCCGAGAAACGCATGTTCTGGTTGCGGACGCGGCCTTCCGTGTAGACGACGAGCTTGCCGTCGTCGATGAACTTTTCAGAAACTTCGACCGCCGCGGTCAGTAAACCGCCTGGATTGTTGCGGAGGTCGAGGATCAGCGCTTTCATACCGGTCTTGTCGAACTTCTCGAGCGTCTGCTCGAGGTCGTGCGGGCTCTGCTCCTGGAACTGGCGCAGCTTGATGTAGGCGATGCTGTTGCCGAGGTCCTGCGAGCGCACCGAGTGCACGCGGATCTGCTCGCGGGTGATGTCGAAGTCCTTCGGCTCCGTCCAGCCCTCGCGCATGATCGTCACGGTGACCTTGGTGCCCGGCCGGCCGCGCATGCGCTTGACGGCGTCCGGCAGCTGCATATCCTTCGTGGCCAGCCCGTCGATCTTCACGATGCGATCACCGGTGTGCAGGCCGGCGCGGTAGGCCGGCGTGCCTTCGATGGGAGCCACCACGGTCAGGACATCGTCTTTGAGCGTGATTTCGATTCCCAGGCCCCCGAAGCTGCCCGAGGTCTCGACCTGCATCTCCTTGTAGGAGTCGGGATCGAGGAACGAGCTGTGCGGGTCGAGGCCGCGCAGCGTGCCCTTGATCGCGCTGTAGATCAGCTCCTTGGGCGGCACTTCGTCGACGTACTGGTTCTGCACGATCGACAGCACCTCGGTGAAGAGCCGGAGTTGCTCGTACGTCGCGCCGTTGTCCGTGCCCTTGCTGGCGACGGAGCCGCCGAGCGAGAGGGTCAGCACGACGAGCAAGGAGCCGATCACAAACGCCTTCTTCATGGAATCCCCCAGGTCCCGCGTCGCTTCAGCTCCGTTGTCGGAGCCACTGTTCAGGGTTCTGCGGCTTGCCCTGGTGACGCACCTCGAAATAGAGGCGCGGCCCCTCCAGCGAGCCCGTGTCCCCCACTGTCCCGATGCGCTGTCCCTGCTTCACGTCGTCGCCTTCCTTCACGACGATATCGGCAACGTGCGCGTACAGCGTGTAGTACTCGTTGTCGTGGTCCAGGATGATCAGGTTTCCGTACCCCTTGAACCAGCCCGTGTACACGACGTGTCCGGCGAACACGGCCGCCACGTCGCGGCCCTCCCCGGCCTCGATGTCCACGCCGTTGCGGAACGTCCGCGTTCCGAACCGGGGATGCACCTGAGCGCCGAACGCGCTGACCACACGGCCCTCCGTCGGCCACGGCAGCCGGCCCCTGAGAGTACCGAAACCCACGGCCGGGGGAGTTTCGGTGCCCGGCTTCGGCGGCGGGATCCTGGCCATGCGTCGTTGCTTGGCCTGGAGGTCGCGGATGAACGCCTCCAGTCGTCGCGCCGCCTCGGTGAGCTCGCCCACCATCCGCTCGTGGTACGCGCGCTCGTCGCGGACCTTCGCCAGCAAGATGCGGCGCTTGGCGGCGTCCCGATCGACTTCGCTCTGCTCACGCTGGGCATCCGTCCGGAGCGTCGCCAATTCCCTTTGCCGGCCCTCTTCCCGGCCGCGGCGATCCTCCAGACGTTCTGTCGTTCCACGATACTCTTGAATGAGGCGGGCGTCCAGAGAGGCGAGGCTGGTGAGGTGCCGGACGGCCGCCGCCCGCGTCGCCGGGTCCTCTCCTGACAACAAGATAGGCAGCGCCCCCCCCTGGACGTGGACCTTGTACATGGCCTGCAGCCGCCGGGCGAGGGCCGCCTGCTGCCCGGAGCGCTGGGTCTCGAGCGACTGGATCTCGCCACGGAACGATTTCACGTCGCCTGCCGCGCGCTTGATCCGCGTGTCGAGCCGGGTCACCTCGCGCTGCTTGTCCGTCAGCCGCTGCTCGATCACCTCCAGCTCCGCCAGCACCGACGTTTCGCGCGCCCGCGCCTCCGCCGCCTTCTGCTTCTCCTCGCGCAGCTGCTTCTCGGTCTGCTGGAGCTTCTTCTGCTCGGCCGAGATCGGGTCGTCGGCCTTCTTGCCGGCGGTCTGCGCCGTCGCGACGCTGATCAGCAGACACATGGCGAGGCTCGCAACGGAAACGACCGTGGGCGTGCGCGTCGGTACGCCGCCGCGCGCGACGTGAGGCGCCGCCCCGTCGCCCGCCCTCATCGCTCGGTGCGTCCCCGCGCGAGCCAGCCGCCGAACCCGCCGAGCATGGTGCCCGCGAACATGAGCGCGACGACGGTCTGCGGGCGCAGGAACGTCAGGCGCTCGAGCCCGAGCGTCTGGCTGACGAGCGGCTCCAGGCGCGGTCCGGCGATCGTGTAGAGGGCGATCAGCACCCAGATCGCCATCACGGCGCCGACGAGGCCCTGCAGCATCCCCTGCAGCAGGAGTGGGAGCCGGACGACCAGCTCCGGCGCGCCGACCAGGCGCATGATCTCGAGCTCCTGGCGCCGCGCGTGCAGCACGAGCGTGGTGGCCGTGGTGACGGTGAGGATCGCGGCCATCGCGAGCACGGCGCCCACGCCGAGACCGATGACCTCGAGCAGGCGCTGGCCGCGCGCGAGCCGCTCGATCCAGTCGATGCCGCCGCCGACCTCGTCGGCCTCGGACAGCCCCGACAACCGCGCGATGAGCCCGCGCGCGCCCTCGGGCGTCGTACCCTCCGCGGTGAGCGTCACCTCGAGCGACGCGGGCAGCGGGTTCGCCGGCAGCTGCTCGGCCACGCTGGCATCCTTGCCGAGCACCTGCTTGAGCGTGCCGAGCGCCTCGGCCTTGCTCACGTAGCGCACGGCGCCGACGCCCGGCATGGCCAGCACCCGCTCCACGAGCGCGTGAGCGTCGTCGGCCGACGGCTCGCGCTTGAGGTACACGATGATGCGCACGCGGTCGCGCCAGTGCGCGGCGGCCTGACCGACGTTCGCCGACACGAGCCAGAAGCCGCCGAGCGCCGCGAGCGAGAGCGTGATCAACAGGATGGCGGCGACGGCGACGCGCCCGGCGCGGCGCAGGTCGCGCAGCGCCTCGCCGAAGAGGAAGCCGAGCACCTAGCCCTCGTCCTTGACGAGGCGGCCGCCCACGAGCGTGAGCGTCCGCTGGCGCAGGGCGGCCGCCAGTCGGGCCTGGTGGGTCGCGAACAGCACGGTGGTGCCGCCCGCCCAGATGTCCTTCACGATGTCGACGACCTCGGCGGCCATCGTGTCGTCCAGGCTCCCCGTCGGCTCGTCGGCCAGCAGCAGCAGCGGATTGCGCGCGATGGCGCGCGCCAGCGCGGCGCGCTGGGCCTCGCCCTGGGAGAGCTGCGCGGGGTAGGCCTGCGCGCGCGACGACAGGCCGACGGCGCGGAGCGCGTCGAACACGCGCGGCGTGATCTCGCGGCGCGGGGTGCCGAGCACGCGCAGCACGAAGGCGACGTTCTCGTACACGGTACGGCCGGGCAGGAGCTTGGCGTCCTGGAAGACGACGCCGATCGAGCGGCGCAGCTCGGCGACCTCGCGCACGCGCAGCGCCGGCACGTCGTAATCGAGCACCTCGATCTCGCCTTCGGTCGGCAGCTCCTCCCGGTAGAGCAGGCGCAGCAGCGTGGTCTTGCCGGCGCCGCTGGCGCCGTGCAGCGTGACGAACTCGCCCTTGGCCACGCGGAAGGAGACGTCGCTGAGCGCAGGGACCTTCACCGGTCCCACCGCGAAGACTTTCCAGACCCGGTGAAGCTCAATCATTGAGGCAGAACAATTATAGCGGGGGCCCTACGTTTTCGTGAGCTTCTCCAGCTCTGCTTCCACCAGCTTGCTGACCATGGCGGGGTTGGCCTTGCCGCCGCTGGCCTTCATGACCTGGCCGACGAACGCTTTGGCGGCGGCGGTTTTGCCCTTGCGATAGTCCTCGACGGCCTTGGGGTTGCCGGCGATGGCACTGGCCACCATCGCGGCGAGCGCGCCCGCGTCGGCCACCTGGGTGAGGCCCTCGCGGCGCACGATCGCCGCCGCCTCCTCGCCCGTGCGAACCATCGTCTCGAAGACGGTCTTGGCGATCTTGCCGCTGATGGTGCCGTCGTCGATGAGCCGCAGCAGCCCGGCCAGCCGCGACGGCGTGACCGTCGCCTGCTCGATCGCGCGCTCGTCGTCGCCCGGCAGCTCGCGCAGCAGCTCGGACATCACCCAGTTGGACACGAGCTTGGGCTGCGGGAAGTCGCGCACCGCCGCCTCGTAGTATTCGGCGAGCGCGCGGCTCTGCGTCAGCAGCGCCGCGTCGTAGGCGGGGAGCCCGTAGGCGGCGACGAAGCGCTGGCGGCGCGCACGCGGCAGCTCGGGCAGCACTCGGCGGATCTCGTCGATCCACGCGGCGTCGAGCTTCAGCGGGACGAGGTCGGGCTCGGGGAAATAGCGGTAGTCGTGCGCGAACTCCTTGGAGCGCATCGAGCGCGTGTAGCCACGGTCCGCGTCCCAGAGCCGGGTCTCCTGGACGATCCGCTCGCCTCGGTCGAGCGCCTCGGCCTGGCGCTTGACCTCGAACTCAAGAGCCCGCTGAACGTTGCGGAAGGAGTTCATGTTCTTGATCTCGACCTTGGTGCCGAGCCGCGCCGCGCCCGCCGGCTTCAGCGAGACGTTGGCGTCGCAGCGCAGCGAGCCCTCTTCCATGTTGCCGTCGCAGACGCCGAGGTAGACGAGCACGGCGCGGAAGGCGCGCAGGTACGCGGCCGCCTCTTCGGGCGAGCGGATCTCCGGCTTGCTCACGGTCTCCATGAGGGGCACGCCCGCGCGGTTGAAGTCGACGAGGCTCGCCTGCGCCGTCTCGAGCGTGCCCTCGTGCACCAGCTTGCCGACGTCCTCTTCGAGGTGCAGCCGCTGGATGCCGATGCGCCGCGCGTGCCCATCGGGCCGATCGATCTCCAGCCAGCCCTCCTCGGCCAGCGGCTCCTCGTACTGGCTGATCTGGAAGTTCTTCGGCATGTCCGGGTAGTAGTAGTGCTTCCGGGCGAAGCGACACGCGTGGTTCACGCGGCAGTCGAACGCGAGCGCGGTGCGCACGCCGTACTCGATCGCGCGGCGGTTGACCACCGGCAGGGTGCCGGGCATGCCCTGGCACACGGGACAGGTCTGGGTGTTCGGCGGCGCGCCGAAAGTGGTCGGGCAGCCGCAGAACATCTTGGTGCGCGTCGTGAGCTGCGCGTGGACTTCCAGCCCGATGACGACGTCCCACTTGCCAGCCGTCATAGGCTCGCCTCGGACGGCGGGGCCCCAGCCCCGCGACGTCCTACGGCTCGCACTGCCATCACGCCAGCTCCGGGCGGCGCGTGTGCCAGTCGGTGGCGCGCTCGTAGGCGCGCGCGGCGCGCAGTACGGTGGCCTCGTCGAGGGCCCGGCCGATGAGCTGCAGGCCGATCGGCAGGCCGGAGGCGGTGAAGCCGCAGGGCACCGAGACGCCCGGCACCCCCGACATGTCGGCGGGGATCGTGAACACGTCGTTGAGGTACATGGCGATCGGATCGGCCTTCTCGCCGTGCCTGAAGGCCACGTTCGGCGTCGTGGGCGCGACGATCAGGTCCACGCGCGCGAAGGCGGCGTCGAAGTCGCGGCGCACGAGCGTGCGCACCTTCTGCGCCTGGCCGTAGTACGCGTCGTAGTAGCCGGCGGAGAGCACGTAGGTGCCGAGCATGATCCGGCGCTTGACCTCGGCGCCAAAGCCCGCCGCGCGCGTCTTGCTCTCCATGTCGATCAGGTCGCGGCCCGGCACGCGCAGGCCGTACTTCACGCCGTCGTAGCGCGCGAGATTCGAGGACGCCTCGGCGGGCGCGATCACGTAGTAGGTCGCGAGCGCGTGCGGCGTCGCGGGCAGCGAGACGCGCTCGAGCGTGGCGCCGAGCCCCTTCAGCACGTCGATGGCCACACGGACCGCGGCCTCGACCTCGGCATCCATCCCCTTGGTGAAGTACTCGTCCGGCACGCCCAGCCGCAGGCCACGCACGCCCTGCTCGAGGCCGGCGGTGTAATCGGGCACGGGCGCGTCGATCGACGTCGCGTCCATCGGGTCGTGGCCGGCGATGGCGCCGAGCAGCCGCGCCGTGTCGGTAACGTCCAACCCGAACGGTCCGGGGTGATCGAGCGACGAGGCGAAGGCGACGAGGCCGTAGCGCGAGACGCGCCCGTACGTCGGCTTCAGCCCGACCACGCCGCAGAACGCCGCCGGCTGGCGGATCGAGCCTCCGGTGTCGGTCCCGAGCCCGCCCGCCGCGAGGCCCGCGGCGACGGCGGCCGCGGGGCCGCCTGACGAGCCGCCGGGAACGCGCGTGAGGTCCCACGGGTTACGCGTCACCCTGAGCGCCGAGTGCTCGGTGGACGAGCCCATCGCGAACTCGTCCATGTTGCTCTTGCCCAGCATCACGGCGCCGGCCTTCGCGAGCCGGTCCACCACGGTGGCGTCGTACGGCGGAACGAAGCTCTCGAGGATCTTCGAGGCGCACGTCGTGCGGACGCCCCTGGTGCAGAAGACGTCCTTGAGCGTGATCGGCGCGCCGTCGAGCGGCCCGAGCGGGCGGCCCCGACGATATCGCTCGTCCGCGGCGCGTGCCGCCGCGTGCGCGCGGTCCGCCGTCACCGTGAGGTAGGCGCCGACCTTGTCGTCGAGCTTCGCGATCCGCGACAGGTAGGCGTCGGTCGCCTCGCTCGGCGTCGTCTCCCCGCGCCGATAGGCGTCCGTGAGCTCGTGGATCGTCCGCATCACTCCTCGATGATCCGCGGCACGCGGAAGAAGTCGCCGGCGCGGTCGGGCGCGTTGGCGAGCATGTCCTCCGGCGGAAAGCACGGGCGCGGCTCGTCATCGCGCATCACGTTGAACTGCGGCACCGCGTGCGACGTCGGCTCGACGCCTGTGGTGTCCACCGCCCGGAGGGCGTCGATGTGGGCCAGGATCGCGTTGAGCTGCTCGCGCATCCGCTCGAGCTCGGCGTCGGTCAGGGCCAGCCGCGCCAGCCGCGCCACGTGGGCGACGTCGTCGCGGCTGATCACGCGTCCAGCTCCTCGAGGTGCGCGTACTCGAACGAGAGCCGCTTGCGTCCGACGCTGGCGAAGCCGACGGTGACGATGATGTCCCCGCCGTCGCGCTCCACGCCGACCACCAGCCCCTCGCCGAAGCGCGCGTGCCGCACGCGGGTGCCCACCTTGATCGGCCACGCCTCCTCTTCCGGCTCATAGCGAGGGATCACCCGCGCCTCGGCGAACCTCGGCTCGGGCCGCGAGGCGTTGAGCAGCGTGAGGTGCGCCTCCGGCATCTCGCGCAGGAAGCGCGAGGGCTCGCCGACGCCGTAGCCGTGGATGCGCCGGTGCACGGCGTACGAGAGGTAGAGCCGCTCACGCGCGCGGGTGAGCCCGACGTAGCAGAGGCGGCGCTCCTCCTCGATCTCCTCGGGATCGTTCATCGAGCGCGCGTGCGGGAAGACGCCCTCCTCGAGGCCGCTGAGGAACACGACGGGGAACTCGAGGCCCTTGGCGGAGTGCAGCGTCATCAGCGTCACCCGCGCCTCCGCTTCCTTCAGCTCGTCGACGTCGCTCATGAGAGCGACGCTGTCGAGGAACGCCTCGACCGTGGCCTCGCCCTCGGCGTGCGCGAAGTCCTCGGCGGCGGCGATCAGCTCCTCGAGGTTCTCGAGCCGGCCCTCGGCCTCCGGCGAGCGATCCTGCTCGAGCGCCTTGCGGCAGCCCGAGGCCTGGAGCACGAGGTCGATGAAGGCCGGCGGCGACAGCGCGCCGCGCTGGCTCGCCAGGCGGCCCACCGTGGCCGCGAAGTCCTCCAGCCCCGACCGCGCCTTGCCGCGCACGTCGGGCGGCGGCATGGCCGCCAGCGTCAGCAGCGGCAGGTTGTGGTCGAGCGCGACCTCGTCCAGCCGCGCCAGCGTGGTGGCGCCCACGCCCCGCGGCGGCGCCTGCACGGCGCGGCGGAAGGCCACGTCGTCGGCCGGGTTGATGCTCAGCCGCAGCCACGCCAGCGTGTCCTTGATCTCCTTGCGCTCGTAGAAGCGCACGCCGCCGACGATCACGTACGGGATGCGCGCGCGGCGCAGCGCGTCCTCGAGCACGCGCGACTGCGCGTTGGTGCGGTAGAAGACGGCGATGCCGTCCCAGCCGACGCCGTCGGCGCGCGTCTTGAGGATGGTCTGGGCGACGAAGTTGGCCTCCTCGTGCTCGTCCCAGCCGCGATAGACGGCGGCCGGCTCGCCCTGGGGGTTCTCCGTCCAGAGGGTCCTCTCCTTACGCTGCTGGTTGTTGGCGATGACGGCCGAGGCGACGGCGAGGACGCGCTGGGTCGAGCGATAGTTCTGCTCCAGCTTCACGACGCGGGTGCCCGGATAGTCGTGCTCGAAATCGAGGATGTTGTTGACGTCGGCGCCGCGGAACTTGTAAATCGACTGATCGCCATCTCCGACGACCCAGATGTTGCGGTGCTCGTCGGTCAGCAGGCGGATGATCCGGTACTGGGCGCGGTTCGTGTCCTGGTACTCGTCGACGAGCACGTGCTTCCACAGTCCCCGATACCACGCCAGCGTCTCCGGCGACTCGCGGAGCAATTTCACCACGAGCAACAGGAGGTCGTCGAAGTCCACCACGCCGGCCTCGCGGATGCGCTTTTCGTAGCGGGAGTAGACGAGCGCGGCCTTCTGCTCCCACGGCCCCCGCGCGTCGCGCAGCGCATCCTGCACGCTCACCATCTGGTTCTTCAGATACGAGATCCGGTGCGCGGCCGCGCTCGGCGTGAACGTGCGCTCGGCCAGCTCGCCCTCCTTCATGCACTCCTTGACGAGCGCGGCGCGGTCGTCCTCGTCGTAGATCGTGAAGTGGCGCGGCAGCCCGATGGCCTCGCCGTGGGCTCTGAGAATCCGCACGCACGCGGAGTGAAACGTCGCGATCAGCGGCGCCCTGATGCCGGCCGGCGCCAGCAGGGCGTCCACGCGGCGGGCCATCTCGCCGGCGGCCTTGTTCGTGAAGGTCACGGCGAGCACGTTGCGCGGATGGACGCCGCGCACGCCGAGCAGATGCGCGATACGGTGCGCGATCACCCGCGTCTTGCCGCTGCCGGCGCCTGCCAGCACGAGCAGCGGTCCGTCGCCCGCGAGGACGGCGTCGCGCTGCGGCGGATTGAGGTCGTCGAGGAGGTGATCCAGCCCGGCGGGCACGCCAAATTGTACCGCATCGAGCCAAGGCGTCACCGACGGGCCGGCACGCCGTCACGAGCGGCGGCCGCGACCACTCAACTCGCGGGAATGACGCGCGGGCGGCCGTGGCACAGGCCTTGCCACCCCCGTCGGCCATGCGCAGCGCCAAGCGCGTGCTGGTCGTCGACGACAACCAGGTCATCCAGGACATCCTGAAGCAGTTTCTGGAACGAGGTTACACGGTGGAGGTCGTCGGCAACGCCTCCATGGCGCTGGCGTCGGTGGTCAAGAAGACTCCCGACGCGATCCTGCTGGACGTGCGGATGCCCGGCGTGGATGGGCTGAGCCTGCTGAAGTCGCTCCGCGACATGGGCGTCTCGACGCCGATCTTTGTGATGACGGGCTACGACTCGACCCAGGTCGCGGTGGAGGCGCTCGAGAACGGCGCCACCGGCTATCTGCCGAAGCCCTTCGACCTGGTCCAACTCGACCGTCTCATCGCCCACGCGCTCGGCGAATCCTCCTCCGTCGTGTAGCCCGTCGCCGACGGCGCGCGGCCCTATTCCACGGTCACCGACTTCGCGAGATTCCGCGGCTGGTCCACGTCGCAGCCGCGGCGCACCGCCACGTGGTACGCCAGCAGCTGCAGCGGGACGACCGTCAGCAGCGGCGCCAGCAGCTCGGCGCACGGCGGCACCTCGATGACGTGCTGCGCCTTCGACGCCACCGCGCGGTCGCCCGGGTGGCAGACGGCGATCAGCAGGCCGTCGCGCGCGCGGACCTCCTCCATGTTGCCGAGCATCCGGTCGTAGGAGGAGTCGCGCGGCGCCAGCGCCACCACGGGCAGGCCATCGGCGATGAGCGCGATGGGCCCGTGCTTCATCTCGCCGCCGGCGTAGCCCTCGGCGTGGATGTAGGAGATCTCCTTCAGCTTCAGCGCGCCCTCGAGCGCGATCGGGAACTGCACGCCGCGGCCGAGGTAGAGGAAGTCGGTGGCGTGACTGAGATGGCGCGCGAGGGCGGCGATGCTCGTGTCGAGCTCGAGCGTCTTCTCGACGAGCCGGGGGATCTCGACGAGGTTCTGGATGTGCTTCTTCACGTCCTCGACGGTGAGCGCGCCGCGCTGGCGGCCGAGCCAGAGGCCCAGGAGGTAGCCGGCGACAATCATCGTCGAGAAGGCCTTGGTGGAGGCCACGCCGATCTCCGGCCCGGCGTGCATCTGCAGCACGCCCGTGGCCTCGCGCGCGAGGGCGGAGCCGACGACGTTGGTCACCGCCAGGATCGGGCAGCCTTTGAGCCGCGCCGCCTTCACGGCGCCGATGGTGTCGGCCGTCTCGCCGGACTGCGACACGGCGATGACCAGCGTCTCGGGACCGACGATGGCGTCGCGGTAGCGGAACTCGGAGGCGAGGTCGACCTCGGCGGGAATGCCGGCCAGCCGCTCGACCATCATGCGGGTGAGCATCGCCGCGTGCCACGCGGTGCCGCACGCGACCAGCACGACGCGCTGGATGGCCTTCACCGTCGAGGGATCGAGGCTCACGTCGGGCAGGACGACGCTGCCCGTCTCGGGCGCGATGCGGCCGCGGAAGGTATCGGTGATGGCGCGCGGCTGCTCGTAGATCTCCTTGAGCATGAAGTGCCGGTAGCCGCCCTTCTCGGCCATGATCGGATCCCACAGGATCTTCACCGGCTCTCGCTGCACGGGATCGCCCTCGGTCGTGGTCAGCTCCACGCCGTGCGCGGTGACCACGGCCATGTCGTCGTCCTCGAGGATCACGACGTCGCGCGTGTGCGCGAGGATGGCCGGGATGTCGGAGGCGATGAACATCTCGCCGCGCCCCAGGCCGACGACGACGCTGCCCGCGCCCTGCTTGGCGGCGATGAGCCGGTCGGGCGCCGCCGCCGACACCACGCCCACCGCGTAGGAGCCGGTGACCTCGCGCAGGGCCGCCCTCACCGCCTGCTCGAGGCGCGGCGTTCCGCGCAGGTGGTGCTCGATGAGATGCGCGAGGACCTCGGTGTCCGTCTGCGACTTGAACGTGTGGCCGTCGGAGGCCAGCCGCTCCTTGATCTCGAGATAGTTCTCGAGGATCCCGTTGTGCACGACGACGAGCCGGCCGCCGCAGTCCGTGTGCGGATGCGCGTTCTCCTCGGACGGACGCCCGTGCGTCGCCCAGCGCGTGTGGCCGATGCCGATGGACCCCGTCACGGGCTTCTCGCGCAGCACGCTCTCGAGGGCCTTCAGTCGTCCGGGCGCGCGCCGCACCTGGAGGCCGTCCGCGTCGAGCACGGCCACCCCCGCGGAGTCGTAGCCGCGGTACTCGAGCCGCTTGAGCCCGTCCACGATGATCCCGACCGCGCTCTTGTCCCCGACGTAGCCGACGATGCCGCACATGCCTAGCTATCCTGCTTTTTCTGCGCCGCCCGCGCGGCGCGGCGCCGCGCGGCCCAGCCTTCCTTGACGACCGGCTGCGCGCGCTCGACGACGAGAGCGTCCGCGGGCACATCCTTGGTGATCACCGAGCCGGCGGCGACGTAGGCGCCCTCGCCGATCGTGAGCGGCGCCACGATGCTCGTGTTGCTGCCCACGAACGCCCCGTCACCGACGACCGTGGTGTGCTTGGCCGCACCGTCGTAGTTGACGAAGATCGTCCCCGCGCCGATGTTGGCGCCCTCGCCGATCACGACGTCGCCGAGGTAACCGACGTGGTGCGCCTTCGTCTTACGTCCGACCTTCGCCTTCTTGAGCTCGATGAAGTTGCCGATCTCGCAGTTCTCGCCCACGTGCGACTTGGGGCGCAGGTGGCAGAACGGCCCCATGACGGCGCCGTGGTCGACGACCGACTCCGTCATCACGCAGTAGGGCAGCAGGCGCACGCGATCGCCGAGCTTCGTCGCGCGGATCTGGCAGCCCGCGCCGATGACGCAGTCGCTGCCGATCTCGGAGGCCACGTCGACGATCACGTGCGGATGGATGACCGTGTCGGCGCCGATGGTGACCGTGTCGTCGATGTACGTGGTGGCCGGGTCGAGGATCGTCACGCCGGCAAGCATGTGCCGGTCGAGGATCCGCCGGCGCTGGATGGCCGCGAGCGCCGCGAGCTGCTTGCGGTCGTTGACGCCGAGCGCCTCCTCCGGATCGTCCACCGTGATCGCCTCGATGCGGCCGCCGGCCTTGCCGAGCACTCCGATCACGTCGGTCAGGTAGTACTCGCCCTGGTCGTTCTCCGGCCGCACGCGCTCGAGCGCCGGCCAGAGCCGCCGGCCGTCGAAGCAGTAGACGCTCGTGTTGATCTCGTTGACCCGTTTCTCGTCGTCGGTGGCGTCGCGGTCCTCGACGATGCGCTTCACGCGCCCACCCTGGCGGAGCACGCGGCCGTACCCGTGCGGGCGGTCGACGACGGCGGTGAGCAGCGTCGCCGCCGCGCCGGTCGTCGCGTGATGGCTCACGAGCCGCTCGATCGTCTCCGCGGACAGGAGCGGCGCGTCGCTCGGCATCACGAGGATCGGCCCGTCGAGGCCCTCGCAGTGGCCGCGCGCCTGGAGCACCGCGTGGCCGGTGCCGAGCCGCTCACGCTGCTCGACGATCGCCACGCCGTCGCCGGCCACCGCGCGGACGGCATCGGCGTCGGGACCCACCACCAGGACGATGCGCTCACCCACCGCGCGGGCCAGGCGAAGGGAGTAAGAGATCAGGGGCCGGCCGCAGAGCTCGTGGAGCACTTTCGGCTGCCGGGAGCGCATCCGCTTCCCCTCGCCGGCGGCCAGGATCACCGTGGTCAATGCGTGCATGCGGCGCCTCCCATTCTAGCAGCGGGCGTGCGAGGCCTATGCCATATCCGGACACTCGATGCGACGGGGAGTTGCGGCACGCGCACGGGGTGTGACCCGCAGCCTGGCCTAGCGTTCGTTACTCAGATGAGACAGAAGGCGCGCCATCCGTGGCGGCAGGCCCGAGGCGAATTCCATCGGCCTCCGGGTCACCGGGTGCACGAAGGCCAGCGCCGCGGCGTGCAGCGCCAGGCCCTCGAAGGGCACCGGCAGCGGCGCCCGCGCCGGCCGACCGCCATAGACGTGGTCGCCGGCCACCGGATGGCCGAGTGACGCCATGTGGACGCGGATCTGGTGCGTCCGGCCCGTTTCCAGCCTCACGTCGAGATCCGTGAAGTGCCTGAACCGTTCCAGGACCTCGAAGCGCGTGACGGCGCGCTTGCCGCGGCCCCGAGGCAGCACCGCCATCCGCACGCGATCGCGGGGATGACGGCCGATCGGCGTGTCCACCACCCCGCTGGCCGCGGTGACGCGCCCGTGGACGATCGCCCGGTAGCGGCGCGTGACCGTGCGCGCGACGAGCTGGGCGGTGAGCGACTCGTAGGCCGCCGCGGTCTTGGCGATCACCAGCAGCCCCGACGTGTCCTTGTCGAGCCGATGGACGACGCCGGGGCGTCGCGGGCCGCCGACGCCCGCGGTGCCGGGCGCGTGGGCGAGCACGGCGGCGGCCAGCGTGCCGGTGGCGTGGCCCGCGCCCGGATGCATGACCATGCCGACGGGCTTGTCCACCACGAGCACGGTGTCGTCCTCGAAGACGATCGTGAGCGCGATCGGCTCGGGGACGAGCGTCTCCGGCGCGGGCGGGGGAATCTCGACGTCCACGGTCTCGCCGCGGCCGACGCGGTGCGACGCCTTGCGCGCGCGGCCGTCGACGCGCACGTGGCCGTCGTCGATGAGCGCCTGCACGCGGGCGCGCGAGAGCTCCGGCACGCGCTCGGCGAGCCAGCGGTCCAGGCGCGAGCCGGCCGCCGACGCATCGACCGTGAGGCGCTTGAGGTCCACGCCGGCTAGGACTGCACCACCACGCGTGACGCGAGCAGGTTCTTGATCTCCGCCTCGTCGTAACCCGCCTCGCGCAAGATCTCGACCGAGTGCTCGCCGAGCTCCGGGGGCACGCGCGGCGGCACCTTCTCGACGCCTTCCAGCCAGAGCGGGCTCGCGACCGTGAGCGGAGCGCCGGCCCGTGGATCGTCGATCGGCACCAGGGCGCCGCTGTCCACCATCTGGCGGTCGGTCCGGACGTCATCGATCGCGGCGACGCCGCCGACGGTGAGGCCGTGGTCGTTCAGGATCGCTTGCCACTCGGCCCACGCACGCGCGGCGAACACCGCATCGAGGACGGGCACGAGCGCACGCGCGTTGGCGCGCCGCGCGGGGGTGGTGGCGAAGCGTGGATCCGAGCCGAGGTCCGGTCGTTCGATCGCGCGCAGGAGCGCGGGCCAGTCGCGGTCGTCGTTCAGCACGTTCAGCAGGAACCACCGGCCGTCCTTGCAGCGATAGAGATTCGCGAGCGCGGTCGCCGGCTCGTCGCGTGACGGTCGGGGCTCCACGCGCGCCCCGGAGAGCGCCGCTTGCACCTGGATGGCGTTCCACCACAGACCGTTGGCCATGAGCGACGTGCCGACCCTCGTGCCCTGGCCGGTCTTCTCACGCTGGTAGAGGGCCGTCATGATCGCCGCGAACAGCGACACCCCCGTGGGGTGATCGCCCATCCCGGGCAGCGAGCGCGAGGGCGGCGAATCCGGCGAGGGCCGCACGAGGTCCATCAATCCCGTCCGCGCCCAGAGCGCCGTCGAGTCGAAGCCGCTGCGGGGCGCTTCCTCACCCCGCTCACCGTACGCGGTGATCGACGCGTAGATCAGCCGCGCGTTGAGCGGAGCGAGATCCTCCCAGCGGATGCCGAGCCGCTGGCGCGAATCGAGCGGTGTGTTCGTGACGAACACGTCGGCGCGCTGCACGAGGCGATGCAGCACGGCCCGGCCCTCCGCGCGGCGGAGGTCGAGCGCGAGCCCGCGCTTGGTGCGATTGTCCACGATCCACCGGTAGTTGTACGGACTGTCGGGGACGCCTGGCCCGCCCGTGCGATGGCGATAGGGATCGCCGTCGGGCGGCTCGACCTTGATGACGTCGGCGCCGAGATCCGCGAGGATGGTGGTGGCCACCGGCCCCGCGATGAAGCTGGCGGCGTCGATGACACGCAGGCCGTCGAGTAACGGCATCGCTGAATCCGGCTCAGCTCGCGCCGCGCCCTGACATCGCCGAGCGCTCGGTGAGAAGGCGGAGCGCGAGCAGCACCACACCGACGGTGATCGCCGAGTCGGCGACATTGAAGGCCGGCCAGTGCCAGGTGCGCCAGTGCACGTCCACGAAGTCCACGACGGCGCCGAAGCGCGCGCGGTCGATCAGGTTGCCGACGGCGCCGCCGAAGATCAGGCCGATGGCGATCACGCCGGTGAAGCCGCCCGTCGGCAGCACGCGCAGCGCCACGCGCGCCAGCACGAGCAGCGCGACGATCGACAGCGCGGCGACGACCCAGCGCCACGCCGGCGGCACGGTGCCCAGCAGCCCGAACGCGAGCCCCGGATTCATGACCAGCGTGAGCGACAGCCAGCCGTCCACCAGCACGAGCGGATGGCCGGGAATGAGGTGGGCGAGGGCGGCCGTCTTGGTGATCTGGTCGAGCACGACGACGGTCGTCGCGAGAAGGAGGACGAACGTCATCGCGCGCGGGTGACGACCCGCACGCAACGGCCGCACAGCGTGGGATGGGCGGGGTCGCGCCCGACCTCCTCGCTGCGCGTCCAGCACCGCTCGCACTTCTCACCCGGCGCGCGGTCGACACCGATGACGAGCCCGGGGATGTCCTGGCTCTCGTAGCTCACCCGGGCGGGCTGGGGGGCCGGCTCCAGCGTGACTTGCGACACGATGAACAGCGTCGGCAGCAGCTCGCGCTTGGCGCCGAGGAGCCCGGGCAGGTCCTCGGGGGCGGACTGCACGCGCACGCGCGCCTCGAGCCCGCTGCCGATCAGCTTCTGCGCCCGCGCGGTCTCCAGCGCCTTGGCCACCTCGCGGCGGACCTCGAGGAGGCGGTCCCAGTCACGCTTGAGGGTGTCGTCGACCCACTCGAGCGGCACCTCGGGGAAGCGCTCGAGGTGCACGGACTCCGCGCGCGGCCCCGGGGCGTAGCGCCACGCCTCCTCGGTAGTGAAGGTCAGGATCGGCGCCATCAGCCGCGCCAGCGCCTGGAAGATGTCGTAGCCCGCCGTCTGCGCGGCGCGCCGGCGCGGATCGTCGGGGGCGGACGTGTAGAGCCGGTCCTTGATGACGTCGAGGTATTGCGCGGACAGATCCACCGCGCAGAAGTTGTGGACCGAGTGGACGACGATGTGGAACTGGTACTCCTCGTAGGCGCGCCGCACGCGGTCGACCAGCCGCGCGAGACGGTCGAGCACCCAGCGGTCCACCTCGTCGAGCCGCGCGTACGGCTGGCGGTCGCGCGCCGGATCGAAGTCGCCGAGGTTGCCGAGCAGGAACCGGAACGTGTTCCGCATGCGCCGGTAGGCGTCGGCGAGGCGGTCCATGATCTCGGTCGAGAGCCGGATGTCCTCGGTGTAGTCCTCCGCCGCCACCCAGAGGCGAAGGACCTCGGCGCCGTACTTCGCGAGGGACTCGGCGGGCTTGACGGCATTGTCGCCGGACTTCGACATCTTCCGGCCCTCGCCGTCGACGACGAAGCCGCAGGTGAGCACCGCCTTGTAAGGCGGCGCGTTCCGCGTGCCCACGGCCTCCAGCAGCGAGGAGTGGAACCAGCCGCGGTGCTGGTCGGAGCCCTCGAGGTAGAGCTCGGCCGGCCACCGCAGCTCCGGGCGTGTCTCCAGCACGGCGGCGTGGCTGCAGCCGGAGTCGAACCAGACGTCGAGGATGTCGGTCTCCTTGCGGAACCGGTCGCTGCCGCACTTCGCACAGCGGGTGCCCGGCGGCAGCAGCGCGCTCGCCGGCCGCGCGTGCCACTCGTCGGCGCCGGCGCCCTCGCGGAAGATCCGCGCCACGTGCTCGACGATGCGCTCCTCGAGCAGCACCGCCTCGCAGGCCTCGCAGTAGAAGGCGACGATGGGCACGCCCCACACGCGCTGGCGTGAGATCGTCCAGTCGGGGCGATGCGCCACCATGTTGAAGATGCGCTCCTCACCCCAGGCCGGGATCCAGCGCACGTCGTTCCGGATGGCGCGGAGCGCGCGCTCGCGCAGCCCGTCCTTGTCGAGCGAGATGAACCACTGCTCGGTCGCGCGGAACAGCGTCGGGTTCTTGCAGCGCCAGCAGTGCGGATACGTGTGCGTCAAGGGATGCTCGGCCGCCAGCGCGCCGACCTTCTTGAGGTGGGCGACGATCTTCGGATTCGCGTCCCACACCGTGAGGCCGGCGAAGTGCTCGACCTCGGCCACGAACCTGCCGTCGTCGTCGACGGGGTTGTAGATCTTCAGGCCGAGCGCGCGGCCGAGCTCGTAGTCTTCCTCACCGTGCCCGGGCGCGATGTGGACGAGCCCGGTCCCGGTGTCCATCGCGACGAACGGCGCGGCGGCGACTTTTCCGGTCCGGTCGATCCACGCGTGGCGGTACTCGAGCCCCTCGAGTCGCCGCCCCGGGAACGTGGCCACGCGGCGCGCGCCGGTGAGCCGCGCGACTTCCGTGAACGCCTCCGCCAGCTTGGCGGCCACCACGAGGGTCTCGCCGCCGACGTCCAGCGCGACGTACTCCTCCTCGGGATGCACGGCGATGGCGAGGTTCGCGGGCAGTGTCCACGGCGTCGTCGTCCAGATCACGAGGCTGGGCTTCGGCGCGGACGGCAGCCCGGGCAGCGGCGTCAGCAGCGGGAACTTCACGTAGACCGACGTCGTGCGCTGCTCCTCGTACTCGACCTCGGCCTGGGCGAGCGCGGTCTTGTCGTACATGCACCAGTGCACCGGCTTGAGGCCCTTGTACACGAGGCCGCGGCCGACGAAGCGGCCGAACTCGCGCGCGATGACCGCCTGATACGCCGGCGCCATCGTGATGTACGGGTTGTCCCAGTCGCCGAAGACGCCCAGGCGCTTGAACTCCTCGCGCTGGATCTGCACGTAGCGCATGGCGTACGCGCGGCACTTGCCGATCTTCTCGAGCGGGTCCATCGCCCGCCGCACGTCGGTCGGCGCCACGTCGAGCCCGAGCTCCTTGTCGACCTGATGCTCGATCGGCAGCCCGTGGCAGTCCCAGCCCGGGACGAACACGGCGTTGAACCCGAGCATCCCGCGCGACTTGACGACGAGGTCCTTCATCACCTTGTTGAGCACGTGGCCCATGTGGATGTTGCCGTTCGCGTACGGCGGGCCGTCGTGCAGGATCCACAGCGGCCGGTCCGCGGCCGCCTCGCGCAGGCGCTTGTAGATGCCGATCTCGTCCCACCAGGCGAGCATGCGCGGCTCCGCCTGGGCGAGATTCGCCTTCATCGGGAAGTCGGTTTTCGGCAGATTCAGCGTGGCTTTGTAGTCCATGGAATTAATGGACTATCGTAGCACGGGCATTCAGCGGACCCGGCGAACGGACGCGCGCTACTTCGGCGAGAGCGTGACGACGCCGTTCGCGGAGTCGATGTTGACCGAGAAGCGGTCGAGGAAGTCGCGTCCGAGGAGGCCGTCGCCGGCGCCCGCGACGTCGTAGGACGCGACCTGCATGCGCCCCACGCGCGCCTCACCGACCTCCAGCGAGTCGATGACGACGAACGAGACGTCGTCGGCGCCCGCGACGCCCGTGATGCGCGCCGAGCCGACGGGGCGCGAGATCGCGGCGCCGGCGGCCACCAGCACGCGCGGGTTGATCATGGTCTTGTCGGCGCCCGTGTCGAGCAGCAGGTTCGCGCTCGCGGTGCCGTTGACCTTCACGTCCACCATGATTCGCTGGCCGGGCGTGTACTTGATCGAGGTCCCACCCGGCTTCGGACCGCCGGGCGCGGGGCCGGGGCCGAGCGGCGCGAGCCCGGGGCGGCCGGGTGACACGGGAGCGGCCGGGATCGTGGCGGGCGCGTTACGCAGGCCGAGCGGCACCGCCCGCGCGCGGTATTCCTGTGGGACGTTCTCCAGCCCCTCGACGTAGTACGAGTTGCCGCCGGCGTCGGTGTAACGGTAGATCTCGGCGGCGACGGGCGCGGGCGCCAGCACCGCGAGACCTGCGAGAAGCGCAAACGCGATGACCGCACGCGTCACCTGGAAATCATACCGCACAGCGCGCGAGCCGGTACACCACCATTTCCGGCCCGCCGGAGACCTCGTTCCGCTCGAGCCGCACCCGGTAGACGGGCGTCAGGAGGTCGCGCCGGGCGGTGATCTCCGGAAACCAGGCCGGAAAGACGATGACGAAGTCCGGGCAGCGCTCGGCCACGAACCTGAGCACGCCCGCCTCCCCTTCCCGGCGGTAGGGCCGGATCTCCGGCGTCACGAGACCCATGAGGTCCAGCACCCGGCGCCGTGAAAAGTAGGCGATGGCGCCGACGTCGTTGACGGCCAGCGTGGCCGAGCGCGGCAGGTTCGCGTCCACCCAGCGGCCGAGATGGACCTGCATCGCGTTGATGTTCTGCACGCCCCACGCGTAGCGATCGGCCGCCGGGGCCAGCGCCACGAGCGCCACGGCGAGATACAGCACGCGCGCGAGCGATGCTGCGAGCGCGCTGTTGCGAACCGAAACTCGGTTGCGCGCCGAACCGGTGTCGCGCGCCGGGAGGGTTTGGGGGGCCATTTCGGGGCCCCCCATCTCTTTCAGGGAGCTTGCAACAGCCTCACGCCAGGGGCCGAATACCACGGCAAGCAGCAGCAGCGCCACCGGCAGTAGATGAATCGAGTACCGGCCTTCCTGGAATCCCGGCCCGCGATAGGGCGCGAGCACCGCCATCGCGAGCGGATGCGCGAGCAGCACGAGGCCCACGATGCCGAGCGCGCGGCCGCCCCGCCGCCTGTTCGGCGGGGAACTCCCCGAGGGTTCCTCGCTGCCCCTCCAGGCGAGCGCGATCGCCGGCAACGCCAGCGGCAGCAGCGGGTGCGTCGACGTGAGCCACACGAGCCACTCGACACCGAACGCGAGCGGGCGATCGAGCCACGTCACCCGCGCCGGCTCGCGCAGGCCCAGGAGTCGGCCCAGCAGGCCGCCCTCGACCTTGGCGGCGGCCGTCGAGGGAACCGGCGTGCCGGTCGTGGCCCAGCAGAAGGCCGCGAACGGCAGGAGCGCCAGGACGACGACCACGGCGAAGAGCGCCAGCCGCTTCGGCGTCGGGCGCCGTGCAAGCGCCAGGAACGGCAGCAGCACGACGGCCTCCGGACGGGCCAGCGTCGCGAGCCCGCCGGCGACCGCGGTCAGCACGAGGCGATCGCGCGCCAGCGCCAGCAGCGCCGCCGCCACGAGGAGCGCGGCCAGCGTCACCTCCATGCCCGACAGAGCGCCCCACGCGAACGGCCCGCTCCAGAGCAACGCGATCGCCGCCACGAGCGCCGTCGGCGGCGACGCGCCCCAGGCCAGCGCCGCGCGGCGCAGCACCAGCGCGGTCGCCAGCGCGCAGGCGACGCCCAGGGTCTTGACCATCACGAGCGAGGCGCCGGCCACGCGCGCGCCCGCCGCCAGGAGCAGCGTCCAGAGCGGCGCGGTGGAGCCCGCCACCGGGACGCCGGGGTTGTAGGCGAAACCCGCGCCCTCGGCGATGTTGCGCGCGAAGTGGAGGTGGATCCAGGAGTCGTCGAGCGGGAAGCCGGCGGAGCCGGCGATCAGCCGCTCGCGCAGCAGCAGCACCGCCAGCGGCAGCGCGGCGGCCAGGAGGACGAGGAGATCGTCGCGACGGTCAGCGGTCACGCACGAGCGTGTAGCCCGCGTAGGCGACCGGGCGGCGGTCGATCGGCAGCGTGTAGAGGAAGCGGCCGTACGGCAACTCGATCTCGACGAGTCCGGCGGGCCGCGCGACCGAAGGCGCCCAGTGGTCCACGAACCACACGAGCCGGCGCGTACGCGCGGGCAGGCGGATGTCGCTGTCGGGCCACGGCAGCATGTCCGACGCGAGCTGCGGCGCGTAGTAGCCGGGCGGTAGCTCGCCGACCCGCAGCTCGAAGATCGAGTACTCCGGCAGGTAGAACATCGCGTGGCGCAGCCACGGGTACGAGCGCGTGTTGCCGAGCTCGGTGATGACGACCGTCTCTTCCGGCGGGTAGAGCCCGCGGATGGCCTCGACGAAGGTGCGCACGACCTCCTCGTGCTCGCGCAGGGCCGCCGCCGTGCGGCTGAAGATCCAGTCGAACGCCTCGTGCTCGGCTGCGAGCCGCCACGCCGGCCTCGGCGTGTCGAAGTCGCGCGGCAGCGGGCGCGCGTTGACGAAGAACGCGCCATTGACCAGCACGACCAGCACGACCGCGGCCGCCGTCAGCGCGGGCCCCAGCGCGCGCCGGCGCGCCAGCGCGGCGGCCTCGGCGAAGGCGGTGATGAGCACGCGAGCCAGCAGCACCACCAGCGCCGGCAGGAACGTCAGCACGTAGCCCGCCTGGCCGAAGTGCACGAGCGTGTAGACGAGGACGGGCGGCGCGATCCAGGCGAGCAGCAGCCACTCGCGGCGGCCCCAGCCGTGGCGACGCGCGTACCACGGCACGAGCAGGACGGCGAGAGCCAGCGGACCGAGCGCGACGAGCACCGACTCCAGCAGGTAGCGCGACATGCGCAGCGTCGTCTCGAACGGCCCGGCCACGATGGACGTCGGCCGCACGACCGAGTCGGCGAGCTGCGCGGAGGCCGCGAGGTACCGGCCGAGCCCGCCGGTGAGCGCCACCATCGGCACGAACCAGAGCAGCGTCAGCACGCCAAGGATCGCCACGCCGACGGGCACCGTGCGGGCGCGGCGGACGCCGAGCACGCAGGCCACGAGCCACATCGGCAGGAGCAGCAGCAGCAGCGACTGCCGCATTCCGGCGGCCAGCGCCAGGTAGGCGGCGGCGAGCCACGCGTCGGCTTCGCCGCCGTCGAGCGCCCGAAACGCGAAATACGCCACGCTCGACGCGAAGAGCGCCTCGCCGGCGTAGGTGAGCCCCACCGAGCCGTAGAACCAGAACAGCGGGCTGACGGCGAGCACGCTGGCCGCCGCCAGCGCCGTCGCGCGATCGTAGACGGCGCGGGCGAGCAGGTACACGACGCACGTCGTGAGCCCGCTGAAGGCCACCGCGAGCAGCACGTAGGCCGCGGTGGGGTCGTGGAGCCACGCGTTCACGACGCGACCCAGGCCGACATAGAGGATGTAGCCGGGCGGATGGGGCTGGTGCTTGACGACGTCGTATTCGCGCAGCGCCAGCGCGAACTGCACGCCGTCCCAGTTGTAGAGCATGCGCGCCCGATACGGCAGCCGTGAGAGGACCGTGAGGATGCCGAGCGCGCCCGCAAACAGATAATCCCAGCGGTCGGCCCTGTCGCGCATCGCGGCTGGAGAGTATACCCGCGCGCAAGGTCGAGCGGCGGCTTTGCCGCCGCAATCCTGTTGTTGGGGGGAGGCAGGGAGGAGCGCGCTGTTAGCGCGCGACGACCGTCGGAAGGGGGGCGGAGCCCCCCTCCGAGGATGCGAGCGCCGCCGCGCCGAGCACGCCCGCCCAGTCGCCGAGCCGCGCGTGCTCGATCGAGAGCGAGCCCCGGGCGAGCTCGGTCGTCGCCTTGAGGATGCCCCCCGCGACGCCGTCGAAGAGCTCGGGCAGCGCCTCGAAGAGGCCGCCGCCGAGGATGAGGATCTGCGGATTGAGCAGCGTCACGTAGTTCGCGACGGCCTGCGTGAGGTAGCGCGTCGCGTCGGTCCAGAGCTCGCGCGCGAACTCGTCGCCCGAGTTCGCGGCGGCCGCGACCATGGTGGCGTCGAGCGCGTCCGGGTCGTTCTCCGTCAGCTCGGCGAGGCGCGTCTTGACGTCGGCGGCTAGAGCGTCGCGCAGGCGCCGTTGGAACCCGCTGCCCGAGACGTACTGCTCGAGACAGCCGCGCGCGCCGCAGGGGCACGGCCGTCCGTCGGCGACGACCTGGGTGTGGCCCAGCTCGCCCGCCGCGTTGCCCGCGCCGCACCAGAGCTGGCCGTCGAGCACCACGCCCGAGCCCACGCCCGTGCCCACGAAGACCGCCAGCAGCGAGCCGGCCCCGCGGTGCACGCCGAAGCGATACTCGCCCCAGGCCGCGGCCCGGACGTCGTTCTCGACGGTGACGGGGACGCCGAAGGCGGCGGCGAGCGTCGCGGCGAGCGGGACGTCGCGCCAGCCGAGGTTGGCCGCCTGGACGACGGCGCCGGTCTCCGCGTGGATCTGGCCGGCGCAGGCGACGCCGATCGAGGCGAGGTCGTTCAGGCCGTCGGCGAGGGCGGCGACGGCGCCGCGGACGGTCTCGAGCACTGCGGCGGAGCCGCGCTGGGGCTGGGTGAGGGCTTCGGTCTGCGAGGTGAGCCGTCCGTCGACCGTGACGGCTCCCGCGCGAACGCGGGTGCCTCCGAGGTCGACGCCGATGACAGAGGCTACGCCTTCTTCTCCTCGTCCTTCCGAGCCGGCGTGGTCTCTTCCTTGTTCGCCTCGTTCACGCCCTTCTTGAATTCCTTCACGCTGGAGCCGAGCGAGCGGGCGAGCTCGGGGAGGCGATTCGCGCCGAAGAGGATCAGCACGATCACGAGAATGATGAGCAGTTCCTGATACCCCAGACCAAACATGGAGATGCTCCTTTCCGACGCCTTACCTTAGCACCCTTCCCTAGCCTCCGCGCAACACCCGGCGCTCGCCCACCCGCGTCGTCACACGCCGGGCGTCGAAGTATTCCAGCAGCGGGATGGCGTACTTCCGGGAGATGCCGAGCAGGTCCTTGACGTCGCCCGGCCCGATCTCCTTGCGCTCGCGCAGCAGCGCGACCAGCTTGTCCTGGATCGCCTCGAGCGCCGCCGCGTGGAAGAACAGCGACTCCTTCACGCGCACGAGCTTGCGCGACTCGACCAGGAGCTGGAACAGCTCGTGCTCCTCGTCGCCGGCGAGGCCGGCGCGGCCGAGGGCCTCCTCGGCGCTCGGCGGCGCCGCCGCCGCCTCGCGGAACTCGCGCTCGAGCCGATCCACCGCCGTCTGCTGGACAGCGCTCAGGCGGAGCTCGTGCGCGGCGAGCCGGACCTTGTCGCGGTCCACGCGGACGGCGCCCTCGGCGTCGAGCGCCCCGAGCACGTGGGCGAACACGCGCTCGTCGGCGTTGGCGGCCCGCACGCGCAGCTCCTCGCGTGACATCCCGCCGCGCAGCGGCTGGGCGCGGTGGAATTGCTCGAGCGCGGCGGTGACGAGCCCGCGCAGGCGCGCCACCGCGTCGGCGTGCAACGACCAGTCGCGGTCCACCGCCGTCACCCGGCCGGCCGCGGCCAGCGCGTCCAGGAGCCGGCGGGTGCGCGCGGGCCCGAACGGCACGCGCGCGACGAGAGCGGGCAGGCGGATGCCGCCGACGCCGGCGCCGCGCACGTGCTCCTCGACCACCGCCTCCGGCGCGCCCGACTCGAGCACGTTCAGGTGAGCGAGCCGCGCCGGGCGCTTGAGCCTTGGCGGGTCCGTGTCGAGCAGCGTCCCGCCGCCGATGGTGACGATCGGCGAGTACGAGCGGATCACGAAGCGATCGCCGGCCAGCGCGACGAGCGGCGCCTCCAGGCGCAGCCGCGCGAAGCCCCGCTTGCCGGGGGCCAGCTCGGCGCCCTCGAGCAGCAGGGCCCGCGCCATGATCTCGCTCGTCCCCGCGTGCAGGCGGACGCGGTCGCGGCTCTTGAGCGGGCGCGGGGCGTCGTGGAGGATCTCGAGGACGACGTCCGCCAGCGTCGTGGCCGAGAGCGTCCCCGCCATGCCGATGACGTCGCCGCGCTCGACGGCGGCGCGCTCCAGGCCCTGGAGATTCACCGCGGTGCGCTGGCCCGCCACCGAGCGCTCGACGGCGTGGCCGTGTGCCTGGAGCCCGCGGATCTTCGCCACGAGCCCTCGCGGAAAGACCTCGACGCGGTCGTCCACGCCGAGCGCGCCGGCGGCCAGCGTGCCCGTGACGACGGTGCCGAAGCCCTTGATCGTGAACACGCGGTCGATGGGCAGCCGCGGCAGCTGGTCGGTGCCGCGGGCGGGCACGGTCGCGGCGAGGCGCCGCAACGTCGCGCGCAGCTCGTCGAGCCCCGCGCCCGTCTTGGCCGACACGGGGACCACCGGCGCGCCCTCGAGGAACGTGCCGCGCACCAGCGTCGCGACGTCGTCGCGCACCAGCTCGATCCAGTCGGACTCGACGGTGTCGGTCTTGGTGAGCACGACGAGGCCGGTCCGGATGTGCAGGAGCGAGCAGATGGCGAGATGCTCGCGCGTCTGCGGCATCACGCCTTCATCCGCGGCGATCACGAGCATGGCGAGGTCGATGCCGCCGACGCCCGCCAGCATGTTCTTCACGAACCGCTCGTGACCCGGCACGTCGACGACCTCGATGGTGAGGCCGTCCGGCTCCTCGAGGAACGCGAAGCCGAGGTCGATGGTGATGCCGCGCGCCTTCTCCTCCGGCAGGCGGTCGGTGTCGGTCCCCGTCAGCGCCTTGACGAGCGAGGTCTTGCCGTGGTCGATGTGGCCGGCGGTGCCCACCACGACGTGGCGGCGCGCCGCGCTCATAGGCGCCCGAGGCTCATGGCCGCGCGGCGGAGACGATCGCCTTCACGAGCCCCGCCACCTGGGCCGGCAGCACCGTCCGGCAGTCGAGGAACAGCCGGTCCTCCACGAGCCGGCCGACCACCGGCGGATCGCCGACGCGCAGCGCGGCGTCGAGGGCGCGGGCGGCGGCGTCCGTGGCGCCGAGCGAGACGCCGGCCGTCGGCAGCTCCACCGTCGGCAGCGCGCCGCCGCCCACCTGCGCGCGGCCCTCGTCGACGCGCGCGGCGAGCCGCTGCGCCGCCTCCGCGCCGAGCCCGCGGAGCACGCGCCGGGCGCGCGCGACCACGGTGGCCAGCGGCTCGGTGAGGAGCCGGAGCGTCGGGACCGTCTCGCGGGCCGTGCCGTCCTCGTACGCGGTGAGCGTCCCCTCCAGCGCCGCGATCGTGAACTTGTCGATGCGGAGGGCGCGGTTCCACGGGTTCTTCTTGAGCCGCGAGACGATCGCGCGCTTGCCCACGACGATGCCGGCCTGCGGGCCGCCGAGCAGCTTGTCGCCCGAGAACGACACGAGGTCCACGCCCGAGGCGACGACCTCGGGCACCGTCGGCTCGTAGGGGAAGCCCCACGGGCGGAGATCGACGAGCGAGCCGGAACCGAGGTCCTCCATCACCGCGACCCCGCGCTCGCGGCCCAGCTCGACCAGCTCGCGGCTCGACACGTCCGCGGTGAAGCCGATGACGCGGTAGTTCGAGGTGTGGACCTTGAGCAGGAGCGCGGTGGTCGGGCCGATGGCGTCGGCGTAGTCGCGCAGGTGCGTGCGGTTGGTGGCGCCGACCTCGCGCAGCACGGCGCCGCTGCGCAGCATGATGTCGGGAATCCGGAACTCGCCGCCGATCTCGATCAGCTCGCCCCGCGAGACGATGACCTCCTTGCCGTGGGCCAGCGTCTCCAGCGCCAGGAGCACCGCGGCGGCGTTGTTGTTGACGACGAGGGCGTCCTCGGCGCCCGTCAGCCGCCGCAGCAGCGCCTCCACGTGGCTGTAGCGCGAGCCGCGCTCCTTGCTGGCCAGGTCCATCTCGAGGTTCGAGTAGGCGGCGGCCACCGCCGCCACGCGCTCGCGCGCGAGGTCGCTCAGCAGCGCGCGGCCGAGGTTCGTGTGGAGGACCACCCCGCTGGCGTTGATCACGGGGCGCAGCGAGAACAGCCCGGCCCGGCGAACGCCGTCGACGACGCGCGCGGCGAGCGTGTCGGCGTCGGCGGGCGGCACGCCCTGCTCCCGCACGCGCCGGCGCTCGGCCTCCAGCGCCTCGCGCACCGCCGCCGTCAGTCGCGCGCGCGACAGGCCGGCGAGCGCGGGATCGGCAGCGACGCGCCGCACGAGCTGGTCGACCGAGGGCAGGCTGCGGAGGGCGGCGGCGCGGTCAGCGCTCACTGAGCGCCGCCTCGACCTTGGCGCGCAGGCGCGCGATGACCTCCTGCGCCTCGGCGCGCCAGGCCTGCGCCGACCAGCGGCCCTCCGGCGTCCCGCGGCGCACGGCGTCCTCGGTGAGCCCCGCCCAGAGCTCGTCGAAGTCCTCCGGGGTGAGCCCCTGCCCGCGCAGCGCGCGCGCCCAGTCGGCGGCGAGCGCGTCGATGAGGCGGTCGCGCTCGGCGGCGAGCCGGCGGGCCTTGCGGATGAGGTCGGCCAGTCGCGAGGCCACGGCTAGGGCTTCACCGCCTCCCGGATGGCGTCGACGAGGTTGGCCTCGAAGCGGCCCGTGGACGCGCAGGAATAGACGGGCTGCGTCTTGAGCTTGCCGGAGGAGCCCTTGCGGTGCCCCTGCGTGCGCATGCTCGAGTTGATCTGTAGCCGCGTGCCGGCGCCGTCGGGCTCCACGAACATCGTGAAGGTCACCAGCGCCTCGCCCTCGAGCTGCTCGTCGCCGGTGCGGCCGCAGTCGGAATAGACGCCGATCGGCGTCACGACGTCGTCGGTGGCGATCACGCCCGAGTCGCGCGCGATCGCGCGCAGCGGCAGGTTCTGCTTGGCGAGGGCGCGCACGAGCGCCATCCAGGTGACGTCGTAGCCCGCGCCGATCTCCGCGCGGTAGGGCGGCGGCGCCAGCGGCGAGACGTGCGGCCGCGCGCACCCGACCAGCGACAACGCCACGCCCATCATCACCAGCCTACCGCGTGTGGTGGTCGATCCCACGGTACGCTCGGATGAACCGCTCGATGCGCGCCTCGTCGACGTCGTCCAGCGTCTCGAGGCGCGTCCACGCCGTCAGCGCGAGCCGGCTGGTCATCGTCGGATACGGCGCGAGGACCACCTGCGTCGGGTACTTGCGGACGATGGCCGCGAGCTTGTCGACGACCTCGGGGCACGTGCAGTTGTACTGGACGACGACGCCGCCGTCCTCGAGGTTGTGGACCTGCAGCTCGTTGGGGATCGGCCGCGTGTGGAGGCCCCAGGGCGCGATGTACGGCAGGTGCGGACCCGAGGTAGGCGGCGTGGAGTTGTAGGGCTCGTGCGGGTCGCCGAGCGTCTGCACGTGCAGGTTGCCCTGGTCCGCGAACTTCTGGCCCGGCAGATCCGCCTGCGCGCGATACGCGAACCAGCCGACGATCAGCGCGATCACCACCACCGCCGCGATCCCCGCTCCGAACGTCCAGCGTCCGCGCCCGCGCCGCGCGCCGCCGCCGCGTCCCTTGCGCTCCTGCTTCGCCATTCCCCCGTGTCCCTCACGTGGCGGAAGCGTGTGGGAGTCGAACCCACCTCCAGCTTGTCTAGAGCCGGACACCGGATTTGAAGTCCGGGAGGCCCACCGGGTTCCTAGACGCTTCCAAAGCCTTCCGAGTGTACCATTGTGCCGGCACCGTGAATCCCAACCCACGGCTTGTCGCCGACGAGCGACGCCCGTCGGTTTCGCCCTGGCGGCTCGGTGGACTGTCGCCTGCCACGCTGGCGCGGCGCGTCTACCGCGGCGTCTGGTCGCACGACCTCCTCGACCGCGCCGCCAGCCTCTCCTACTACTTCCTGTTCGCGTTGTTCCCCGCGCTGCTGTTCCTGACGGCGATCCTCGGCCTGCTGCCGGTCCCGAAGCTGATGGACCATCTGCTCGGCTACATCGCCCGCGTGCTGCCGGCCGACGCCGCCTCGCTGCTCACCAAGACGCTCGGCGAGGTGATCAAGGGCGCGCGCGGCTCGCTCGTCTCGCTGGGCGTGCTCGGCGCGCTCTGGGGCGCGTCGAGCGGGATGGTCTCCATCAGCAACGCGCTCAACGTCGCCTTCGAGGTGCGGGACACGCGCACGTGGTGGCGCCACCGGCTCGAGGCGATCGGCCTCACCGTGTGGTTCTCGCTGCTCACGATCGTGGCCCTGCTGCTGTTCGTGTTCGGCGAGCGCATCGGCGACGCGGTGGCGCAGTGGCTCGGCGTCGGCGCGGCGTTCACGCGGGCCTGGAACTTCGCGCGCTGGCCGGCGCTGACGCTGTGCGCGCTGATCGGCATCATGCTCGTCTACCAGCTCGCGCCGGCGTCGCGCCAGCACTGGCGGCGGATCACGCCCGGCGCGATCTTCGCGCTGGCAGGCTGGCTGCTGGCCTCCTACGCGCTCCGGCTCTACGTCACCTACGTCGGCAACTACAACGCGACGTACGGCTCGATCGGCGGCGTGATCTTGTTGATGCTCTGGTTCTATCTCTCGAGCCTGGCGCTGCTGGTGGGCGCCGAGATCAACTCGCAGATCCGCCGGGCCGAGGACGTGGGGCGCCCCGAGATGGCCCCCCCGATTGGACAAGCGAAGGGGGCTACGCCCCCCTCGGGCTCCCCCGGCCCGCGCTCGGAGCGCCCCGGGGAACCCGGGGCGCTCCTCGGTCACCGGGAACCGCCCGAGAGCGGCGGGTAGAGGGCGAGGACGTCGCCCGGCGCCAGCGTCCGCTCGGGCTCCGCCTCGCGGCCGTTCACCAGCAGCACGCGGTCGAATCCGGCGGGGATGCCGAGGCGACGCGCCACGTCGGCCGCGCTGCTGCCCTCGGGCACGTCCAGAACGGCGACGCCGTCCCGGCTGCCGGGCGGGAGAAAGCGCTCGAGGGTCGCGAAGAGCCGGACCTCGACACGCACCGACCTCAGCGGTCGGCGGTCGGGCGAGCGCCGGCGACGCGGAGGCGATCGCCGGGGCGGATCCGGTCCGTGCTGTCGAGGCGGTTCCAGCGCATCACGTCGCCGACGGAGACGCCGTAGCGCTTGGCGATGGTGCTCACGGTGTCCCGCGGCCGCACGACGTGCACGTCGCCGGTGGAGGCGGCGTAGCTGACCTCGATATGCTTGCTGCCCGCCACCACTGGTGTGCGATGCGGGGCCAGCGCGGCGGCGACGCGCTCGTGCTCGCCCTCGGGCAGGCGCAGCGTCCAGGGGCGGCCCGGCGGCGTCACCCCGCGCACGAGCGTCGGATTCAGCGCGCGAATCTCGCGGGGCGCCAGCCCCGCGCTGGTGGCGAGGCGGCGGAGGTCCGTGGACGGGGGGACGGTGAGCGTGTCGAAGGCGACGGGATCGAGATCGTCGAAGTCGAAGCCGTAGCGGTCGGGATCGCGACCGATCACCGTCGCCGCGTGGATCTGCGGGACGAACTCCTTCGTCTCGCGCCGCAGGTGACGCGACTGAGCGAGCGTCCAGAAGTCGCGCGAGCCGGTCTTCTGGATGGCGCGCATCACCTTGACCTCGCCCGCGTTGTACGCGGCCTGCGCGAGCGCCCACGAGCCGAACTGGTTGTACAGGTCGCTCAGGTACGCCGCGGCGGCGATCGTCGACTTCTCGGGATCGAGCCGCTCGTCCACCCAGCGATCGACGCGCAAGCCGTATCGCCGTGCGGTGCCGGCCATGAACTGCCACATGCCCTTGGCGCCCACGCGCGAGACCGCGTCCGGCTTGAAGCCGCTCTCGATCATCGCGGTGAACGCGAGATCCTCGGGCAGGCCCCGCGCGCGCAGCACCTCGCGGATCATGGTGAGGTAGCGGCTCGAGCGATGCACCCAGCGCGTCACGGCCTCACGGTAGGCGCCGGTGAACCGATCGAGGTGGAACTGCACCTGGGGGTTGAGGGTGACCGGATACGCCGGAGCCGTGATCGTCGCATACGACACGCGACTGCCGTCGCCGTAGGCCTCCGCCCACCCGTCCTCCGTCACGGTCCCCCCGGCGTCGGCGCGGGCCGTGGAACCCGTCCCGCCCACGTCAGGTTCACCCAACGGGACCCAGAGCGCTCCGCGTGACAGGATGGCCGACGGTTCCGTAGCCGCACCGTCGGGCGCAAAGGCATCCGGCTCGGCGCGATCGAGGGGGGCCGTAGAAAGCGGCTCGGCGGCGCCGGGTGTGATACAGCCCGGGCCGAGCAGAAGTGAGAAGCCAAGAGTCGCCGCTAAGAAACGGCTTTGATTCGCCATAGGAGGAGGAAGCTTGGTCATTTTTACCACGCTCTCCATCCCCGGGTCAACGTGGGCGCGCCACGATCACGTGCGTTTGCAAAAGGCTCAAGTATCTTGAATGGATGGAGGGAGGGCCCCGACGGGGCCCAGACCCAGGTTCCACCGGCAACACACAACCCAGGAGGAGTCACCGTGAAGAGAGCGCTTGCTGCACTCGTAGGGATCGCGTTCGTGTTCGCCAGCGCCGGGCTCGCCAGCGCCCAGACGCCGGCGCCGGCCATGAAGCCGGAAGAGAAGAAGATGGAGAAGATGGAGAAGAAGGCCCCGCATCACACGGCGATGGGCACGGTCAAGACGGCCGGCGCCGACGGCATCGTGGTGGCGGGCAAGGCGAAGGGCAAGGAGACGGAGTGGACCTTCGCCGTCAGCGACAAGACGAAGATCAGGAAGGCCGGCAAGGACGTCACCGCCAAGGACCTCGCGCCGGGTGACAAGGTCAGCGTCCGCTACATGGATGAAGGCGGGAAGATGACGGCGATGACCGTCAGCGCCTCGGCCGGATCGAAGCAGGCGGCGAAGGCGAAGGAAGAGCCGGCGAAGAAGTAGCGCGGTATTTCGGGTCGGACGCCGGCTCAGCGGCTCGGGCCGGCGTCCAGTACCCGGTCTTCCACCACTCCCGCGAACCAGACGTTCCGGTCGTTCAGCTCCAGCGTCCTCGACGCGCCGGGCGTCGTGTCCACCTCGCGCAGCCACGCCCGCTCCGCGTAGTAGCCGACCAGCCGGGGCGGCAGCCGATACCGCTCGCGATCGCGGGCCTGGTACCTCGGCGAGCGCGCGTCCAGGAACTCGGAATGCGTCGCCCACACCATCCAGCGCCCGGCGGGCAGGTCGGACAGCGTGAAGCGTCCGTCGGCGTCGACCGTCGTCGAGCGCACCAGGTCGGCGGCGCCCGACTGCCACACCTCGCGCTCGTAGCTCTCGCGCGCGCGCCGCATCTGCGTGGCGGCCTCGCGATAGGCCGCCGCCGAGTCGCGCGCGTGAGCGCGCAGGTCGTCGAGCCGGCGCACGAGCGCCTCGGAGCGCGGCAGCGCGACCACGACGGCGCGCGCCATCGGCAGGTCCTCCGCGTTCGGTCTGCGGCGCTCGGTGTAGACGCGTCCGGCGATGGTGACCATCTCGCCCCGACGTCGCGCCTCGTCGTAGGCCTGGAGGTCCACGTCGAGAGCACGGGCGGGGGCGGCCGCGGTCAGCACGAGCGCCGCGACCAGCACGGCCGCCTTCACGCGCGCGCCTCGCCGGGCGGCCGGGTACGCCAGCGGTCGTGCGACCAGAGCCACTGCTCGGGGGCCTCGCGGATGGCGCGCTCGATGACGCTCGTACATCGTGCCGTCAGTTCGACGACGGCGGCCTCCGCGCCATTCGCCTCCGGCAGCGGCAGCGCGGGGTGAATCACCACCCTGTGGCGCCCGTCGGCGTCGCGCCGCGCGAAGACGGGCACCACGGGGGTGCGCGTGCGCACGGCCAGGAGCGCGATGCTGCGCGAGGTCGAGGCGGGCCGGCCGAAGAAATCGACGAAGACGCCCTCGCGCCGCGCCGCGTTCTGGTCCATCAGGATCCCGATCATCCGGCCGCGCCGCAGCGCCTCGAGGACCGGGCGGAGGGCGCCGCGCTTGGCGATCAGCTCCACGCCGGCGCTGCGGCGCAATTTCTCCGCGAGCGCGTCGAGCCAGGGCGCGTCGAGCGGCCGCACGACGATCGACAGGGGAAAGCCGGTCAGGCGGTGCGCGGCCGCCAGCAGCTCCCAGTTGCCGAGGTGGGCGGTGAGCAGGAGCGCGCGGCCGTGCGCGGCCATGGCGGCCCGCAGGTGCTCGACGCCCTCGAGGCGGATGCGGGCGAGCGTGACGTCGAGCGGGCGCGCGAGCACCCGGGCCAGCTCGATCAGCGTCATGCCGAGGTGTTGCGAGGCGTGGCGCGCCAGGCGCGCGCGGGCACGGAGCGGCAGCGCCGGATAGGCGCGCGCGAGGTTGTCGAGGGCGAGCCGGCGGCGGCGGCCGAGCGCCACGTAGGCGGCGTCGCCGAGCCGACGACCGAGCCAGAGGGCGAGCGGCAGCGGCAGCCGGCCGGCGGCCGCGACGAGGGCGCCCGCGGCTAGCTGGACCGCCGTCGGCGCTCCCGCAGCAGCTCGACCGCGATCGGGATCAGCGACAGCACGATCACGATGAGGACCACGATGTGGATGTTCGAGCCGATGACGGGAAACTGTCCCATGAGATAGCCCGCCGACGTCATGCTCACGACCCATCCGACTCCACCGGCCACATTGTAGAAGACGAAGCGGCGATACTCCATCTCGCCGACGCCGGCCAGGACGGGAGCGAACGTTCGCACGATCGGCACGAAGCGCGCGATCACGATGGTCTTGGCGCCGTACCTCTCATAGAAGCGGCGCGTCCGCTCGACGTGAGCCGGGTTGAACAGCAGCGACTTCTGGCGCGTGAACAGACGCGGCCCCAGGCGCCGGCCGATGGCGTACCCCGTGCTGTCGCCGACCACCGCAGCCACGATCAGGAGCACGTTCAGCCACCAGATGTTCAGCGCGCCGGCCGAGGCCACGAGGCCGGCGGTGACCAGCAGCGAGTCGCCCGGCAGGAAGAAGCCGATGAGGAGGCCGGTCTCGGCGAAGACGATGGCGAAGAGGACCGTGTACCCGCCCCACTGGATGAGCGAGTCGAGCGAGTAGACGCCCCGCGCCAGGTCGTAGAGAAACTCCAACGCCGCGCTACTTGCTCCGCGCGACGGCGCCCACGGGGCCGTGCGTGACGGCCGGCTCGCCGCCCTTGATCCGCATGCCGTAGAACGAGCGCCACACGAACACCATCGAGAGCACGAAGAACACCAGGCTCAGCACGCGGCTGAGGCCGGGGCCGCTGGTCGCGGTCAGACTCACGGCCAGCTCCACGGCCAGGAGGCCGAAGAGCGTGGTGAACTTGATCACCGGGTTCATGGCCACCGAGGAGGTGTCCTTGAAGGGGTCGCCGACGGTGTCGCCGACGACGGTGGCCGCGTGCAGCGCGCTGCCCTTTTCTTTCAGCTCGGTCTCGACGATCTTCTTGGCGTTGTCCCAGGCGCCGCCCGCATTGGCCATGAACACCGCCTGGTAGAGGCCGAAGAGCGCGATCGAGATCAGGTAGCCGATGAAGAAGTAGGGCTCCAGGAACGCGAAGGCCAGCGTGGAGAAAAAGACCGTGAGGAAGATGTTGAACATCCCCTTCTGCGCGTATTGCGTGCAGATCTCCACGACCTTCTTGCTGTCGGTCACCGACGCCTTGGTGGCGCCCTCCAGGCGGATGTTCGCCTTGATGAACTCCACCGCGCGGTAGGCGCCCGTGGACACCGCCTGGGTGGCGGCGCCCGTGAACCAGTAGATGACGGCGCCGCCGGTGATGAGACCGAGCAGGAACGGCGGGTGCAGCAGCGACAGCTTGTCCAGGTTCTGGGTGAGGCCCGACGTGAGCACCACGATGATCGAGAAGATCATGGTGGTGGCGCCGACCACCGCGGTGCCGATCAGCACCGGCTTGGCGGTCGCCTTGAAGGTGTTGCCGGCGCCGTCGTTCTCCTCCAGCAGCGCCTTGGCGTTCTCGAACTTCACGTCGAAGCCGTGCTCGCGGCGGATCTGCGCCGCCACGTTCGGGATCGTCTCGATGACGGACAGCTCGTAGACGGACTGGGCGTTGTCGGTGACCGGCCCGTAGGAGTCGACCGCGATGGTCACCGGGCCCATGCCGAGGAAGCCGAACGCGACCAGGCCGAACGCGAACACCGCCGGCGCCACCATCAGCGCGGCCATCCCCAGCGTGCTGACCAGGAACGCGGTGCCCATCAGCACCACGATCGTCATGCCGAGCCAGTAGGCGCTGAAATTCCCCGCCACGAAGCCAGACAGGACGTTGAGCGAGGCGCCGCCCTCGCGGGAGGCGGTCACCACCTCCCGGACGTGGCTCGACTCCGTGGACGTGAAGATCTTGACGAGCTCGGGGATGATCGCCCCCGCGAGGGTCCCGCACGTGATGACGGTGGAGAGCTTCCACCAGAGCGAGCCGTCGCCGAGGCTGGGAATGAGGACGTAGGAGGCGGCGTAGGTCATGACCACCGAGACGATCGAGGTCAACCAGACGAGCGACGTCAGCGGCGCCTCGAAGTTCATCCGGGCCGCCTTCGCGTAGCGCCCGCGCGCGATGGCCTCGTTGATCAGGTACGAGCCGCCGCTCGCGACGATCATCAGCACGCGCATCGCGAAGATCCAGACCAGCAGCTGGACCTGGACGACCGGCTCGCGCACGGCGAGCAGGATGAAGGAGATCAGCGCGACGCCGGTGACGCCGTAGGTCTCGAAGCCGTCGGCGCTGGGGCCGACGGAGTCACCGGCGTTGTCGCCCGTGCAGTCGGCGATGACGCCCGGGTTGCGCGCGTCGTCCTCCTTGATGTTGAACACGATCTTCATGAGGTCCGAGCCGATGTCGGCGATCTTCGTGAAGATGCCGCCCGCGATACGCAGCGCGGCCGCGCCCAGGGACTCGCCGATGGCGAAGCCGATGAAGCACGGGCCCGCGTAGTCGCCCGGGATGAAGAGCAGGATGCAGAGCATCAGGAACAGCTCGACGCTGATCAGCAGCATGCCGATCGACATCCCCGCCTTGAGGGGGATGGCGTAGACCGGGAAGGCCTCGCCGCGCAGGCTCGCGAACGCCGTCCGGGAGTTGGCGAACGTGTTGATACGGATGCCGAACCACGCGACGCCGTAGCTGCCGGCGATGCCGATCAGGCTGAAGAGCAGGATGATGAGGACGCGGAAGGCGTCGAAGTGCTGCAGGAAGCCGAAGTAGACAACGATGATGAAGCCGATGAAGACCTCGAGGAGCAGGATGAACTTGCCCTGGGTGATCAGGTACGTCTTGCAGGTCTCGTAGATGAGCTCGGAGATCTCCCGCATCGACTCGTGCACGGGAAGGTTCTTGAGCTGGCTGAAGATCACCAGCCCGAAGACGAGGCCGAGCACGCAGACGCCGAGCCCGAACGTGAGCAGCGTGCGGCCGCCGATGCCGCCGATGTGCACCTGGCCGAGGTCGGGAATCTTGAGACTGGCCTCGCCGCCCCCGTGCTGGGCGGGCCCCGAGGACGCCTGGGCGAGGACCGTCGGCGCCGCGACGACCGTGGCCAGGGCGAGGACGAGAAGCGCGGCAAGGACCTTGCGATTCATGCTCGTGAGTCTCCCGGGTTCGATGGACAGTCCGTGACCGAAATCGTCGCAACTCTACGCGACGCCCCCGAGGGTGTCAACGCGAAAGTCGTTGAGTTGACAGGCTTTGTCGGCCGCCGGTACCATCCGACCGGATGTCGGCTGCGGAGGACGTCGGGGCGACGCGGCGCAAACAGGAAGTCACCTGCCCTACGTGCCGGCAGCGCGCCGCGTGGCACGGGAACCCGCACCGGCCGTTCTGCTCGCTCACCTGCCGCCTGATCGATCTCGGCGTGTGGCTCGACGAGCGCTATCGCATCCCGAAGGAGAACCACGAGGACGATGTTCCGTAAGACGACCGGGACCATCCTGTGCCCGTCGTGCGGGCGCCTCACCAGCGCCGAGGCGGCGGCGTGCCTCGTGTGCGGCCGGCGCAACCCGGGGATGTGGGGCTTCGCGGCGCCGCTCCGGGCACTGTTCGGGCGCCACAGCTTCACCAACGTCGTCACCGTGGCGTGCATCGCGCTGTACGTCGCGAGCCTGCTGCTGGACCCGCGGGCGGCGGCCTCCGCGCGCGGGCCGTTCGACGCGTTCTCGCCGGGCGACGGCGCGCTCATGGCGCTGGGCGCGGCCGGAACGTACCCGTGGCGGCTCGGCCACTGGTGGACGATCGTCACCGGCATCTACCTGCACGGCGGCATCCTGCACATCCTGTTCAACGTCCTCTGGATCCGCCAGCTCGGCCCGGCCGTCGAGGAGATCTACGGCCCCGCGCGGCTCGTCGTGATCTTCACCGTCTCGGGTGCCGCCGGCTTCCTCGTGTCCAACTGGTTCGGCCACCCGTTCACGATCGGCGCCTCCGGCGCCGTGTTCGGGCTGCTCGGCGCGATCGTGGCCTTCGGCAAAAAGCGCGGCGGCACCTTCGGCGCGATGGTGCTCCGCCAGTACGGCTACATGGCGCTCCTGATGTTCGTCCTCAGCTACTTCATGCGCGCCGTGAACAACGCCGCGCACGCCGGGGGATTCGCGGGAGGGCTGCTCGCGGGGCTCGTCGTCTCGCTCGCCGAGCGGCGCCGCGAGACGGCCCTGGACTGGGTGCTGGCGGCCGCGTGCATCGCGGTGACGATCGCCGGCTTCGTGCTCTCGCTCTGGTCGGCGTTCGCCGGCTGAACCAGCGGCGTGCTACGTTCCCGCTCCGAGCAGGGCGTAGCCCACGAGCGCCGCGGCGAGGCCCGCGAGCGAGACGAAGAAGGGCCGCTTCGCGACTCTCCAGTGCAGGACGAGGAACGCGAAACCGACCGGCCAGAGGAAGAGGCAGCCCAATCCCCACCCGAGACCGACTCGGAATGCCCCGACCAGGAAGTTGATCGACGACACGAGCGCGACGAGCATGCCCACGACGAGCAGCGGCACGCCCGCGATGGGATACGTGTTTCGCGACGCCGCGCCCGCGGGGCTCAAGGCCGCGCCGAGCGTGCGCCCCGGCGGCTTCTCGATCGCCGCGGGGGTGACGGCGGCGACGGGCTTGGGCGCAGGCGGTCGCTCGTCTTCGACGACGGGCGGTGAAGCGGGCTTGTACGTCGTTGCTGGCGGGCAGTCCCCGTAAGAGACGTTGCCGCGGCGGTCGGCCGACTTGCAGACGTTGTCCATCCGTGGCGCCGCCGTCGCCACGAGCACGAGGGCGACGAGGGCCACGACGGCCAACGAAGCGGTCAGGGTCGCGCGGACCGCCACGACTCGACGCTAGCACCAGCGCCGGTGAGGGCCCAAGGCAATTCTGTGCGAAGCCAATGCTATCGCACATATACAGACACCCAGGCCGATGTGACTCGACCCGGGTGTCTGCTGGAGGAGCATCGCTCCTCACTGAATTACCCCGGCAGCGACCTACTCTCCCACGCAGTTGCCCACGCAGTACCATCGGCCCAGGAGGGCTTAACTTCCGTGTTCGGGATGGGAACGGGTGTGGCCCCTCCGGCATCGCCACCGGGAATCGAAATGGAGCGGCGAATCGCTTCGCCGTCACCGAACACGAAGATTCTCGAGTGCAGCCAGACGCGTCACCACGATCACGATGAATGAATTCAACGTGGTCAAGCCGCACGGGCGATTAGTACCGGTCAGCTGAACACCTTACGGTGCTTACACCTCCGGCCTATCAACCTGGTCATCTACCAGGGCCCTTCAGGGGACTTGCGTCCCGGGACGTCTCATCTTCAGGCGGGTTTCGCGCTTAGATGCCTTCAGCGCTTATCCCTGCCGGACATAGCTACCGAGCGGTGCTCCTGGCGGAACAGCTCGCACACTAGAGGTCCGTCCACCCCGGTCCTCTCGTACTAGGGGCAGCTCCCGTCAAACGTCCTCCGCCCGCGACAGATAGAGACCGAACTGTCTCACGACGTTCTAAACCCAGCTCACGTACCGCTTTAATGGGCGAACAGCCCAACCCTTGGGACCTGCTCCAGCCCCAGGATGCGATGAGCCGACATCGAGGTGCCAAACCTTGCCGTCGATGTGAACTCTTGGGCAAGATCAGCCTGTTATCCCCGGAGTACCTTTTATCCGTTGAGCGATGGCCCTGCCACTCAGAACCACCGGATCACTAGGTCCTACTTTCGTACCTGCTCGACTTGTAGGTCTCGCAGTCAAGCCGGCTTCTGCCCTTACACTCGTCGCACGATTTCCAACCGTGCTGAGCCGACCTTCGAGCGCCTCCGTTACCGTTTGGGAGGCGACCGCCCCAGTCAAACTGCCCACCTGGCACTGTCCCCAGCCCGGATCACGGGCTCAGGTTAGAACTCCAGCACAGTCAGGGTGGTATCTCAACGACGGCTCCACCGACACCGGAGTGCCGGCTTCAAAGCCTCCCACCTATCCTGCGCAGACTCCGCCAAAGTTCCATGCCAAGGTACAGTAAAGGTTCACGGGGTCTTTTCGTCTAGTCGCGGGTAGCCAGCATCTTCACTGGCGCTACAGTTTCACCGGGTCCCTCGCGGAGACAGCGGCCAAGTCGTTACGCCATTCGTGCAGGTCGGAACTTACCCGACAAGGAATTTCGCTACCTTAGGACCGTTCATTCTGTTGCTGCTCACCTTGCGGTGAGGGCGCGCTCATTTCTGTCGCGCTCTGCATGTCGCCACGCAGTTCGGACCATCTCATCTCGCTCTGTGGAGCGAGTCCGGCGTATGGTCTCTGAGGATTCTTAATCCGTCCGAGGATCTCTTCGTCGCAGTATCGGCGCTTTCCTCCGTCGTTCATGTCTCGCCTGATCGCCAGGATCTCTTCCACACCTTGCGGGCTGTGATGTCGACCGTGACGAATCAGCTCGGCGAGCTGCTTGAACTTCGAGAAGTCACGCTTCTTCTTCGCTGAGAGAAACCCGAACCGCTCAAAGAACGGAATCACGTTCTCGACGATGGTGGTGAGGTTGTTGACCTCGTAGTACCAAACACCATCGTGTCTCTGCCGCATCGTCCCGCATTGCAGGTGGCGCTTGAACAACGCCAGCACCACTGGATCGCGCTGCGAGATGTTGAAGCAGAGCGAGATCTTCCACGGAGCCTTGTAGTCGTCCCGAGGACGGAACGACACGTTGAAGCTCCCTTCGCCGTCGGTAAAACCAGCGAGGTAATGACCGATGTTCGGCGGGATCTCGCGTGCGTTGAGCATGGGGCTAAGCCTTTCCTGCTGATGACCCGCACCTCGTCGGATTGTCACTGCCGTCGACTTCACGGCGAGTACCGGAGGATCCATCGGGCTTTCCAGCAAACAGCCAGATTTGT
>Ga0209161_10000075_pt1:0-10000 | contig 67722 bp, 53 predicted proteins | sample GraSoiAngelo_155_FD_186169 | JGI IMG/M metagenome (GOLD analysis project Ga0209161, IMG submission 186169) | Grasslands soil microbial communities from the Angelo Coastal Reserve, California, USA - 14_1009_13_30cm (SPAdes) (version 2) | ecosystem: Environmental > Terrestrial > Soil >... | reverse complement strand
GTAGGCCTGGAGCACCTGGTAGCTGAACTCGGTGTACGAGATCCCGGCGCCCATCCGAGCCTTCACGGACTCCCGGGCGAGCATGGCGCCCAGCGGGAAGTGCTTGCCGACGTCGCGCAGGAAGCCGATCACGTCGAGCTCCGAGAGCCATGCGTAGTTGTCGGCGAGGATCGCGGCGTTCGCCCCGCGGTCGAAATCGAGGAACGGGCGCACCTGGCGCTTGAGCCGCTCCGCCCACTCGGCGACCTGCTCTTTCGGATTCAGCGCGCGCTCACCGGCCTTGCCGCTCGGGTCGCCGATGAGGCCGGTGCCCCCGCCGACGAGCACGATCGGCCGGTGTCCGGCCAGCTGCAGGCGGCGCAGCGCCAGCAGCGGCAGGAGGCTGCCGACGTGGAGGCTGTCGGCGGTCGGATCGAAGCCGACGTACGCCGTGCGGCGCCCCGAGAGGAGGTACGCGTCGAGCTCGTCGGGCGTGGTGACGTCGGCGATGAGCTCGCGGCCCTGGAGATCGCACAGCAGATTCGAGCGCATGGCCGGGATGATTATCGCACCGGTATAATGATGGCGCATGACCTCTGAGGACAAAGCGGCCGGGGGGCGGCGGTTCGCTCCGCCCAGCGGCCGCCGGCGCTGGCTCCGCATCATTCTCATGCTCGTCGGCATCGGGTCGCTGATCCTGGCGTCCGCCGCCGGCGTGGCCGCGCTGTGGGCGTTCACGATCCTGCCGCGCAGCCTGCCCTCCGTGAAGACGCTCGAGACGTTCCAGCCGATTCAGGGCACCAAGGTCTACGACGACAACGACGAGCTGCTGACCGAGCTGCACGTCGAGCGCCGCATCTTCGTGCCGCTCGCGCACATCCCGCAGACGCTGCGCGACGCCGTCATCGCCACCGAGGACCGCCGGTTCTACTCGCATTTCGGGATAGATCCGATCGGCGTCGCGCGCGCGGTGTGGCAGAACTACCGGCGCGGCCGGATCGTGGAGGGCGGCAGCACCATCACCCAGCAGCTCACCAAGGTGCTGTTCCTCACGCCCGACAAGAGCCTCGAGCGCAAGATGAAGGAGGCCGCGCTGGCGCTGGAGCTGGAGCGCCGCTACTCGAAGGACCGCATCCTCGAGATGTACATGAACCAGATCTACTTCGGGAACGGCGCCTACGGGGTGGAGGCGGCGGCGCGCACCTACTTCGGCAAGTCGGTGACCGAGCTCAGCCTCAAGGACGCCGCGCTCCTCGCCGGCCTGCCGCGCGCGCCGTCCACCTACTCGCCGTTCGAGCACCCGGAGGCCGCCAAGCGCCGCCGCGAGGTGGTGCTGCGGCGCCTGGTCGAGTACGGCGCGATCAAGGACCCCGACGCCAAGAAGCTGGCGCGCGCGGACCTCGGCCTCATCCCGCCCGAGCGGCGGCGCACGACCGGCCAGTACTTCCTCGAGTTCGTGCAGCAGACGCTCGAGGCCAAGTACGGCGCCGACATGGTCTTCAAGGGCGGGCTCAACGTCTACACCACGCTGAACCCGACGATGCAGCTGGTGGCCGAGCAGTCGCTGCGCGACGGCCTCAAGGCCCTCGAGGGGCGGTCGAAGACCGCGCGTCCCGGCGAGCATCCCGAGGGCGCCATCGTCACCATCGAGCCGCAGACCGGCTACGTGCGGGCGATGGTCGGCGGCTACGACTTCTTCCGCAGCGAGTTCAACCGCGCCGTGCAGGCGCGGCGACAGCCGGGCTCCGCCTTCAAGCCGTTCGTCTACGTCGCCGCGCTCGAGTCCGGCTTCACGCCCGCCAGCCGCGTCGACGACGCGCCGGTGTCGTACGCGGTCGGCGGCGGCCAGACGTGGAAGCCGGAAAACTACGACCGGAAGTTCCGCGGCCCGACGACGCTGCAGCAGGCCGTCGAGGAGTCGATCAACGTGGTCACGGTCAAGCTGCAGGAGCAGATCGGGCTCAGCCGCACCGTACGCGTCGCGCGCCGCTTCGGGATCACCAGTCCCCTCGACGTGAACCTGAGCCTGGCGCTGGGCACCTCCGACCTCACGCTGCTCGAGCTCACCTCGGCGTACGCCACGCTCGCCAACCAGGGCGCGTGGCTGGCGCCGACGACGGTCCGCTACGTGACCGACGCGCAGGGCAAGCTGCTGGAGGAGCACATCGCGGAGCCGAAGGAAGCGGTGCCGCCGGAAACCGCGTACGTGATCACCCACATGCTGCGCGGCGTGGTCGAGCGCGGAACCGGGCAGGCCGCGAAGGTGCTCGGCCGGCCGATCGCGGCCAAGACGGGCACGACCAATGACTACTCGAACGCGTGGTTCGTGGGCTACACGCCGCGCGTCGCGACGGGCGTGTGGGTCGGCTATGACCTGCCGCGCAGCCTCGGCAAGGACGAGACGGGCTCGCGGGTCGCCGTGCCCATCTGGATCGCGTACATGAGCAAGGTCCTCGGCGAGAGTCCGCGCGAGGATTTCCCGGTCCCGGACAAGGTCGTGCTCGTCCCCGTGGATCTGGATCCGTCGAACGAGTGCGTGCGGGTGGTGACGATGGCGTTCGTGAAGGGCACCGAGCCGCCGGCCTGCGGGCGCCGTCCGTCGATTCCGCCCGCGCCGCCGGCTGCGCCCGGCGCGCCACAGGCGGAGCTGCCGACGACCAGCGCCGCGCCGCCGGCCACACCCGCGCCGCCGGCCACACCCGCGCCGCCGGTGCTCCCGCGCGAGGCGGTCCCCCTGCCCGGCTCCGCGGCGTCGGCCAGGTCCCCGGGTATCCAGGGCCAGTAGTGACGCGCGCTCAGCCCTCGGCGCGCGGGTAGCCCGCCGCGACCTCGCTCCACGGCGTGCCCGCGTCGAGCAGGCGCCCGAACACGTGCTCGAGCTCCGCGATCGGCACGCGGATCTGCTGCATCGTGTCGCGCTCGCGGATGGTCACCTTGCCGTCGCCCGCCTCGCCCTTCTCGGGATCGCCCACGGTCTTGACGTCCACCGTCACGCAGTACGGCGTGCCGACCTCGTCCTGGCGGCGGTAGAGCCGCCCGATGGCGGCGGTGTCGTCGTAGAGCGTCAGCCAGCGACGCGTCAGCCGGTGGCGCAGGTCGTGGCCGGCGGCGACGATCTCGGGGCGCTTCTTGAGCAGCGGCAGCACCGCGATCTTGATCGGCGCCAGCTCGGAATGGAACCGCAGCACCACGCGCTTGTCGCCGCGCACCTCCTCCTCCCGGTAGGCGTCGAGCAGGAAGGCCAGCAGCGCGCGGTCCACGCCCGCGGAGGGCTCGATCACGAACGGCACCACGTGCTCCTTGCGCTCCTCGTCGAACCACGTGAGCGACTTGCCGCTGAACTTCGCGTGCTGCTTGAGGTCGAAGTCCGTGCGGTTCGCGATTCCCATCAGCTCGTTCCAACCCATCGGGAACCGGTAGAGGAGATCCACCGTCCGCTTGGAATAGTGGGCCAGCTCGTCGCCGAGGTGCTCGTGCAGCTTTACGTTGGCGGGATCGAGGCCGTAGCGCGTGAACCACGCCTGGCAGTCGGCGATCCAGCGGTCGTGCCAGGCCTCGTCGGCCGGCCGGCCCTCGAGCCGGTCGTGCGGGTTGACGAAGAACTCGATCTCCATCTGCTCGAACTCGCGCGAGCGAAAGATGAAGTTGCCCGGCGTGATCTCGTTGCGAAACGCCTTGCCGATCTGCGCGATGCCGAACGGCAGCTTGCGCCGCGTCGCCTGCAGCACGTTGTCGAAATTGACGAAGATGCCCTGCGCCGTCTCGGGCCGGAGGTACGTAAGGGCGGCGTCCTCCTCCACCGGTCCCATGAACGTCTTGAACATCAGGTTGAACTGGCGCGGCGCCGTGAGCTCGCCCTTGCCGCACTCGGGACAGAGGGTGCGGCGGGCGCCGCAGTGCTTGCACGGCTCCCCACCCTTGATCGTGAACTTGTTGCCCTTGGTCGCCGGGCAGTAGTGCGTCCAGTCCATCGTGCCCGCCTGGTCGGCGCGGAAGCGGCGCTTGCACTCGCGGCAGTCCACCATCGGGTCCGTGAAGTTGTCGACGTGACCGCTGGCCTTCCACACGGTCGGGTGCATGAGGATCGAGGCGTCCAGCCCCACCATATCGTCGCGCTGGTGAACGAAGTCGCGCCACCAAATGCGCTTGATGTTGTTCCGCAGCTCGACGCCGAGGGGCCCGTAGTCCCAGCACGACCCCGTGCCGCCGTAGATCTCGCTCGATTGGAAGACGAAGCCGCGCCGCTTGCACAGCGAAACGATCACGTCCATGCTCACCGCACTCATTACCGCTCTCCGGTCACCTCGGACAGCCGCCGCACCTCCCGCAGGAACTTCGCGGTGCGCGTCGGCTGGCCGATCAGTCGTGTCATGTGCGCTTCCAGCGCCGCCCGCAGCTCCGTCTCGACGCGGCCGAGCGGCTGGGCCAGCGCCTCCTCCCAGCGCGCCGCGCGGAGGCGTCCCAGCGCGGCCACCGCGGCCGGACTGATGGGGGTGGCACCCGGCGCCTGGGCGGCGCACGGCTCGCACACCACGCCGCCCTCGTCCAGCGACGGCCGCGCGAACGGATAGGCGCGCGCGCACTCCACGCAGCGGTCCAGGCGCGGCCGGTGGCCGAGCACGTCCAGCGCGCGCGCGCCGAAGCAGACGGTCACGCGCGGCGGCGTGGCCGCGCCCGTCAGCGCCCGCAGCGAGCGCGTCAGGAGCCCGTAGAGCTGCGCGTGCGGATCGCGCTCGGCGGTGAGGCGATTCACGCACTCCACGACCCACGCCGCCTGCCCGAGGCGCTCGAGGTCGGTGCGCAGCGCGGCGAACGGCTCCAGCACGTCGAAGTGGTCGACGCGCACGAGCTCGCTGCGGCCGGTGTCGAAGAACACCAGCTGGCCCAGCGTGAAGAGCTCCAGGGCGCCGCCGAAGCGCGAGCGCATCCGCCGCGAGGCCTTGGCGACGCCCCGCACCTTGCCGTATTCGCGCGAGTAGAAGGTGATGACCCGGTCGCTCTCGCCGAGGTCGAAGGAGCCGATCACCACCGCCGCCGACTTGCCGAGGGCCATGTCAGGAGGTCAGCAGGAACCCGAACTCGCGCAGCGCGCGCGGGTCGCGCCGCCAGTTCCGGCGCACGCTCACGGTGAGCCCCAGGAACACCGGGATGCCGAAGAAGGCCTCCAGCTCGCGCCGCGCCTCGGTGCCGATGCGCTTGAGCATGGCGCCGCCCTTGCCGATCAGGATCCCCTTCTGCGACTCCTGCTCGACGAAGACGGTGGCGTGGATGTCCAGCCGCTCGGGCCGCTCGTGCTCGACGAGGTCCTCGACGCGCACGGCCACCGCGTACGGCACCTCCTGGTGCGTGAAGTGGAAGACCTTCTCGCGCACGACCTCCGCGACGTAGAACGTCTCGGGCTGGTCGCTCGTCGCGTCGGCCGGGAAGAGCAGGGGGTGCTCCGGCAGCGCGCGCACGAGGAGGTCGAACAGGCGGTCGCAGTTGGTGCCGTCGGCGGCGGAGATGGGCAGCAGCTCCTGGAACGCGTGGGCGCCGCGCCAGCGCTCGAGGAGCGGCAGGAGCCGGCTCTTCGGCTTCACGCGGTCCACCTTGTTGAGCGCGCAGAAGACGGGCCCGGCGAAGGCGCGCAGCGGCGCCAGCACGAGGTCGTCCGGCCCTTCCGGCGCGGCGGCGTCGACGACCAGGCAGACGACGTCGACCTCCTCGGCGGCGCGCTCGGCCGTCTTCTGCATGAACTCGCCGAGCCGGCCGCGGCCGGCGTGCAGGCCCGGCGTGTCGACGAAGATCACCTGCGCGTCGGGGCGGTTGCGGATGCCGGTGATGCGGTTGCGCGTGGTCTGCGGCCGCGACGAGACGATCGAGAGCTTCTCGCCCACCAGCCGGTTCAGCAGGGTGGACTTGCCGGCGTTGGGCCGGCCGATGAGGGCCACGAAGCCCGCGCGCATCGCCAGGAGGGGGGCTTCGCCCGAACGCGTGTCGTCAGTCACGCAGTAGACCTTTCCACAAGCGGGCAGGGGCAGCGTGCAGAATCTCGCGCTCGCGGCGATGCATGAGGTCGGCCTCCACGGGATCGCGATCGTCCCAGCCCACGAGGTGCAGCGTGCCGTGGGTCGCGAGCAGCTCGAGCTCGACGGCCAGCGGCACCCCGAGCCGGCGCGCCTGCCGCGCGGCGGCGTCGGCGGAGATCACGATCTGGCCGACGAGCGGGCTCGCCTCCCCCGGCGTCTCGAGCGGGAAGGCGAGCACGTCGGTCCGCCGGTGGACGCCGCGCCAGCCCGCGTTCAGCCCGCGCATCTCCGCGTCGTCCACCACCGTCACCTCGACCGTCCCCGCGGGCCGCCCCACCGCCGCCAGCGCGCGGTCCACCGCGCGGGCGAGTCGCGCGCGGGAGACGGGAACGCGGCGCTGACGTTGCTCGATCGCCGCGGGCATCAGGACGGCTCGGAGCGCGCTCCGTCCTCGCGGTCCGCCGCCGCACGCGTCTCGTGGACGCCGTACGCGCGGATGATCGCCGACACGAGCCGGTGGCGGACGACGTCGCCCTCGTCGAAGTACACGAAGTCGATGCCGGGCACGCCGCGGAGGATCCGCTGCACCTCGATCAGCCCGGAGTGGCGCGAGGCGGGCAGGTCCACCTGCGTGATGTCACCGGTGACCACCATCTTGGAGTTGAAGCCCAGCCGGGTGAGGAACATCTTCATCTGCTCGGTGGTGCTGTTCTGCGCCTCGTCGAGGATGATGAAGGCGTCGTTGAGCGTGCGGCCGCGCATGTAGGCGAGCGGCGCGATCTCGATGGCGCCCTTCTCCATCAGCGCGGCCACTTTCTCGGCCTCGAGCATGTCGTAGAGCGCATCGTAGAGCGGGCGCAGGTAGGGATGCACCTTCTCGTAGAGGTCGCCCGGCAGGAAGCCGAGACGCTCGCCCGCCTCCACCGCGGGGCGCGTCAGCACGATGCGCGCGACCTCGCGCTTCATGAGCGTGTTGACGGCCATGGCGACGGCCAGGAACGACTTGCCGGTGCCGGCGGGGCCGATGCCGAACACCATGTCGTGCGTACGGATGGCGTCGACGTAGCGCTTCTGGCCGACGCCCTTGGGCGTGATCCATTTCTTGCGGGCCGGGACCGAGATCGCGTCCGCGAACACCGACTTCACGTCGACGGCCTCGTCGTCCGAGACCATCCGCGCCGCCGCCCGGACCTCCATCGCCCGCACCGGCGCGCCGGCGCGCACCAGCTCGGCCAGCTGCGTGAGCGCGCGCTCGGCTTTGACCACCTGGCGCTCGTCGCCCTTGAGCATCACGTCGTGGCCGCGGGCGACGATGCGCACCTCGAACTGGGATTCGAGGGTGCGGAGGTGGTCGTCGTTGCGCCCGAGGAGCTGGGCCAGGTCGACGTCGGGCGCCAGCGAGAGGCGGCGCGTGATGACGGTGGCGTCGCTCAAATTTTTGGGGTTCCCGGGTCCAAGTTTACCACGCGCCCGCGTCAGCCCTGTCGCTCCGGCGGCCGCTCCGGAGGGAGATCGAGCTTGATGTGCAGCTCCTTCAACCGCTCGGGCGGCACCGGCGCCGGCGCCTGCATGAGGAGGTCCTGCGCCTGCTGGTTCATCGGGAAGGCGATGACCTCGCGGATGTTGCTCTCGCCCGCGATCAGCATCACGATCCGGTCGATGCCCGGCGCAGAGCCGCCGTGCGGCGGCGCGCCGTAGCGGAAGGCGTTCAGCATCCCGCCGAAGCGCGCCTCGACGTCCTGCTTGCTGTAGCCGGCGATGGCGAACGCCTTGTACATGATGTCCGGCCGGTGGTTGCGGATGGCCCCGCTCGAGAGCTCCACGCCGTTGCAGACGATGTCGTACTGGTAGGCCTTGATGGTCAGCGGGTCCTTCGTCTCCAGCGCCTCGAGCCCGCCCTGGGGCATCGAGAACGGGTTGTGGCTGAACTCGATCCTGCCCGTCTCCTCGTCGCGCTCGTACATCGGAAAGTCCGTCACCCAGCAGAAGCGGAAGGCGTCCTTCTCGATCAGATCCAGCTCCTCGCCCAGGCGCGTGCGCGCCTTGCCGGCCAGCCGGTCCGCCGGCGCGCGCTTGTCGCACACGAAGAAGACGGCGTCGGCGTCGACGGCGCCCGTCGCGCGCCGGAGCGCGGCCAGACGCCCCTCGTCGAGGAACTTCGCGATGGGGCCGCGGGCGGCGCCCTCGGCCAGCACGACGTAGCCGAGGCCGGGCGCGCCCTCGTCGCGCGCCCACTGGTTCAGCTTGTCGAAGAAGCTGCGCGGCTGCGCTGCCGCGCCGGGGGCTCTGAGCCCGCGGACGATCGCGCCCTTCTCGATGGCGCCCGCGAAGACGGCGAAGCCGCCGCCGCGGAACACGTCGGTGACGTCCTCGATGACGAGCGGGTTGCGCAGGTCGGGCTTGTCGCTGCCGTAGCGCGCCAGCGCCTCGTCGTACGGGATGCGCGGGAACGGCGGCGGCGTCACCTTCGAGTCCGGCCGGAACTCGGCGAACACGCCGTGCATGACGGGCTCGATGGCCGCCCAGACGTCCTCCTGGGTCACGAACGACATCTCGAGGTCGAGCTGGTAGAACTCGCCGGGTGAGCGGTCGGCGCGGCTGTCCTCGTCGCGGAAGCACGGCGCGATCTGGAAGTAGCGGTCGAAGCCCGCGACCATCAGCAGCTGCTTGAACTGCTGCGGCGCCTGCGGCAGCGCGTAGAACTGGCCGGGGTGCAGGCGGCTCGGCACGAGGTAGTCGCGCGCGCCCTCGGGCGAGCTGGCGGTGAGGATCGGGGTGGAGAACTCGGTGAAGCCCGCGGCGATCATGCGCCGCCGGATGCTCGCGATCACCCGGCTGCGCAGCAGCACGTTGCGGTGCAGCTTCTCGCGGCGCAGGTCGAGGAAGCGGTGGCGCAGCCGCGTCTCCTCCGGGAACTCCGCGTCGCTGTTGACCTGGAGGGGCAGCGTGTCGGCCGCCGACTGCACGACGAGGTCCTGCACGGCGACCTCGACCTCGCCCGTCGGGAGCTTCGGGTTGATCGCGGAGGCCTCGCGCGCGACGACGGCGCCCGTCACCGTGATCACGCTCTCGAGCCTCACCGTCTCCGCCGCGGCGAGGTGCGGGCTGCCGGCGTGGAACACGCACTGGGTCAGGCCGTAGTGGTCGCGCAGGTCGATGAAGAGCAGCCCGCCGTGGTCGCGCCTGCGGTGCACCCAGCCGGACAGCCGGACGGTGCGGCCGACATCGCCGGCGCGCAGCGCGCCGCACGTGTGGGTGCGGTACGCCGGCAGCGCGTCGCTCACTTGGCCTCCGCCCGGCGGACGAGCGGCTTCACCTGCGGGGCGCGCGCCGGATCGTCCAGCGCCGCGTACCCCCAGAAGCCGTGGGTCAGAAGGTCGTCGAGCTGCTTCTTCACGTTCTTTCGCCTGACCTCCAAGGATACGAGATACCCCTCGGCTCTCAAGGCCTTGGCGGCACGGACCGCCGCGGCGACGTCACCGCTGTCGTCGACCAGCAGCGCCACCCGCCGCTGGGGCGCGGCGGCGCCCTCGCGCGCGGGCACGCCTCCGCGCTCGCCGAGGATCGAGATCAGCCGCTCGAACCCGATCGAGAAGCCGGATGCGGGCACCTCGCGGCCCAGCAGCCGGCCGATCATCCGGTCGTAGCGCCCGCCGCCGGCGATGGACGACGGGTAACCGGCGGCGGCGATCTCGAAGATCGGGCCCGTGTAGTAGCCCATGCCACGCACGAGGGTCGGATCGAAGCGGACCCGACAGCCCGCGGCGATCTCGGCGTTCGCGGTGGCGATGATCGTGGCGAGCGACTGCCACGCGTCGGTCGCCCCCGCCCCCGGCAGCGCCGCGCGCAGCCCCTCGAGCGAGACCTCCGCCTTCTGCAGCACGGGCAGCAGCGCCTCGAAGCTGCGGACGGCTTTCGTCTCATGGCCGCCCTCACGCAGCTCGCCGAGCACGCCCTCCGCACCGAGCCGGTCGAGCTTGTCGAACGCGATGAAGAAGGCGGCGTGCGCCGCC
>Ga0209161_10000074_pt1 | contig 67845 bp, 67 predicted proteins | sample GraSoiAngelo_155_FD_186169 | JGI IMG/M metagenome (GOLD analysis project Ga0209161, IMG submission 186169) | Grasslands soil microbial communities from the Angelo Coastal Reserve, California, USA - 14_1009_13_30cm (SPAdes) (version 2) | ecosystem: Environmental > Terrestrial > Soil > Grasslands... | reverse complement strand
CGGGGATCCACGAACAGCGTGCGCTGCAGCAGGTAGACGAGGAGATTGGCGACGAGCAGCCGTCGCACCCACGGCGTCATCCCGAACATCCGCTGCGGGCCCATCACGAGGTCATCCCCCACGCCGGCCGTCCTGCTCCCGCGCGAGCCGGCAAATCCGCTCGCACAGCTCGGGGAATTCGATCCCGGCGGCCTGGGCGGCCTTCGGGAGGAGGCTCACCCGGGTCATCCCCGGCAGCGTGTTGGCCTCCAAACAAAAGATGTCGCCGTCCGGGCTCAATCGGAAGTCGATGCGGGAGTAGCCGCCCAGCTTGAGGGCGCGATGCGCCGTGAGCGCGAGCTCCTGGAGCTGGCGCGTGAGCGTCGTGTCGAGCTTCGCCGGGAAGATCTCTTCCGACATGCCGGGCGTGTACTTGCACTCGTAGTCGAACAGCTCGTGCTTGGGAATGATCTCCCCGACGGGGAGCGGCACGTCCCCGAGGACGCCGACCGTGAGCTCGCGGCCCGGGATGAATTGCTCCACCATCACCTCGTCGTCATAGCCCGCGGCGAGCGCCACGGCCGCGTCGAGCCCCTTCGCGTTCTTGACGAGCGTGAGCCCGACGGTGGACCCCTGCTTCGAAGGCTTCACGATGACGGGCCATCCCAGCGCGGTAGTCACGTCCTCCGGGGCCACGGGGGTCATGAACCAGGCGGGCACGGGGACCCCGGCGGCCCGGAACAGGCGCTTCGAGAGATCCTTGTCCATGGCGAGCGCGCTCCCGAGCGCGCCACTGCCCGTGTACGGGACACCGACCACGTCGAGGATCGCCTGGAGCGTGCCCCCTTCCCCCGTCCCGCCGTGCAGCGCGAGGCACAGCACGTCCGCACGCTGCACGACCGGCAGCTCGGCGAGCCCGTCGGCGAGCAGCCGGCGCTCCGCCTCCTCGAGCGCCGCCGTGTCCGGGACCTCCGTGCCGATCGTCCCCGACAGGAGCTGCGTCTCGTCGGCGGCGGAGAGGGGTCCGCGCGTCGTGTCGACGACGTGCACGTCGTGGCCCCGGCTCCGCAGCGCGGCCACCATCTGCGCCGCGCTGGCAAACGCGACCGCGCGCTCCGCAGTCGCACCGCCGGTCAGGACCGTGACGCGCATCAGCGGATCCCGGCGAGCTGGTGCAGGACGTCGTAACGGGTCACGATGCCGGTGATCTTGCCGTCGCGACGCACCAGGGCGGCCGGCGTTTCGCGCGACAGCAGCGCGCTCAGCCGGTCCACGGGGAGATCGGCGTCGACCACCGGAAACGGCGGATCCATCACGGCCTCGACCGGCTGGTCCAGGGTGGCCGGATCCTCGAGCGCCCTGGCCATGAGCAGCTGCTCGAATACGGCCCCCACTCCGTCGCCGCCGTCCAGCACCGGCAGCTGGGAGACGTTGTAGGTGCTCATCAGGTTGAGCGCTTGGCGCACCGTGGCGCTTGGGACCACGGAGACGAGCGGGGGCGCGGCCGCACCGTTCTTCGCCGCGAGCAGCTGCGCCACCGCCACGCGCTCGCTCTCCAATATCTGGTTCTCGCGCAGCCACTCGTCGTTGTACACCTTGGAGAGGTAGCGCTCTCCGGTATCGCACAGGACGGTGACGACGAGAGCGTCCGCACCGCCCGCGCGCCGGGCGACCTCGAGAGCGGCGATGACGTTGACGCCGGTCGAGCCACCCACGAACAGTCCCTCCTCGCGGGCCACGCGCCGCGTCATCAGCATCGCATCCTTGTCCGTGACGCTGATCCACTCGTCGATGACGTCCCAGTGCAGCGACGTAGGGATCTTGTCGCCACCGATCCCCTCCACCTTGTACGGATAGCCTTCGGTCTGCTGCTTCGTCTTCGCGTACGGGGTGTAGATCGAGCCGACCGGATCGCCCGCGATCACCCGGATCTTCGGGTTCCGTTCCTTGAGGTAGCGGCCGGCGCCGCTCACCGTGCCGCCGGTCCCCGGGGCGCACACGAAGTGCGTCACCCGCCCCGCGGTCTGCTCCCAGATCTCGGGGCCGGTCGTGCGATAGTGCACCTCGGGGTTCACGGGGTTGTAGTGTTGGTCGGCGAAGATGGCGTTTTCGTGCGCCGCCGCGATGGCGCGCCCCTTCAGGATGTAGTTGTCGGGGTGGTCCGGCGGCACGGCGGTGGGGGTGATGATCACCTCGGCGCCCAGCGCCCGCAGCAGCCGGGCCTTCTCCTGGGACATCTTGTCGGGCATCGTGAAGATGCAGCGGTAGCCTTTGACGGCTGCGGCGATCGCGAGGCCGACGCCCGTGTTCCCCGACGTCGCCTCCACGATCACGCCGCCGGGACGGAGCCGCCCCTCGCGCTCGGCCGCCTCGATCATCGCGAGGCCGATCCGGTCCTTCACCGAGCCGCCGGGGTTGAAGAACTCCGCCTTGCCGTAGACCGGCGTGCGGATCCCCTGCGTGACCCGGTTCAGGCGGATGAGCGGCGTCCAGCCGATCGTCGCGAGGACGTCGTCGTACGGCTTAGTGTGCGGTGGCACCGGGGCCGCCCTTGAGCACCTGACCTTGGGGATGACGGAACTCGATCGGCTGCAGGAAGCCCGTCGACACGGGCAGGCCGCGCCGCCGCGCCGGGGCGAAGTGGAGCTGCGCCGCGCCCGCCACCGCCGCGGAATCGAGCGCGGGATAGCCGCTCGACTCGGCCACCTTCGTCGACTCCGGCCGCAGGTGGCCCGTCGAGTCCACGAACAGCCGCAGTACCACGTCGCCCTCGACCTTCTGGTCGAACAGCGCGGGCGGATATTGAATCGGCGAGTCGCCGTTCAGCGCGACGGGGGGCTCCTGGTCGGGCGGCGTATACGCGGACGCCGGAGCACCGCCCTGGCTCGGCGTCTCGGCGGGCTTGCGGCAGGCGAGCGCCGCGAGCGCGACCAGCCCGGCGAGCGCGCGCCTCATGCGCCGTCCTCGAGCCGCTGCTTCCACGCCGCCAGACGGTTCAGCGCCTCGAGCGGCGATAGCGCATTCACGTCCAGCCGCTCGAGCTCGACGAGCAGGGGATGCGGCTCGCTCGGGCCGAACAGCGCGAGTTGCGCGGCGTCGGGCGGGAGCGGCGCCGGCTGCCGGGCGACGTGGTGCCCGGCTTCGAGCAGTTGCAGCACCTGCCAGGCGCGCGCCACCACCGGCGCCGGTAGCCCCGCCAGCCGGCCCACGTGGATGCCGTAGGAGCGGTCCGCGCCGCCCGGCTCGAGGCGGTGCAGGAATACGATCTCGTCCCCCACCTCGCGCACCGCCACGTTGAAGTTGCGGGCGTGGGCGAGCTCCTCGGTGAGCTGGGTGAGCTCGTGGTAGTGCGTCGCGAAAACCGTCTTGCCGCCGATCGCGTTGTGCAGGAACTCGGTCACCGCCCAGGCGATCGCCACACCGTCGTAGGTCGAGGTTCCGCGGCCGATCTCGTCCAGCAGGACGAGGCTGCGCGCGGTGGCGCCGTGGAGGATCGCGCTGGTCTCGCTCATCTCGACCATGAACGTGGACTGTCCCGCGACGAGATTGTCGGACGCCCCGACGCGCGTGAACAGCCGATCCACCACGCCGACGGCCGCGCGCCGGGCCGGGACGAACGCCCCCATCTGGGCGAGCACCACGCACAGCCCGACCTGGCGCAGCAGCGTCGACTTGCCCGCCATGTTCGGGCCCGTGAGGACGATGATACGGGCTGCCTCGTCCAGCAGCACGTCGTTGGGGATGAAGGCCTCGCGCGGCATCATGCGCTCGACCACGGGATGGCGGCTGCCCTCGAGGTGGATCACGAACCCGTCATTCACCTCGGGGCGTACGTACGCGTCGCGGTGGGCGAGATCGGCGAGCCCCGCCCAGACGTCGAGCCGGGCGAGGAGCCCGGCGGTCTGCTGGATCCGGCCGATGGCCAGCGCCACGCCGCGCCGCAGCGCGTCGACCAGCTCCGCCTCGCGCGCCGCAATCCGCTCCTCCGCCCCCAGCACCTTCGCCTCGTACTCCTTCAGCTCCGGCGTCACGTAGCGCTCAGCGCCGGTGAGAGTCTGGCGCCGCTCGTAATCCGGCGGGACTCGCGCCTTGTGGGGGTTCGTGACCTCGATGTAATAGCCGAATACCTTGTTGAACCCGACCTTGAGCGACGTGATACCGGTGCGCTCGCGCTCCCGCGCCTGCAGCGAGGCGATGTACCGCTTGCCGCCGTCGCGCGCGTCTTTGAGCTCGTCCAGCGCCCGGTCGTGGCCTGGCCGGATGGCGTCGCCGTCCGCGAGCTGAGCGGGCGGGCGGTCCACGAGGGCGCGGGCGAGCTCGTCGCCCAGGTCCTGCAAGAGCTCGAACCGATCGGCCGCCTGCTCCAGCAGCGCCGCCCGCTCGCGCCCCTCCACGCCGTCGAGCGCGGCGCGCGCGTCGGGGAGCCGCCGGATCGAGTCCCGTAAGGCGCCGAGCTCCCGTGGCGTGGCGCGGCCCAGCGCGGCCCGGCCCGCCAGGCGCTCGAGGTCGCGCACCCCGTCCAACGCCTCCCGCAGGCGGTCCCGCCCCCGGGTATCGTCGGCGAGTACCGCCACCGCGTCGAGCCGCGCGTTGATCGCCTCGGGATCGACGAGCGGCGCGAGCAGCCAGCCGCGCAGCAGCCGCGCCCCCATCGGGGTCACCGTGCCGTCCAGCACTTCCAGGAGCGTCGCCCCCGCGGTCCCCGGGCGCAGCGGCTCCACCAGCTCGAGGTTGCGCCGCGTCATCTCGTCGAGCGGCACGACGTCGCCGCGGCGCAGGATCCTGGGCCGGGCGACGTGCGGGAGGTCACCAGGCTTGAGCTCCCGGGCGTAACGGACCAACGCTCCCGCGGCGCCGAGCGCGGGCCGGTCCGCGGCCGCGACGCCGAGCCCGTCGAGCGACGCGAGCCGGAAGCTGCGCAGCAGATCCTCCCGCGCCAGCTCGGGGTCGAACTCCCACGCTTCCCGCTCCGTGACCGTGGCGCCGTCCGGGAGCGGGCAGTGGGTGCCGGCCGGCAGGAGCACCTCGAGCGGCTCGTAGCGGGCGAGCGCGGCGGACAGATCCTGCGGCTCCACGAGCTCCAGCACAAATTCGCCCGTGGTCAGGTCCAGCGCCGCGAGGCCGGGCGCCCCGCCGCGGGGCTCGACCGAGACCAGGAAGTTGTTCCGCTTCTGCGCCACCCAATCGTCGGCGAGCACGCTGCCTGGCGTGACGGTCTCCACCACCTCGCGGCGCACCAGGCCCTTCGCGAGCTTGGGGTCCTCCACCTGCTCGCAGATCGCCACGCGGTGGCCCTTCCCGATCAGGCGGCGCAGATACTCGGCGGCGGCCTTCACGGGGACACCCGCGAGCGGGACCTCCGCCGCGCCGCCGTTATTTCGCGTCGTGAGGGTGAGGCCGAGCTCGCGCGCCGCGAGCCGCGCGTCGTCCTCGAACATCTCGTAGAAGTCGCCCATCCGGAAAAACAGGATGGTCTGCGGATAGCGCGCCTTGATGTCGCGGTATTGCTGCATCAAGGGGGTGTCGACGTCGACCCGCGGACTCACGGCTCCTCCACGAGGAAAGGCTGGCCGCCAAGCTTGGTCTTGAGGCGCGCCTGCGCCTGTTGCGCGTCACCGCGCGTGGCATACCGCCCGACGCGCACCTTGAACAGCCCGCTCGTGTCGCGCACTACGTGGGCATCGAACCCCATCACCTTGAGTCGCGTGAGCATCTCATCCACCTGCGCCGCGCTCTTCACGGCGAGGACCTGCACGGCGTAGGCCGTCGGCGTCGCGCCACCCGCATGCTGGGTGTCGCCGGGCGCGGGCGTCGTGACGCCGTCCGGGCCAGCGGCGGTCACCGGGGGTGGCGCCCCGCAGCGGGCGGCGTAGAAGGTCAGCTGGTTCTTCAGCTCCACATCCTCGCCGACCCGGTCCAGCGCCTCGCGCACCAGCTCGCAACCGTGCGCCTCGTCCTTGAGATCGAAGTAGGCGCGCGCGCCCCAGAAGTCGGCGCGCGGCTTGAGGGGCGAGTCCGGATAATCGCGGCGCATGCGCTCGGCCGCCTGCACCGTGGCCGCGTGGTCCCCCTGCGCGAAATACAGTTGGGTGAGCCGCAGCAGCGCGTCGTCCGCCCACGGCGAACGCCCGAACTCGACCACGACGCGCTGCAGGTTGGTGGCCGCCGTGGCGGCGTCGGCCGCGAGGATCGCGGACGTGTAGAGCGCCTCCGGATACGCTGAGTCCGCGGGTGAGAGCGCTGCGAGCAGCCGCCGCACCACGGCGCGCGCCGAGTCGAGCCGACCTGCCTGGGCCAGTTGCACGGCCGCCTGCAGGCGCGGGTCGCTTTGGGCGGTTAGGCGGTTAGGGGGATAGGCGCTTAGCAGCGCCAGGGTGAGCAGCGCGGCTCTAACCGCCCAGCCGGCGATCCGCCCAGCCGCCAGGTTCACGCCGCCTCCCGCCGCAGCACGCCGAGCTGCAGCACCAGCTGCGTCACGATCCCCGCTTCGTCCCTGACCGTCGTCGACTTGAGGGCGCGATCGGCATCCCGCGCCAGCCGCAGGGCCTGCGCCAGCTCTCCGGAGGTCCACCCTTCCGCCCAGCGGGCCCAGCGGGCCGCGGTCTCGCCCCAGTCGCCGAGGCCGAAGGGACGGGCCAGCCGCAGGTGTTGCAGCAGGACGGCCGTGAGGCGACCGCGCGGAGTGCCGCGATCGAGCTCGGCGCGAGCCAGCGCCGTGCCGATGACCGCGGTGCCCAGCGCCGTGAGGATACGGACCCCGGTCACGCCCGCCTGCTCGAGCACCGGCTCCACCAGGCGCGCGGCGTCCGCCGCCCGCCGCTCGAGCGCCGCGTCCGCGAGATCGTGCATCGTCTGACCGCGGCGCACGCCGGCGAGTGTCGCGACATCCTCGCGGGTCGCCGTCCGCCCGGCCGTGACCGCCGCGAGCTTGTCGAGCTCCTGCGCCAAGGCGCCCAGGCTGGGGCCGGCGGTTTCCACGAGCAGCGCGATTGCCTCGGGTTCCATCTCGAGCTCCACCTGTTTGGCCCGATGCGCCACCCAACGGACCACGCGCTCGGGCGGCAAGGGCTCGACTGCCACGGCGGTGGCGAAGCGCGCGAGCTCCGGGTCAAGCTCCTCCCCCGCGCTTTGGACCAGGATGAGCATCGTGGTGGGGTTCGGGGCGGCGAGGTAGCGCAGCAGCTCCTGGCGTAGCTTGGAGCCCCGGCGCATCTGCTCGATGCCGCGCAGCACGACCACGCGAGTCTGGGCGAGCAGCGGCGGAGTGTCTACGAGCGTGCGCAGTGCCGCCGCGTCGAGGTCGGCGGTGCTGCGCGTGTCGACGTTGAAGTCGCGGGCGGCGGCCTCCACGGCGCGAGCGGTGAGCGCTCGCAGCGCCTCGTCCTTCAGGACGTCTTCGTCACCATGCAGGTAGTAAACGGGATCGGGCGCGCGCGCCTCCGGCTTGAGGCTCCGGAGCAGCGCGTCGAAGGTGAGAGCCCCCATACGGGGCGGAAGTTACCGCTGGCCGGGAACGGATGAAAGGTGGTCGGCGGCCCTAGCGGCCGGCCGACACGGGCTCGACGAGCACCGCCCCGTAGGGGCTCGGGCTCCCGACGACGATGCTGGCGCGCGGATCCTGGAAGGAAACGAAGGGGACGCCGGCGTGCGCGACCGGCTTGGGAAACGGCACGGCCGGCAGCGGTGGCGTCCGTGCGAGCTCGGTGCGGCGGGTGCCTTCGAGCGCGAGCAGTCCGAGCAGCGCCACGAGCAGCAGGGCGGCTGCGAGACCGGCGCGCGCCGGCAGCTCCGGCTCCCCGGGCCGCTCGCGCGCGAGGCGCGACTCGAGCCGGCGGCGGAAGTCGGGCGACGGCGTGACGGCGTGCGGCGCCGCCTGCAGCGCGAGGACGCCCCGCCGCACGGCGGCGTCGTAGCGGCGACAGGCAGGGCAGTGAGCGAAGTGTCGCTGAAAACGCCGCAGCTCGCGCTCAGAGGTGATCAGGCCGTCGCGATAGTCGCTGTAGCGCTCGCGGAACTGGAGACAGGTCATGTGCGGGAGTACTACCGTCCGAACCGGGGTGGGTTCCCACACGCCCACGCCCCCATGTGTCGTGGGGATGTAGGGATGTGGGGTCGTGGGCTATTCGAGCAGTGGCTCGATGAGCTGGGCGAAGCTGTTCCGGGCTCGGTTCAGCCGGCTCTTCACGGTGCCCAGATTGCAGCCCGTGATGTCGGCGATCTCCGCGTAGCTCTTTCCTTCCAGCTCCCGCAGCACGAACACCACCCGGTGATGGGCGGGGAGCTGGCCGACGCACTGGTCCACCGCCTCCTTCAAGTAGCGCTTGCGGTACAGGTCGTCCGGCCGGGCCGTCGTGTCCTCGAACTGGAGGGGCCGGTGGTCGGCCTCCCAGTGCTGCTTGATCGTCTGGAACAGCACCAGCGGGTTGCGGCTGCGGTTCCGCAGCTCGTTCTTCGCCAGGTTCGAGGCGATCGTGTAGATCCACGTCGAGAACTTCTTGGTCTGGTCGAAGCGATGCAGGTGCCGGAACACGCGGATGAAGACCTCCTGCACGAGGTCCTCGGCGCGCTCCCGGTCCCCGATGGTCCGGTTGATGAAGTTCAGGAGACGGGTCTGATAGCGATCCACCAGGGCACCGAACGCCTGGGGGTCCCCCCGCAGGTGCTCGAGCACGAGCCGCCCGTCGTCGAGCTCGTGGAGCGTGCTGCGCTCGAACCCGCGCCGGGTCGCGACGGTTTCAGTCTGCCCTTTGAGGACGGCTCGCATGATCAGGTCCCTGGGTTCCGAGCGGCAACAGTGTGGGCCCGCAGGCCTCGGTCTCCTCTCATTAGATACGGCACGAAGCGTACCCGTCGCGGGTCACTTTGCAACTGCCTGCCCGGCAATGGCTTGGTCTCGAGTGACGGAGCCACACGGGCGTCCTCTCGTGGTGACAACGCAACGTTACAGCCCGAGCTTGAACCCCGCCATATAAAGGATAGCGACAATCGACTTCGCGTCACGGATCTCGCCGTCACGGATCCCGGCCAGCACCTGGGAGAGGGGGCGCGGGACGACCTCGATGAACTCGTCGCGCTCGGGGGCCGCCCTTCCTGCCGTGAGGCCCGTCGCGAGGAACAGGTGGATGACTTCGTCCGTGAAGCCGGGCGTCGTCCAGATCGAAGTCAGCGGCTCCACGTGCTGGGCCGAGACCCCCGCTTCCTCGAGCAGTTCGCGCCGCGCGCACGCCTCGGGGGTCTCACCGGGCGCGAGGGTCCCGGCGGGAATCTCCCACAAGGGTCCCCCCGCGGCGTAGCGAAACTGGCGCAGCATCAGAATGACCGGGTCGGCCCCGCTGGGGCCCGAGGCGCACGGCACGACGGCCGCGGCGCCGGGGTGTCGCACCAGCTCCAGCTCTCCGGTGGAGCCGTCCGGGAAGCGGACGGTGTCCACGTCGAGGTGCACGACCCTGCCCGAGTACACGCGGCGGCTGGCGAGCTGCATGGGATCCCCCGTCAGTGCTGGAACAGCCAGGTCAGCGGCACCTTGACCCCCTCCGCGAGGAGATACCCGGCGTTGAGCCGGGGATTGGCGTGGATCGGGGAGTTCGGCGTCGGGGACGTGAACGGCACGAGGCCCAGGCGGCTGGCGATGATCTGGAGGCGCAGCATGTGGAAGCCATCGCTCACGAGCAGCACCCGGCGATTGGACTGTCCCGTGAACCAGCGCGCCACGCCGTCGAGCGACGAGGACGTGCTCGCGCCTGCCGGGAGCGCCGTCACCGCGCCCTCCGGGAGGCCCGCCCTGACGAGGTAGCGGCGGCCGACCTCCGATTCGCTCACCGTGTCGCCCGTGCCGACCCCCCCTGTCACCAGGACTACGGGCGCGTAGCCGCGCTGGTACAGGGCGGCCGCGTGGTCGAGCCGTGATCGGAACACCGGTGAGGGGCGGCCGTTGTACTGGGCCGCCCCGAGCACCACGATCGCATCCGCCGTGGTCGCCTGGTCGCGCGCTGCGGTGACGGCGACGGCGAGCACGACGGCCGCCCAGCCCACGGCGAGCGACAGCGCCAGCACGGCCGCGGCGCCGAATGCGCGGCGGAGCGTCCAAAAAGGCATGAGACAAGATAAAAGGGCGTGGGGGGTCCCGCGCCGAAGGCGTCAGGGCTTGCTGAGCAGCTCCTCGAACAGCGCAATCGCCCGGGGGTCGTTGGTCTGGCCCAGCCAGAAGAGGGCCTTCTTGCGGACCGAAGGACTGTGATGCGAGCGGGCGATACGGATCAAGGCGGGGACGCCTTCGTCGTGCGGGCGCTGCGAGAGGGCGAAGACCGCGCTCTCCTTCACCGTCACGTCCACGTCGTCCGCGTCCACCAGATCGCTCAGGCCGCGCGTCGCCGCCTCCCCCGCCGCCTGCCCCAGCCAGAATACCGCCGAACGGCGCGTTTCCTGCGCGACTCGGGTGTCGCGGGCGAGGCGAAGCAGGTCGGGCCACACGGTGACGCTGTCGGCGAGGATCGTGGGAAAGACGGCCTCGCGCCCGACCTCGCCGCCGGCGCGCGCCGCCACATCGAGCAGGAAGCGGGTGGCGGCCGCCGCCGCGACGGCGCCGAGGTCGGTCACCGCTGCGCCGCCCGGGGAGCGCTCCTCGCCGCCCACGAAGACCCGCACGCGGGTGATCTTGCCGCCGCGCACGGCCAGCGCGACCCGCGCGGGACCCTCCGTGCAAGTACAGTCGCCGTCGTCGTCGTAGTAGCTCCCGGAGGAGATGCGGTGCCGGCCGCAGCTCGAGTGCTCGCACTCGAACGAGATGATGTTGCGCCCGTTGCCGCACACACCCGGCCGCGTGGCGTAGTGGAAGCGCACCTCGCCGTCCGGGACGCCGGCAACGCGATCGCTCAGCCCCTGGAGCGCGAGGGCGAGGACGAGCGGGGCGATCATTGGTTGATGATCTCCTCGAGCACCTTCGCCGCCCGCGGATCGTGCGACTGCCCGATCCAGAACAGCGCCTTCTTGCGCAGCTCGCGGTTCGGCTCGCGGCGGGCGATGTCGATCAGCTTGTCGAGCGCGGCGGGCTCCCGCCGCTGCGAGTAGACGAAGACGAGCTGCTCCTTCATCTCCTGGTTCTGCAGGCGGTCGTACAGCGCCACGAGCTGATCGAGATTGGCGCCGGATTGCCCCGCCCAGAACAGCGCCTTCTTGCGCATCTCGATGTCCTCGCGCTCGTTCAACGCGATGTCCATCATCCAACGGAGGTTCTCTTCCCCGTGCATCTGAGACAGCGAGAAGATCACCTTCTCCTTGAGGTCGGGCTCCGCGAGCTTCGAGTACAGGGCGCGCAGGAACGCCGCGTTCTCGGGCGACGGGCGCTGGCCGAGCCAGAAGATCGCCTTGAGGCGCGCCTTTGCGGGGGCGCCGGGGCGGTCCGCGTAGGCGCGGAGAATCTCGCCGGCGCGGGGATTACGCTGCTGGGACAGGGCGAAGATGGCCTTGTCTTGGAACTCCTCGTCGCTCGTCGTCTTGAGGATCGAGTCGAGCATCCCGACGGCGCGTTCCGTCGGCACCTGCGAGAGCCAGAACACGGCCTGCTGCCGCACCTCCGAGTCGGGGTCGTGCTGGGCGACGTCGAGCAGGATGTCCTCGGTCTCGCCGGTCCGCTTCTGGGAGAGCAGGAACACCGCCTTGCGCCGCATCCCGGCCGAGCAGGCGTCGCGCCGCGCCAGCACCCGCTTGAGGATCGGGACCGCGTTTGCCGCGTCCATCTGGAGCAGGCCGTTCAGCGCCGCGATGCGGAGATCGTCGTCGTCGCCCTCGTCGGGGCACCCCCTGGCGCGGGTGCGCTCGCTGTCCGGGCTCGGCTGCGCGTGCTCCGCGAGCCAGCGGCCGGCTTCCTCGTCGCCCTGCTTCGCCAGCGCCGTCTGGATGCGCGCCAGCAGGGCGTCGCCGTCCCGCAGCGTGGCCGCCTTGGGGTAGCGCCGTTGCTGCTCGACGAGGAGGCTGCGGGCGCGGGTGAGGTCCGCGTTCTTGTAGAGCGCGAACGCCGCCCAGTAGAGGGCGTCACCGGCCCGGGCGGAGTTGGGGTTGCGACGCGTGAGGTCCGCGTAAAGGCTGGCTGCGCTGCTGTAGTCGCCGCGGTTGAACGCGCGCCGCGCCGCCTGCCACAGCGAATCGGTCGGGTCTTGGTCGTCTTGGACGACGGTCGGGTCGCCCCCGTCGAGAGCATCGAGAGCATCGAGGGCGTCGAGCCCATCCAAGGCATCGAGCTGATCGAGGGCGTCGAGGCCATCGAGCGCGTCGACGGCCGGGGCCACGGCGGTAAATGCCGCCTGCGCTTGGGCGAGCGCCAGACCGATCTCTGGCGGCAGCGCCGGCCGCTGGATCGCTACGACGGCCGCCAGCAACAGCTGCACGCCTTGCATCACAGTGCTCCTTGCGCGCGCACGGGGCCGGGCCCGGCGGGGTTCGCCGTGCGCAGCCGCAGCAGCACGCTGCGTTGTTCCAATCCTTGGTTGATCAACTGGAGGTCCGCGCGGTCGCTGCCCTGAGGGACCTGGGCGATCTGGGCCAACACGAGCTCGAGATCCTCGAGCAGGCTCTCGAGCCTGGGGTCCGCGGCGGCCGGCGAATCGAGCATCAACCGCGTGGTCGTGAGCAGGTCGCGCGCCTGGCCGGCGAACTGAAGGTCGATCCGCCCGGTGCGCGCTTCGGAGCGGAAGCCCGTGAGCAAGGCCTCGGTGCGGCTCAGGTACTGCGCCGCCGCCACCCGGTAGGCGAGATCGCCCGGCGCGACGACGATGGTCTGCTGGTGCTGCATGCTGACCCGGCCCAGGCCCACGCCGATCGCGAGCACGGCGGCGGCGGCGAGGCCCCAGCGCAGCCAAGGCCGCAGCGCGAGCACGCGCGCGTGCCGCGCCCGGCGCGCTGCCTCGATCCGCCGCCACATCTCCTCGCGCGGCGTGTCGGGCGGGCGGTGGTAGCCCTGCGCCGCCTCGCGCAGTACCCAATCGAATCGGTCGTCGGTCATGATACCCACTCCCCCGCGAAATCCGCGAGCGCATCCCGCAGCTTGGCGCGCGCCCGTGACAGCTGCGCCTTCGAGGTTCCGGTCTCGACGCCGAGCGCGTGACCGATCTCCTCGTGTGTGTACCCCTCGACGTCGTGCATCAGGAACACCGTGCGATATCCCTCCGGCAGGTCGTCGATCGCCCGAGCCAGCCGCACCTTGAGATCGGGCTCCGCTTCCCGCCCCCGACTCCCCAGCCCGCCCGCCGCGTCCAGGTCCGTCTCGCGCTGGCGGAAGCGCTTCAGCTTGCGGAGCCCGTTCAGGGTCACCGACGTCGCGATGGCGTAGAGCCAGGTCGACAGCGCCGCCTCACCTCGGAACCCGTGCAACCGCTCGAACGCGCGAATGAAGGTCTCCTGCGTGAAGTCCTGCGCCAGCTCGTCGTCCCCGGCGAGCCGGTAGGCGAGGCGGTAGACCCGGTTCACGTGGGCGTCGTAGAGCGCGCGTTCCGCGGCGCCGTCCCCGGCGCGGACCCGGGCTATCAGTTCGCGTTCGTCCACGGAGCTCCGGAGCTGGGGGACGGTCGTCTATGTGACACACGGTGCGGGGGGAGGGTTGCGTGCGAGAGCCATAAAGGCGTGGGGAGTGGGGAGTGGTACCTGACGGTGCAGGCCGTAAGTGCGCCTCGCACCGCGGGGTACCACTCCCCACTCCCCACTCCCCACGAGGTTACTCCAGGAGCAGTCTCGTCCCGATGCCGGCGAGCAGGGCGAGGAGCAGCGAGGCCAGCGTGCCGATCAGGAAGTATTCCGCGAATTCCCGGTCTTCCAGGGCCTTGAAGCGCGCCAGCGATTTGGCAGCGATGATCCAGCCGACGGCGGCGTATTGACTCAGCAGCACCAGCGTCAGCGCCAGGGCGCGCTCGAGCGCCCCGATGGTCCGCCCGCGGGCGATGTCCACGGCTCCCGCGGTGCGGTCCTCGTCGCGCCGCATCTGGAGCGGTGGCAGCTCGAGCACCGCCCGGATCAACACCATGCCGCGCCCGCACACATAGAGGTAAGCGGTGGCGATGAGCAGGGCGCGCCCCCACCACAGCCCCGGGGCCCGCGGCACGACGAGCCGCTCGAGGTAGCTGCCTCCGACGAGCGCGGCGGCCACGAACAGCGCCTCGACGAACAGCAGCTCGCGACCCCGGCGGTGCCCGTCGATCTGGGCGGGCCACAGCGTGGCGGCGAGCGCGTACACGAACAGCGGGATGACGTACAGCGGATTCACGACCCCTCCCCGGGCGCGATCGCGTCCCGGAACATCTTATCCCCGGCCTCCACGAGGGGCCAGGCCATGCGGCGCCGCAGATGGGACAGCCCCGTTGGATGGATGTCCATACTCTGTGCCAGCTTCAGCGACCCCAGGGTGTCGGCGTAGTAGCGCAAGTAGTTGGCTGCCTGTCGCTGCCGCCGCGTCCAGCTCCAGTACAGGGCGGAGTAATAACCGGCGAAAGCGACCACGGCGGGCTCGAAGCCGCCGAAGGCGAAGATCAAGCGATCACGCTTGGCCGTATCGAGCGCGCCGCGTGCCGCGTGGAAGCAGGGGCCGTCCACTTCGGGCGCGGTGGGGGCGAGCGGGGTCGTGATGGCGCCGCGCCCACAGGCGATGACCCAGTCAGCCTCCGCGAACTTGAGCCGGATCCAGTGCGCGATGTCCCAGACCGCGGCGGCGTTCCCGAGGAGTCCCTCGATCTCATCCCCGCGCGTCACGGCGAACTTCGCGGCGATGGCGCGCCGCCAGCGGCGATTGAGGTCGCCGAGGCTCGCCCGCACGTCGCTCTGGAGCCGGGCGCGCGCCCGGGGTGCCAGGGTCCGCGACGCCACGGCATCGGCGATCAAGGCGACGTAGCGATTGTCATTTTTCGTCATTGTAAGGATTAGTGACGTATTATGTCACAATTTACCATAATGACGAAAACTGTCAACCGCGCCCCGTGCCGAACAGCCGGTCCCCCGCGTCGCCCAGGCCGGGGAGGATGTAGCCGCGCGCATTGAGCTGCCGGTCGAGCGCCGCGGCGTACACCGGGACCTCGGCGTGGGCCGCGAGCATCTTGCGCACGCCCTCCGGGGCGGCGACGAGACAGAGGAAGCGGATGCGCTGGGCGCCGGCCTTCTTGAGGGCGCCGACCGCGGCCACGGCCGACCCGCCAGTCGCAAGCATGGGGTCGAGCACGAAGAAGGCCCGGTCGTGCTCCCCCGCCGGGATCTTGAAGTAGTAGTCCACCGGCTGGAGCGAGTCGTGGTCGCGGTACAACCCGATGTGGCCGACGCGCGCAGACGGGATGAGTTGCGAGATCCCTTCGACCATGCCGAGCCCCGCCCGCAGGATGGGCACGAGCGTGAGCTTCTTGCCCGCGACCTGGACGCCGCGCATCGGCTCGAGCGGCGTGTCGATCTCGACGGACTCGAGCGGCAGGTCCTGCGTCACCTCGTAAGCCATCAGCATCGCGATCTCGTTGACGAGCTGCTTGAAGTCGCGCGTGCTGGTGCGCCGGTCGCGCAGGATGGTGAGCTTGTGCTGGATCAAGGGGTGAGCCAGCACGGTGAGATTGGGGAAGTCGGGGTGCGGCATGCGCGAGAAGCTACGTCGCACTATGCCACGACGCCACGCTCGGGGACTACAGATCGACCGGGAGCGTTACGATGCGGCAGACCTTCTGGAGCCGAAGCGCAGCACGGTCCCGTCCGCAAGCTCGAGCGCCGGCTTCACGCGCGCGTTGATCTGGTCGCCCCGCTCGGTCGAGGCAGGGTTCGTGACGCGGCTTGAGGCGTTGCCACCCAGATACACTTCTGTGGTCGCGGCGCTCTCGGAGGACGCATCGGATCGCTGGCTCCGGCCACGCCTAGAGGCCGATTTCGGCCAAGCGCTGCTGAATCAGCACGTTGCGTCGCTGCCCGTCTCCGGCGGGACGGCATTGGCCTTGCCGCGAGGAACTCACGACTCGGCAGCGGGAGGGTGCCATGCAGGACAGTGATGCATCTTGTCACGTTGCGATCATCGGCGCGGGGCCGTACGGGTTGGCTGCTGCCGCACATCTCCGCGCCAGGAAGGTCGAGACTCGGATCTTCGGCGAGCCGATGGAGTTCTGGAAGCGGAACATGCCGCGGGGCATGTTCCTGCGATCCAGCCCGAACGCTTCGAATCTAGATGATCCCGATGGCCTCCTAGGACTCGATCGCTACCGTGCCCTGCATGGGGTCCCGCACACCAGGCCCCTGCCGCTCGAAGACTTCGTACGCTACGGGCTTTGGTTCCAGCAGCGGGCGGCACCCGACGTCGACCGGCGCCGGGTTACCTTCCTGGCGGAGCGCGCCGGGGGGTTCCATGTGCGTCTGGAGGACGGGGAGGAGTTCCCCGCGCGGCGGGTAGTGGTGGCCACGGGTATTGGCCCATTCGCCCGGCGCCCTGGGCAGTTTGCCGGGCTGCCGGCATCATTGGTTTCGCATTCGGTCGACCACGGCGATCTGCGCCAGTTCGCCGGCCAGCGGCTAGTGGTGGTAGGCGCCGGGCAGAGCGCGCTCGAGTCGGCAGCTCTGCTTCACGAGGCCGGTGCGGAGGTCGAGGTTGTGGCGCGGGCCCCCCGCATTGCTTGGCTCGTGGACGCACCGCAGCGGGTCTCGGTCGTGGGTGCGGCCCGGCAGTTTTTTAGCCCCATCGTCCGTCCCCCGTTTGATATCATGGGCCCACGCATCGTGAGCTGGCTGATCGCGTGGCCTCGGGTATTTCGAAGGTCGCCGAGGGCACTTCAGGATTTCCTCACGGCCCGGGCCGTTCGCCCGGCCGCTGCGGGCTGGCTGGTTCCACGCCTGGCCTCCGTGCGCATCACCACGGGCTGTACCATTGCCGCGGCGACTCCGACCGGCTCGCAGCTCCGGCTGCGGCTTGGCGACGGCACCGAACGGCTGGTGGATCATATGCTCCTCGCGACGGGGTATCGCGTGGACGCCAGTGGGCACTCGTTTCTGGCGCCTACCCTGCGCCAGGCCTTGCGCACACACGATGGGTATCCCGAGCTCGGCGTGGGGTTCGAATCGTCGGTGCCGGGCCTCCATTTCTTAGGGACGGCTGCCGCCGATACGTTCGGCCCTCTCTGTCGTTTTGTGGTCGGAACCAGGTACGCCGGGCGCGCGCTCGCGGGGTACATCACCGGTCTTGGCGGGAACGGTCACGCTCGCGCCAAGCTGCCAAGGGCAAACGGCCTTCTCGCCGCACGGAACGGATCCCCCGGTGCGTAGACCGTGGGCGGTCGTTCTCAGCTCGGACGCCATCGGTCTGGGGGCGGTCCGCAGCTTGGCCGCCGGAGGGGTCCCCACAATCGTCGTCGCGCTCGACCCGTGGGAACCCGTCCGCTTCTCCCGGTACGGCCACAAACTCCTCGTCCCCAAGTCGCACGACGTGGAGGCCGCGATCTTGAATGTGCTGTGGGGCATCAATCGCGAACTCCGGCCGATTCTCATTCCGACGTCGGATCATCTCGCGCATTTCGTGGCGAAACACCGGGCCCAACTGGAAGAGCGCTTCCGGTGCTGCATCCCCCCGGATGCCGCCATGAACGTAGCAATGGACAAGGCCAGAGACACGCATCTCCTGGAGGGAACCAAGATCCCGTTCCCCAAGACCCTTCGGGTGTTGCCAGCATCACCCGCCGAGCTGCTCCGACACTTGAGTCTGCCGCTAATCGTGAAACCGCGCACGCACTGGGATAAGGAGGGGTTGGGGTGGAGGAACGTAGTCATCCGCAGTCTCGCCGACGCCGATGAGTTCTACCGCACGAGCACCGGGGTATTCAGCCGCGTGATCGCGCAGGAGCTGATTCCCGGGCCTGATGAGGCGCTCTGGGAATGCATCTGCTTGTTCGACGCCGGCAGTGAGATCGTCCGCGCGTTCACCTTCCGCAAGCTCTCGACGATGCCGGCCCACTACGGGGCCACCAGCCGCGCCAGGAGCGAGCGCAACGACGCCCTCATGGATCTCGCCGCCGCGGTCGGAAGGCGGTTCGGCTACGCGGGCATCGCCGACATCGACGTGAAGTACGATGCTCGCGACGGGCGATACAAGTATCTGGAGCTCAACCCGCGGCTGGGGTTGTGCCACCACTTCGGCACCCGGTGCGGCGTGAATCTGACGCTCGACGCCTATCGCCTGGCCTGCGGCGACGAGCTACCGGCGCATGGGCCGCAGATCGAGGGACGGACGTTCCTAGCGGTGCTTGAGGAAATCGGCGGCAGGTTGCACGACGGTGACTCCGTGCTGCGCGTGCTGCGTGACCTGGTCCTCAACCTCGTGCGCCGGCCGGTCGGGCCGTACTTCGCCTTGGACGACATCTGGCCCGGGCCCTCGGCGGCTGGTCGCATCTTTTACCGGTTGCTGGCCAAGGCGTGGCGCGGGCAGCTTGGCGCTGTGTTCACCAAGGAGTACGACCAGAAGGGGCAAACACGAGACAAACAACGGCAAACATTAGCACTCCCACCGCACCACTCAGCCCGCTAAGTTGTTCTCCTGCATAGGTTCGGCCAGGTAGCTCAGTTGGTAGAGCAGCGGACTGAAAATCCGCGTGTCGGCAGTTCGATTCTGCCCCTGGCCACTTGCACCGCAACGACTTAGCGCCAGCGCGGCGCGCCAGCTATGTCAATGGTATGGCAAACCGGATTCCGAATCGCGCCGGGGAGACCATGCCGTGATCAAGATCGGGGCGGTCGTAGCGACGAAGGGGCCCGCGGGTCTACTCGGGAAGTCCTTCCTAATGGCGATTCAGCTGGCAAAGGAAGATTTGAAGAACACGAAGGATCGGTATGAGCTCGCTATCGAAGAGGTCCCGAGTCCCGACAAGGCCGAACCCGCCATTCAAAAGCTGATCAACGTCGAGAAGGTCGACGCCCTCATCGTCGGCCTGTCTATGTCTGGGCAGATCGTCAAGCCGTACGCCACCGCTGCCAAGATTCCTTTGTTCTGCATTTGCTCGGTCAGTGGCGTTGGCGATGAGCTATACACGTTCACGACTATGCCGCTCGCCGAAGACGAAGCGGCCCAATGGGTCGCCGAAGCGAAACGAAGAGGGATCAAGAGAATTGCCCGGCTGACCCAAGACTATCCGAGCATTGACAACCACGTGCGGGCGTTGAAAGGAGAGGCCACCCCGGCGGGCATCATCTTCGTGTACGAAGACCGGTTTGACGCCGCGACGACGGATTTCAGGTCCCGGATTGAGGCCGCGAAGCGAACGTCTCCGGATGTCTATTTCGCGGAGGCGTTCAACCCCGCGCTGGACATCCTCGGTCAACAGCTCCGGGATGCCGGCGTCAGAAGCCTGGCATCAGTGGTCGCCTTCTCGGTCAGCGACAAGCCAGAGTTGTTCGAGGGCGGCTGGTATACCGACAGCTATGTCAGTCCAGCGTTCAAGGCGCGCCTCGACAAGCGATACCCCTCAATCCGGCTAGCCACGCATATGATGCCCTACGCGTACGACTCGTTCAACATGTTGGTCCAAGGCTTCGAGAGCGGGGAAGGCGTCCTGCCTCATGTCCGACGTATGACGGAGTATGCCGGCACAGCCGGCAAGATCACTAAGCAGGCGGGGACCGGGAACTTCCGCTCCGCACCGGCGGTGTGGGTGATCAAGAACGGCAAACCGACGCTGGCCGAACAATCATAGTGACCCCATGGGCGGGAGGATCAAGTTCGAGAAGGTGCAGTACCGGCGCCTGAACGCGCGGCAGAAGGGTCCTGTGGCAGCGGAGCTGGCGGCGGAGTCGCGGAGGCGGTAGTAGAAGGAATGACCACGAGCCGGTTGGAGACGTTCGCGGACGGCGTGTTCGCTATCGCCGCGACGCTTCTCATCCTCAACGTGGACGCCCAGGTCGGCGCGGCGCATACCGACCTGGGCGCCCGGCTGCTGCACATCTGGCCGTCCTACGTCGCTTACGCGGTCAGCTTCCTCACGATCGGGATCATCTGGGTGAACCACCACACGGTCATGACCCAGGTGGCGCGCGCCGATCGCACGTTCCTCTTCCTGACGGTCATCTTTCTGCTGTGCGTCGCGTTCATCCCGTTCCCGACGCGCCTCGTCGCGGAGCACGTCCGCGACGAGGGCGCTCGCGCGGCCGCCCTCACCTACGGGATCACGCTCACGGTGACGGCGGTGATGTTCCAGGCGCTCTGGCTCTACGCGGCGCTCGGCCGGCGGCTGCTTCGAGGCGACGCCGATGAGCGGCTGGTCCGGGGAATCACGCGGAGCTACCTCCCCGGCCCGTTCATCTACCTCGGGGCCACCCTGATTGCGCTCGTGAGTCCGACCGCGAGCGTCGTGCTGTTTGGCGCGATCGCGCTGTTTTACGTGGCCGAGAGCTCGCTGTTCGGCGGGGCTAGGGGGCGCGGTGCTCGATCAGGTTGAGCGCGAGTCGCAGTCGCTGCACGGCGGCGTCCAGGCCGCCCGCGCCCGGCGGGGGTAGCAGCTGGAGCGCGTTGCGGATGTGCTCGGCGGCGGTCTCGACCGACGCCCGCCGGACGCCGCGCCAGCGGCGCTCCAGCGTGCTGCGCTGTTCGCTACCGCGCCGTCGATCGACCACCCGGCGCTGCTCCGCCGAAACCGTGGCGATCTCCTCGCGGCGGGGGACCGCGCGGCGATCACGCCCGCGGCGTCGATCGAGGAATAGACGGCGCTCGCGCACGCCTTAATCTGCCTCGAATCGTATGCCGGCGCTACAGGGCGATGAGGCGTCCGATCGCGGCGAGCTTGTGCCGCGCCATGCCCAGGTTCGATCGCTCACGATCGAGCACCACGTAGAGGAAGAGGTTCTGATCCGGGCCGAGGAAGCGGATCAGGTGATACTGCTTCCCGAACGTGATCATCACGTCTTCGATCGTGTCCTTGAGGCCGAGCGCGGTCATCACGCGCAGTTTGGTGCGGACGAGGTCGGCGGCCGCTGCTCCGGCGAGCTCCAGGTTCACCATCGGGCTGCCGCCCGCGCTGCCGAGGCTCAAGCCGCTCGCCGCGTCGATGAGGGCGATCCCGAGCGCACCGTCCATTGTCAGCGCCTCCGCCAGCGCCGCCTGGACTTCGGACTTGCGGGTCTCCACTGGCGTGGCCGCTTCCTGGTGTGTGTTTCCCTGCTCGCGAGCCGGTGCCGCCGGGCTGCTTTCGTCGAGCAGCCGGGCCGCCTCCATCAGGATATGCTGCAAGGATTCCTTGATCGTGCGTTCGCGCGGCGTGCGCTTGTAGAAGATCTCGAGCTTGGGATCGGTCCAGCGGACGATCTCGTACACGGCCGCGGGTCCGTGCGCGAGGCGAGTCTCGGCGTGCGCGGGGCGCCCGTGGTCGAAGTAGATGCGCCCCTCTTCTCCCGCCGCGCGCACGACGATGAGCCCGGTCTTTTGCTCCACCTCGATGAGCTGCAGGAATCCGAACAGCGTGATCCCCGCCATCCGCCCCACGGTCGCCGGGCTGAGCGACCGCTGCAGCTCGTCGGCCAGAAAGGAAATGTCGATCGGCTTGGTGAACGTCGCGGCGATGCCGTACTGCTGCAGCCGCTCCCGCAGGTCCGCGGTGATCCGGTGTCCCGTCATCACGGCCACCGGGAGCCCGGCGCCGCGCTGCAGCAGATGGCCGAGCAGCGTGAGGCCGTCCATCACGGGCATCTGCAGGTCCGTGAGGATGGCGTCCACCTGCTGGCCGTCGAGCAGCTCGAGCGCGTGCTGTCCGTTCTCGGCCGGGAGCACGGCAAAGACGCCGCTGCGGTTCAGCGCCCGGGCGAGGGACAGTCGGACGAACTCGTCGTCCTCGACGAGCAGCAGGCTGGTCGTGGTCATGGCTGGGTGCGGCATCACCATAGGGAAGCCCTGAAAGGCCCGCAAGGTCGCGGGAGTTTGGCCGCCCAAATCGGATAGCGCCGCGCCCCGGCGTCGCCCCATCTTGCGGTCGGGAGGTCACCATGATCGCACTCAAGAGAACCACGCCGAACCGCCGCGTCGCGGTGGCGCGCCGGGCCCGGGCGCACACCAGGCGGGAAGCCACCGCCGGGCCTCACTCCGTCGCCTACACGATCGTCGACTCGCCGGTCGGCCGGCTGCTCGTCGCCGCCACCGAGCGCGGCATCTGCAGCGTCAAACTGGGCGACTCGGATGCCGCGCTCGTGGCGGCGCTGCGCCGCGAATTCCCGGAAGCCGGGCCAGGCGCGCCGGGGCCGCTCAAGGAATGGATCGAAGCCCTGCTCGCGCATCTCACGGGCGCGCAGCCCCGCCTCGAGCTGCCCGTGGACGTGCGCGGCACACCGTTCCAACAGCGCGTATGGGACGCGCTGCGGGTGATCCCGATCGGCTCGACCCGGAGCTATGGGGACGTGGCCCGCGCGATCGGCCAGCCGCGCGCGGTGCGCGCGGTCGCTCAAGCGTGCGCCAGGAACCCGGTCGCTCTCGTCGTTCCCTGCCACCGCGTGGTGCGGCAGAGCGGCGACCTGGGCGGCTATCGCTGGGGTGTGGAGCGCAAAGCGCTGCTGCTCGAGGGCGAGCGCGCCGTGGTGCTCGGGGCCGAGCGCGGCGTCCTCGCGGCCTTCCTCGCCACGCTCGGCGGCTCCCGCAGGACGGTCGCCCCGGGCCCCGGCGGCCACACGCCGCTCTTCGCACCGGGACAGCTGGTGGCCGGGCGCTACGAGATCGACGACCTCATCGGGTCGGGTGGCATGGGGGTGGTGTACCGGGCCCGCGACCGGGAGCTCGACGAAGTGGTCGCCCTCAAGGCGCTCCGGCCGGACCGGACGACGGCCGATCCGCACGCCGTGGAGCGGTTCCGTCGCGAGCTGCGGCTGGCGCGCCGCGTGTCTCATCCCAACGTGGTCCGCACCCACGACATTGGTGACGCCTCGGGATATCGCTTCATCACGATGGAGCACGTGGAGGGCCGCTCGCTCGCCGACGTGCTCGAGCGGGCCGGCCGCCTGCCCACGGCGGTGACCGTGGCGCTCGCGAAGCAGCTCTCGCGGGCGCTCGCGAGCGTCCATGCGCTCGGCATCATCCATCGGGACCTGAAGCCGCAGAACGTGCTGCTGACACCGCAGGGCGAGGTGAAGCTCACGGACTTCGGCGTCGCCGAGCTCGTTGCCGCGAGGCCCGCAGCGGCGGACCGAGGGATCGGGACTCCACCCTACATGGCGCCCGAGCAGTTGCTGGGCGAATCGCTCGACTGCCGAGTAGACGTCTACGCGCTGGGCGTGCTGCTGTACGAGTGCCTGACCGGCCGGCTCCCGTTCGACGGGGCGACGCCCGCCGCCCTGGTGGCGCGAGCGCTCGACGGCGGCCCGCGACCTCCACGTGAGCTCGCGCCGGGTACGCCCGAACGTCTGTCCCAACTGGTGGTGAGCGCGCTGGCGTCCGAGCGGGAGGATCGGCCGGGGAGCGCGACGGAGCTGCACGACCAGTTAGCCGAGTCAGAGGCCGCCGCATAGACTTGAAGCTGTATGCGGCGGTCCTCCGCGCTCACGCTCGGGCCGCTCGTGGCGGTGATGTATTTCACCGTCTCGGGCGGCCCCTTCGGGCTGGAAGGCCTGGTCGGCTCGGTGGGGCCGGGCGTCGCGCTGCTGCTGCTCGTGCTCACGCCGCTCGTCTTCAGCGTGCCGGAGACGCTGCTCATCGGCGAGCTCGCCTCGATGCTCCCCGTCGAAGGCGGCTATTACGTGTGGGTGAAGCGCGCCTTCGGCCGCTTCTGGGGATTCTGGAACGGGTGGCTCTCCTGGGTCTACTCGCTGATCGACATGGCGATCTATCCGGTGCTGTTCCTCCAGTACATCCGGTTCTTCGCGCCGGGGCTGGGCGGTGTCGAGGGGTGGCTCATCGCGCTCGTGCTGATTTGGGGGGCAACGTGGCTCAACCTCCGGGGCACCCGCGCCGTAGGGACCGCCTCGGGGTGGCTCATCGCAGCGGTGCTCGCGCCGTTCGCGCTGCTCGCGGTGGTGGCGCTGGGGCGCTGGGTTTTCGGGCCCGCGGCGGTGGCGGCGCCGTTTCGGCCATTCGCTGCCCCCGGGCAGAGCTTCGTCGGCGCTCTGGGGATCGGGATCTCGCAGAGCATCTGGAACTACAGCGGTTGGGACAACGCCTCGACGGTCGGCGGGGAGATCGAGCACGCCACCGCGACCTATCCACGGGCCCTGGCGCGCGCGCTCCCGCTCGTGACCATCGTCTACCTCGTGACGATCGTCCCGGTGCTGGCGCTTACGGACTGGCGCCGTTGGACGGACGGAGCTTGGCCTGCGCTCGCGGCTACGGTCGTGGGGCCCTGGCTCGGCGTCTGGGTCGCCGCGGCGGGGATGGTCAGCGCCTTCGGGCTCTTCAATGCGCTGCTGCTCGCGTACTCACGCATTCCACTCGTGATGGCGCAGGACAGGTTCCTGCCGGCGCGGCTCGCCGCCACGGATGCGAGGGGCACCCCCCGCAACGCGGTCCTCGTTTCCGCGGTCGCCTACTCGGCGTTCGCGCTGCTCTCGTTCGGCGGCCTGCTCGCGGCCGACGTGCTGCTCTACACGGTGGCGCTGGCGCTTGAGTTCGGGGCGCTGTTGCAGCTCCGCAGCCGGGAGCCCGAGCTGCGCGGCGCGTTCCGGGTGCCGGTCGGGCTGCGGTTGCTCGCGGGCCTCGCCCTGCTGCCGGTGCTGCTGCTCGTCACCGCGGTGACGCTGGAGGTGCAGAGCCACACGATCGGGTTGCCCGGGGTCGCCGTCGCGGTGCTGCTCGCCGCGGTGGGGCCGCTCGGCTACGCGGCGCAGCGGCGGGCGCGGCTCAAGTCGGCGGCGCCCGCCTGAGTTTTTCCAGCACCCGCGCGCGTTTTCCCCCTCCTTGCGGGTGCGCGAAACGGTCTGCAACGTAGCGGCTGCCGCCAGCGTCTGCAGTCTGATCCCATCACCGCGCACAGGCATGGAGGGACTGTGAGAACGCGCTCCTGTCTCGTTTCCATCGCGCTCGCCCTGAGCTTCGGAGCGGCGAGCGCCACTGCCCAGCAACGCCAGATCACCGGCCGCGTCACGGCCGCGACCACAGGGGACGCCATCCCGGGTGCGAGCGTGGCCGTCGTGGGGACTGCGATCGTGGCAGCGACGGGCAATGACGGTCGCTTCACGGTGGCCGCGCCCGAGGGCGACGTCACGCTGGTCGTGCGTCGCATCGGCTTCAAGCGCAAGAGCGTACCCGTCCCCGGTACCCAGACCTCGGTGGATGTGACGCTCGAGCCGGACGTGTTCAACCTCGAAGCCATCGTCGTCACGGGCCAGGCCACGGGAGTGGAGCGGCGCTTCGCGCCGAACGCCATCGCGACGGTCGGTGCCGGGGAGCTGAGCCGTGCCCCCGCGCCCAGCGTCGAAGCCTCGATCCAGGCCAAGGTGCCCGGTGCCGTGATCCAGCAGAACTCGGGGGCCCCGGGCGGCGGAATCCAGGTGAAGTTGCGGGGGGTGTCGACGCTCAACGGCCTTTCGGCGCCGCTCTACGTGGTGGACGGCGTCATCATGAGCGACGTGGCGATCCCCAACAATCAGCAGGTCGTGACGCTGTCGAACTCGGGCTCGAACCCGTCCCCCCTGCAACAGAACCAGGTGAACCGCATCGCGGACCTGAATCCGTACGACATCGACAACGTCGAGGTGCTGAAGGGCGCATCCGCGGCGGCGATCTACGGGTCGAAGGCGGCGAACGGCGTGGTCGTGATCAGCACCAAGCGTGGTCAGTCCGGGGAGCCCCGTTTCACCGTGACCCAGCGCCTTGGCTTTTCCGAGCTCTCTCACGAGCTCGGCATGCACGTGTACAAGGACGCCACGGAGGCGGCTACGTTCTACGGGGCCGCGGTGGCAAACACGTATTGCAACCTCGCCGGCGGCGCCTGCCCCGTGTACGACCACGAGCAGGAGCTCGCGGGGGAGAAGGATCTCTCCTACGAGAGCGCGGTGGACGTGGGGGGGGGCAGCGAGAACACGCGCTACTACTTCTCCGGCCTCGCCAAGAAGGACGCGGGCATCATCGGCGGCACCGGCTTCTGGAAGCAGTCGCTGCGCGCCAACCTGGACCAGCGTCTCAGCAGCCGCTTGGGTGTGAGCCTCAACACCAACTTCGTGCACACGCTGGCGCGCCGGGGGCTCACCAACAACGACAACGCCTTCATCAGCTACTACATGTCGATGGGTTTCGCCCCGAGCTTCCTCGACCTGCGAGCGAACGCGAACGGCGTCTTTCCCGACAATCCGCTCATCGGGAGCAACCCACTGCAGACCGCGGCGCTGCTGAAGCCCAACGACGAGGGTGTGGACCGCTTCGTCGGCTCGGTGAAGGCGACGTTCGACGTGCTGACGCGTCCGGAGCACCGGTTGCAGTTCATCGGCGTGGGTGGCGTGGACCGGTTCAGCCAGCGCGATGGGCTGCTGTTCCCGCCCGAGCTGCAGTTCGAGCAGATCAGCACGTTGCCCGGCGTTTCCCTGCTCACGAACGGGAGCAACTACAACGCCAACTGGAACGCGAACCTGGTGTACGCCTACCGGCCGGCGTCAGGATCGTTCGCGGCGACGACCTCGGCGGGGTTGCAGTACGAGGACCGCGAGCTGAACATCTCCCGGATCGTCAGCCGGAATCTCATCGCGGGCCAGCAGAACGTGAACTCCGGGACGAGCGTCAGCGTGGATGAGCGGCGCGAGCGCGCCAAGGACTACGGGTTCTACGCGCAGCAGGACGTGCTCACCATGCACGAGCGGCTCTTCGTCTCCGCCGGCGTTCGCGGTGATCGGTCGAGCAACAACGGAGACGTGGACAAGTACTTCTTCTACCCCAAGGCGGCCGCCTCCTACCGACTGCCCGGTGGTGCCGGTCCGTTCGGCGACGTCAAGTTCCGGCTGGCGTGGGGCCAGTCGGGGAACCAGCCGCTCTATGGGATGAAGTTCCTCGCCGTGGATGCCACGCAGAACATCGGAGGGATCCCGGGACTGGTAGCGCCGGGTACCGTGGGCGACCCCACCATCAAACCCGAGCGCCAGACGGAGATCGAGGGGGGAGTCGACGCCACGCTCGCCAGCGGGCGGGCGACCTTCGAGGTCACGGCGTATCAGAAGAGCGTCAGCGACCTGCTGCTGTTGCGGACCCTCGCCGGCTCGAGCGGCTTCCTTACCCAGTTCTCCAACGGCGGCAAGCTGCGCGACCGCGGCATCGAGGTAGCCGTCGGGGTCATCCCGATCCAGCGGCCCGATGTTTCGCTGCTGTTGCGCTCGATCTTCTTCTCCAATTCGGCCAAGATCGTCGAGCTAACGGGCGCATTCGCGTTGACCAGCCCCTCGGGCGGCTTCGGGACGAACCTCGGCCAGTACTTCATCGAGCAAGGGGGGTCGGCGACGGCGATCTGGGGGAACGTCCCCGACAACTCGCTTCAGGGCTTCCACGCCGAGCGGATCGGCGACGCGAACCCCGACTTCGTGTGGTCATTCGGGAGCGAACTCACCGTGAGGCGCTTCACCCTCAACGCGCTAGCCGAGTGGCAGCACGGCGGCAACATCCTCAACCTGACCAAGCTGATTTGGGACTTCGGCGGCACCACGACCGACTGCCCCACGACCTGTGCGCAGCGCCTCGCCGTCTTCGGAAAAGACACCCGCCAGTTCGTCGAGAGCGCCACGTACTTCAAGCTGCGCGAGGTCACGCTGAGCTACGATCTGCCGGTTCGCGCCTACGAGTGGATCGGTGCCCGCAGCGCTCGGGTGAGTCTGAGCGGCCGCAATCTCGTCGTCGTGACCGGCGGCAACTACACCGGGATGGACCCGGAGGTGAGCAACTTCGGCAATCAAGCCGTGGCGCGGAACATCGAAGTGGCGCAGTACCCGCGCAGCCGCAGCTTCTGGTTCACCGTCAGCGTGGGGTACTGACCATGACCCGGCTACCGCATCCTGACTCGACCGCGAGGGCCCGTATGACCAAGGCCGCTCTGCCGCTCGCGCTCGGCGCGCTGCTCCTCGCCGGGTGCTCGGACCTCAACGTCCCGGACTTGAACAACCCCGGGATCGACGATCTCCAGAAGAACCCCACGCGCGTGGCCGTGATCGACGCCACCCAGGGACTGTTCATCGGGGCGCGCGCAAACATCGCCGCCTTCAACGGCTACGTGTCGGTGATGGGCGTGCTGGGCCGCGAGTCCTACAACTTCGACCCCGGCGACCCCCGCTTCATCACCGAGCTGCTCGGGGGCCCGCTCGACGGCGGCAGCCCCCGCTTCGGCGGCAACCTCTGGAACGAGCGCTTCGCGAACATCCGTAACGCGAACATCGTGTTGAACGCGCTGGACGTATTGGGCGGCCTGCCGATCGGCATGAGCGACGCTGAGAAGGAAGGGGTCCGGGGCGTGGTCAAGACGCTCCAGGCGCTCGACTTCCTGCTCGTCATCGACACGCGTGACACGCTGGGCGCGCCGATCGACCTCAACCGCGACGTCATCACGGGCGGGCTCGCGCCGTTTGTGTCGCGCAACGAAGTGTTTGCACACATCTCGCGAGAACTCGACTCCGCCGTGACACACCTGCAGGCGGCGGGGAGCGGGTTCGCGTTCGCGTTGCCGCCAGGGTTCACAGGGTTCACGACGCCCACCACCTTCATCCAGTTGAACCGGGCGCTGCAAGCGCGCGTGGAGATGTATCGCGTCACCCTGCTGAACTGTGACCTCCCTTGCTTGGGGGACGCGCTGTCGGCGCTCGATGCGTCATTCTTGAGCTTGCCCGCCGATACAATGCTCAAGGCGGCCGTGGATCCGACAGGGACGGCGGCGATGCTGGCCCGCGGCGCCTACTACAATTTCGGCTCGGAGTCGGGCGACCTCGCCAACGCCCTCAACGATCCGACTGGGAGCAAGCAGCGCGGTCACCCGTCGCTGCGGACCCAGGCCGAGGAACAGCTTCCCGGGGGTCCACTGGACCAGCGGTTCCTGGACAAGGTCGTTACGATCGCGGCGGGCCTGCCGCGGCTCGGCCACACGTCCGACATGGCGTTCAACATTTACGTCAGCACCAAGACGCCGGTGCCGATCATCCGAAACGAGGAGCTACTCCTGCTGCGGGCGGAGTACGAGCTGGCCTTTGGGAATCAGGCCGGAGCTGCCGCGCTCATCAACTACATCCGGGTGAACTCGGGGAGACTGCAGCCGCGGGCCGGCCTCGACATCGCACCGACGGACACGGTCATCAACGAGCTGCTGCGTCAGCGTGTGTACTCGCTGCTGTTCGAGGGCGGGCACCGCTGGATCGACGCGCGGCGCTACGGCCGGCTCTACCCGATTTCCACTTGGTGGCCCGGGCTCCCGAACGAGCTCGTGACCGACAACGTCTTCAAGGTGATGCCGATTCCCACCGATGAATGCAATGCCCGCGGACTGGGGTCGAACTGCGAGCCGCTGGGGCCGTAGTCGCCGGACGGCACCGGTCGTCCCGCCGCCGGGCGCTCCGCGCCCGGCGGCTTTTTGTGCGCGAGCCCGCATGTCCAGTCGCAAGTCGCAACCCGGCGGCCCTCCTTGCGAGGTCGCTGATTCGGCGACACGATATCCGGTGCTCGTCGGACCCTCTCTATCCCGTCGCTGCTCTCGAGGAGGCTCTGTGGGAAAGCGCATCTCGCTGCTGACATGCTGCGCGGTCCTCGCGCTGCTCGGATCCACCAGCCGGCTGGCGGCGCAAGGCGGCGTCATCCGGGGCCGCGTCACCGATTCGACGGGGGCCGCGCTCGGGCGCGTGAGCGTCACCATCGAGGCCCTGGGAGCGCGGGCCACTACCGACGACCACGGGAACTACGAGCTGCGGAGCGTGCCTGCCGGCTCGCACACGGTGCGCGTGCGGCTGCTCGGCTACGTCCCCCTGCTCGTGCGGGTGAGTGTGGCCGAGGGGCAGCCCACGCGACAAGACTTCTCGCTCCGGACCCAACCGATCGCGCTCGCGCCCATCGATGTGGTCGTGGGCTCGCGGGCGCATCACACGGCGTCGGAGGAGCTCGCCGTGCCCGTGGACGTCTTCACGCGCGAGGAGATGCAGCAGCAGGGGACGACGGAGACGAGCCAGGTCCTGCAACAGCTCGCTCCCTCGGTGAACTTCCCCCGGCAGAGTGTGACCGACGCGAACGACATCGTGCGGCCATTCACATTGCGTGGCTTGAGCCCTGACCAGACGCTGGTGCTGGTGAACGGCTGGCGCCGGCATCAGACCGCCCTCGTGAACACCTTCCCCTACGGCATGGCGTTTGGGTCGAGCGGGGTCGACATGAACGCCATACCCGGCGGCGCCATCGAGCGCCTCGAGGTGCTGCGGGATGGGGCCTCGGCGCAGTACGGCTCCGACGCCATCGCAGGCGTCGTGAACGTCGTGATGCGGGAAGGCAAGTTCTCCCCCTACCTGAACGCAGACGCCGGCCGTTACGTAACGCAAGACTATCCGGATGATGGGACGACCGTAGACGTCAACGGCGGAGTCGGCATCGGGCTCGGCCGAGGGTCCCTCGGCGTGTTCGGGGAGTTCCAGCACCGCGACAAGACCAACCGTGCGTGGCCGGACTCGACCCTCGTGGACGCCAATGGCGTGAACGACGTGATCGACCCCAACACCGGACAGATCATCCAGAAGCGCAACGCGCTGTCGCAGCCGAACTACCACTGGGGCGACGGGCTCGAGAAGGACGCGATGACGTTCGCGAACTTCCGCATGCCGCTGACCGCGAGCGGCTCGAGCGAGGTCTACGCCTTCGGGGGCTACAGCAACCGCGTCGGCACGGGGAACGGCTTTTGGCGCTATGCCAACAGCACGCGCAACTGGCCCGAGCTCTACCCCCAGGGCTTCCTGCCAGAGTTTCGACCCAACGTCAATGACTATTCCGCGGCCGGCGGAGTCCGCGCCAATGTGAGCGGGTGGTCAATAGATCTCGGGGGCGCGTGGGGCCTGAACCGGTTCGACTACAACCTGCGGAACACCAACAACGCCTCACTCGGGCCCTGTCTTGACACGCCCTGTGCTCCCGGCGCGGATGGCATCCTCGGCAACGCGGACGATCCCGGCATCCCCAACCAGCTCTCGTTCTACGCCGGACGGCTGCAACGCAGCGAGTACACGATTGGCCTGACCCTGGCCAGGGCGGTGACGGTGGGCCTGCCCTCGCCGGTGAACGTGGCGGTCGGCGCTGCCTTCCGGCGCGAGTCCTACCGGATCGAAGCGGGGGAGAAGGCCTCCTGGATCAACGGCGGACACCTCGCCCAGGACAGCGTGGCGGTACCAGGCGACCTGGCCCCGGCCGGCTCCTCGGTGTTCGCCGGCTTCTCTCCCACCGACGCGAGCGACCACAGTCGGACCAATTTCGGGGCCTACGCGGATCTGGAAAGCAACCTGAGCTCCCAGCTGCTGGCCGACGTCGCGGGGCGGTTCGAGGACTACAGCGACTTCGGCTCCCGGTTGGCGGGCAAGTTGGCCCTCCGGTTCCAGCCGACCAAGCGGGTAGTGCTGCGGGGCGCGGTGAGCACGGGGTTCCGCGCCCCCGGCCTGAGCCAGAGCTACTTCAGCCACACGACCACGAACTTCACTGGCGGCCAGCTCGTGGAGATCGGCAATTTCCCGGTGGACAATCCGGCATCGCAGCTCTTCGGCGCCAAACCGTTGAAGGAAGAGACCTCCATCAACCTGAGCGGGGGGCTGGCGTTCACGCCGACGAACAATCTCAACGTGACGGTCGACTATTTTCACATCAAGATCAACAACCGCATCCTGCTCGGGGCGACCTTCGGCGGGGACGTGGACTCGGTGTCGAAGCGAATTCTCCGCGATAATGGCTTCACGACCATCTCCGGAGTGCAATTCTTCACCAACGGCTTGGACACGAAGACCGACGGCGTGGACATGACCGCCAACCTGCGCGTCCCGGCTGGTGCCGGCACGCTCGACCTCACGGCCGCCGCCAGCTACGCCCGCAACAAGATCACGCGGCTGGATCCGCTACCAGCGATCCTCCAGGGCACCCAAACCCAGCTCACGAGCATCCTCGACTTGACCGGCAGCCTCGCGATCGAGAAGGAGCGGCCCGACTGGCGGGGCACCCTCACGGGGCAATACACCAACGGCCGGTTTCACTCGCTCGGCCGGGCCTCATACTACGGCGGCTTCTCGTCCTCCGAGCCCGGCTTCACCGACGAGGAGCACTACGGCGGCAAGACCCTCGTCGATGCTGAAGTCGGCTATCGCTTCGACCAGGTGGACCTGTCAATCGGGGCGCGAAACGTGTTCGACGTCTACCCCGACCGGATGAGGACGGAGTTCAACAACAACGAGAACACCTTCCCCTGGGCGGCGGCGTCGCCGTTCGGGTACAACGGGCGGTACCTCTACAGCCGAGCGTCGATCGTGCTCAGTCGCTAGGCGGACCGTCGGACGGTACGAGAGACGCAGGGGCGCTTGAGATCGCGCCCCTGCGTTTTTCACCGGCTGTCCGACGGTCGGCCATCGTCCGACCGTCACATCTCGGTGTAGTACTTCGCGCCGATCACCGCCGCGAGGACGTACTCCACCAGGCCCACGATACAGCCGATCACGTAGAGCCGCTGCGGGAACAGACCCATGGGCGCCTCGCCTATGGCGTGGAGCAACCCGTACAACACCCAGATCGCGAAGCCCGCGAGCACCGCGGTCCGCGGACCGGCCCCGAAGCGCGGCCGGATCGCGGCGTAGAGCCAGATGAGGAAGATGCCGAAGAGAAAATCAAAGATCACGAACCAGATGATCGTCGATCCCGTCATCGGCCCCTTGTTCAGCGCTTGCAGCGCCGCGTTGAAGTCGGCGGCGAGCACTTTGCCGTAGACGACCCAATCGATGACGTTCAGTACCACCCCCGCCAGCAGCCCGCCCAGCACGACGCGATTCCAATTGATCTTGCCCATGTGCGACCTCCGTTGAGGGGGGACGAGCAGCTTCAGCGACTCGCGGCCAGAGTAGGGGGTAGGACGGGCGCGGTCAAGCGCACTAAGGAACGAGCAGCACCGCCACCAGCCCCCCCAGCCCGTCGCGCACCGTCGCGACCCCGTTCGGCACCACCCAATCCCAGCCGTCGACCAGAAGATTGAAGTGATACAGGCCCGACTCCAGCAGGAAGGCGCCCTCCCACTCGTCGCCTGCGAGCGGCCTGAGCGGCACCGGCTGCCAGGCGTTCCAATCGCCCGCGATCGCTACTGCCTTCGCGCCCTCGAAGCTGAAGCGGACGACCACACTGTCCCCGCGCCGCTCGGGAACGAGGGGCGGCCAGCGGCGCGTGGGCGCGTCCACCGCGGGCCGGCGCCTGGCCCACATTCGCACGCTGGCCGTGAAATAGCCCGCGCGGTCCAGACCCTGGTACGGATCCGGGAGGTAGCCGCCGCCGCTCGCCTCGAACGACACGGCAGGAGCCAGGAACCAGCGCAGCGACACGCTCCCCGTCCCCTTCGAGCCGTAGGCGTCGGAAGCTCGCACGACGGCCCAGAGCGTCGTGCTGACCGGCCCGCGCTCGATCGTCACACCGCCGCTCACGTCCGTGAACCAGGCGCCGAGGAAGTGGGTCGGTTCGAGAGAGAGCTGCCAGGTCGTCCCGGGGGCGGCCCGCCACCAGGCGCGCGCGCGCGCGTGGAACGCGCCGACCGACGGAGCGTCCTTGATCCAGCCGCTCGACGGGCCCGCCCCGGCCCCTACGCCCCAGGTCCCGGTCCACCACAGGAACTCACCGACCCCGTGGACTGCGGCGGTCCACCCGCCGTCGGTGCGCCTCGTACCGGCCCCGATGCCCTCGGCACCGAGCCGCATGCGGCCCAGCAGCGGCCGCGTCGCGGCCCACACGGCGGTTCGCCCCTGTAGGGACCAGATGCCTCCCGGGAGAGACGCGAGGGAGCCCGCGAGGCTCCCGTAGCGCGCCTCGGTCCCGTACTCCAGAGTCGGAGCGAAGGTCGCCGAGCTGAAGCTCGTGCCGCCGGGGAAGCGCACCGTGCCCACACCCACGCCGAGCGACGCCTGGGCCTGAGCGCGCGCGGCCTGAGCGCACGCCGCGGCGAGCGCCAGCATCAAGAGGGCGCGTTTCATTCGGCTGGAACGTAGCGGCTATGTGCGGGGCGGGAATGGGCCAACAATACAGAGGGGCACAGCAGGCTGTGCCCCTACAGTCTTCCCGGGAAGTCTCCCCGCGTCAAGCTTACGGCCGATGGATCTCGGACTGGCCGGGGCTCGCGGGCCGATGGGATTGGGGTGATGGCACGGCTCGGATCGCGGACCCCGGGGTGGCCGGGGTGGCTGGTGTGGCCGGCACCGCCGCGTTGGGATTGCGGTCCGCCGAATGCGTCACCCAGCCGCGGACGTGTGCCGCCCGGTGCTCCGCCACCCTGGTGCGCGCCGCGGCCATGTTGGCCTGGGCGATGTCCGACGCGTGATTGGTGTGGGTGCCGGGCGCCTGTGCCGCGAGGAAGCCGGGGAAAACCAGCGCCGCCGCGACTACTGCGAGTTTGCGAAGCATCGTGCTTTCCTCCTTCTATCTAGCGCGCGCCTCAATACGGCGCTGCGCGAGCAGCTGAATCACACTGGTGAGGCGGCCATGAACGGAGTTGCCGTCTGGATCGGGCCCCTGGGCTTGCTTCCACAGGTCGTCGAACGCTTCGGTCACGACAGACTCGGTGTCCTCCGGATTGACCAGCAACGCGTAGGCGAGCGCGTAGGCTGTGGTGCGATAGCGCGCCATCAGCTCAACGAGGGCGGTGCGATCACCCCGGGCCATGCGGGCCACCAAGGTCGCGTCGGCCGTGGCTGGCCACGCCCGTTCGGGTAGGCTCATCGGAGAGTTCCCAGTTGCCGTTTCCGTTCGCAGCACTGCCCTCGTCGCCTGCGGGTCGTCCTAAAGACGCCCGCGGCGGGGGTCGGGTAACACGCGACTTGTAAGCGGCGGGGCCACGGGATGTTACCGGTGCGTCTCGGGCGGACTCTTTCAGGGGGACGGTTGCCGCTACTCCCACGAGGGCCTACCATCCCGGTGGGTTGATCGAAGCGCGAGGAAACCGGGGTGGGTCGAGCGGAGCCAGCGAGCGACGGCGCAGTGGTGCGGGCTGTGCTAGCGGGGGACGTCGAGCAGTTCGCCGTACTGGTGCGGCGCTACCGCGATCGCTATGCGCGGTACGCGGCGCACATGCTCGGCTCGGCCGACGCCGCCGAGGATGCGGTCCAGGACGCGCTCATTCGCGCGTTCGACCAGCTGAGGCAGTGCCGGGAGCCGGACAGGTTCGCCGGGTGGTTCTTTCTGATCCTGCGGAACCGCTGTTTCGCGGAGCGGCGCCGCGGGTCCCGGGAAGCCCGGCCCCTCGAGGAGGCGCAACAGGTCGCCACGTCCTTGGACGGGCCGGACGGTGCCGTGGAACGGACCGAGCGCCGGCGTGCGCTCCAGCGGGCCCTCCTGGCGCTGACGCCGGAGCAACGCGAGGTGTTCGTGTTGAAGCACGTGGAAGGGTTGCCGTACGAGGAAATCGCCCAACGGACCGGCGCGACGGTGGCCTCGCTCAAGATGCGGATGCACCGGGCGTACGACCGGCTGCGAGGCGAATTGGAGGAGCACCGATGACGCGGGAATTCCACCCCCTGGTGAAGCGCCTGCTGGACGGCGAGCTGACGCTCGGTGACCTGCCGCTCGAGCTACGCCCGGAAGGCGAGGAGGCGCTGCGCTTGCTGGCGGCCCTGGACTCAACGCCGGTGACGCTGTCCCCCCTGCTCGATGCCCGTGTGATGGCGACGGTACGCCGCCGGGCGGGCTCGCCAGCCACCGCGAGGGAGTCCTTTAGGGCGGGTCGCGCGTGGCGCTGGATCTCCGCGCCGCGCGACGTGGAGATCCGGCTGCGCGTGCGGCCCTGGGCGGTCGGTGCGCTGGCCGCGGCGGCCGTGCTGGCGGCGCTGGTCCTGGGCAGGCCCAGCGCCCCGCCGGCCCGCGGCGCCATAGCGGCGTTCGGCCCCACGCGCCCGAGCGCGCTAGTCCGCTTCGTGCTCTACGCCCCGGGGGCGCACCGCGTGGCGATCGCCGGGACGTTCAACCAGTGGAACAGTGACGCGACGCTGCTCGCCCCGGCGGGCGCGACCGGGGTCTGGACGACAACCGTCACCCTGGCACCAGGTCAGCACCAGTACGCCTTTGTGGTCGATGGCGAGCGCTGGGTGCCCGACCCGGCGGCGCCCGCGGTGGACGACGGCTTCGGTCGTCGTAACAGCGTCGTCGCCATTGCCGCCCCCGGCGGCCGCGCGCTGTGAAAGCCGCCTGCCTGACGGTCTGTTTGGTGCTCGGCGCAGCCGGGCTCGCCGCTCAGGGGAGCGTCGCGGCCCGGCTCTCCGGGCGCGTGTCCCCGGAGGTGGTTGCGGCTGTGCGCGGGATGGTCGATGCGGCCGCGGCGCGCGGCCTTCCGGTCGAGCTGCTGGTGCAGAAGGCTCTGGAAGGTGGGGCGAAGGGCGTGCCGGCGGACCGCGTGATCGCGGCCGTACGCGCGCTCGCCAGCGAGCTCGACGCATCCGCGGGCGCGCTGCACTCGGCTGGTCTCGCGGCGCCGGACGGCGACGCCATCGAGGCGGGTGCGTTCGCACTCACGGCGGGACTCAAGGAGGGGCAGGTACGCGAGCTGGCTCGCGCCAGTCGTACACCGTTCGGGGCCGCGGCAACCCTGCGCGTGGCGGCCCTGCTCGCAGCCCTGGGAGTGCCGGCGAAGCAGACGGTCGCCTTGGTGCGCCGCACGATCGAGGCCGGGCGCGCCCCCCTCGATCTCTTGGATCTCCCCGACCGCGTGGAGTCCGAGATCGCCCGCGGGGCGACCCCAGCACAGGCGGCCGCGGGTCTCGCGCGCGCCGCCGCCCACTCGCCCGTGGGTCCGCCCGATGTGCCCCCCGGACGGGAGCGGTCGCGCAAGCCGTAGAGGCGGAGGGCCTCCCCTCCGCGGCACCACTCCCCGGTTTCGCTTCTCTGGGTAGATTCCTCTCCCCATGGCCATTGCCCACAATCTCGGCTTTCCGCCCATCGGCGCCGGTCGTGAGCTGAAGCGCGCGACGGAAGGCTATTGGGGCGGCAAGGTGTCCCGCGAGCAGCTCCTGCGCACGGGAGCAGAGCTGCGCGCCGCCCACTGGCGCCTGCAGCGCGACGCGGGGCTCGATCTCGTGCCCGTCAACGACTTCTCCTTCTACGATCGCGTCCTGGACACATGCGCGCTGGTCGGGGCGGTACCCGGGCGCTACGGCTGGTCCAGCGGCACCGTCGACCTCGACACCTACTTCGCGATGGCGCGTGGCAGTCAGGGCAAGGGCGGGGGGGGCCGCGACGTCACCGCGATGGAAATGACGAAGTGGTTCGACACGAACTACCACTATATCGTCCCCGAGTTCGAGCCGGGACAGACGTTCCACCTCGCCTCGACCAAGATCACGGACGAGTTCCAGGAAGCCAAGGCGCTGGGCCTCTCCGCGAAGCCGGTGCTCGTCGGTCCCGTGAGCTTCCTGCTGCTCGGCAAGGCGCGCGGGGCCCGCTTCGACCGCTTGGAGCTGCTCGACGGGCTGCTGGGGGTGTACGCGGAGGTGCTGGGACGGCTGGCGGCGGCGGGCGCGACGTGGGTGCAGATCGACGAGCCCGCGCTCGTGCTCGACCGCACCCCGGAGGAGCGGAGCGCCTTCCGGACCGCCTATCGCGTGCTCAGCGAGCAGGCGCCGGGACTCAAGCTCCTCCTGACCACGTACTTCGACGGCCTGCGCGACAATCTTGACACGGCGCTCGAGTTGCCCGTCGCCGGGCTGCATGTGGACCTGGTGCGCGCCCCGGCGCAGCTCGACGCGCTGCTGGGCAGGTGGCCCGCGGGGCGCGTGCTCTCGCTCGGCGTGGTGGACGGGCGGAATATCTGGAAGGCAGACCTCGCGGCCGCGCTCGCCACGCTCGAGCGGGCCAGCGCGCGCCTGGGCGCGGAGCGCGTCTGGGTCGCGCCCTCGTGCTCGCTGCTCCACGTGCCGGTGGATCTCGAGCTCGAGCGCAAGCTCGATCCCGAGCTCAAGGGGTGGCTTGCGTTCGCCAAGCAGAAGCTGGATGAGGTGGTGGCGCTGACGCGCGCCCTGCGTGAGGGGCGGCGCGCCGCGGCCGCGGCGCTCGAGGCAAACGCGCGGGCGCTCGCGTCGCGGCGCTCGTCCAGCCGGATCCACAACCCGGCCGTCAAACGGCGCGCCGGGGCCGTGACGGAAAAGGATCGGCGCCGCCCCGCGCCGTACCGGGAGCGGCGCCCGCAGCAGGTGCGCCTGCCGCTGTATCCCACCACCACGATCGGGTCGTTCCCCCAGACGGCGGAGGTCCGGGCGGCGCGCCGCCAGTTCCTCGACGGCAAGACGACCGCGTCGGAATACGAGCGCTTCATCCAGGACCAGATCCAGCGGACACTCAAGATCCAGGAGGACCTGGGACTCGACGTGCTCGTACACGGCGAGTTCGAGCGCAACGACATGGTGGAGTACTTCGGGGAGCAGCTCCAGGGGTTCGCCTTCACCGAGCACGGCTGGGTGCAGTCCTACGGCTCCCGCTACGTGAAGCCGCCGATCATCTACGGCGACGTGTGGCGCCCCAAGCCGATGACCGTGCGGTGGAGCACGTTCGCGCAGGCGCACACCGACCGCCCCGTGAAGGGGATGCTCACGGGACCGGTCACGATCCTGCAATGGTCCTTCGTGCGCGACGACCAGCCCCGCTCCGAAACCGCGCAGCAGCTCGCACTCGCGATCAGTGACGAAGTGCTGGATCTCGAGCGCGCCGGCATCCGCATCATCCAGATCGACGAGCCGGCGCTGCGCGAGGGTCTGCCGCTCCGCCGGGCCGACTGGGGGGGCTACCTGGACTGGGCCGTCAATGCGTTTCGGCTGGCGACGAGCCGCGTGCAGGACGCGACCCAGATTCACACGCACATGTGCTACAGCGAGTTCAACGACGTGATCCGCGTCATCGAGCGCATGGATGCGGACGTGATCTCCATCGAGAACGCGCGCTCCGGCTCGGAGCTGCTGGAGGCGTTTCGGGGGTACAAGTACCCGAACGAGATCGGCCCGGGGGTCTACGACATCCACTCGCCGCGCGTGCCGGCCACCGAAGAGATCGCGGCGGCCCTCGAGCGGGTGCGGGAGGTGCTGGAGGACCGTCAGATCTGGGTCAACCCCGATTGCGGCCTGAAGACCCGGGGCTGGGACGAGACGCTGGCGGCGCTGCGGCACGTGGTGGAGGCCGCGCGCCGGCTGCGCGCGGCGGGCACTCGGCTCCCGGCCGGGCGGGAAACGTGAGGCCGGAACCGGGACACACTGGTCGGACCGGTGTTCGCCCGTCCGTTTCCCGTTTCCCGTTTCCCGTGTATAGTTCGGCATATGGATGCTCCTGAGATACGCATCACCGCCGAGCCCATCGATGGCTCGCGCTGCAAGTTCATGGTGAGCCAGCCCTTGCACGCCGCCGGAGTGCGGCGGTTTGCGTCCCCCGCGGAGGCGCAGGACTCGCCGCTCGCGGCAGCGATCTTCGCCATTCCGGGCGCCGAGATCGGCGAGGTGATCGTCTCGGGCAACCTCGTCACGGTGGTGAAACGCGGTGCCACACCCTGGACCGCCGTCGGGAAGTCGGTCGGCCAGGCGATCCGCGCAGCCCTCGCGTCGGGCGCGCCCCCTCTCGCCCCCAAGGCCGAGGCTCCTGTCGCCACGGCAGATGACGACACACTGTACGAGCGGGTCGCGCAACTGTTCGACGAGCAGGTGAATCCCATGGTGGCTCGTCACGGCGGTCGCGTGGAGCTGATCGACGTACAGGACGCCGTCGTAATGTTGCGAATGATGGGCGGCTGCCAGGGCTGCGGCATGGCGGACGTCACCTTGCGCCAGGGGATCGAGGCGATGCTGCAGCAGCACGTCCCCGCGGTGAAGGGCATCGTGGACATCACCGACCACACCGCCGGCACCAACCCCTACTTCGCCGCCGCCAAGAAGTAGGGGCGCAGCATGCTGCGCCCGTACACACGTCGGCTGCTGCTGCTGCTGCCGACCACGACCTACCGCACCGCGGCGTTCGTGGAAGCGGCGCGACGCCTCGGCGTGGAGCTCACCGTCGCCTCCGAGCGCCCCAGCACCTTCGAGGGCGCGCAACCAGCCGCCTTTCTCACCCTGGACTTCGCCGCTCCGGAGCGCGCCGCCGAGCAGGCGGCCGAGTTCGCCCGCCGTCATCCCGTCGCCGGGGTCGTGGGCGTGGACGACGACACGGCGGTCGTCGCGGCCGCGATCGCCGGGCGACTCGAGCTCACCGGCAACCCGGTGGCGGCCGCCCTCGCGGCTCGCGACAAGCACATGCAGCGGGTCGAGCTCGCCCGGCACGGAGCGCCGGTGCCGCGGTTCGAGCTCCACGGGCTCGGCGAGGACGTGACTGACTTCGCGGCGCGGCTGCGCTACCCCTGCGTGCTGAAACCGCTGCGGCTGGCGGCGTCGCGCGGCGTGATTCGCGCCGACGACCCGGCCGGGTTCGCGGCGGCGTTCCAGCGGGTCGGGCGCATCCTCGCGCAGCCCGATGTCGTGGGATGCGGTGACTGGACGTCGCGCGTGCTGGTGGAGGACTTCATTCCCGGTCCGGAAGTCGCACTCGAGGGCCTCGTGGTGGCCGGCCGGCTCCATGTGCTCGCGCTGTTCGACAAGCCGGACCCGCTCGATGGCCCGTTCTTCGAGGAATCGATCTACACGACGCCGTCACGCCTGCCGCAGCGGGCGCAGGCTGCGCTGGGCGCGTGCGCGCGCGACGCGGTCGTGGCGCTCGGCATTCGGGAAGGGCCGGTCCATGCCGAGCTCCGATGGAACGAGAGCGGGCCGTGGCTGATCGAGCTCGCGGCGCGCTCGATCGGCGGGCGCTGCAGCGCGGCGCTCCGCTTCGGGGCCGGGGAGACGTCGCTGGAAGAGATCATCATTCGCCACGCGCTCGGGATGCCGCTCCCGTCACTCGAGCGCGAGCGCCAGGCGTCGGGGGTTATGATGATCCCGGTCCCCACGACGGGGGTGCTGCGCGAACTGCGGGGCGTCGCAGCGGCCCGGACGGTGCCGCTCATAGAGGACGTGGTGATCACCGCACACCCGGGGCAGATGCTCCTCCCCTGGCCGGAAGGGTGGCGCTATCCGGGGTTCATCTTTGCACGGGGGGAGACGCCGGAAGCGGTCGAGGCGGCGCTGCGCACCGCGCACCGCCGCCTCGAGTTCATCATCGAGTAGGGGCGCGCCGCGCCCCTCCACTTCTACACGGCTACTGCCACGCACTCGAGCCAGTTGCGCGGCACGTTCGCGACTCCTGTTTCCTCGCGAGCGCGGCGCAGCCCTTCCTTCAGCGCGTCGGCGCCCTGCTCGAGCGGTACGCCCGGGAGCGCCCCCTCGATGAACAGCGAGAAACGCCCGATGTCCTCGAGGCTCTCGGGCGTCATCTCGATGCGGACGAACTCGACGCTCGGCCGGGCGAACCCAGCCTGCACGCACAGGTCGGCGTACTGGTCGGCGGTGAGGAACTCGCGGGCGACGGCGTGCGCGCTGTGGCTCACGTCCATGCCACGCTCCCGCACTACCTGCACGGCCCGCACGATCCAGCGCCGCCAGAAGGCCGACGTCCCCTCCACGTAGGCGCCGTTGAAGAACGTCGTGTTGAAGGCGAACACACCGCCCGGCTTGAGCGTCTTGCGGATCTCGGCGATGACCTGGGCCTTGTCGGGAACCAGGTGGATGGCATTGAGGAAGACGACGGCGTCGGCGGAGGAGACGAGGCGGGAGACCCACTCGGCGCTGCCTTCCTTGAACTCCACCCACTTGGCCTGAATCGCGGTCCGCGCCTTGGCGAGCGCCGACGGGGACGGGTCAATGCCGATCACCTCGGCGTTCTTGGCGTCCCGGCCGAGACGCTCGACAATGAGCTTCGTGACCGCACCCGGCCCGCACCCCAGGTCGACGATCTTGCGGCGGCCCGGGCAGATCACCCGCTCGACGATCCAGCGATTCACGTCAGTGAAGAAAGGGTGTCGTGTAAACGCTTCGAACGAAAAGCGTTCCGCCTCGTCCTCACAGCGACCTTGCATCCCGACCCCCACGTTTACCGCTTGCGAACCACCAGCGCACCCAGGTGCACGTCCAGGTTGTGGTTAACACGGTAGCCAACAAGGCCCTGCGTGTCCAGACCAGCCGCCCTGGCGGTGTAGACTTCCTTGCCATTCGCGAGGAACGTGACCGTGCCCCCCGCCACCACCACGCCCAGCTGGTTCGTCGCCTGTCCCGCGCTGTCGGCCTTCACCACGGCGTCGCTCGGCGTCCAGCCGTTGGTCACCTGCACGGTCGAATCGCCCGCGACGCGCCGCTTGATGAGGAACGTCCCGTCACCGCGTACCAGGTAGTACGTGTAGCGGTTGCGCGTGTCACCGAGGCGGCTGCCGCCGATGATCAGGCCGTACCCCTCGGGATGCCTGGGATTCTTGGTCTGCGTGAACGTCGCCGCGACGGTGTAGCTGCCCGTGGCGCGATCGACGTCGCGCCACAGCACCACGGCCGGTCCCAGGGTCACGTGAAACCCACCACCCGCCCTCACGAACTTGACGTCGGCGGTGGGCCTGTTCTTGTCGGTGCGCACGTGCCACCCCGCCGGGAAGGCGCCGCCGCCCTTCACCTTGGCGTCAGGGTCGGCCTGGGCCGGCAGGCGGGCGAGCCAGCCGGTGGACGCCAATCCGACGAGGGGAGCTGCCAGCAGCAGCCGTGCGGAACGCATGACCATGGGCCTCGCTCTGGGGATCGCCCTAGACGGGACCGGTACCCGTGTTACAATGGAAATCTAAGTGAGCCAGCCGAAACGTCTTAGTCAAGATGAGGAGCGGTCGCTGCTCGGTCGCTTGCGGGCGCGGGACGAGCGAGCGCTGGCCGAGCTCTACGACCTGGTGGCCCCCTGGGTGCTCGGCGTCGCCTTCCGCATCCTGCAGGACGAGGCGGAAGCCGAGGACGTCGTGGGCGATGTGTTCCAGCAGGTGTGGGGCCACATCGATCAGCACGACGCGCGGCGTGGACCGCTCGTGCCGTGGATCCTTTCGATCGCCCGGAACCGCGCGCTCGATGCGTTGCGCCGGCGCCGCCGCTGGTGGCGCAAGGCGGAGCGCTGGGAGCGCGCGCGCGAGGCGGCAGCGGAGGACGTGGTCGGCGCGCACGCGCCCTTCGAGGGATCGGTGGTGGGGTGGCCGCTGCACCGCGAGGTCCACGCGGCGCTCGGGGCGCTGCCGGAGGAGCAGCGGCGCGTGGTGCTGCTCGCCTACTTCGAGGGACTGACGCACAGCGAGATCGCCCGGCGGCTGGGCCAACCGCTCGGCACGGTGAAGACACGGCTGCGGATCGCGCACCAGAAGTTGACGGAAGCGCTGCAGCACCTCAAGGATTGGATGATATGACGGCTTGGCTGGGCATGGCAGCGGCTCCGCGGGAGCCGCCCCCGGAACTCAAGCAGCGGGTGCTGGCGCGGGCGCTCGCGCCGCGGCGCGAGCCCGCGTGGCGACTCGCGGCGGCAGCCGGGCTGGTGCTCGCCGTGGCGGGCGGTGCCTGGGCGGTCGTTACGGTACAGCGTCTCAGCATCGAGCGCAGCCAGCTCGCGGCCCGGGTCAGCGCGCTCGAGGACACGCTGTCGCTCATCCGCAGCCCCGCCACCCGCGTGGTGCAGATCCCCGTCTCGACGAGCGGGCGCGTCGGTGCCGTCACCATCTTCGCCGACACCGCGTCGCACCGCTGGCTCGTGACGTGTCACGGGCTATCGCCCAACCAGCCGGGCCAGGCCTACCAGATCTGGTTCATCACGGAGCAGGGGATGAAGAGCGCGGCCGTCATGTCGATGGACTCGCCGCATCCGATGGTGCTCGCGCTCGACATGCCGGGGGGCGGCGCCCGAGTGATGGGGGCCGCGATGAGCATCGAGCCCATGCCCGGCTCGCCGCAGCCGAAGGGCCCGATGGTGTTCCACTTGAACCTCTAGGGCGGACAGAAGGAAGGCGACGGACCTACTTCTTACGTCGCCGTCCGCCCCTGTCCTTCCCTGCCCGTCCTTCCGCCAACTCGTGCACCGTCACCAGTTCCGTGATCTTGAGACGGCGGCGGCCCAGCGGCAGATCGATGGTCACGGCCTGCCCCACCTTCCCACCCAGCAGCGCCTTGCCCAGCGGTGAGGCCATCGACACGGGGAGCTCGCCGGCCCCGTCCTCGTTGCCATCGATGAATTCGCCGAGCGTGAGCGCGTAGGTCTCCGCGCGCTTGGTGTCGAGGTCCTGCACCGTCACGCGCGAGCCGAACCCCACGCGGTCGCGGGGGATCTCGTCCTCCGACACGCCGGAGAGCTTCGAGAGGCGCAACCGGAGATGCGTGAGCCGCGCCGCGGCGAACTGCTGTCGCTCGAGCGCCGCCTTGAACTCCGAGTTCTCACGCAGGTCGCCGTGGGCGAGCGCCTTCTCGATCTCCTTCGGCAGCACGAAGCTGATCTCGTGGTTCAGGCGCTCGACCTCGGCCTGTAGCTTGCCCTTCAGCTCTTCGATCATGTGAGGAGAAATCTAGGCGGTTAGGCGGTCAGACGGTTAGACTCCCCGCGATGCAGCGAACCGCCTATCCGCCTCACCACCTATCCGCCATCTTTGCGTCATGCACATCCGCACCTATCACGAGCTGACGGAGCCCGACCGCTCGGGTCTCGCCGCGCAGATCATGGCGCAGCGGCGGCGCGTGGCGCAGCGGCTCGCCGGCGTGGGGCGCTTGATCGCCGTGATGAGCGGCAAGGGGGGTGTCGGCAAGAGCTACGTGACGGCGCACGCCGCACGAGCCCTCGCGCGCGTCGGCCGCCGGGTCGGCGTGCTGGATGCCGACCTGAACGGCCCCACGGCGGCCCGGCTGCTCGAGGCGCGGGACGGTCCGCTCGCGGTCCGGGAGGACGGCATCGAGCCGGCGGTGGGTGCGGACGGCGTGCGGGTCGTGTCCATGGACCAGCTGCTCGCGGACGGCCGCCCGCTCGCCTTCCGCGGGCCCGAGGCGGAGAGCTTCGTGTGGCGCGGCGCGGCGGAAGCGGCGGCGCTGCGCGAGTTCGTGGGAGACGTGACGTGGGGAGCGCTCGACGTCCTGTTCGTTGATCTGCCCCCGGGTTTGGCGCGGTTTCAGGAGCTGGCCGAGCTGTTGCCGGCGGCTCCCGCCGTGCTGACCGTGACGATTCCGACCGCGGAATCGGGCGATGCCGTGCGGCGTGCGCTGCGCGCGGCGCTCGAGCGCGGAGCGAGGCCCCTCGGGATCGTAGAGAACATGGTCGGCGGCGCGTTCGTGGGAGTGGCCGGCGACACGCTCGCGCGGGAGTTCGGCACTCCGCTGCTGGCCCGCGTGCCGTGGCACCCGACGCCCGACGTGTGGCACCAGCTCGCTGAGACCATCTGGAACGCGGTATGATACACTCCCCACTCCGCACTCCGCATTCCGCATTCGTATGAAGTTCTTGTGCGTCGACTGCGATCGGCAAATGACCTTCGAGGAGCGGCAGCTCCCGGGCGACGGCACGCTCGCGGCCGCGTTCCGCTGCCCGCAGTGCGGGCGCGTCGTGGCGATGCTCACCAATCCCATGGAGACTCAGCTCGTCGCGTCGCTGGGCGTGCAGATCGGCGGCCGCACGATCCCCGCCCAACCAATGGAGATGGTGCGGGGGATGGTGGCGGGGGGAAAGGAGGACGCCTTCGAGGACGGTGGGGGGCACTTCCCCACCTGGTCCGATGATGCTCAGGAGCGGCTGGCGCGCGTCCCCGGCTTCGTGCGCGGTATGGTGAAGCGGATCTACAGCGAGTATGCGCGGGACCGCGGCATCACCGTGGTCACGACGGCCGTCATGGACGCCGCGCGCACGGAGCTCGGGTTGGAGGGGATGTGAGCAGGCTGCAGGAGCGGATCGTCCACGGCCTGCGGATCGTGATCGACCGCGAGCTGTGCGTGGGCTTCGCCGACTGCGCCAAGGAGGCGCCGGAAGGGTTCGAATTGGACGACGAGTCGGTCGCCCGCTTCCTCGTCCCGGAGGCGGTCGAGCGAGAGCGGCTGCTGCGCGCGTGCGATGCCTGCCCCGTGGACGCGATCGCGGTGTGGGACGAGACCGGCCGCCAGATCGTCCCCGCGAGTCCCAACCGAAACCTCCCGTAGTGACCGGCCTCAGGCTCGTCATTCCCCGGGACCCCTGGCCCCGGCTCCGCTCCGAGCGCGCGACGCGGGTCGCGATCGCGACGATCTACGCCATGGTGCTCCTCGTGGCCCTGGCGGAAGTCGCGCGGTCGCTGGGGCGGGCCGGTCGCCTCGACTACGCGTACTATCCCGTGCTCGGCGAGGTGGTCCTCTCCGGCGGCGACCCCTATGCCAACGCCTTCAACACGTGGCCGCCATTCTTCTTGCTCGTCGCCGCCGGGCTCGCGCTCGGGTCCCGGGTCACCACCGTCGGCACGCTGCTCGCATGGCAACTGGCCAGCGTATTCGCCGTGTGGGGGACGCTCAAGCTGCTCGCCCGCTCGTTCGAGGACGGCGGCACAGCGCTCACGTTCTGGCCGCGATCGCCCGATCGGCTCGCCTTCGTCTCGTCTGCGGTGGTCGTCCCCTTCCTGTTCACGGCGCGGCTCTTCGACGACAACCTGCAGCACGGACAGATCAACGCGCTGCTGCTGTTTCTCTGTCTGTTCGCCTTCGTCTTGTTCCGCGAGCAGCGGCTGATCGCCGGCGGCCTCGCGCTCGCACTGGCGGCGAGCCTCAAGGCGGTGCCGGTGCTGCTGCTGGGCTACCTGGCGTACAAGCGCCGTTGGCGGGAGCTCGGCTGGACCGTCGCATTTCTCGTGCTCCTCAACCTCGTCATTCCGATCGCCCTTTTCGGGCCCGGGGAAGTGGCGGCGCAATGGCGGGCGTGGCGGGCCGTGGCGGCTGCGGAGATGGTGCAGCCGGTCGCGCACCACCCGAACCAGGCGCTGCTTTCGGCGTTGAAGCGGCTGCTTACGGTCGAGGGCGGCGCCCGCAACCCGATCGACTATGCGCTCGCGGCGTGGCCAACGACCGCTGTGGTGCGACTCTTCTGGCTCGTCGCGGGGTTTGCCGGGTTGGCGCTGGCGTTCGCGTTCCGAGGCAGCTCGCGCGATCTGCGGGACCCGCGTTGTGCCGGCGAGTTCGCCGTCTGCCTGGGGGCGATGACCCTGGTGTCCCCGCTCGCGTGGGCGGCGCATTTTGTTACGCTGGTCGCACCGGCCGCCGTGGCGTGGGCCGCGCTGCGGCGGCTACCGCCCGGCGCGCCCGGGAGGCGGTGGCGCTGGGGACTGTGGTGGGCCTCATTCGGCTGCCTCACGCTCAGCGCGTCCGGATTCGTGGGCTGGGCGTGGAGCCGACGGCTTGAGTCGTTTTCCGTGATCACGCTGGGGGCGGTGCTGCTCGTGGCGCTGGCAGTGTCGGTCTTGCCGACACTCAAACGCTCGCACGACTCGGCTTGACAGGCTCCGGCGGCCGCCCCATACTCGCGACACGAAGTCCCAAAACGTCGGTTTGTCACGGCGGCTCCCCGCCGTTGCAGTCGAGCATACACCAGCCGTACTGCCCATAGGACCGAGCCCGCTCAGGGCTCGGCGTGAGCGTGGTGTATGCCCGGCACGACCCTGACGCCGAGGTGCCGGTGTACCGCGAGATCTTCGTCCCGGTCGACAACTCGCCGCATTCGGATTGGGCCGTGGACCGGGCGATCGAATTGTGCCGGCGCTCCGGCGGGCGCGTCACCGGCAACCACGTCTACGCGGCCCGCCTCCACGACGTGCGCTTCCGGCAGCTCGAGACCGGCCTCCCCGCGCGCTTCCAGACCCCCGACGAGATCAAGAAACAGCGCAAGATCCACGATAAGTTGATCGAAAAAGGCTTACAGCTGATCGCCGACAGCTTCTTGGATCAACTCGGCAAGCGCTGCGAAGCAGCGGGCGTCCCGCTCGTTCGCCAGCTCCTGGAAGGCATCAACTACGAGGAGATCGTCAACGAGGTGAACCGCGGCGCCGGCCGCCTGCCGGGCCTGATCGGGTTCGACCCCAACCGCGCCGCGGGCTACGACGGCGGCGAGCGGGGGCGGAGCGACGTGAAGCTCGGCGAGAACGGCCGTCTCGTGGCCGAAGAGGAGGATCCCGCCGCCCGGCTGGTCGGCACATCGGGGCGTCGCTACGACCTCGTCGCCATCGGCGCCCACGGGCTGGGCCGCCAGCCCTCCTCGCAGCTCGGTGGCGTTGTGGCGCGCGCGCTGCGCGGCATCGAGAAGGACGTGCTGATCGTGCGCGACGAGCGGACGCTCGCGGGCGGCAGGTTCCTTGTGTGCGTGGACGGCTCGTCCTATGCCTACCGCGCCATGCGGATGGCGCTCGAGCTGGCGCAGGCCTTCGGCGCGTCGCTGTACGTGTGCAGCGCCTTCGACGTGGAGTACCACCACGTAGTGTTTCACAACATCAAGGACGTCCTGTCCTACCAGGCCTCGAAGGTCTTCAAGTTCGAAGAGCAGGAGGAGCTGCACAACAACATCATCGACAAGGGGCTCCTCAAGCTCTGCCAGGCGAACCTGAAGCGCGCCACGGTGATGGCGCAGGAGTTCCCCGACGTCCCGCTCACGACGCAGATCCTCGTCGGCAAGCCGTTCCAGGTGGTGCTGCAGTGGGCCGAGGAGATCCAGCCGTCGTTGCTCGCGATCGCGCGCCACGGCGCACACCGCATCGAGGGTACGCAGCTCGGATCGCAGGCGGAGAACCTGCTGCGCCTCGCCCCGTGCAACGTGCTCCTCGTCGGCACGGTCGGCGTGCGGCCCGAGGACATCCCCTGGATCGAGGAGGACGGGGTCGCGGGCCTGCCGTGGGCGCCCGAGGCGGAGGTGCGCATCCTGCGCGTCCCGCCGTTCGCACAAGGAATCGCCCGCCGCGCGGTCGAAGAGTACGTGCTCGAGCGGACCCTAAAGGACTCCCTGGCGGTCGCCCCTGGCTCGCCTCCGACGGTCACGAACCGGTGGCTGGACGAGGCGATCCAGAAGCTGCTCCCCACCCACATGCAGCTCATCATGGGAATCGGCACCGCCGAGGAGCTCGCGCTCGCGGAGCTCAAGGCCCAGGAGCAGCTCAAGGCGACGAAGGTGCAGGGGCACGATGCCGACCCCGAGCCGGCGGAACCCCTGGTGGACGTGAAGTGCCCTGTGACGGGGGTCGTGACGCAGCGGGCCCGCGTCGCGACGGACCCGATCGTGTGGACCGAGGAGGGGTGGGCCCGGCTGCAGCTCGTCCCCCTGGTGGCGCGCCCCCTCGCCCGCAACACGGTGGAGCGGTTCGCGAGGAGCCACGGCATCTGGCGGGTCACGACGGGGGTGATGGACGACAACAAGCAGGCGATGATCGAGGCGGATGAGTTCGACGTCGAGACGATGATGGTGATGTTCACGGAGCTGAGGGCCAAGCAGATCCGGGCCGAGGCCGAAGGGAAAGAGGCGCTCTCTCCCGAAATGCGGGCATTCATCGAGGAGGCGAAGGCGCAGGGGATCACCCGCTGTCCCATCCGGGACATCGAGGAGAAGCTGGGGAAATGCCCGGTAGACTTCCGGGGCGTGACGCCCGAGGAGGCGAAGGCGGCGGTGGAGAAGCTGCTGCAGTGAACTTCGTCCCGCACGTAGTGGCTTGGAACCTGACGCGACGCTGCAACCTCGAGTGCGCCCATTGCTACATCGCGGCGGGCCCCCGGGAGAGCGCCACGTCGGAGCTCGAGACGGCGCAGTGCCTCCGCATCGTGGACGAGCTCGTCGGCGTGAACCCGGCGCCGCTGCTGATCCTCTCGGGCGGGGAGCCGCTGTTGCGCGAGGACCTGGTCGACATCGCGCGCTACGCGTCGCAGCGGGGCGCGACGGTGGTCGTCGGCACGAACGGCACGCTGCTCACGGACGGGCGGGTGGCGGCACTCGACGGGGCGGGCATACGGGGCGTCGCGGTGAGCGTGGATTCGCTGCGTCCCTCCTACCACGACAACTTCCGGCACGGCGCGGGCTCGCTCGCGGCGACGCAGGCGGCGCTCGGGCGGCTGCGGGCTGCGCGGCTCGACTTCATCATCCAGACGACGGTCACGAAGGGGAACCGCGGCGAGCTGGAGCGCCTCGTCGCCTGGGCCGCGGACGAGGGGGCCGTGGCGTTCAACTGCTACTTCCTGGTGGCCACGGGGAGGGGCGCGGCGCTGAGCGACCTCGCGCCCGCCGAGTACGAGGGCGTCCTCGCCGACCTCGCGCGCTGGGAGCGGGACTACCGCGGTCGCATGCTGGTGCGGGCGAAGTGTGCCCCCCACTTCATGCGGCACGTGCACCGGACCGACCCCGACTCGCCGGTCCTCAACTACGAGACCCGCTGCCCATGCGGCACCCAGTACTGCCGCATCACCCCGGACGGTAAGGTGACGCCCTGCCCCTACCTCCCTGAGGTGGCGGGCGACCTCGCGACCCAGAGCTTCGCCGACATCTGGCGGTCGTCGCCGCTGTTCCGCCGCTTGCGGGAGGGGCCACTTGGCGGGAAGTGCGGTGCCTGCGAGTACCGCAGGCTGTGCGGCGGATGCCGCGCGCGCGCGTTCGCGCTCGCGGGCGACGTGCTCGCGGCCGACCCGTCGTGCGCGTATGAGCCGACGGGGGCGGTTCCCCTGATCGAGCGCATGCGCGAAGTGACGTACGGCGCCGAGTTCACGCCCGCCCTCGTGTGGAGCGATGCGGCACGCGCCCGGATCGAGCGGATTCCGTCCTTCGTGCGAGGCGTGGTGATGCACCGGGTGGAGGAGTGGGCGCGGCGCCAGGGGCGGCGCGAAATCACGCCCGAGCTCTTGGCGGAGGTGCGCAGCGCGATGCCGGTGGACTTCGCGAAGCGACGACCCTTCTTCGTGACTGACGTCTGATGTCCGACGTCCTGCTGTTGGTCCAGGCGGCCGCCGACACGACCCACGCCTATCGCGACTTCCCGCTCATCGGGGCGCGGGCCGCGGTGTGGATCGCGGCCGAGGTCCACCTCATGTTCGCGGCCTTCGTGCTGGGGGTGCCGATGTTCGCGGTGGTGACGGAAGCGATCGGCATTTTCGGCGGAGACGAGCGCTACGACCGCCTCAGCAAGGAGTTCACGCGGCTCCTGCTCGTGGCCTACAGCGCCACGGCGATCTGGGGTGCGATCCTCGTCTTCTTTCTCGCCACGCTGTACCCGCGGTTCTGGGCCTATCTGACCGCGGTGTTCGGCACCTCGATGTGGGTGTACGCCTCGCTGTTTTTCGTGGAGTCGTTCACCCTGTACCTCTACTACTACGGTTGGGACCGCTGGAAGAAGGGGCGGGCCAAGCTGTGGCACTGGACGTTGGGGATCCTGCTCAACGTGTGGGGCACGATCGTGATGTTCATCGCGAACTCGTGGCTCACCTACATGATGACCCCGCCGCGGGACATCACGCCCACCACCGACCCGACGACCATCAAGCTGTGGCACGCCATCGCGAACGCCACGTGGATGCCGATCAACGTGCACCGCCTGATCGCGAACGTGGTGTTCGGCGGCGCCATCGTGGGCGCCTACGCGAGCTATCGCTTCCTCGCCAGCCGCACCGCGGAGGAGCGGGCGCACTACGACTGGATGGGCTACGTCGGCAACTTCATCGCCATCTCGGCATTGATCGTGCTGCCGTTCGCGGGCTACTGGCTCGGCCGCGAGATCTATCAGTACGACCAATCGATGGGCATCACCATGATGGGCGGCTTCATGAGCTGGCTGTGGGTGATCCAGGCGTTCCTCATCGCCGTGCTGTTCCTCACGGGGAACTACTACCTCTGGGTCGGGATGGAGCGGATCCCCGGCGCGGAACGGTTCCGCCCCTACACCAAATGGCTGCTCGTGGTGCTGGTGCTGGGCGCCATCGTGTGGGGCACGCCGCACACGATGATCGCGGACTCGAAGGAGCTCGCGGCCATGGGCGGATCGCACCACCCGTTCCTGGGCGCGCTGGGTGTCATGAGCGCCAAGAACACGGCGGTGAACCTGATGATCCTGACCACGTTCCTGTCCTTCCTCATGTACCGGCGGGCCAATCGGCGGCCAGTGGTCCCCTGGGCCGACACCGGCACGCGCATCCAGGGAGCGATGTTCCTCGTCGCCGCCGGGATCGTGCTGTTCTACGGCATCCGCGGGTACTTCGTCGAGGCGATCGTCCGCATCGGGTACAGCGTTTACCAAGTCCTGGCGGTGCTCTCCTGCATCCTGTTCGTGACCGTGATCGACATCCTCATGGCGCGCGGCGCGCAATCGCTCGGCGCAATCCAATGGGGCAAGATGCCGCCGCGCTCGCAGTACGCGCTCTTCATCCTGGCCGTGACGTTCACCTGGCTGATGGGATTGATGGGATTCGCGCGCTCGGGGATCCGCCAGTACTGGCACGTGTGGCAGGTGGTGGAGGATACCAGCAAGTACGCCGCCACTCCCGCCCTCGGTTACGCGGCGAGGATGATCAGCCTGTGCGTGCTGATCTTCCTGTCGCTCGTGGCCTTCGTGTTCTGGCTCGGAGGCCTCGCCGAGAAGTCGACGTTCGTCTCGCAGGGCGAGGCCCGGCATGTGGGCCACTAACCTGAAGATCGTGGGCGTGGTGCTGGGGACGCTCGCGCTCTATACCCTGATCGCCAACAAGATCCCGCAGGTGCAGTCCGAGGTCCCGCAGGCGCTCACGTTGGGCGCCAACGTGACCCCGGAGCAGCTCGTCGCCGCCGGCGAGAAGGTGTTCAACGGGATCGGCGGCTGCACCACCTGCCACGGCCTGGGCACGCGCGCGCCCAATCTGCTCACGGACGAGAGGGGCACGGGCCCCATCGGGGTGCGCTGCGCCAAGCGGGAGCCGGGCAAGAGCTGCAAGCAGTACCTCTACGAGTCGCTCGCGGACCCGACGGCCTATGTGGTATCGGGCTACCAGCCGATCATGCCCGTCATGACGCGGCAGCTCTCCCCCGAGCAGGTATGGGCGGCGATCGCCTATCTCGAGGCGCAAGGCGGTACCGTGGATGTCACGGGGGACGACATCGCGAAAGCGAAACAGGCAGCCGGCCCCGCGACGGCGGCCGGAGGGGGAGCCACCCCCGCGGGCGGACCCGGGCTCGCGGGCGGCAGCACGGATCCGAAGCAGATTATCCAGGCGGCGGGGTGTCTCGCCTGCCACAAGCTCGAGGGTCAGGGGCAGGTGATCGCCCCCGATCTCACTCACGTGGGCTCGCGGCGCGATGCCGACGCGATCCGGAGAAAAATCCTCGATCCCGCGTCGTCGATCACTCAGGGTTACGAAAAGCTTGCCGGCATCATGCCCAAGACGTTCGGCTCGATGATGAGCGCTTCCCAGCTGGAGGCGCTGGTCGAATACTTGGCGGGTCACAAGTGAGGCTCCCTCCCGGGATCCGGCGCTACGCCGACCATCCCTTCTGGCAGGCGGTCACGATCCTGGTGCTCGCCTACGTCCTGATCGTGTTCGTGATCCCGCTGCTCCCCGGCAGCGCGCTCGTCCCGAAGAGCGTCGTGTTGCAGTACATGGCGACCGTGCTCGTCGGCGTGCTGATCTACGTGAGCGACAACGAGGGACGGTGGCGCCGCTTCCAGGAGCCGATCCGGGCGATGCTGATCGAGCGCCGCCTGAAGCTCGTGCGCGGCGGCGTGCTCGTCGCGGTGACCCTGCTCGTCGGGTGTCTCACGCTCGGCCAGGTGCGCACGACGGTGTCGGCGCCGCCCAATCTGCGCTCGATCCACCCGGCGCCGCCGGCCGACATCACGTTCCGGGGCAAGACGGTGACCCTGACGGGGCTCGAGAACCCGCTGCGGCGCGAGCCGGACTCGCTCGCCGCCTACCTCGCCCTGGGAAAGCGCGTCTACTACCAGAACTGCCTCCCCTGCCACGGCGACCATCTCGATGGCCAGGGGCACTACGCGTCGGGGTTCAACCCGCTGCCGGCGAACTTCCAGGACAACGGCACCATCGCGCAGCTCACCGAGAGCTTCGTGTTTTGGCGGATCGCCAAGGGCGGGCCGGGTCTGCCGCGCGAGGGCACGCCCTGGAACTCGGCCATGCCCGTGTGGGAGGATTTCCTCAGCGAGCGCGAGATCTGGTCGGTGATCCTCTTCCTTTATGATCAGACCGGATGGAAGCCGAGAACGTGGGAGAAGAGCGGGGAGCAGGGAGCGGGGAGCGGTCATGACTGAGCGCGGACTCCTGCTTCGGGTGACGCTGCTCGTGGCCACCGCGAGCGTACCGCTCCCCGCTCCCCGCTCCCTCGTCGCTCAGGACACCACCGCCGGCAAGCGCGTCTATGTGAAATGGTGCGCCGGCTGTCACGGCGACGCGGGCGCCGGGGATGGGCCGGCGGCGTCTCACATGCTGCCCCGGCCGCGCGATTTCACCGGCGCGATCTACAAGATCCGCACGACCGCGAGCGGCCAGCTGCCCACGGACCAGGACGTGCTGCGCTCGATCGACGAAGGCCTCCCCGGCACGGCCATGCCTGCCTGGAAGGAGCGGCTCTCGGAGCGCGAGCGGCGCGACGTGCTCGCCTACCTCAAGACCTTCTCGGCCTTCTTCCAGGACACGAGCCAGCACATCGTGCCCCTCACGTTCTCGAAAGAGCCGGGTGGCGCGACGAGCGCCGAGGCGCTGCGGGTGGGGCGACAGTTCTACGACTCGATCGGGTGCTGGAAGTGCCACGGCAAGGCGGGGCGGGGGGACGGCCCCTCCGCGCCGACGCTCAAGACGGACCCCGGCGAGCCGATCTTCGCTGCGGACCTGCACCAGAGCTGGCGCTTCCGGGGCGGCGCGAGCGCGGCGGACATCTACCGGCGGCTCCGCACCGGGCTCGACGGCACGCCCATGCCGTCGTTCTCGGACCTGATCGACCAGAAGTTCCTGACCGACGAGCAACTGTGGCGGGTGGCCCAGTACGTGCGGAGCCTGTCGCCGGAGCGGGCACCCGAGGTGCGCGACGTGATCCACGCCCCGCGCCTGCTGGGGGGGCTACCTCGCTCGCCCGACGACTCCGCCTGGGCCCGCGTCGAGCGCTACTGGTTCCCGCTGGTCGGGCAGGTGATCCGCAAGCCGCGCTGGTTTGCCCCCGCGGTGGCGGGAGTGTGGGTGCAGGCGGTGCATACGCGCGACTCGCTCGCCCTGCGGCTCGAGTGGGACGACCGCTCCCAGAGCCCCGACACGGCGTGGCTCGAGTTCGAGCGGCGCGTGCTCGACCACCTGGTGAGCGATGACTCGGTCGCTGCGCGCGCGGACCTCCAGCCCGATGAGATCGCGGTGGAGTTCCCGCGCTCCATCCCCGCCGGGATGGAGCGGCCCTACTTCCTGATGGGCACGGCCACCGACCCCGTCTACCAGTGGCGCTGGACCAGCGCGCCACGCCAGGCGGCGGCGGGGCTCGCCCGCGGGGTGGGCCGCTTCGATGCGCTCGGGGCGGGGAGCGCGCCCGGCGCCGAGGCGCGGTTTGCCGACGGCCAATGGCGGCTCGTCTTCACGCGCGCCCTTGCGACTGCGGATACGGCGAACGAACTTCAGTTTGAAGCCGGCCGCGCCATTCCGGTCGCGTTCTTCGCCTGGGACGGGTCCAATGGGGAGCACGACACGCGGATGGCGGTCAGCGCGTGGTATTTCCTCGCCCTCGATCAGCCGACGCCGCCGCGGGTGTATCTGTCTCCCGTGGTGGCCATGGCCGTGACCCTCGGACTCGGCATGCTGGTGGCGGTGCGTGCCCAGCGCCGGGCGGGCGCAGGCGGGCCTGAGGGGTATATCGCACGAGGACTTCCAAGGAGGCACGATGCGTAAGCTCGGTTCCATAGCGGCGGTCGCGGGAGCGGTGTTGGTCGTGGCGCTCGCCGCCTGGACGCGGCAGCCGGCGGCCGACCCCCAGGGCGCGGCTACGGTCACGGGGAAGGTCAAGTTCACCGGGGCGAAGCCCGTCAATCCGTCGATCGACATGAGCGAGGAGCCGAAGTGCAAAGCCAAGTACACGACGACGCCCACCAAGGAGATCGTGGTCGTCAACCCCAACGGCACGCTGGCCAACGTGTTCGTGTACGTGAAGGCGGGACTGCCCGCGAGCGCCAAGTATGAGACGCCCAAGACCGGGGTCCTGATCGATCAGGACGGGTGCCACTATCGCCCCCACGTCCTCGGCATCATGGTCGGGCAGCCGCTCGAGATCAAGAACTCCGACGGGATTCTCCACAACATCAAGGCGAAGGGCGTGAAGAACCGCCCCTTCAACATCAGCCAGCCGACGACCATGACGTCGACGCGCACGTTCAGCGCGCCCGAGGTGATGGTGCCACTGGAGTGCAACGTGCACGGCTGGATGCAGGCCTACCTCGGCGTCCTGCCCCATCCCTTCTACGCCGTCACGGGCGCGGACGGCAGCTTCACGATTAAGGGCCTGCCGCCCGGGACCTACACGATCGAGGCCTGGCACGAGAAGTACGGGACCCAGACCGCGACGGTCACGGTCGCGGGGACGGAGAGCAAGACGCAGGACTTCACCTTCGCCGCCAAATAGGAGACTCCCGCCATGCATTGGTGGCTGCCGCTGAAGGGCTCCACGTTCGCGGGCGAGATCGACGGACTGTTCCTCGCGATCCTGATCATCACGGGGATCGCGTTCGTGATCGTGGAGGCGGGGCTCTTGTGGTTCGTCGTCAAGTACCGCGGCCGGCCGGGGCGGAAGGCCTACTACACCCATGGCAGCACGCGGGCCGAGGTGATCTGGACCGCGATTCCCGCGGTGACGATGGTGGCGCTGGGGCTGATCTCGAACCATTACTGGGTGAAGATCAAGGGGCGGAACAGCGTGCCGCCGAACGCCTACCCGATCGCGATCCACGCGAAGCAGTTCGAGTGGCAGGTGACCTATCCGGGGCCCGACGGCCAGCTCGGCACGGCCGACGATTTCGAGGTCCGCAATCAGCTGCACGTCCCGGTCGGTCGGCCGGTGGTCGTCCACCTCACGTCCGAGGACGTGATCCATTCCTTCTTCGTGCCGGTGTTCCGCGTGAAGCAGGACGCGGTGCCGGGGATGAACATCAACGTGTGGTTCCAGGCCACGGTGCCCGGGACCTACGAGCTCGGCTGCGCCGAGCTCTGCGGCCTGGGCCACTACCGCATGCGGGCGCAGGTCTTCGTGCACACTCAGGAGGAGTTTGACGCCTGGATGAAGCAGGCGGCCAAGGGAGGTGCGACGTCATGACTACCGTAGCCGCGACGTCCCACGTCGCACACGCGCATCACGACGACCGGAGCTTCCTCCGGAAATACATCTTCTCGACCGACCACAAGATCATCGGGATTCAGTTCCTGTTCGTGAGTCTGTTCTTCCTGCTGGTCGGCGGCCTCCTGGCGATGCAGATGCGCTGGCAGCTGGGCTTCCCGGGCAAGCCGATGCCGGGCGGCGGGATCCTCCCCGACACGATGGCGCCGGGCGGGGTGCTGTTGCCTGAGTACTACATCCAGCTCGTGACGATGCACGGCACCTTCATGGTGTTCTTCGCCATCATGCCGCTGCTCGTCGGCGTGTACGCCAACTTCCTGATTCCGCTGAAGATCGGCGCCCACGACATGGCGTTCCCGCGCATCAACATGGCGTCGTTCTGGAGCGCGCTGCTGGCGGGCCTGATCATGCTGGCCGGCTTCTTCGTGCCCGACGGGGCGCCGCGGGCGGGATGGACGTCCTACGCGCCGCTGTCGGCCCGGCCCGACCTCTCGGGCGCCTCGTACGGCCAGATGCTGTGGTGCGTCTCGCTCGTGTTCCTGGGGCTCTCATCGATCCTCGGGTCGCTCAACTACATCACAACCATCATCAACAACCGCGCTCCGGGGATGACCTGGTTCCGGATGCCGCTCTCGGTGTGGTCGCTGTTCATCACGGCGATCCTGGGCCTGCTGGCGCTGCCGGTGCTTTCGGGGGCGGTGATCATGCTGCTGTTCGACCAGACCATCGGGACGCACTTCTTCGACCCGGTGGCGGGCGGCCAGGCCCTGTTGTGGCAACACCTGTTCTGGTTCTTCGGGCATCCGGAGGTCTACATCCTCATCCTTCCCGCGATGGGGATGGTGTCCGACATCATCTCGAACGGCAGCCGCAAGCCCATCTTCGGCTACCACTCGATGGTGTTCGCGATCGTGGCGATCGCGTTCCTCGGGTGGATCGTGTGGGGCCATCACATGTTCATGAGCGGGATGAACCCGACGCTGGGCTCCTCGTTCATGGTTTCCACGCTGATCATCGCCGTGCCCTCGGCGATCAAGACGTTCAACTGGATGGGCACCATGTGGCGCGGCAACCTGCGCTTCCACGTGCCGATGCTGAACGCGGTGGCGTTCGTCGCGATGTTCGTGATCGGCGGGCTGTCGGGGATCTACATGGCGGCGACGCCGGTGGACATGTTCATCCACGATACCTATTTCATCGTGGCGCACCTGCACTACGTGCTGTTCGGCGGCAGTCTGTTCGCTCTGTTCGGGGCGATCACGTACTGGTATCCGAAGATGTTCGGGAAGTTGATGAGCGAGCCGTGGGGCAAGGTCCACTTCTGGCTCACCTTCGTGTTCTACAACCTGGTGTTCTTCCCGATGCACACGCTCGGCATGGCCGGGCACATGCGCCGCATCTACGACCCGACGCAGTACGACTTCCTCAAGCCGTACCAGCCGCTGAACGAGTTCATCTCGATCAGCGCCTTCGCCCTGTTCGCGGTCCAGGCGATCTTCGCGCTGAACTTCATTCTGAGCCTGAAGTGGGGCAAGAAGGCGCCGCAGAACCCCTGGGAGGACAACGGGCTCGAGTGGTCGCTCCCCGCGCCGGCGCCTCACGGCAACTGGGAGACGGTCCCGACCGTGTACCGCGGGCCGTACGAGTTCAGCTCGCCCCAGGTGCCGGAGGACTACCTGCCGCAGTACCGGAAGCTGCCCACCGACCGTGAGCCGGCGCGCACGCCGGTCGCGGGCCACTAACCCGGAAGGGGGTCGACCCGATGGCGCACGCGACCGCGACCGTCGACATGATGCATCCGCCGGCTCCCGCCGAGCGGGGGCTGGATGTCTACAACAACAAGCTCGGGATGTGGGTGTTCCTGGCGTCGGAAGTGATGTTCTTCACGGCGCTGATCGGCTCCTACATCATTCTGCGCTTCGGTGCACCGGGGCCGTGGGCGCCGCCGGCCAAGGTGCTGAACGTCCCGGTCACGGCGTTCAACACGTTCTTGTTGATCTGCTCCAGCGTGACGATGGTCAAGGCGTACGCCGCCGTCGCCGACGGCGAGACCCACTTCCTCCGGTTCCGGCCGTTTTCGGGCGGCCTCAAGTTCTGGATGCTGGCGACGATCATCGGCGGCGCGATGTTCGTGGGCGTCCAGGCCTACGAATACACCCACCTCGTGCACCACGGCTTCCTGCCGAGCGGCGCCCGCGAGGGGAGCGAGGTGGCGGAGCTCGTGGCCAGCGGCGTGGTCCCCGCCGCGACCATCGGCCTGTACGGCTCGACCTTCTACACGATGACGGGGTTCCACGGCTTCCACGTCACGTGCGGCGTCATCTCGATGACGTACCTGTACGTCACCAAGGCGCTGCGGGGCAAATACTCGCGGCACGACTACCGCGGGGTCGAGGTGATCGGGCTGTACTGGCACTTCGTGGACCTGGTGTGGATCATCCTGTTCACCATCGTCTACCTGATCTGAGGAGCTCATGGAGACGGCGCACCGGAAGCATCCCAACTACGTGCTCATCTGGGTGTACCTCGCCATCCTCACGGCGATCGAGATCGGGGTTGCGTTCATGTCGCATCTCCCGAAGCAGATCATCATCCCGGCGCTGGTGTTCTTCGCTGTTTGGAAGGCGCTGCTGGTGGCGCTGTATTTCATGCACCTCAAGTTCGAGCCGCGGAAGCTCCTGATCCTCGCGATCATCCCGTTGCCGCTCGCCGCGATCTTCGTCCTCGCCGCCATGTCGGAGCACGTTTGGTAGCGTTCCTCGAGCTCACGAAGCCTCGCATCACCCAGCTGGTGCTGCTCACCGCGGCCGCCGGCTTCTACCTCGGCGCGCGCGGCACCGTGGACCTGCAGCTGCTCGCGCATACCCTGCTCGGGACCGCGCTCGTCGCGGCCGGGACCAACGCCTTCAACCAGCTGCGCGAACGCGACGTGGATGCACGCATGCGGCGGACCCAGGGGCGGCCGCTGCCCTCGGGCCGCGTCACCCCGCGCGCCGCGGGCGCCTTCGCCGGCACCATCTCGCTCGCCGGCGTGGCCTATCTCGCCTGGAAGGTGAACCTGCTCACGGCGGGACTCGCCGCCCTCACCCTCGCCAGCTACGTGCTCCTGTACACGCCTCTCAAGCGCAAGACCTCGCTCAACACGCTGGTCGGCGCGGTGCCGGGCGCGCTGCCGATCGTCGGCGGGTGGACGGCGGCGGGCGGGCACCTGGGGCCGGCCGTGCTGGCGCTGTTCTGGATCCTGTTCCTGTGGCAGCTGCCGCACTTCCTCGCCCTCGCCTGGATCTACCGCGACGATTACCGCCGCGGCGGCCTCGCGATGCTCAGCGTCGCGGATCCGGAGGGTCACGCCACCGCCCGGATGACGCTCGCCTACGCCGCCGCCCTCGTCCCGGTCAGCCTCGTGCCGACCCTGCTCGGCGTCACCGGACCGCTGTATTTCTTCGGTGCGCTGGCGCTGGGGCTCGCGTACGCCGGCGCGTCGGCGCGGATGAGCCCCGCCCCCACGACCGCGCGCGCCTGGCGGCTGTTCCTCGTCTCCATCGTCTACCTGCCGGCGCTCTTGACCCTGATGGTGCTGGACAAGGTGGCCGCCTAGGCGGCGTATGATCCCGTTTCACCGCCTCCTGATCTCCACGGCCATCGTGTTCTGCGCCGGCTTCGCCGTGTGGGCGGCCTCGAGCTACCGCAGCAGCCACAGCGGGGGGATGCTCGCGCTGTGCCTCGCCTTCGTGGTCGCGACGGCCGCGCTGATCTACTACCTGCGCCACCTCAACCGGTTTCTGGGCCGATGAGCATGGAGCTGGTTTATTTCTGGAGCGCCGTGCTGATCGCCCTCACACCGGTGCTCATCTTCGGGGGAATCGCCGCCTGGATCGGGCGGAAGTACCTGCGGGAGCGGAAGCTCCGGGAAGAGGAGCGGGGAGCGGAGCGTTAGATTGCGTCGGATGAGCGCGCAGCCTTCCGAGAAACGTCAGGCGGTCCGCTTCGCCTTCTACAAGCTCGACGGCGCGTGGCGGCGGCTGTCCGCCGACCGCCAGGCCGCCTCGAAGCTCGAGTTCGGCGAGGTGATCGAGAGCTTTCATGGGCGGCTGCTGCTGCGGCCCTACGGGCTCGTGGGCATCCGCGGCGACTGCGACTTCCTGCTGTGGCAGGTGGCCGAGGACCTGGACGCCCTGGTGGCGCTGCAGACCGCGCTCAATCGCACCGACCTCGGCGCCTACCTCGCGATTCCCTACAGCTATCTCGCGATGACGCGACGCTCGATCTACGAGTTCCCCGAGGACCCGAACGCCCCGTCGCGCCTCGTCATCCGTCCCAGCGACGCCCGCTACCTGTTCGTCTATCCGTTCGTCAAGACGCGGGCATGGTACGGCCTGCCCAAGCCCGAGCGGCAGCGCATGATGGACGAGCACGTGCGCATCGGCCGCAAGTACCCCTCGATTCGGCTCAACACGACCTACTCCTACGGGCTCGACGACCAGGAGTTCATCGTCGCGTTCGAGGGCGACGACCCGGCGGCGTTTCTCGATCTCGTGATGGAGCTGCGGGAGAGCGAGGCGTCCTCCTATACGTTGCGGGACACGCCCACCTTCACCTGCGTTCAGATGTCGCTGTGGGACATGCTCGACACGTTGGGAGGCGCGGGGTCGGTGCAGGCGGTGGCGCGGCGCCCGGCGCGGGCGGACGGCTTCACGCCGGTGGCCACGCTCGCCGAGCTCCCGCCCGGCAGCGGCAAGCGCGTGTACGCCGCGGGCGAGGCGGTCGCGCTCTTCAACGTGAACGGCTCGATCTACGCCATCTCGAACCGCTGCACCCACGCCCGCGGGAGCCTCTCCGAGGGGACCGTGGACCCGGCCAAGTGCGCCGTGACCTGCCCCTGGCACGAAGGCGTGTTCGCCCTCGAGACCGGGCAGGTGCTCGCCGGCCCGCCGTCGCTGCCGGTGCCGACTTACCAGGTCAAGCTCGAAGGCGACACGGTCCTCATCGGGCCGGCCGGGGCGCGCGAGCCGACCGTTGCCCCCCGCTCCTGACGACAGTCGCTTCCTGAAGGCTTGCCGCCGCGAGCCCACCGACCGGACGCCGGTGTGGTTCATGCGGCAGGCGGGTCGTTTCCTGCCGCAGTATCGTGCGCTGCGGGCGAAGCACGACCTGCTCGAGTTGTGCCACCAGCCGGAGCTGGCGGCGCAAGTCACCCTCCTGCCCGTCGAGCGGCTGAAAGTCGACGCGGCGATCATCTTCGCCGACATCTTGCTGCCGTTCGAGCCCCTCGGGCTGGGTCTGTCCTTCACTGCGGGCGAAGGGCCCCACATCGCGCACCCGATCCGTGACGCCGCTCGGGTCGCCGCCCTGCCCCGCGTGGACCCGGAGCGGGAGCTCTCCTACGTGCTCGAGGCGGTGCGGCTCGCGGCGCGCGCCCTGCCGCCGGGCGTGCCGCTGATCGGGTTCGCGGGCGCTCCGTTCACGCTCGCGAGCTACGCCATCGAAGGCGGCGCGTCCCGCAGCTTCGCCCGCACCAAAGGCTTCATGCACGGCGAGCCTGCGGCCTGGCACGCGCTGCTCGACCGGCTGGCGGAGCTCGTGGGCCGCTACCTCGCCGCGCAGGCCGGTGCGGGCGCGAGGGCGCTGCAGCTGTTCGACAGCTGGGTGGGATGCCTCTCGCCCGCCGACTACCGCGAGTACGTGCTGCCGCACAGCCGCCGCGCGCTCGAGCTCGCCGGGGCCGCGGGCGTTCCGGTGATCCACTTCGGCACCGACACGGCGACGTTCCTCGAGGACTTCGCCGCAGCGGGCGGCGACGTCATCGGCGTGGACTGGCGCATCCCGCTCGACGAGGCGTGGCGCCGGATCGGCGCGCGGGCGATCCAGGGGAACCTCGACCCCGCGGCCCTGCTGGCGCCCAGCGCCGCGCTCGCCGAGCGGGTGCGCGACGTCCTGGCGCGCGCCGGGCGGAGGCCCGGACACATCTTCAATCTCGGGCACGGCGTGCTTCCCGAGACGCCGGTCGAGGCCGCACAGACGGTCGTCGAGCTGGTGCATGGCTGCTGAGCGCTGCGCCGTCCTGCTGATGGCTTACGGGGGGCCGGGCAACCTCGACGAGGTCGAGCCCTACCTGCTGGACGTGCGCGGCGGGCGCCCCACGAGCCCGGAGCTCGTGGAGGAGATCCGGGGCCGCTACGCGCGCATCGGCGGCGGCTCGCCGATCCGCCGGCTCACGGAGGCCCAGGCCGCGGCCTTGCGTCGCGCACTGGGGGCGGAGCTGCCCGTGTACGTCGGGATGCGGCACTGGCATCCCTACATCGCCGAGACGGTCGAGCGGATCGTGGCGGACGGTCGCCACCGCCTCGTCGCCATCGCGCTGGCACCGCATTACTCCGCCATGAGCGTCGGGGCGTACGAGCGGAAGCTCGCGGAGGCGGCGGCCGGGCGGCTCGACGTCGCGGTGGTGCGGCGTTGGGGCGACCACCCCCTGTTCCTCGACGCGGTGGCGGCGCGCCTGCGCGACGCGCTGGCGCGGTTTCCCGATCCCGCCGGCGTGCCGGTGATCTTCACCGCCCACAGCCTGCCGCAGCGCATCTTGGCGAACGGCGATCCCTATCCGGACGAGTTTCGCGCGAGCGTCGGCGCCGTGGTCGAGCGCCTCGCGCTCGCGCGCTGGCACCTGGCCTTCCAGAGCGCCGGGGCGACGCCCGAGCCCTGGCTGGGCCCGGACGCGGGCGAGGTGCTGCGGGCGCTCGCGGCCGAGGGTGGCCGCGAGGCGCTCATCGCGCCGATCGGCTTCGTGTGCGACCACGTCGAGATCCTGTACGACGTGGACGTGGAGTACCGAGCGCTGGCCGCGCGGCTGGGCATGCGCCTCGAGCGCACGGCTTCCCTGAACGACGATCCCCTCCTCATCGCGTGCCTCGCGGACCTCGCGCGCCGTGCCGCGTCCGACCGCGGATGGCGGTGACGGCGGTGACGACCGTTGCCGTCGTCGGCGCCGGGATCGCGGGCCTCGCCGCGGCCTGGGGGCTCGAGCAGGCGGGCGTGGCCGTGACGGTGCTCGAGAGCGAGCGGCGGCCCGGGGGCGTGATCGTGACCGAGCGGCGGGACGGATTCCTTGTGGAAGGGGGCCCGGACGGGTTCCTCGCGGCGGCGCCCGATCTGCCCGCGCTCGCGCGCGAGCTCGGCGTCGGCGACCGGTTGGTGGATCAGCTGGCGCGGGGCGCGACGGTGTGGACGGGAAGCCGATTCGAGGCGCTCGCCGAGGGGAGAGCGGCGGCGCTGCTCGGGATCGAGGCTCGCGGGGAAGACCTGGGCGCGGGGTTTCGCAGCTTCGACGGCGGGATGGCCGTGATTGTGGAGGCGCTGGTCGCGCGACTGGGACGCGCGACGCGGACGGCAGCCGGCGTCACGGGGATCGGTCCGTCTGCACGGGGCTACCGCCTGGCGTTGACCGGGGGATCGGCAGTGGACGCGGACGGCGTGATCCTCGCACTGCCGGCGTTCGCCGCCGCCCGCCTGCTGGCCACCCTCGGCGTATCGCCCGCGCGCGCGCTGGGAGAGGTGGTGTACCAGCCGAGCGTGGCCGTATCGCTCGCATATCGCGGCGACCAGCTGGGGAGGCCGCTCGAGGGGACCGGATTCGTGGCGGCTGCGACGGCGCCGGGCGTGGTCAGGGCCTGCACCTACGCATCGGCGAAATACTCGGGCCGCGCGCCGGCGGGGCACGTGCTGCTGCGCGCGTTCATCGCGCCGTCGGATGACGAGCCGGGGGTCCTGGCGCACGCCGAGCTCGCGTCGCTCCTCGGGATCGCCGGCGCGCCGCTCTGGACGCGCGCGTTTCGCTGGCCGCGGGGCCTCCCCCGCTACGAGGCGCACCACGCCGCGCGGGTCGCCCGCGTGCGAGAGCGCCTCGCGCGCCTCGCCCCTATCGCGATTGCCGGGGCGGGCTGCGACGGGGCGGGCGTGTCGGCGTGCGTCAGGTCGGGGAGAGAGGCTGCGAGAGAAGTGGTTAGAAGGTTAGGCTAATAGCTGCTTCGCCCTTCGCACCACGTTCTCGGCAGTCAGTCCCAGCTCCTGATAGATCCGCTGGTAGGGCGCGGACGCCCCGAAACGCTCGATCCCTAACACCACGCCCTTATCGCCCACCCAGCGGTACCACGACTGGGGTGCCGCGGCCTCGACGGCGATGCGCAGCGGCACCGACGGGGGGAGCACGGCGTCCCGGTACTCCTGCGGCTGCGCCGCGAAGTACTCGAGACACGGCATCGAGACGGCTCTTGGCTTTTGGCCGTTGGCCTTTAGCTGTTCGTAAGCAGCGAGAATCAGTTCTACCTCGGAACCCGTAGCCATGAGAACGATGTCCGGCTTTCCGCCCGGCGCGTCGGCCAGCACGTAGCCACCGAGGCGCAGCCCGTTCGCTGGTGCGTATTTCGCGCGGTCGATCACGGGCACTTTCTGGCGCGTGAGCACGAGCGCGACGGGGCCTTGGCGGTGCAGGATCACCGCGCGCCACGCCTCGACTGCCTCCGTCGCGTCGGCCGGCCGAATCACGGTCAGGTTGGGCATCGCGCGCAGCGCCGCCAGGTGCTCGATCGGCTGGTGCGTGGGGCCGTCCTCGCCGAGGCCGATCGAGTCGTGTGTGAACACGTAGATCGGTTTCAGGTGGGTGAGCGCCGCGAGCCGGATCGCCGGCCGCATGTAATCGGAGAAGATCAGGAATGTGCCGCCGTAGGGGATGAACCCCCTGTGCAGTGCGATGCCGTTCAGCGCCGCCGCCATCGCGTGCTCGCGCACGCCGAAGTGGAGGTTGCGCTGGTCGTAGCGGCCCGCCGCGAAGTCGCCGGAGTCCTTGAGCTGGGTGTTGTTCGAGCCCGTGAGGTCCGCCGAGCCGCCGATCAGCTCCGGCAGCCGCGGTGCGATGGCGTTCAGCACCTTGCCCGAGGCGGCGCGCGTCGCGGACGCGCCGTCCTGCGGCCTGAAGGCCGGAAGGTCGGCGTCCCAGCGGTCCGGGAGGCGACCTGAGAGCCGCCGTTCCAGCTCCGCCGCGAGATCGCGGTGGGCCGTGCGGTAGGCGTCCCACCGCTTGCGCCACTCGGCCTCGAATCCCGCGCCACGCTCTTGGGCTCGACGCCACTGCGCGAGCGACTCCGCCGGCACATGGAAGGGCTCCAGTGAGGGCCACCCCAGGTGCTGTTTCGTGCGCTTGACCTCGTCAGCGCCGAGCGGCGCACCGTGGGCCTCAGCCGTGTCCTGCTTGCCCGGGCTGCCGAAGGCGATGTGCGTGCGCACGATCACGAGCGACGGCCGCTCGGTCGTGCGGCGCGCGGCGGCAAGCGCGGCGTCGAGCGCCGACAGGTCGTTCCCGTCCGCGACTCGCTGCACGTGCCAGCCGTAGGCCTCGAAGCGCTTCGCCGTGTCGTCCGAGAAGGCGAGGCTCGTGTCGCCGTCGATCGTGATGTGGTTGTCGTCGTAGATCCCGATCAGCTTGCCGAGCTTCAGGTGCCCGGCGAGCGAGCACGCCTCGTGGGAGATGCCCTCCATCAGGTCGCCGTCGGACGCGAGGAAGAAGGTGTAGTGGTCCACGACCGCATGGCCCGGGCGGTTGAACAGCGCGGCGAGCTGCGCCTCGGCGATCGCCATCCCTACCGCGTTGCCGACGCCCTGCCCCAGGGGTCCCGTCGTGGCCTCGACCCCCGGCGTCAAGCCGTACTCGGAATGCCCGGGCGTCCGGCTGCCCCACTGCCGGAATTGCTTGAGGTCGTCGAGGGTCAGGTCGTAGCCCGTGAGGTAGAGCGCGCTGTACAGCAGCACGCACGCGTGACCACAGGACAGGACGAACCGGTCGCGGTCCGGCCAGTCGGGGTTCGCGGGGTTGTGGCGCAGGTGCTTTTGCCACAACACCCAGGCGAGCGGCGCGAGCGCCATGGCCGTCCCGGCATGGCCGGAGTCCGCCTGCTGCACCGCGTCCATGGCGAGGGCGCGGACGGTGTTGATGCAGAGCTGCTCGAGATCGGTGTGGCGGGCCGGGGGGGCGGGGGCCTCGCGCATGCGCCCGGTCACAGCAGCCCCGACTTGGCCGCCTGCCACAGGTGCACCAGGCGGTCGAAGCCGTTGACGAGGATGTCCACCTGCTGCGGGCTCGCGCTCGCCTGCGCGGCCGTCTTCAGCTCCTCGCAGATCCGCGGCATCTCCTTGCGGCCCTGTTTGGCGCCCTCCACGGCGATCTGGTCGAGCAGGTCGAGGATCTTCTGCCGCATGGCCTCGTCCTTGGGGACCTGCCACAGGTAGTCGGCGGCCTCCTTTCCCTCGGTGCACAGCTTGCCGAGGGCGTCCATGAGAGGCGGCCGGGAGCGTCGCGGCTGCTCGGTCATGGAGAAAATCTAATGCGGAGCGCGGAATTCGGAGTGCGGAGCGGGCGCAACGAATTAGATTGCGGGTCCTATGAGCAAGGTCGAGCCGCGCCGCGAGGAGCGCGTCCCCAGCCCGGCGCCGAGCGCCACTCCCGCCCCGGGGTCGGCGCCGCGGCAGCGCCTGCGGGA
>Ga0209161_10000073_pt1 | contig 68515 bp, 68 predicted proteins | sample GraSoiAngelo_155_FD_186169 | JGI IMG/M metagenome (GOLD analysis project Ga0209161, IMG submission 186169) | Grasslands soil microbial communities from the Angelo Coastal Reserve, California, USA - 14_1009_13_30cm (SPAdes) (version 2) | ecosystem: Environmental > Terrestrial > Soil > Grasslands... | reverse complement strand
GCAGCGAGATGAGCAGCGTCACCGGGTTTTCGAGCAGCCGCTTCACCTCAGCCATGAACTGGGCGGCGGTCGCGCCGTAAAAGACGCGGTGGTCCACGGACAACGTCATGCGCATCACCTTGCCCGAGACTATCCGCGCGTCCTCAACGACAGGCACGTCCTTGATCGCACCCACCGCGAGGATCGCGGCTTCAGGCGGGTTGATGATCGCCGTGAACTCGTCGACTCCGTACATGCCGAGGTTGGAGATCGAGAACGTCGCCCCGGTCAGGTCGCCTTCATTCACACGCCCTGAGCGCGCACGTTCGATGACCTGACGCGACTCGATCGAGATCTGGACCAGATCCTTGATATCAGCGTCGTGGACCACCGGCACGAGCAGGCCCATGCCCTGGCTCGGGGCCACTGCCAGCCCGATGTTGACCGAGCGCTTGCGCTGGAACCGCCCCTCGACCCATGAGCTGTTGACCTCGGGGAACTTCCGCAGCGCCAGCGCGCAGGCGCGGACCAGGAAGTCCGTCATCGTCACCTTCTCGGCGCCGGGCACGGAATCCTTGAGCTGCTGGCGAAGGCTGACCGCGAGGTCGACTCGGGCTTCAACCGTGACCTGGAACTCGGGGATCGTCGACTTGGCCTCGGCCATGCGGCGGGCGATGGTGGCCTGCATTCGTGAGGGTTCGACGACCTCGACTTCGGGTCCGGCGGCCTGACCCGCCGCCGGCTGGGCCCGCCGGCGGTCGGCCTTTGGTCGCGTTCCACCGGCGGCGATCACGTCCTCTTTGACGATGCGGCCATCCGGGCCGCTGCCTTTCAACGAGGAGAGGTCGACGCCCATCTCCTCGGCGAGTCGCCTGGCGAGGGGCGAGGCCCTCACCTCCGCGCCCTGCTGCTGGCCGTCCTGACTCTCCTCGCGCGGGGGGGCCGGTCTTTCAGCTGGGGATTCGGGGGGAGGCGACGACTCCTGCGCAGGCTCACGCTCGTCGGCCATCGTGGCAGGGGTTTCCGGTCCCTTCGGCTTCGGCTCCGCCGCGCCGCCCTTGTGGGCAGGGGCCTGCTTGGCGGGCGCCGGCTCGGACTTGGCGGGCGCCGACTCGGACTTGGCGGGCGCCGGCTCGGACTTGGCCTGCGCGCCGGCTTCACCGATCTTGGCGATGGGGGCGCCGATCTTGGCCGGAACCCCCTGCTCGACCAGGATCTGCAGGACTCCGTCGGACTCCGCTTCGAGGTCGAACGTCGCCTTGTCAGACTCGACCTCAGCCAGCACCTCCCCGGCCTTCACCTGGTCGCCGCTCTTCTTCTTCCACTCGACGATGGTGCCCTCCTCCATCGTGTCGGAGAGCTTGGGCATGTTGATGTCAGGCATTCGGGTTCTTCCCGAGCGTCGCTCGCACGAGGCGCTTGATGTCCTCGCTCGTCGGGATGGATGCTTTCTCCAGGCCCATGCTGTAAGGCATCGGCACCTCCGCGCCGCCCAGGCGGCGGATCGGTGCGTCGAGGTAGTCGAAGCAGCGCTCCTGCACGCCGGCCGCGATCTCCGCGGTCACGCCGTACGTCGACCAGCCTTCCTCGACCACCACGCAGCGGCTCGTCTTGCGCACGGAGTCGATGATCGGCGGCCAGTCGATGGGGCGGATCGAGCGCAGGTCGATGACCTCGGCGTCGATGTCCTCTTCCTCGAGCTGCTTTGCAGCCTCGTTGGCCAGCACGGCCATCCGCGAGACACCGACGATCGTCACGTCGGAGCCGGTGCGGCGGAGGGCTGCCTTGCCGAGCGGCGTCGTGTAGTCGCCTGGGGGAACGTCGCCCTTCACGTTGTACAGGCTCATCGATTCGAGGAACATCACCGGGTTGTCCGAGCGGATGGCAGACTTGAGCATTCCTTTCGCGTCTGCGGGTGTCGTCGGCGCAACGACCAGAAGGCCCGGGATCAGGCCGTACAGGACCTCGAAGCTGTGCGAGTGCTGGGCCGAGAGCTGGTGCCCCGCACCCCCAGGCATCCGAATCACCATCGGAACCTTGACCTCGCCGCCGAACATATAGCGGATCTTGGCTGCGTTATTAACGATCTGGTCATACGCGATCAGCGAGAAGTTGATGGTCATCATCTCGACCACCGGTCGCAGGCCGAGCATCGCGGAACCGATGGCGGTGCCGACGATCACCTCCTCCGCGATCGGCGCGTCGACCACGCGTTCGGGGCCGAACCTATCGAGAAGTCCGTCCGTGACCCGGTAGGCGCCGCCGAATTTCCCGATGTCCTCGCCAATCAGGAAGATGGAGTCGTCGCGTTCCATCTCCTCGGCCAAAGCCTCGCGCAGCGCGACGCGGTAGAGCTTTTCCTCAGCCGCGGCCGGCGCCTTGGCCGATGTTGCGGTCGCCATCAGACCCGCTCCGCGCGCAGCTCGGGCCGGTTGTCCCACTGCCCCGCGTACGTGTACTTGTAGAGGTCGCTCGGGTTTGGGTCCGGGCTGGCATCAGCGAACTCGATGACGTCGCGGACCTCGGCATCGACCTCCTGGCGCACGTTCTTGAAGTACTCCTCGTCCGCCAGGCCGCTCTCCTCCAGCTCGTGCTCGAAGGCGACGATGGGGTCGGCCTTGCGATACTTCTCCTTGTCCTCCGCGGACCGGTACTTGTCCGGATCCACCACCGAGTGGCCTCTGAAGCGGTAGCAGAGCGATTCGATGAAGCGCGGCACGGAATCTTTGCGTGTCTTCTCGACGATTTCACTTGTACGCAGCAAAACCTCGCGCAGATTCATGCCGTCGATCTGGATCGACTCCATGTCGTAAGCGCACGCCTTCTTGTAGATGTCCGCGACCGCGGACGCCTTCTCCACGGGCGTGCCCATGCCGTAGCGGTTGTTGACGCAGAACCAGACCACGGGGAGCTCAAAGACCTTGGCCATGTTCAGCGACTCGTGGAACGCGCCGATGTTGGTGGCGCCGTCCCCGAACATGCAGAAGATGACGTCCTTCTGCTTGCGGTACTTGACCGCCCAGGCGCCGCCCACCGCAAGCGGCAGGTGTCCGCCGACGATGCCGTAGCCGCCCATGAAGCGGCGGCCGTAGTCGACGAGGTGCATCGAGCCGCCTCGCCCGTGCGAGGTGCCGGTCTCCTTGCCGAAGAGCTCGGCCATCACCGCCTTGGGATCCACACCACGCGCGATCGCGTGGCCGTGCTCGCGGTAGCTCGTGAAGATCCAGTCGTTCGCTTTGAGCGCGAGGATGCCGCCGACGACCGTGGCCTCCTCGCCGATGTTGAGGTGGCAGTACCCGCCGATCTTCGCCTTCGTGTACTGCTCTTGCGCGCGCTCCTCGAATCGGCGGATGAGCTGCATCTGGCGGTGCATGCCGAGCAGAAACCCGCGATTGTTCTTGGTCAGCTCGAGGACTTTGGGGTTGATCGCGCTGGGCGTGGGGGGTGGGGAGGAGGACTTGACTGGGGCAGACATCTTCTCTCCTCGATTCTGCATGTTCGCGGTGGGTGTGCTCACCTCCCCACCCTGAGGGGAGGTCCCGCCGCTTGCGGCGGGGTTGGGGAGGCCCGACTTCCTGTTAGCGATATGGATCGCGCGTCCCTGCGCGGCCAGCGCGGCCTCCATCAACGATTCGGGCAAGGTCGGGTGAGCGTGGATGGTGAGGTCGATCTGCTCCAGCGTCAGCCCGTTCTGCACCGCCAGCGCCGCCTCCGCGATCAGGTCGGTCGCGCGCGGCCCGATGATGTGCGCGCCCAGAAGCTGGCCCGACCCGGCATCAGCCACGACCTTCACGAAACCCTCGGTCTGGCCCAGGGTCAGCGCGCGACCCGCGGCGGCGAACGGGAAGCGGCCGATCTTGACCGCGATCCCTTTTTCCTTCGCCTCTTTCTCGCCCAGCCCGACGTGTGCGATCTCGGGGTCGGTGTACACGCAGTTGGGCGCGGCGTGATAGTCGGGGACGCGGTTGGCGTGGCCGGCGATGTTCTCGACCGCGCACACACCTTCGTACGACGCGACGTGGGCGAGCATGATGCCGCCGATCACGTCGCCGATCGCCCACACGCCATCCGCCGTCGTGTGCAGGTGGTCATCCACCACGACGCGGCCGCGCTCGAGCTTCACGCCGGCCTTCTCGGCCTCAAGCCCCTGGGTATAGGGCACGCGGCCAACCGCCAGCAGCACCTGGTCGGCACCCACCGCGCCGCCCTCGCCGCCGGTTGAGAAACGGACCAGCAGGCTGCCGTTCTGCTTCACGACCTCGGAGACTTTGCTGTTGGTGTGGATCTCGGCGCCGAGGCTCGCGAGGTGCTTGGAGTAGGCGGTCACCAGGTCGGCGTCGACCATCGCGAGCACCTGTGGCAGCATCTCCAGCACAGTGACCTTGCTGCCGAGCGCGGCGAACATGGCGGCGAACTCCATCCCGACCACGCCGCCGCCGATCACGGCCAGCCGCTGGGGCGCCTCCTTCAGCTCCAGAATCTGGTCCGAATCGATGGTCAGGTCGGCGCCGGGAAGCGGGATCCGCGCCACCGCCGAACCGGTCGCGATGATGATGTCCTTGCCGTGCAGCTGGTCGCCGCCCACGTCGACCACGCCTTTGCCGGCCAGGCGCGCGGAGCCCCTGTAGCTCGTCACGCTGCCGGCTTTGAGGAGGCCCTCGACACCCTTGACGAGCTGATCGACGACCGAGGATTTTCGCTTCTGGGCCGCCGCCCAGTCGAAACCGACGTTGTCTGCGACCAGGCCGAACGCGGCCCCGTCCTTGGCCATCGTGTAGAGCTCGGAGGACTGCAGCAGCGCCTTGGTCGGGATGCAGCCTCGGACCAGGCACGTTCCGCCCATGCGGTCCTTCTCGACGATGGCGGTCTTGGCGCCCAGCTGGGCGGCACGGAGGGCCGCCACGTAGCCCCCCGGCCCGCCTCCGATCACGACTACGTCAAAGGACCCGGCCATAGCTCCTATCTATACGGGGCATTGATAGAAATTATGCCGCGCGGACTACCGGGCCCGGACGCCGCCGTTCGGGTTGTAGCGGTTCACGATGGGCATCCGGCGGTCGCGTCCGAAGGCCCGGGGGGTGATCTTGACGCCCGGCGGCGCCTGGCGGCGCTTGTACTCGCTCCGGTCGACGAGCTGGATCACGCGCGCCACGGTCTCCGGCTTGTGGCCCGCCGCGACCAGCTCCTCAGGGCTCAGGTCGTCTTCGACGTAGCCGCGCAGGATCGGGTCGAGCTCCTCGTATGGCGGCAGGCTGTCGGTGTCCTTCTGGTCCGGCTTCAGCTCGGCTGACGGGGCCTTGGTGATCACCCGTTCGGGAATCGCCACCCCCAGGGAGTTGCGGTGCCGGCAGAGCTCGTAGACCGTGGTCTTGGTAATGTCCTTGAGCACGGCGTAGCCGCCGGCGATGTCCCCGTACAGGGTGCCGTAGCCGGTCGCGAGCTCGGACTTGTTGCCGGTGCTGAGCACGATGTAGCCGAACTTGTTGGAAAGCGCGTGGAGGATGGTCGAGCGGATGCGCGGCTGAATGTTCTCCTCCGCGACCCCGGGCTTGGTGCCCTGAAACACCGGGCGAAGGATCTGCTCGAAACCCTTGTGCGGAGGCTCGATGGAGAAGTCCATCAGCTGCATGCCAAGGTTTTCCGCGGTCATTCCGGCGTCGTCGAGACTTTCCGACGACGTGTGCCGCGACGGCATGCGGACGCCGATCACGTTCTCCGGGCCAAGCGCGTCACAGGCGATGGCGGCCGTCAGCGCCGAGTCCACACCGCCCGACATGCCGATCACGACTTTGGAGAACCCTTGCTTGCGCATGTAGTCATGCGTCGCCAGGACGACGGCGGTGTAGATCTCGGCCGCGCCTTCCAGCGGCTGGGTCAGGCGGTTTTGGATCGCCGGCTTCGGTCCGCGACCCGCGGCGCCGGACAGGGGCACTTCGGTCACGTCGAGCTCGAGTCGCGCCGCCGCCTCGGCCTCATAGCGCAGCTTTTCGGGCACGTGGTGGACGGGCTTGTTCGTGTCAACATCGGTGACGAGGAAATCCGGAACCATCGACTCGGCGTGAGCGAGCAGCTTGCCGCGTGGATCGAAGACCACGCTGTTGCCGTCGAAGACCAGCTCGTCCTGACCGCCCACGGTGTTGACCCAAGCGACGAAGGCGCCATAATCGGCGGCGCGTCCACCCACCATCGCCTCGCGCGGCGCGCGCTTGCCGTAGTGGTATGGGGAGCCGTTGATGTTGATCAACAGCTGCGCGCCGTGGTGCGCCTGCCACGCCATCGGTCCCGAAGGAAACCAGCAGTCCTCACAGACCGAGAGTCCGATGCGCACGCCGTCGAGCTCGACGATCGGGCTCTTGTGGCCAGGCACGAAGTAACGCTTCTCGTCGAACACGCCGTAATTGGGCAGGAAGACTTTGTGGTAGACAGCCTTGACCTCGCCGTCATGGAGAAAGGCCGCCGCGTTATAGATGTCGCCTTCCTGGTCGACGAAGCCGACGACCGCCGCGACGCCTTTGGTGGCCTGCGCGATCAACTCCAGCTGGGCGAGGTTGTCGCGCACGAAGGAAGGTTTCAGAAGCAGGTCTTCGGGCGGGTACCCGGTGATGACCAGCTCGGGGAAGCAGACGATGTCCGCCTGCGCCTCGCGCCCGCGCTCGATCCCCTCGATGACAAGCTGAGCATTGCCGGCCAGGTCGCCGACGGTGGGGTTGACCTGCGCGAGCGCAATCCTCACAGCTCAATTTTGACGGGCCGGCGCCCACCGCCGCGGCACTCTGACAAAGCGTCTTGAATGGGCGAGAATGCCGGCAGCCGTGAAGCCTGTTCTCTTCGAGGTTTTCGGGGTCAAGGTCTACTCGCACCCCTTCTTCCTTGCGCTCGGCATCGTGGTCTTGCTCGTTTGGGTGGCTTACGAGGCCAGGCGACGGAATTGGCCGCTCCATGAAATCGTTCCCATTGGTCTTGCCGGATTCGTGGGAGCTATGGTGGGCGCACGGCTCTCGATCCTATTCTTCAATGGACCGTCGACCGCCCCGATTGTGCTCGACTTCTACAAGCTTTTCGATCCCCGCATCGGCCCCGGCTCGATCCTTGGAGCAATTGCTGGAGCGTACATCGCAGGCTATGTGGCCAGCCGTGCGATTGGCAAGGCGGGCTGCGCATGCGATGCCTTCGCGCCGGCGATGGCCCTGGGCATGGCCGTCGGGCGGATCGGGGATTTTCTCTCGGGCGAGGACGGCCTCGGCAAACCGACGTCGCTGCCGTGGGGCGTTCACCCGATTGCGGGGTCGGACTACTTGGTGCATCCCGCGCCGCTATACGACGCTGGATTCAACCTGGTGTGGTTTGTCGTGCTGCTTGCGTTGCGCGACAACCCCCATTTCCAGAGCGGCAGGCTGCTGAAATTCGGCGTCGCGGGGTACGCAGTAGTCCGGTTTTTCATCGAGTTCGTCCGCAACAACGAAGTCATCGCCTTGGGGCTCACAGGGCAGCAGTTCTTCTGCCTCGGGCTCCTTGCGCTCGTCGCCGGATACTTCGTGCAGGCGCAGCGTCGCAGGCCGGCAACGCAAGTTGTCTGAGGATCGGCCGCCAGACATCACACCGAAGCCACATCAAGGACCCGGGCCCAATGCGGACGATTTCGACCCCAAACAGCATGTCTGGGATGGTCAGGTCTGGTGGACGGCCGACCATCAGTACTGGTGGGACGGCTCCAGCTGGCAGTCGGTGGACAATCCTTATTCAGCCCCGGATTTTGTGGCGCCTTTACCCAAGCGTCATCGACCCCCTGGCTGGTGGCGGGATTTCTGGCTTGGTTTCGTCGGGATCATCGCCGGCAACGTAATTCTTGTCATCCTGATCAGCGTTTTGGCCGGAGCCACTAATGGCCAGCCGGGATCGCTTGTTGGTCTGATGCCGTGGCTGCTGAACTTCGGCGCGCTGGCGCTGTTCGCCATCATCCGGCCTCCAGTCGCCCTCGGCATGTTGCTCGCATACGGGATCGCTCTAGGTCTGGTTCTGCTGGCCGGGATCTTCCTGGCGATTATTTGCTTCGGCGGCCGCGGTGGGGTGCCCTGATATGGCGGCTCGCGTCGAGCGGCCAGAGATCTTCTGGGAGCTGACCCGCAGCCTATGCCCCGAATGCAAGCGCGTCATCGACGCCCAAATTTTGTTTCGGGACAACCGCGTGATCATGCGCAAGCGGTGCCCGAGCCACGGCTGGTTCGAGGCGCTGGTGTTCGGCGACGCCAAGCTTTACGCGGACATCGCGCCGTACAACAAGCCTGGAACCCTGCCACTGAAGTTCCAGACCGAGGTCAAGGACGGATGTCCCCATGACTGTGGCCTCTGCCCCGAGCACAAGCAGCACGCCTGTCTCGGATTGATCGAGATCAACTCGGCCTGCAACCTCGACTGCCCCCTCTGCTTCGCCAATTCCGGCACGCACCTGGCGCGGGATGGCTTCGAATTGGACCACGGGCAGGTGGGATTCATGCTCGACAGCTTTGTCGCGGCGGAGGGCACGCCCGAGGTCGTGCAGCTCTCCGGCGGCGAGCCGACCCTGCATCCTCTGCTCCCGGACTTCGTCGCGCTGGCGCAGGGCCGCGGGATCAGGCACGTGATGATCAACACCAACGGGTTGAAGCTGGCGCACGACGACCGCCTGCTGTCGCGGCTCGCCGATTTGAAACCCACCGTCTACCTGCAGTTCGACGGGTTCGACCCGGGAACCAACCTCGCGCTGCGGGGCCGGCAAGACCTGGTCGAAACCAAGCTGAAGACGCTGGACCGGCTGGCGGAAGCGGATGTGCGCGCGGTCCTGGTGGCAGCCATTGAACTAGGCGTCAACGACCACGAGATCGGCAAGATCGTCGACTTCGGGCTCCGCCACCCCGCCATCTTCGGGGTCAATTTCCAACCTGCATTCCGGGCTCAGCGCCACCTTGCCATGGATCCGATGAACCGAATGACCATCCCCGACGTGCTCAAGGCCCTCGAGCTGCAAACCGCCGGCCGCTTCCGCATGGATGACTTCGTTCCAGTGCCGTGCTGCATGCCGACGTGCAACTTCGTCACTTATGCCCTGCTGAGCGGTGATGAGGTCACGCCCATCACGCGTCTGGTCGACGTCGAGGGCCATCTCGATTACTTGAAGAATCGGACTCTCGCGACGTTCGACCAGGAGATCCTGGCGACCCTCGAACGCCTGTGGAGCTCCTCGGCCGCGGTCGGTTCCGACATCGCCGCCGGCGACGTGCATCGAGCAGTAAATGGCTCGGCCTCGCGCTGTCCCGCTTGCCACGTGGGACTGCCGCTGTCGAGCCACGGTTCGTCCGACCTTGCGCGCCATGTCTTCATGGTGAACACGCGCGACTTCATGGATCCGTGGACCTTCAACGTCAAGAACGTGATGAAGTGCTGCGTCGAGTTCGTCATCCCAGACGGACGCCTCATACCGTTCTGCGCGTACAACTCGGTCGGCTATCGGGAGCGCGTGACGGCTGACTTACACGCGGCTGTGCGCTCGACGCGCCAGGCGCACACGCGCGGTACCTAATTGCGGCAGGTACGATTTATCGCTCGGAGTGGGTTACTTCGAACGTCTCCGCACTCTTTCGCGCGAGCGCCAGACGCTGCTGTGCGTCGGTCTCGATCCCGACCCTGAGCGAATCGAGGGTGGCGCCGCGGGCGCGCTGCGACACTGCCAGGAAGTCGTGCGGCAAACCGAGGAACACGTGTGCTGCTTCAAGCCAAACAGCGCCTTCTGGGAGCAGTACGGCCCGGACGGCTGGTCGGCGCTCATGGAGTTGCGCGACCAGGCGCCGGCCACACCCTTCCTGCTCGACGCCAAGCGAGGCGATATGGATAACACAATGCGGGCGTACGCAATTGCGGTCTTCGGGACACTCGGCATGGATGCGGCGACGGTGAATCCTTACCTTGGCTCGGATTCGCTTCGCGAGTTCACCAAGTACGAAGACCGTGGCGTGTACGTGCTGTGCCGCACCTCCAACCCGGGCGCCAAAGAACTGCAGCATCTCGAGTCAGGCGGCGGGCCGGTCTATCAACACGTCGCCGCGCTGGCCGAGCGCTTGAACTCAAGCGGCAACGTTGGGCTGGTGATCGGCGCGACCGCCCCGACCGAGGTCGATGAGGTCCGGCGCCTTACGAAGCTTCCCTTTCTGCTGCCTGGCGTCGGGGCGCAGGGGGGCGACGTGGAGGCCGCGGTGCGCGCAGCCTGGAACGGGGATCCCGCCTCGTGCCTGGTCTCGGCCAGCCGCAGCGTGATCTTCGCCCCGAGCCCGGCACGCGAAGCTGCGGCGCTGAAGACCCAGATCAACGCAGCGGCCGGGGTGCGTACATGACCGAGGGACGCCACACGGCCCGCCTCGTCCTGCAGGGCCACATCATCGATTCGATGATGCTGCCTCAGGTGATGGACCTGGTCATGGACCTGGGCGGCAACTTCACCATCGAGGAGCTGAAGGTGGGCCAGCACAAGACCGATACGTCGATCTGCCGAATGGAGGTTTACGCGGACTCTGCCGAACAGCTGGATCGCATCGTCCAGCGCGCCCGTGCGCTTGGCGCAACCGCTGAGCACGAACAACCCGTGCGCATCGACAAGGTGGCGCACGACGGAGTGTTCCCCGAAGGCTTCTATTCGACGAGCAACCTGCCCACCGAGGTGCTGGTCGACACCCGATGGCTCCCGGTCGAAAACATCGAGATGGACGCCGCGATTGCGGTTGACCGCCAGGCGGGTCGAGCGTGGTGCATCGTCTTCCAGGACGCGAAACCAGGCATGGAGGTGGTGATCGGCCACCAGGGTGTGCGCGTGACGCCGCTCGAGCGCTCGCGGCACACCGAGATCTTCAGCTTCATGGGCAGTGAGGTCTCGGCCGAGAAACCAAAGAAGGTCCTCATCGCCGGCATCGCCGACGAGATGAGGCAGGTTCGCGACTCGGGCGGCAGGATCCTGGTTGTCGCCGGTCCGGCGGTCGTGCACACTGGCGCCGGGGTTTATCTCTCGCGCCTGATCGAGCTTGGTTTGGTCCAGGTCCTTTTCGCCGGCAACGCGCTGGCGGTCCATGATGTCGAGGCGGCGCTGTTCGGCACCGCGCTTGGCGTCAACATCGCGAGCGGGCTCGCAATCGAGCACGGCCATGAACATCACATGCGCGCCATCAACCGCGTGCGTGCGGCTGGAGGTCTGCGCCAGATGGTCGAGCGCGGGCAGCTGCGCTCTGGGGTCATGAAGTCCGCGATCGAGCACGGAGTCGAGATCGTCCTCGCCGGCTCGGTGCGCGATGACGGGCCGCTCCCCGACGTCATCACGGAAATGGTCGAGGCGCAGCGGCGCATGCGTACCGCCCTGCGTGGAGTGCGCATCGCCCTGATGCTCTCCACCATGCTTCACTCCATCGCCACCGGCAACATGCTGCCCGCCGGCGTGCGCACAGTCTGCGTCGACATCAACCCGGCGGTGGTGACCAAGCTCGCCGACCGCGGCAGCTGGCAATCGATCGGCCTTGTCACCGACGTGGAATCGTTCTTGCGCGAACTGGCTCTGGTCGTGGAAACTGGGCGCCATGGGTAAAGGACGCGACAAGCAGGGGCGCGAGCCAAAGAAAAAGAAGAAGGCGAAGCAGACCACGGCGGAGGTGCCGTCAAACGCCCAGTTCCGGCACCACTCCGTGGTGACAAGCCAGCCCGAGACGCCACCCAGAACCACGGAATAATCGACCGCACACGCCGCCGAGCCGTTTTCCTGGCGATCGGCTTTCTGGGCGGGATGCTCGGAGGGCTGCTCGGTGTCGGCGGCGGCTTCGTGCTGGTCCCGCTGCAGGTGCTGTGGGCGCAGGTTCCGCAGCGATACGCCAACGCCAATTCGCTCGTCGCCATCATCCCGATCGCGATTGCTGCCCTGCCCATCTATTACTTCCGCAAGGGATCACCGCAGGTCGATCTCCACGTCGCGGTTTTTCTGGTCATCGGGAGCGTGGTGGGCGCCTACGCCGGCGCGCGCCTGCTGCGCCGGATCCCCGAGCGTGAGCTCAAGATCGCCGTCGCCCTGGTCCTGGGCGTGGTCGGGATCAAGGAGCTGCTGCTTCCGTGAGCTGGTCTGATGTGCTCCTGATCCTGGGGGGCCTCGGCGCCGGCTTCCTCAGCGGCACGATCGGGATCGGCGGCGGCCTGCTTTTCGTACCGACGATGACGATCGGCTTCGGACTCTCGCAGGCGGTCGCCCAGGGCACCTCGCTCGTCGCCATCATCCCGACCGCGATCGTCGGCGGGGTCACTCACCTTCGCCAGGGCAACGTCCTGCTCCGGCCCGCGCTCTGGATGGGAGGTGGGGGGGTGGTCGGCGCTGTGATCGGGGCCCTGGTCGCGGTCGAGGTCCCGGGCCCGATCCTGGCCAGGTTCTGGGGGGCATTCCTGGTCTTCAGCGCCTACCGGCTGGGGCTCCAGGCCTTCAAGGCGTCGCCGAAAACCGCTTAAGCGAATTGACACCATGACGGGGCGCGGCGTACCGTCTGCGATGAAAACGGTACGTACCAGTACTAAGGCGTTATAGATCAGGAGAGCGAAGCACAAACATGATTTCGTTCGAGCTGAGCGACGAGCAAAAAGAGATCCGCGACTGGGTTCACAGCTTCGCCGAGAAGGAGATCCGGCCGGTCGCGCACCAGTACGACGAATCCGAGGAATTCCCCTGGCCGATCGTGAAAAAGGCGGCCGAGGTCGGGCTGTACGGAACCGACTTCCTCCAGCAGACCTACGGCGACGGCACCGGGATCATGCCCGCGCTGGTGGCCGAGGAGCTGACGTGGGGTTGCGCCGGCATCGCGCTCGCCATCCAGGGCACCGGCCTGCCGGTGGCGGCGATCGTCTCCCAGGGCACCCCCGATCAGATCGCGACCTGGATCCCGGCCTGCTTTGGAACCCCCGACAAGCCGGCCCTGGGCGCGTTTGCGGTCACCGAGCCCGACGCGGGCTCGGACGTGTCATCGATGAAGACGCGAGCGGTCCGCCAGAACGGCGAGTGGGTGCTCAACGGCCAGAAGGTCTTCATCACCAACGGCGGCATCGCCGACGTTCACGTGGTGGTGGCGGCCGTGGAGCCGGATCTCGGCACCCGCGGCCAGGCGAGCTTTGTCGTTCCGCCCGGCACCAACGGGCTGCGGATGGGGAAGAAGGAAAAGAAGATGGGCATCCGCGCCTCGCACACGGCCGAGGTGCTGCTCGAGGACTGCAGGGTCCCCGCTGAGAACGTGCTCGGCGGGATCGAGAAGCTCGAAGCCCGGTTGGCACGGGCCCGGGAGGGCACCCACCAGCGCTCGTCGGTGGCGCTCAAGACCTTCGAGCTCTCGCGGCCGATCGTCGGCGCCCAGGCGCTGGGCATCGCACGCGCCGCGTTCGAGTTCGCCCTCCAGTACGCCAAGGAGCGCAAGCAGTTCGGTCGCACTTTGATCGAGAACGAGGCGATCGCCTTCATGCTGGCCGATATGGCGACCGAGATCGAGGCCACTCGGGCCTTGATCTGGCGGGCGCTGTGGGAAGGGCGGAACGGAGGCGAGTTCACCAAGGCTCAGGGCTCGATGGCCAAGCTGAAGGCGGGCGAGGTCGCGGTCAAGGTCACCGAGCAGGCGATCCAGATCTGCGGCGGCTACGGCTATATCCGCGACTTCCCGGTCGAGAAGTGGCATCGCGACGCCAAGATCTACACCCTTTTCGAAGGCACCAGCGAGATCCAGCGCCTGGTCATCTCGCGGGCGCTGGCGGCCGGCTAGAAAGCGGGTGGCGGTCCCCTCGGCCCAGCTCCGGCGGGATGCGAGGGTCGAGCGGCGCCGGCTGCGGATCGCGGAAGCCGCGCTCACGCTTTTCGCCAGCCAGGGCTACACGGTGACATCGGTTGACGACGTGGTGACCCGTGCCCGGGTCTCCAAGTCGGCATTCTATGAATTCTTCGAATCCAAGGAGCACTGCTTCCGTGAGCTGCTGGCGCTGGAGGGGGGCGCCCTGATCCACGACGTGCTCACGGATGCGGCCAGCGGCCACGATCACCACGAGCGGCTGCGGCTGGGCATCTCCAGGTTCGTGCGGACCTGCTTCGAACGCTCCGACGTGGCCCGGCTTTTGATCGTGGAGTCGGTCGGGTTGAGCCAGGGCGTGGAGGCGGTGCGGCACGAGCTGCAGGCGCGTTTCGCGGATGCGGTGGCGGAGGAGGTCCGCCACGCCATGCCCCATGACGCGTTTTACGCGGACAAGGACCCGGCCGTCTTCGGCCGGGCGGTGGTGGGGGCGGTGAGCGACGCGGTGGGCTACTTCCTGACCCACCCGGGGGTCGACGCCGGCTCGCTGGCGGAGAGCCTCTGCGTCATCTTCGCGCCTTAGACCTGCAACAGTTTCAGCCCCAGCAGTACCAGTGCCACCAGCATCAACGCGACGCCGGCGGCTTGCTCTGATCTCTCTCGAATTTCTTCGCTCAGCCTGGCGCCGAACCTGAGCCCCACCTGGGCTGCGGCGAAGGCCTGGAGTGCGATCCAGACCACGGTCAGGGCAATCGGAAGGCCAATCAGACCGGCACTCAAACCGACCGTCAGCTCGTCGACGCTGATGCTCAGGCCCAGGTCCACGATCGCGAGACCTCGGACGTGTGCCAGCAGCTTCACGCGACGCGCTTCGTCTTGCTCGTCCTCGCTCGGCCGGAGCAACAGGACTCCGGCCAGGAAGAGAAAAAGGATTCCGCCGTAGCCGGCCCACTCGCCGACCAGATTGCCGGCGACGCGGCCGACCAGGAGGCCGGCGATGGGCATGCCCGCCTCGAAGGCCGTGAAGACCAGCGAGACCCGCAGCCGGTCGCGCCTCTGCAGCCCGGCGACGCCGAGCGCGGCGGCCAGGGCAAAGGTGTCGAGGGCGAGGGGGAGGAGGAGCCCGGCCGTGATCAGGAGCTGGCGCATGGGGTCAGAGCTTAACCATGTTCCGGGTTGCGCTTCGAACGCCCGTTCGGCTACAATTGATGTCGAACATGCGTACGCTGGCGACCCAGGTCAAGTTGAGGCGCCTGATCCGGGCCTTCGCTGAGGCCCGCAACCGGATCGCGTCCGAGCCGATCGACCGCCGGGTGGTCGGCTCGATGGTGGACCGGCTCCTGGAGCTGTCTGGCGACCTGCGGGAGACGTGGCGACGGGAAAGCCGGCTACGGCCCCTGGAGGCGCCGCTGGAGCGCTACGTCAGGGAATCGCTGCGCTCGACGGAGCTGGCGATCGCCGGCCTCCAGCAGGCCGGAGCCGACCTCGAGCTCCTGCGCGGCGACTTCGAGGCCGCGGCGCTGCCGCTCGAAGTGTTCCTGCGCGGCCTGGACGCCGAGCCGGCACTGCGGCGCTCCGCGTAGCCCGACTCGGTCCGCAACGCACCGCTGGCGCCAAAGGACCCTAATCCGAAGTCTTCAAGCACCCCGCTGGCGCCAACGAGGCGGAATGGGACCGCATGCTTTCTTTAGCGGTCATTATCGTGTCCATAAGGTGCCGGCCGGACAGCCTCAGCTGGTCCCCTCGCCCACCACCTTTTCCAGCTGCTCGCGGGTGATTCGACCCTCGGCGGCGACGCGCTCGTCGACGAGTAGGACCGGCACGCGCCAGTCGAAGAGGTCGTGCAGGCGGTCGTCGCCGTCGACATCGGCCAACTCGGGTTCGTGGCCCAGGGCGCGGAGGAGGCCCAGGGCCTCGTCACAGAGATGGCAGCCCTGGCGGGTGACCAGGACCAGCCTCACCGGCTGCGGGCCCGGCTAGGCCGGCAGGCGCAGTGTCTGCCCCACCTTGATGGTCGGCCCCTGGAGCCCGTTGGCCTGCTCGATGTCGTCGACACGGACCCGGACATCATCCGCCGGATAGCGCTCGGACGCGATCGACCACAGCGTGTCGCCCGGTTCGACGACCACCGTGGTATAGCCCGGCGCGGCGCCTCCGTGCGCCGCCAGGGCCAGGCCCAGGCTGAGAGCGAAGACGGCGGCGACTGCCGCCAGCAGTCGCCGCACCGGACGGGAGCCGCCGGCATGGGCTGCCCGCCAAGGTTTGACCCCGATGCCGGCGGCGTACATACGTTTGAGAGCATAGCGAACGTGCGTTCGCGTGTCAAGTCAGGCGAACAAAGGTTTGCGCTTGGAGACCCGAAGTGCTAGCATGACTTGCAACGTCCCCCACCACGATTTGGAGAAGACACGAATTGACCGATCAACTGACTGACAGGCAGACCAAGATCCTCGACTACATCCGCTACGTGACCAAGGTCCGCAACTACCCGCCCAGCGTGCGCGAGATCGGCGAGGCGGTCGGCCTGAGCTCGAGCTCGACCGTCCACAACCACCTCAACCAGCTCGAGCGGCGCGGCCTGATCAAGCGCGACCCCAGCAAGTCCCGCACCGTGCAGCTGGTCGCCGACGCCGATATCGACCAGAAGCGGCGCAACGCGGTCTCGGTGCCGGTCGTGGGCAACGTGGCCGCCGGCAGCCCGATCCTGGCCGAGCAGAACATCGAGGACCACGTGCTCCTCTCGCCGGACCTGGCCAAGGACGGCTATTTCCTGCTGCGGGTGCGCGGTGACAGCATGATCAACGCCGGCATCTTCGACGGCGACCTGGTCCTGGTGCGGCCACAGCAGGAGGCGAGCAACGGCGCCATCGTGGTCGCCCTGGTCGACGGCGACGCCACCGTCAAGCGCTTCGAGCGCAGCAACGGGCACGTCAAGCTGATCGCCGAGAACCCGGCTTACGAACCGATCGTGACCACCAATGTCAGCGTGGTCGGGATCGTGCGAGGTGTGATCAGGCTCTTCCGTTAGCGCCGCCGCCGGGCGCGCGCAGGGCGCACCTCCTGAACAAGCGCGCGCGCAGGGCGTACTTCCTGAACAAGCGGGCGCGCGGGGCGCACTTCCTGAACAAGCGCGCGCGCTTCCGGAACACGAAAGGTCTCGAATCGCCGGGCGGCGTGGCGCGGCGCCCAGCCCCAGGCCAGTGTGCCGCCCTCGACGTACTCGGTTCGGTCCACCCCACCGAGCTTGCGCAGCTCGGCAAGGACGCCCTCGCGGCCGTATGGAACCAGGATCTCGAGCGCGACCGCGTCCAGACGGCTGGCGCGGTCGAGCGCTCCGAGCAGCTCACCGAGCCCGGTCCGATTGACGGCCGAGATCGGCACCGCGGCGGGATAGCGTTCCGATAGTGCGCTGATCGCGCGGCGGCGGGAGGCCGGCCCGAGCAGGTCGACCTTGTTCAAGGCGACAATGCGCGGTTTGTCGGCGGCCCCGAGGTCAGCCAGCACCTGCTCCACCGTCTCCGCCTGCTCCCCGGCGGCCGGCGAGCTGACGTCGAGGACCTGGACGATCACATCGGCCTCGGTCACCTCTTCCAGCGTCGCCCGGAAGGCGGCGACCAGGTCGGTGGGAAGCTTCTGGATGAAACCGACGGTGTCGGTAAGCAGCAGCTCGCGGCCCGCCGGCAGCTCGAGCTTTCGCGTCGTCGGGTCGAGGGTCGCGAACAGCCTCTGCTCGGCACGCACGCCCGCCCCCGTCAGCACGTTGAGCAGCGTCGACTTGCCGGCGTTGGTGTAACCGACGATCGCCGCCGTGTCCAGCTCCGCCCGGCGGCGGCCGGTCCGCTGCTGGTGACGCTGCGTGCGCACCTGCTCGATCTCGCGGTCCAGGTCGCGCATCCGCTTCCGGATGCGCCGTCGCTCGACCTCGATCTGCTGCTCGCCGAAGCCGCCGCGAGCCCCCACTCCCCCCCGCCGGCCGCCGACCTGCCGGTCATAGGCGTAGGCGCCGATCAGACGCGGCAGGAGATGGTGCAGCCGAGCGGCCTCCACCTGCAGGCGGCCTTCATGGGTGCGAGCGTGCTGGGCAAAGATCTCGAGGATGATCTCCGTCCGGTCGAGCACCCGAGCCTTGAGCGCCAGCTCGAGGTTGCGCTGCTGGCGAGGGCTCAAATCTTCGTTGCAGATGACGAGGTCGAACTCGCCCTCGACCTTCAGATCGCGCAGCGACTCAACTTTGCCCATGCCGATGAAATGCGCGGGGTCGACTTCCTGGCGCCGCTGCACGTCTGAGCCCACGACCTCCGCGCCCGCGGTGCGGGTGAGGTCGGCGAGCTCGGCCATCTGCTCGCTCACTGCCTGCGAAGTGGCGCCGGGGAGCAGAATGCCAACGAGATACGCCCGCTCCCGCGGGTTCCTGGTCGTGATCAGAGCTTGAGCTTTCCCATTCGCGTCATGGCTTCCGCCAGACGCGCATCCGGTGCGGTGACCGACAGCCGGAAATAGCCCTCGCCGTGAGGACCGAAGCCAACCCCCGGCGTGATGTTCACGCCGACCTCATCCAGCACATGACCTGCAAAGCCGATCGAGTCATACCCGTCCGGCACCGGAGCCCATACATAAAAGGTCGCGCGTGGCGGCTTGATGTTCCAGCCCAGCTTGTTGAGGGTGTCAGCGACCAGCCGGTGCCGGCGCGCGTAGACCGCGCAGGCCGCCCGCGTCTCCTCCTCTCCCCCGTTCATGGCCTCAATGGCCGCCCACTGCACCGCCTGGAAGACGCCGGAGTCGATGTTGGTCTTCAGCTGACCGATCAGGTTGACAAGGTCCGCTCGGCCGCAGACCCAGCCGATGCGCCAGCCGGTCATGTTGTAGGTCTTCGAGAGGGAATGAAATTCAAGGCCGATTTCCTTGGCGCCTGGAATCTCGAAGAGCGTGAGCGGCCGGTAGCCGTCGAATGCGATCTCCGAGTAAGGCGCGTCGTGGCACAGGACGATATCGTTGCGCCGGCAAAAGTCCACCGCGCGCTCGAGGAAATCGCGGTCGGCGGTCGCGGCGGTCGGGTTGTTCGGATAGTTGAGCCACATCAGCCGCGCTCGCCGCGCCACGTCCTCTGGAATCGCGTCGAGGTCTGGCAGCCAGTGGTTGGCCGCGGTCAGAGGCATCACATGCGGGTCGGCGCCGGCCATGATCGCGCCCGTCACGTACACCGTGTAGCCGGGATCGGGGGCAAGCACGACGTCGCCAGGGTCGACGAGCGCGAGCGGCGCGTGGCTGATGCCATCCTTGGAGCCGAGCGTGGGCAAGATCTCGGTGTCGGGGTCGAGCTCCACGCCCGAGCGCTCCCGGTACCAGCGCGAGATCGCTTCGCGCAGCTCGCTGAGGCCGAAGTACGACGGATAGCGATGGTTGGACGGGTCAGACGCGGCCTCCTGAAGCACGCTGACGATCCGCCCGGGCGTCGGCAGGTCAGGGTCGCCGATACCAAGCGAGATGACGTCCACGCCGGCTTTCTTCTTGGCCTGCACCTTGCGATCGATCTCGGCGAAGAGGTAGGGCGGGATACGTCCCAGTCGCTTGGCGCCGGCCGCGGTTTTGCGCCTCCCCACTTATGGCGAGGTGGCCTTGTCCTCCCCATTTATGGGGAGGTGGCCTTGTCCTGCCCATTTATGGGGAGGTGGCGCGAAGGGCCGGAGGGGCTGAGCGCCGGAGGGGCTGAGGGCCGGAGGGCCCGGAGGGTTCTCCACGTAGCTGAGGATACCTGCGAGCGGATCGGGCTCGATCTCAAACCAGCGCACGCGCTCGTCGCGACGCCACCATCGCAGCTGCCGGCGCGCGTAGCGGCGGTTGGACCGGGCCATGACGACCGGAAGCTCGTCGAGCGTGAGCTCGCCGCGAAGGTGTGACAGGGCTTCCGCGTAGCCGATCCCGGTCAGGACCGGGGCCGCCGGCGAGACTCCTGCGTCGAGCGCGGATTGCGTCTCGGCCACCAGGCCTCGCTCGACCTGGCGCCGGCTTCGTTCGTCGAGGCGGCGGTCGATCACCGACAGATCGGCGACGAGCCCGATGCGCAGAGCCTGCCAGGAAGGCGGTGTGCGCGTCCTCAGGACGCTCAGGGGCGGCCCGGCCGCCTCGAGGATCTCGACCGCGCGGATCATCCGCACGGGATTCTTGAGGTCGACTCCTGGTTCCGGGTCGATGCCCAGCAGCCGTTCTCGGAGGGACCGCACGTCGAGCCGCGCGAGCTCAGATCTGAGCGCGGGGTTGGGCGGGATGCCGGTCAGGCTGAATCCGTCGCAGACGGCATCGACGTAAAGCATCGTCCCACCCTCGACGATCGGGAGCTTGCCTCGAGAGGTGATGTCGTCGATGGCAGCGCGCGCCCCGACCACGTACTGGGCGGCATTGAAATCGGAGGCCGGGTCGACGAAGTCGATCATGTGATACCGCACGCGCCGTCTCTGCTCGTCGCTGGGCTTGTTGGTCGCGATGTCGAGGCGTTGATAGACCTGCCGCGAGTCGGCGACCACGATCTCTCCGTCGAGCCGCAGCGCGAGCTCGAAGGCGAGCTGCGATTTCCCGATCCCGGTGGGTCCGACGACGACCGGGATAGCGGTCATCGTTGCGCAAGCCCTCCCCATTCAAGGGGAGGGGGCAGGGGTGGGGGCCTCAGTAGTTTCTCCGGAAGTGGCGGGTCAGCTCCTGCCACTCGACCAGAAGGCGGGTGGGACGGCCGTGCGGACACGTGATCGATTCCTCAGCCGCCTCGAGGTCGGCCAGCAACCGGCGCTGCTCGGCGACGTCGAGTACGTCGCCGAACCTCACCGCCGAATGGCACGCGAGCGCGGCGGCGGCCCTTTGGATCGCACCATCGCCGCGATTCTCGGCGAGCGCGGCGAGCGTCTCCTGGATGGCCGCGGTCGCGCGCCCGGACGGCAGCTCGGTGGGCACGGCCGTGATGCGCAGGCTCCGAGGCCCGAACTCCTCATACTCGAGACCGAGGTTGGCCAGCTCCGCGCGATGGTCCGCGGCCGCGGCGATCAGGGCCGGATCGACGTCTACCGCCTGCGGAATCAGCAGCGGTTGGCTGGCCCCCCGACCGTTGCGGAGGCGATCGAGCAGCCGGTTGTAGAGAACCCTCTCGTGCGCCGCATGCTGGTCGACCAGGACCAGGCCGTGCGGGCCCTCGGCGACCAGGTATCCGGGTCCCGCCTGGCCGATCGGGCGCAGCACCGCGTTGGGCGGGTGCCCGTTCGTCTCGGCCGATGCCACGGCGGCCGGCGCCTGATGCATTGTCAGCTGAGGCCCGGAAATCACGGCGCCGGCGACCGCGGTCTCGTCGATCGGGCGGTAGCGGAACGGATCGCTTCCATCCAGCGCCGATCGGACAGCGCGCTGCAACGCGGCGAAGACAGCGCCCTCATCCCGAAATCTCACTTCTCGCTTCGCCGGATGGACGTTCACATCGACGAGCTCCGGATCGATGCCGACGTCGATCACGGCGAGTGGGTGCCGGCCGCGCTCCAACCTGCCCTGGTAGCACTCTTCGAGCGCGTACACGAGCGATCGGGCGCTGATCGGCCTGCCGTTGACGGCGACCACCATGCCATCGCGGCTGCCGCGGCTCAGCCGCGGTTGGCTGACCATGCCGGCGATAAGCGGCATCCCGATCATCTCGAGCATCTCGGCGGCGACGGGCGGACCGTAAACGGCCGCGATCGCGCGCCTCCGATCACCGTCTCCGCCGCTGCTCACTGCGGCGCGGCTGTCAATCGTGAGGTGAAACCGGACATGAGGATGAAGCAACGCGAAAGCGCTCACCACCTCCTTGATCGCAGCCACCTCGGTGGCGTCGCTCTTCAGGAACTTCAGCCGCGCCGGAACGTTTGCGAAGAGGTCCCTCACCTCAATGACCACGCCCGGCAGCAGGGGTCCGGCGCCCTGCTCGACGATCTCGCCCGCACGGATGCGCACCGTGGCGCCGCCGCTGGCGCACTCGACATCGGCGACCGCCGCGATGCTCGCCAGCGCCTCACCGCGAAAGCCGAATGACTGGATCGCGAGCAGGTCGGCGATTTTCGTCAGCTTGCTGGTGGTGTGGCGCACGAACGCGAGCACCAGCTGATCGGCTGGAATGCCGGCACCGTCGTCGCTGACCCTGATCGAGGTCTTGCCAGCTCCCCGGACGTCGATGCTGACCCGCAGGGCTCCCGCATCGAGAGCGTTCTCGACCAGCTCTTTGACCACCGAGGCGGGGCGCTCGATCACCTCGCCGGCAGCGATCGCATCGGCGACCTCGGGCGGAAGCATCTGGATCATGGGGTCAGCTTCGCGCGCAGCTGATAAAGCTTTTGCAGAGCTTCGAGCGGGCTCAGGGACGCGGGGTCGATCTCCTCCAGCTCCTTGCGCACGGAATCGGGCGTCATCTCGATCGGAAGGCCGAGCTGCACATCCGGCGGCTCCAGCGGCCGCTGCCGTTCCAGCTCACCGAGCACATCGCGGGCGCGCGCGATGACGCCAGACGGCAGCCCCGCGACGGCCGCGACGTGAATCCCGTACGAGCGGTCCGCCCCGCCTGGCACGACCCGGTGCAGAAATCGCACGCTGTCGCCTTCCTCGAGCACCTCGACGCGCTGGTTGCGCACTCGCGGCAGCCTCTCGGCGAGCGCGGTGAGCTCGTGGTAGTGGGTGGCGAAGAGTGTGCGGCAGCCCAGCCTGGGCGCGTCATGCAAATGCTCGACCACGGCTTGGGCGATCGATACCCCGTCATAAGTCGAGGTCCCCCTCCCCACCTCGTCGAAGATCACGAGCGAGGAACGCGTGGCGTGGTTGAGGATGTAGGCGGTCTCTGTCATCTCGACCATGAAAGTCGACATGCCGGCGCTGATGTCATCGTGCGCGCCCACCCGCGTGAACACGCGGTCGGCAAGTCCTATCCGGGCGCGCTCTGCGGGCACGAAGCTGCCGCACTGGGCCAGGAGCACGATCATCGCCGCCTGCCTGAGGTAGGTCGACTTGCCGGCCATGTTGGGACCGGTAAGGATCACGATCTGTGCCGCGTCAGGGTCGAGCTCGAGGTCATTGGCGACGAACACGCCTGCCGGCAAACCGCGCTCGACCAGCGGATGCCGGCCGCCTTTGATGCTCAGCTGAAGCCCTGCGTTGACCTCCGGCCGGCGCCAACCATGCTCTGCCGCTGCCACCGCGAGGCTGAGCAGGGCATCGACCATCCCGATCGCGTGCGCGCTCGCGCGGAGCGCCGGCGCGGCCTCCGTCACGGCGGTGCCGAGATCGTGCAGGATCTCGAGCTCTCGCGCGGCGATGCGCTCCTGCGCGCTGAGCACGATCGCTTCTCTTTGCTTCAGGTCCGGCGTGATGTAGCGCTCGCCTCCGGTGAGCGTCTGCTTGCGGACGTAGTCGTCAGGCAGATGCGCGGTGTTGGCGTGGCTGACCTCGATGTAATAGCCGAAGACCTTGTTGAAGCCGACTTTCAGCGAGCGGATGCCGCTGCGCCGCCTCTCGGTCGCTTCCAGCTTCGCGATCCAATCGCGCGCTCCGCGCGAAGCGTCGGAGATCTCGTCCAGGTCTGCGTCATAGCCGTGCCGGATGACACCGCCCTGGCGGAGAGTCGGGGGAGGATCCTCGACCAGCGCCCGAGCCAGCGTGCTCGCCAGCTCCGGTGCGGTGCTGACGTGGCCCGCGAGCTCTCGCGTGACCAGAGCCGAGCACGCCGCCAGCGCCTCCTGGACGGCGGGGATGGCCTCGAGCGACCGGCGCAGCCCCACGAGCTCACGCGCCGTCGCGTGGCCCTGAGCCGCGCGCGTGACGAGCCGCTCCAGATCGCCGACCGGCTTGAGCACGTCCCGGAGGCGGTCCTGGAGTGCCGGCGCATCGACCAGCTCGTCGACGGCGGCCAGGCGCAGCTCGATCGACTCGGCGTCGCGCAGCGGAGCCCCCAGCCATGCGCCCAGCTGCCGTGCGCCGACGGGTGTGGAGGTCCGGTCGATCAGTTGGACCAGCGACGGCAACTCCAGGTTGCGCACTGTGGCTGCGTCGAGTGGCATCGTGGCGTCGGGCGAGTAGGTCCGCACCGTGAAGGAGCCCGGGGCGACTTTCGTCTGGTTCTGCTTCAGATAGTCCAGCACGACCCCCACGGCGCCGACCGCCAGCGGCGCGTCCTGCGCACCGACTGAGGCGGGATAGGCAATCCCAAGGATGTCCTTCAGCCTCTGCTGGCCGCGCACAGGGTCGAACCTGTACTCCTCGATCTCAGGAGGCGAGAGCAGCTCGGCCGGCGCAAGCCGTTCGAGCTCCGACTGGAGCCTGTCCTTGGGAAGCTGGCACAGCAAGAGCTCGCCGGTGGACACCTCGCAGGCGGCGATGCCCGCCTCGAGGCCTCGGCTCCACGCGGCGACCAGGTAGTTGTGCCGAGAGGGCTCCAGGTACGCGTCTTCGACCACGGTGCCCGGCGTCAGGACGCGGGTCACGTCGCGGCGGACGATCTTGTTCTTGCTCGCAGCCTCGATCTGGTCGCAAATGACAACCTTGTGACCCGCATGAAGCAGCTTGCCTACGTATGCCTGCCACGCGTGGTGCGGGACGCCGCACATCGGCGCCCGGCCTGACTTGCCCAGAGGCCGCGACGTGAGCTGCACGCCCATGATCGGCGCCGCGAGCTTGGCGTCATCGAAAAAAATCTCGTAGAAGTCGCCGAGCCTGAAGAGGAGGATCCCGTCGGGGTGTTTCTCTTTGGCGTCCCGGTACTGCCTCATCACCGGCGTGATTGTTGAAAGTGCGCCCTGCGCGCGCCCGGCGGGAATCACGCGGCCGGTTCCAGGGGTCCCCGCGAACTCACGCCGCAGGCTCTGAGTTCGTGGGGATTAGCAATCCTGTGAGCTGGCCTGCGGTGGCCTGCAGGACGCGAATATTGATGACGTCACCCGGCGCGATCTCACCGCCGCGAAGGACGTTGGCCCGCTTGCCCTGGCGGATTCGACCGTAAGGACGGTTCAACTCATCGTGGCCCTCGATCAACACCTCAGCGTCGCGTCCGATCCAGCGCGCGGTCTTGCGCGCCGCGATTTCGCGCTGCAGGGCCAGCAGGTCGTTCAAGCGGCGCAGCTTCTCCTCCTGGGCCACGTCGTCGACCATTCGCGTCGCCGCGAATGTGCCGGGGCGAGGCGAATACATGGCGATGTGGACGACGTCAAACTGCATCTCTTCAATCAGCGCGCGGGTATTGAGGTAAGCAGCTTCGGACTCGCCAGGAAATCCTACGATGACGTCGGTCACGAGCCCGATGTCGGGCATCAGCCGCCTGGCTCTGTCGACGATCGCTCTGTAGTGGCGTGTCTGGTAGCCCCGAGCCATGCGCCGCAGCACCATATCGTCACCAGACTGGACCGGCAGCTGCAGCTCGCGACAAACGACGTCGCTCGCGGCCATGACCTCGAGCAGCTCCGTCTCCAGATCTTGCGGATGCGACGTGAGGAAGCGAAGCCGCCGCAGCCCGGGAATCTTCTCGACTTTGCGAACGAGCGCGGCGAGGCCACCCCGGCCGTCGGGATCGTGATAGTCGTCCACGTTCTGGCCGAGGAGAACGACCTCCTTTGCTCCGTCCGCGACGGCCTGACGGCACTCGGCCACCACGGCTTCAAGGGGCACGTGCTTCTCGCGACCCCTGACCCGCGGGACGATGCAGAACGTGCAGTTGTGGTCGCATCCCTGGATGACGCGTACGAAGTGGCTGACTCCCGTGCGCCCGGCATGCGGGAGCGCCTCACCCAGCGAGTAGTCGTAGCGCCCCTCCAGGTTCGCGATGAAAGCGTCGTAGTCTCCGATCGGCACGACCGCATCGAGGTGTGGGAAGCGGCGTGTCAGGGCCTCGCCCTCTTTGGCCACGATGCAGCCGGTGACCGCGATGGTGCGGTCGGGCGTCTTCCACTCTTTCAGCTCATGCAGCTTCGAGTAAACGCGGTCCTCTGATGCTTGCCGGACGACGCAGGTGTTGAGGATCGCGACGTCGGCGCGCTCGAGCGAGTCCTCGACGTAACCCGCGGCAAGCAGCCTTCGGGCGAGGCTCTCGGAGTCCGCAGAGTTCATCTGGCATCCGATCGTCCAGATATGGAACGACCTGGTCTGAACCGCCGTCAGCGACTCTCCACGAGCAACCGAATTCCTGTCCTCTCCTCGCCGTCGATCGAGATGTCGATGAAGGCCGGGATGCAGACCAGGTCGAGTCCACCGGGGGCGACGTATCCCCGAGAGATGGCGATCGCCTTGACCGCCTGGTTGATCGCGCCGGCGCCGATCGCCTGGACCTCGACGCGGCCTTTGCTGCGGATCACGCCTGCGATGGCGCCCGCGACCGCTACCGGCTTCGAGGTGGCCGAGACCTTGAGCACCTCAACTGGAGCGCGCTCCGCTGACATTGCTGGAACCCCTTCAAACATGTTCACGGTCGATTCGCTGGATCGATGTAGCTTGGCCGCTGGAAGGGTTAATGGTAACCAGTACCGAATTGAATGTCACGGGTCCCGAAGCCACGACGAAGCGGTTGGGGACCCCGCTCAGGAAGCGCTGGATGACGACGTCCCTGTCCATCCCGATGCACCCGTCCCGAGGCCCCACCATGCCCACGTCGGTCACGTAGGCCGTCCCCCCCGGCAGGATCCGCGCGTCCGCTGTCGGGATGTGGGTGTGGGTGCCCACGACGGCGCTCGCCCGGCCGTCCAGGTACCAGCCCATGGCGGTCTTCTCCGAGGTTGCCTCGGCGTGCATGTCGCAGAACACGACGCGCGGCTCCGGATGTGCCGCCAGGATGGCGTCAGCCGCCCGGAAAGGGTCGTCAAGCGGGTCCAGGAAGATGCGCCCGATCAGGTTCATGACCAGGACCTGGTGGCCTCCAGCCTCGAGGACGCACCAGCCCTGGCCTGGCGCCGGCGCCGGGTAGTTCGCCGGCCGCAGGACGCGCTCGAGGTTCGGCAGGTCGCCGACGAACTCCTTTTGGGCGAAGACATGGTTTCCGCTCGTGATCACGTCGGCGCCCGAGCCCTTCAGCTCGGCCGCGATCCTGGCCGTCAGGCCAAAGCCGCCGGCGGCGTTCTCGCCGTTGAGAATCGTCAGGTGCGGCCGAAGCTCCTTTTTCAAACCCGGAAGCAAGGCTTTGACCGCTTCCCGCCCGGGGTGCCCGACCACGTCGGCGACGAACAGGATGCGGAGGTCGCCTTCGCTCATGGCTCGATTCTCGGGCAAAAAGAAAAGGGAGCCCGTTGCCGGACTCCCTTTGTCTTCACTTCGCATACTCCACGGCGCGCGTCTCGCGCACGACGGTGACGCGGATCTGGCCGGGGAAGCTGAGCTCCGATTCGATGCGTTTGGCGATATCCCGTGCCATCAGCTGAGCAGCGGTGTCGTCGATCTGCTCAGGTTTGACCAGGATCCGAACCTCGCGGCCGGCCTGGATGGCGTAAGACTGCTGGACGCCCGTGAACGAGTTGGCGATCTCTTCGAGCTTTTCGAGCCGCTTCACGTAAGCCTCGAGCGATTCCCTGCGCGCCCCTGGGCGCGCAGCCGAGATCGCGTCCGCGGCTATCAGCAAGAGCGCCTCGATGGTGTGTGGTTCCTCGTCGTAGTGGTGTGCACGCACGGCGTGCACGACCTGAGCCGGAACCCCGTGCCGCTGGAGCAGATCCGCCCCGATCACCGCATGCGAGCCCTCGACCTCGTGGTCGATGGCCTTGCCGATGTCGTGGAGCAGGCCTGACAGCTTGGCGATACGAACGTCGGCGCCGATCTCGGACGCCATCATGGCGCCCAGGTAGGCGACTTCCTTGGAGTGGTTCAGCACCTGCTGTCCGTAGCTGGTGCGAAACCGCAGGATGCCGAGGTGGCGAACCACCTCAGGGTGAAGACCCTGCAGACCGAGCTCCAGGACCGCCCCCTCCCCCTCCTCCTTGACCCTTTGCAGGACCTCCTGGCGGGACTTGGCGACGATCTCCTCGATCCGAGCCGGATGGATCCGTCCATCCACGATGAGCTTGTTGAGTGCGACCCTTGCCACCTCGCGGCGGACCGGGTCGAACCCGCTGATGATTACCGCTTCGGGGGTATCGTCCACGATGAGGTCGATCCCCGTGGCTTGCTGGAGGGCACGGATGTTGCGGCCCTCCTTGCCGATGATGCGGCCCTTCAACTCGTCGGTCGGGAGCGGAAGCACCGAAACGGAAACTTCCGCGGTCTGGTCGGCGGCGATGCGCTGGATCGACTCGGTCACGATCTCCCGAGCGCGGCGCTCGCTTTCATCGCGGGCCGACAGCTCGGCTTCGCGGACCTTGCGCGCGACTTCGTTGCGCAGGTCCTGCTCCACCTGGGCCATCAGGATTCCCTGGGCTTCCTGCCGCGTCATGTTGGCGACGCGTTGGAGCTCTCTCTCCTGCTGGCGATAGCTCTCTTCGAGCTGAGACTTGATGTCGTCCAGCCCTTTCTGCTGGTTCGCCATCTCGCGCTCGCGCCGGTTCAGGTCCTCGCCCTTGCGGTCGAGGTTTTCCTCCTTCTGAAGAAGACGCTTTTCGATCTGTTGCGACTGCGCGCGATACTCGCGGGCCTCCTGTTCGGCGGTGGTCCGGATCTTGACCGCCTCCTCTTTGGCCTCCAGGAGCTTTTCCTTGGCCTGGGTTTCCGCCTCGAGCACCGTTTGCTGGGCCTTGAGCTCCAGGACATGACTCCCATCGCTCTGCCGGCGCTGGAGCAGCACGTAAGCCACCCCAAAGCCTCCGGCGAGGGCCACCACTGCCACTCCAAAAAGCAATATGTAGACGTAGACAGGCATGTGAAATGCACCTCGTTATTCGATTGTCAAAGTGCGTGACCACGGCAGGACCAGAAGGGTCCCGCCTCGGGTTGGCTCTATGACTTGCGGGCCTCAAAACGGGCCCGCGTGCACCAAATTCTAGGCTTCTGCCTGTCCCTCCGTCCGAACCCAGGCCACCCGGCAAGCTTCCCGCGCGATCGACAACGAGAAGCCCCGCCGAAGCAGCTTCGCCCCCACCGAATCCAGCAACTCCCGGTAGCCAGGCGGCCGGTTCCGGGCGCACAGCCGTTCGGCGAGCCGGGTCGCAGACCCGAGCTGGGCTTCGAAGTCGACCGCGGTCAAGGCGAGATCCGCCACCGAACGGTCGACCCCCCGCGCCGCCAGCTCGGCCGATAGCGCCAGCGGACCCAGTGAACCCGACCGCCGCCGGATGTAGCCGTCGGCGAAGGAGCGGTCGTCCACATAACCGAGCTCGACAAGACGTGCGAGCGCGGAATCGATCTCCTCCTCGACGTAGCCGCGGCGGCCCAATTTCCGCCGCAGCTCGACACGCGAGTGTGCCCGCCGTCCAAGCAGCCTGACGCCGGCATCGAGCGCCGGTCCGGCCGGCGGCTTGGCGGCCCGGGCTCTAGAGCTCCTCCGCGGCATTGCTGGCCGGCGCCTTCGTCACACCCACCTTGAGCGGCGCCGCCGCCCCGGCTGCCTTCTCGCGCACCTTCGACTCGATCTCGGCGCACAGCGACGGGTTCTCGCGAAGGTAGTTCCGGACGTTGTCGCGACCCTGACCGAGACGCTGATCCCCGAACGACATCCATGTGCCGCTCTTTTCGAGGATCCCGTACTCGATCGACGCGTCGATCAACGATCCCTCGTGCGAGATTCCTTCGTTGAAGAGGATGTCGAACTCGGCGGACCGGAAGGGCGGCGCCACTTTGTTCTTGACCACCTTGACTTTCACCCTGTTGCCGACCGAGTCGAGGCCGTTCTTGATGACCTCGACCTTGCGGATGTCGAGGCGCACGGATGAGTAGAACTTCAGCGCCCGCCCCCCGGGTTGCGTCTCCGGGTTGCCGAACATGATCCCGACCTTCTCGCGCAGCTGATTGAGGAAGATCACGGCGCAGTTCGACTTGGAGATCGCCGCGGTGAGTTTGCGCAGAGCCTGGGACATGAGGCGCGCCTGGAGACCCATGTGCGAGTCGCCCATCTCGCCCTCGATCTCTGCCTTCGGCACCAGGGCCGCCACCGAGTCGATGACGATCACATCGACTGCGTTCGAGCGGACCAGCACCTCGACGATCTCCAGCGCCTGCTCGCCGGTGTCCGGTTGGCTGATCAAGAGGTCGTCGATCTTGACGCCGATCCGCGACGCGTAGAGCGGGTCGAGGGCATGCTCCGCGTCGACGAACGCCGCGACGCCGCCCGCCTTCTGAGCCTCCGCGATGACATGCAGAGCGAGGGTCGTCTTGCCGGCCGACTCGGGGCCGTAGATCTCGGTCACCCGCCCGCGCGGGATACCCCCCACTCCGAGCGCCAGGTCTAGGGGCAGCGCACCGGTGGAAATGGCCGTTACCTCGCTGCGCTGCGCGAAGTGCTCCCCCAGCTTCATGATCGCGCCTTTGCCATAGCTTTTCGTGATCTGGGACATGGCCGAATCGAGGGCTCTGCCTTTCTCCTCGAGGGCCTTATCCCGTTCCCTGTCCTTGTCTTTGTCCACTTGCAGTCAATCCTCCTAGGTCGTTGCGGCGAGTGTTCTACGTCGAGGGTCAGGAATCAACGTCGTTAACAGGCCGATGGTTCGGAGAGTGTAACGAACATGTGTTTGGCCGTCAAGCGCTCTTCACTTTCGACCTGGCGATGCTACGCGCCTCGGCGATCAGCATCCCCAGGGCCTCGGTCGCGGCCTGGCGCCGGTTGGAGACGCGGTCACCGCCGAACTTGAACTCGCGAGATGAGATACCCAGCTCCGAGGCGATTGCGATGTAGGTCAGGCCGACCGGCTTGGTGGAGCTTTCGGCGCCAGGCCCGGCGATCCCTGTCACCGCCACCGCCAGGCTCGTCCCAAAGCGTTGCCGCACGCCGCCGGCCATCGCTTCGGCCACCTCGCGGCTGACCGCGCCGACGGTGGCGAGCAGCGTGGGTGACACATCGAGCTCGCGCTGCTTGACCTCGTTCGAGTAGGCGATCACGCCGCCCACGAAATAGGCCGAGCTTCCAGGCTGGTCGGTGATCATGGCCCCCACCATCCCCCCGGTCGACGACTCGGCCACAGCAACCGTCAAACCGCCGGCCCGGAGCACGTCACCCAGCTCACTGGCCGGCGTCGTCTCGGGCGCGCCTCCGCTGGGCGCCTGTCGCAGCCTCGACGTGTCGAACGGACCGAGAAGATAGCGGAAGCGCCACAGGTAGTCGAGTCCGCTCCCGAGCGTGAACACGACTGCCGCCGCGACAGCGATCTCCGCGAACGGGACCAGGACCGGATACGGACGCTGCAGGATGAGCAGCGTGACCGCGCTCATCTGGGTCACGGTCTTGGTCTTGCCGAGAGGAGCCGCGCTGATGACGCGGCCCTGGCTCGCGCCGACCGAGCGCAGGATCGTGATCATGAGCTCGCGCGAGAAGATCACGACCACCACCCACGCCGCGACCAGGCCCTCCTGGACCAGGACGATCAGCACCGAGAGCACGAAGAGCTTGTCGGCCAGCGGGTCGAGAAACTTCCCGAAGTCGCTGACGCTGCCGCGCCGGCGGGCCAGCTGCCCATCGAGCGTGTCGGTGAGTGAGAAAACGATGAACAGCGCGGCGGCGACCTGGTCGTGCCCGGGAAAGCGCAGAAGCACAAGCGCCATCAACAAGGGGATGGCGACCAGCCGGCTGACGGTCAGGCTGTTGGGGATGTTCACGCCGGCACCTGCGGAGAAGTTTGCGACGAGAACTCGCGCCTTGCCACGCCGGCGCCCACCGGGCCGAGGGCGAGGCTTGGAGGGTTGCCTGCCTCAGGAATGAGGCGCACGAGCTCGTCCCTGTCCAGCCCGTGATACATCGCGTGGGTCTTCCCACAGCCTCTGGCGTAGACGGGCGCGGGGAATCGGCCGAAGTCATTCGCCTTCAGCGCCCGCAGCGGTTCCGTCCTGGTTCGCGTCGAGGCCGCCACCTGGTCGATCGAGAGGCCACGCTCGCCGCGCTTTGCAGCCAGAGCATGGCCAACGCTCATTCGAGGCCCAGACGATCCAGTAAATCGTCGACGTCGGGCAGGGTCATCAACACCTCGCGCGACTTCGAGCCCTGGTAGCCGCCGATCACTCGATGTTCTGCCAGCTGGTCGACGATCCGTCCCGCACGCGAGTAGCCGACATTGAACTTTCGCTGCACCAGGGAAACGGAGGCCCCACCTTCGGCGGCGACCGCGCGCGCCGAACGCGCGAACAGCGGGTCCAGCTTGCGCTCCTCCCTTCGCTCGCCGTCCCACTCGGAGGCAGCCCCTTCTTCGAGGATCTCCTCCATGTAGCGCGGCGCGCCCTGCGTCTTCCAGAAGTTGACGACGCCTTCGACCTCGGGGTCACTCACGAAGGCGCCCTGGATGCGGGTGGGCTTGCCGGCGTCGACCGGCTGGTACAGCATGTCGCCGCGGCCGAGCAGCTTCTCCGCCCCGCCGGCGTCGAGGATGACGCGGCTGTCCACCTGCGAGCCCACCGCGAACGCGATGCGGGACGGGATGTTGGCCTTGATCAGACCGGTGATGATGTCGGTCGACGGCCGCTGGGTGGCGATGATCAGGTGGATGCCCACCGCCCGCGCCAGCTGCGCGATGCGGCAGATCAGCTCCTCGATCTCACCCGCCGCGACCATCATCAGGTCGGCGAGCTCGTCGATGACGATCACCACGTACGGGAGCGACCGCGCCAGCTTCTGCGAGGCCTTCTCGTTGTAAGCGGCGATGTTGCGAACTCCTTCGGCCGAGAAGAGCTTGTAGCGCCGGTCCATCTCGGCGACCGCCCAGCGAAGCGCGGCCGCGGCCTGGTGCGACTCGACGAGGACCGGCAGGGCGAGGTGGGGCAGCCCGTTGTAACCCGTGAGCTCCACGCGTTTGGGGTCGATGAGGAGCAGGCGGAGGTGATCCGGGGTGACCTGGAAAAGCAGGCTCGTGATGAGGGCGTTGATGCAAACGCTCTTGCCCTGGCCCGTGGCGCCGGCGATCAGCAAATGCGGCATGCGGGTCAGGTCGGCGACGATCGACTGCCCCGATACGTCGTTGCCCAGGCCGAGGGCGAGCTTGTTGCTGCCTTCGCGAAATGCCGCCGTCTCGATGACCTCGCGAATCGTGACCAGGCTCGCCGACTTGTTGGGCACCTCGATGCCGACCGCCGACTTGCCCGGGATGGGTGCCTCGATGCGCAGCGGCGCGGCCGCGAGGGCAAGCGACAGGTCGTTCTGGAGGGCCGTGATGCGCTTCACCTGCACCCCGGGCCCGGGCTGGACCTCGTACTGTGTGACGGCCGGTCCGGGGTTGACGCCGACCACCCTGCACTCGACACCGAAGGTCTGGAGGGTGCTCTCGATGACCCTGACATTTCGCTTGATCTCGTCGGCCATCCGTTCCCGGCGCGCGGTCACGGTGTCCAGGAGCGTGATGGACGGCAGCTTCCACTCGATCTCGGGCAGGTCGTCCTCCGGTTCCGCCACGACCCGAAGCGCCGCCTGCGCGGAGTGCGCTGGAGGCTCCTCGACGGCGACCGCGACCGGCTCGGCGGGGGGTGGCTTCCTCTCGACGCGGTCGTCAGGTTCATCAACGTCCCAGATGCTGGGATGGTCTGGCGTCGCGGGCGCGGTCGCGAAGCTCGCCGCCGAACGTGTCAACAGGTCGTTGCTCGCGGCAACGGGCCGTGCGGTTTTCGGTTTCTCAGCGCCGGGCGCGGCGACCAGATCGCGAATCCTGGTCCGCTCGGCATACGCGGCCCGCAACGTGCCGACGGCGGTTGCGAGAAGCGCGCCGGGGCTGAAGTGGATGGTCACGATGAGGCCGATCACAAGGCCGGCGATGAGCAGAGCCCAGGTACCGACCGTGCCGACGAGCCCACCGATGGCGTAGTCGATGGAGAGGCCAACTGATCCCCCCGCACGAGCCGCGAGGCCGAACAACCCAACCAGGCTGAGCACGGCGACGAGTCCGGCCACGATATCGATGGTGCGCGGGCGCGGCGCTTTGGGCCAGAGCAGGTAGGCGGCCAGGGCCAGGGTGGCGCCCACCGGAACGAACCAGGCGGTGCCGAACGTGGCCAGCATCCCGTCGCGGATGCCGCCCAGGATCGACCCCGCGTTGCTTGCGATCGCCAGCAGTCCGAGCAGCGCGGCGAGCATCAGCAGGACGCCGGCGATTTCCCTGACCTGACGCGAGCTCAGACGCGGACGCGCGGCGCGCTTGCTCCGTTTGGAACGTGAAGACGAAGCGCGACGGGCGCCGGTTCGGTTTGAGCTTCGGGAGGTGGTGCGACGCATGCTGCGGGCCCTTGAGCCGATTGGATTCTACCCTTTCGTGGGAGCCATACTCTCACGCGTGGCGGTCGACCCATTCGCCGAAGCCGAGATCCGATACAGGTTCCTGACCGAAGAGCGGCGCACCGGAAATCTCCAGGCGCGCGCCTTCCGGGTCGCTGTGCGCGATCTCGCCGTGCTCGACAACGAGGGCCGGCGGTGGATGCTGGGTCCCGAGGACGGGATCTGGTACCGCCGCGAGAGCGAGCGCTGGCTGCAGGCGGATCCACCCCGGCGCCTGGTCTGTCCTTCCTGTGGTCATCACAATCTCGGACGGCACAGCTTTTGCGTGGAGTGCGGACAGAGGCTGGACCGCTAGGCCCCTCCGGCGGCTTCGCCGCCACCTCCCCATAAATGGGGAGGACTCTTTCTCGCTAGCGATGCACCTGGGCCTGGGCGATTCCGTACGCGAGGCCTAGCGCCACTGGGAGGAGGGCGGCGAGGAACCACAGCCGCCACCACAGGGGCCGGCTGGTCCCCTGCACCATCTCATGCCCGCAGAACCCGCAGAAGCGGTCGAACGGACCCGCGATGCCACGGCATCTCGCGCACTGATGCAGCTGCAGCCCGCAGTGGGCGCAGCGTCCCTCCTCCGAATGGTTGAGAACCATCGCGGGCTGGTCGCATCGGGGACACAGGCTCGGCGCGATCAGCGCCAGCGGCGGAAGCTTCATATCTCCGTGAGCACCGGGATCACCATAGGGCGGCGGCGGGTTTGCCTGTAGACCGTCTTCGACACCGCGTCGTGGATCGCCTCGTGGAGCAGGCTGAGCTCGGGATGTGAGTCGGCGAAGCGTGCGACGCTCTCCAGCGCGGCGGCGCGCGCGTCGGCCATGAGCCGCACCGAGAGCTCGGGTTCGATCACTCCGCGCGAGATCAGGTCCGGTCCGGCGCGCACAGCGCCCGTGTCGCGATCCAGCGTGAGCGTAACCACCAGGATGCCGTCCTCGGCGAGATGGCGGCGGTCGCGCAGCACGACCTGCTCCACGTCGCCGACTCCGAGTCCGTCCACATACACGAGCCCGGTGCCGATCTTCTCGCCGCGAATCATCGAATCCGCGTCGAGCTCGACCGTCTCGCCATCCTCAACCACCGCGATCTGGTCGGCGCCGAGGCCCGCCTCCTTGGCCAGCTCGGAATGCAGAAGGAGCTGGCGGTACTCGCCGTGGACGGGGATGAAGAATCGGGGGCGCACCGCCCCGAGCATCTCGAGCAGCTCGGCACGCTGTGCGTGCCCGGTCACGTGCACGTTGCCAACCTCGGAATAAAAGACCCGCGCTCCATGCCGGTAGAGGTTGTTAACGGTCTGATGGACCATCCGCTCGTTGCCCGGGATGGGTCGCGCCGAGATGACGACCCAATCGTCCTTGCGAACGTTGAGGAACGGATGGCGCTGAGCCGCAAAGCGGGTCAGGGCGGACAGAGGCTCGCCCTGACTCCCTGCCGTCAGCAGCAGCAGCTTTGAGGGCGGGACCCGCTCGACGTCCGCGAGCGGGACCGCGACACCATCGGGCACCTCGAGGAAGCCGAGCTCGCGCGCGGTCCTGAAGTTCTGCTGCATGCTGCGTCCCACAACCACCACCCGGCGCTCGAACTGGGCCGCCATGCGGACCAGATGCTGGATGCGGTGGATGTTGGACGCGAAGTTGGCGACCACGATGCGGCCCGGGGCCTGGCTGAAGATGCGCTCGAAGGCGCCGTGCAGGTCGCGCTCCGAGCCCGACCTTCCCTCGCGCTCGGCGTTGGTCGAGTCACTGAGCAGGAGCAGCACCCCGGAGTCGCCCAGGCGGCGGAATCGCTCCATGTCGGTGGGGTGGCCGTCGGGTGGCGCCGGGTCGAGCTTGAAGTCGCTCGTGTAGACGACGCGTCCGACCGGCGTGTCGATGGCCAGCGCGACCGCGTCAGGGATCGAGTGGCACACGGCCACCGTCTCGACATGAAACGGACCTATCTGCACCGAGTCGCCGACCCTGACCTCGCGGAGGTCCGCCTCGCGCAGGATGCGGTGCTCCCTCAGCTTCGGCTTGACCAGACCCAGCGTTAGACGTGTGCCGTACACGGGGACGTTGAGCTTCTTGAGCGCGTACGGCAGTCCGCCGATGTGGTCCTCATGTCCGTGCGTGAGAAAGATGCCCAGCACCTCTCGTCCCGCGTGCAGGAGATAGGAGATGTCGGGCAGGACCAGGTCGATGCCCAGCATGTCCTCCTGCGGAAACATCAACCCCGCGTCGACGACGAGGACCTTGTTCTCCCACTCGAGCGCCCACATGTTGATGCCGACCTCGCCGAGGCCGCCCAGCGGGAGGTACCGCAGACGCGGAGACTTCTGGGGTCCCCGTGAACTCACGCCGAAGGCTCTGAGTTCATGGGGATTTCACAGCAGACGCAGCTGCTCTGCTTCCTGTTTTGGCGTCGCGACTGGAACCGGTGGCGGCGGGGGCGCGAGCAGCTGGTCCAGGTATCGCTTCACGTGGTCGAAATCGTGCTCGAGGTCGGCGACCAGCGATCCGTTGTGGAGTGCTGCCGCCGGGTGATACAGCGGCACGTAGGCCACCTCGCCGCGTTTGATGAGGCTGCCGTGGATGCGCGAGATGGAGCCCTGACCGGGCATCAGCCGCTCGAGCGCGTGCCGCCCGAGGATGAGGACGACCTTCGGCTTGACGAGCTCCAGCTGCTGCTTGAGGTAAGGCGAGCATGCCTCCGCCTCGTTCGGCATCGGGTCGCGGTTCATCGGCGGGCGGCATTTGAGCACGTTGGTGATGTAGACGTCGAGACGGCTCAAGGCGATGCGGGCCAGCAGGGTGTCGAGCAGCTTGCCCGCGGCGCCGACGAACGGCTCGCCCTGCCGGTCCTCGTTGAATCCAGGCGCCTCGCCCACGATCATCACGTTGGCGGGACACGGGCCGACCCCGGGCACGGCCTGTGTGCGCGTGGCATGGAGTCCGCAGTTCTTGCACGACCGGATGGTGTCGTGGAGCCTGAGCAGCTCCTGGGGAGCGCTAAGCGACTTTGACTCCGGCTTTGGCAAACGTGATGTACTCGCCGGCGTCCCGGATCGTCTTCATGACCGACTTCAGCTGGTCGTCCGCCAGCGCGACGAGCGGAAGCCGGAACGGCCCCGCGCTGAAGCCCATCGCGTTCAGCGCCGACTTGATCGGGACCGGGTTGGCGGCCGTCGTCATCAAGGCTTTGATCACCGGCAGCAGGCCATGGTGGATGTCGCGCGCGACGTCGTTGTCGCCCTTGCGCTGCGCGTCGATCAGCCGGGCCATCGATCGGCCCGCGATGTGCGATACGACGCAGATCACTCCGTGACCGCCGACCGCCAGCACTGGCAGCGTCCAGCTGTCATCCCCGCTCCACACCTTGAATCGCTCCGGCTTGCCGGCGCAGACAAGCCCGATCTGGTCGAGGTCACCGCTCGCTTCCTTGACGCCGATGATTCCCGGCAGCTCGGCGCAGCGGAGCGTCGTGGCCACGGTCATGTTGACCGCCGTGCGGCCCTGGATGTTGTACATGATGGTCGGGCCGACCTCGGAGATCGCCTTGAAATGCAGGTACATGCCGTCCTGTGGCGGCTTGTTGTAATAAGGGACGACCGCCAGCAGCGCGTCCGCGCCCGCCTTCATCGCCAGCTGTGACAGCTCAACCGAATGGTGCGTGTCGTTGCTGCCGGTGCCCGCGACCACGCTCTTGCCTGGAATCGCGTTCTTGATGACCCTCAGGAGCTCGATCTTCTCGGCGTCGCTCAAGCTCGGCGACTCGCCCGTCGTGCCCGATACCACGACACCGTCCGAGCCGTCGTTGATCAGCATCACGGCGAGCTTCTCGGCCGCGTCGTAGTCCACCGCTCCGTCGGCTTTGAACGGCGTGATCATGGCGGTCAGCAGGCGTCCGATCTCTATCGTCACTTTGTCATCACTCCCATTTCGATCGCTTGTTCCGCGATCTGGATCGCGTTGAGCGCGGCTCCCTTGCGCAGGTTGTCGGACACTATCCACATCACCAGGCCGTGCCGGGTCGAGGCGTCGTCGCGGATGCGGCCGACGTAAACCTCGTCCTTGCCGGCGACGCCGTGCGGTGTCGGATAGAGCCTGGCGTGCGGGTCGTCCTGAACGACGACTCCGGGCGAGGCGGCAAGGAGTCCCCGCGCCTCATCCGCGCTGAGCTTCTCCGTCGTCTCGAGGAACACCGACTCTCCATGGCCTACGGGCACCGGCACGCGGACGCAGGTCGCGGTGATGCGCAGCTCTGGCTGGTGGAGGATCTTGCGCGTCTCGTTGACGATCTTCACTTCCTCTTCGTTGTAGCCGTCGGGTTCGGGGTGCCAGCCGCCCGGCACCACGTTGTACGCGAGCTGGTACGGGTACACAACCACCGCCGGCTCCTCGCCTTCGGCGATCGCCTTTGTCTGTTCCTCGAGCTCATCGACGAGCGAGCGCCCGGCGCCGGAGGCGGATTGATACGTGGACACGAGGACCCGCTCCAGGCCGGCCTTCTTCTTCAGCGGGTTGAGGATCACCGTCAAGGGGATCGCGCAGCAGTTCGGGTTGGCGATGATGCCCTCGTTGTCGCGGATATCGTCCCCGTTCACCTCGGGCACGACCAGGGGCACGTTTTGCTTCATGCGCCACGCCGAGCTGTTGTCGATCACCAGGGCTCCCGACTCGGCTGCGATCGGGCCATACATCAGGGCGATGTCGCCGCCGGCGGCGAAGAGCGCCACATCGATGCCTTTGAACGCCGACTCGCTCAGCTCTTCGACCTTGAGGGAGCTGCCGTTGTAGGGGACCGTCATTCCCTTCGAGCGCTCAGAGGCGAGGGCGACGACGCGTTCGCTCGGAAATGCGCGCTGCGAAAGCACACGCAGCATCTCGTTGCCGACCATGCCCGTCGCACCGACGACAGCAACGTTTAATCGCTTGGAGGTGGGCACGGGGCCAGTTTACTTCGATCCGGGCTGCAGTGGATATGGCCCGAGTTGGAGCTGATGTTGCGCGGGATACAGGTACCGCGAGGATCGCGCCTGCTGCATGCGTCGCACCGTCACCCGGTCGGGCGGATCAATCATTGCGGAGCCCCAAAAGCTGGTCCAGCCCTCGGTAGAAGCGCGGCTCGGCGGTGACGCGGCGGATGGCCAGCAGGACGCCCGGAACGTACGCCTCGCGGCTGGTGGTCCGGTGCGCGATCGTCAGTGTCTGACCAGGCAGGCCGAAGATGACCTCCTGGTCGGCCACAAACCCGGGCAGCCGGACGCTGTGCACGCCGACGCCCCCCTCTTCCCCACCTCGCGTGCCCGCGAGCGTCTCCTTTTCCGCCTTGCTGTGCGTGAACGGTCGGTCCTTGCGCCGAGCCGCGAGGCGGCGCGCCGTCGACAAAGCGGTCCCAGATGGGGCGTCGAGCTTGGCGGCATGGTGCATCTCGATGATCTCGACCGCATCAAAAAGGGGCGCCGCGGTCTCGGCCAGGTGCATCATCAGCACTGCGCCGATGGCGAAGTTCGGTGCCACGATGCCACCAACGTGCTTGGCGTGGCAGGCGGTCTCGAGCTTGTCGATATCCGCGGTCGACAAGCCGGTCGTCCCGACGACCGGCGCTGCGCCCGCGGCCACGGCCGCCAGCGCGTTGTGCATGGACTCGGTGGGTCGCGTGAAGTCAACCAGCGCCCGCGGCCGCTTCTCATGCAGGAACGTGGCGAGGTCGTCGCCGCGCCCGATGCCCCCGACATAATCGATGCCGGGTTCGATCTGAAACGCGGCAGCGAGAACCGAACCGACTTTGCCTTTATAGCCGGCAATCGCAACCCTGACGGGACTGGTCACCTCCCCACCTCGTGGGGAGGTGACCGGCGAAGCCGGTGGGTGGGGAGTTCGGAACCCGCAGCCACCGCCGTCGGCCTAGTCCCTGCGGGGCCGCCTGTCGCGTCCGCCGCCGTTGCGTCCGCCGCGGTCCCGACCGCCAAATCCACCCTCGCGCGGCGCGGGCGGCGGTGAGGCGAGGGCGACCGCCATCGCCTCCTGGCTGATCTTCTCCTCGATCGGCAAACCCTTCGCCGTCAGCTCCTCGATCGCCGCCTGGCGGCTCAGGTTGAGCCGGCCCTGGCTGTCGATCTCGACTGCCTTGACGGCGATCTCGTCGCCGATGTTGCAGACCTCCTCGACCCGCTCCACGCGGTGGTCGGTGAGCTTGGAGATGTGGACGAGGCCGTCCTGGTTCGGCAGCACCTCGACGAAGGCACCAAACGGCATGATGCGCACGACCTTGCCCGCATAGATCTTGCCGACCTCGACCTCGTCGGTCAGGCTCTTGATCCAGTCGATCGCCTTCCGGCCGGCTTCCTGGTCGACAGCCGCGATGAAGACGCGACCATCGTCCTCGACATCGATCTGGGCACCGGTCTCCTCGGTGATCTTGCGGATCATGGAGCCGCCCTTGCCGATGATGTCGCGGATCTTGTCGGGGTTGATGAGGATCGTCGTGATGCGCGGCGCGTAGTTGCTCATCTCGGTGCGCGGACGTGGCAGCACCGCAAGCATCTTGTCGAGGACGAAGAGTCGCGCCTCGCGTGCTTGCTCGAGCGCCTGGGCCATGATCTCGTGCGTCAAGCCCTTGATCTTGATGTCCATCTGCAGCGCGGTGATCCCATCGCGCGTCCCGGCCACCTTGAAGTCCATGTCCCCGAGCATGTCCTCGACGCCCTGGATGTCGGTCATCACCGCAAACTTGCCTTCGCGCGTCACCAGACCCATCGCGATGCCCGCGACGGGGGACTTGATCGGCACGCCGGCGTCCATCAGGGCCAGCGTCGAACCGCAAACCGACGCCATCGAAGTCGATCCGTTGGAGCTCAGGATCTCGGAGACCAGGCGGATCGTGTAAGGCCAGTCCTCGACTGGTGGGATGACAGCTAGCAGCGCGCGTTCGGCGAGCGCGCCATGGCCGATCTCACGACGACCCGGTCCGCGCAGCGGTCGGGCCTCGCCCACCGAGTACGGCGGGAAGTTGTAATGGTGCATGAAGCGCTTGAACTCCTCCGCTGTGAGGCCGTCCAGCTTTTGCTGGTCGGACATCGCACCGAGGGTCGCGATCGTGAGCGCCTGGGTCTGGCCGCGGGTGAAAAGGCCCGATCCATGCGTGCGAGGAAGCACACCGACCTCGACGGTGATTGGGCGCACGTCCTTCAGGCCGCGGCCGTCGACGCGGACGCCCTCCTCGACGATGCGCTGCCGCACACGGTCCTTAAGGGCCTTGTCGAAGAGCTTGCCGAGGATGTCGATGTGCTCAGGGAAACGCTCTCCGAGCTCGACCACCGTCTTCGTACGAAGGTCGTCCAGGGCGCTCTCCCGCGCCGCCTTGTCCGGGCTGTAAAGCACCTGATCCAGCCGCAGCGCGAGGTACTCGCCCACGATCTCGAGCATCTGCTCCGGGTACGTGTTGGGGATCCACTCCCGCTTCTCGAGACCAACCTGCTGCTGCAGCTCGAGCTGCGCGGCGCAGATCTGCTTGATCGCGTCGTGCGCGGCCGCGAGCGCGTCGAGCACGATCTGCTCGCTGACACCCTTGGCGCCCGCTTCGACCATCAGGATTGCATCCGCCGTCCCAGCGACCACCAGGTCCAGCTCGGAGTCGCCCATCTGCGACATCGGCGGGTTCACCACGACTTCGCCGTTCATGTAACCCATGCGGACAGCACCCACGGGGCCCTGGAACGGGATATCGGAGATGGTGAGCGCGGTCGACGCGCCGTTGATGCTGAGGATGGTCGGGTCGTTCTCCTGGTCCACTGAGAGGACGGTGGAGATGACCTGTATGTCGAGCCGGAATCCTTCCGGAAAGAGCGGCCGGAGCGGACGGTCCGTCAGGCGCGACGCCAGGATCGCCGTTTCGCTGGGCCTCCCCTCACGGCGCATGAACGCGCCGGGGATTTTGCCCGCTGCGTACAGCTTCTCCTCGTAATCGCACGTGAGCGGAAAGAAATCGATCCCCTCACGTGGCTCCTTGGCCATCACCGAGGTGCTGAGCACCACCGTGTCGCCCTGGCGGATGATGACCGCCCCGTTTGCCTGTTCCGCCACGCGCCCGGTCTCGATTGAGATCCGCCGCCCGGCGACGTCTACGTTTTTCGTGACTACTGCCACGCCAAATACCTCCAAATATGTGGGAGGAACCCGGCGGTGCGACTCTGGGTCAGATTCCTAGCAGCTGCCGGTTAGGACGTGCGTCCTGAGCGAAAGCTTCTAAGAGCCGACCCGCGCTACCGTGCTGGGTCCTCCCGGTTTTGTGTTATCTCCTGATCCCGAGCTTGGCGACGAGGGCGCGATAGCGCTCCACGTCGGTGTTCCTCAGGTAGTTCAGCAGACGCCGTTGCTTGCCGACCAGGAGAAGGAGGCCGCGGCGCGAGTGATGGTCTTTGGCGTGCGTCTTCAGGTGCTCGGTGAGCTCCCGGATTCGCGCGGTGTGAAGCGCAACCTGGACCTCGGGGGAGCCCGTGTCCCCCTCAGCGCGCCTGTGTTCCGCGATCAGCTTGCCTTTGACTTCGTTCTCTACTGCCAAACTCGGTGCCCAGTATACGTGCCGACCTTCAACGAACGTATTCGACCGAGCCGTCCGAGCGTGGATCGGCTCCAGCACGCCACTGTCCCGGACCGTCGATCACCAGTGCCTGGGCGTGGCCGAACGAGGGGTGTTTGGGCGGCATCAGCCGAACGTGGGGGTCGGAGCGCGCGGTCCGGGCGGCATCGGGGTAATCCGCCTCCATCGCGATTGTGGCCCCATCCGGCAGGATCGCCATTCGCGGCCGGGCCGCCGCCTCGGCCGGGTTGAGGTTCAGGTCCACGAGGTTGATCAGCAGCTGCGCCTGCAGCTGGGGTTGGAGGTCCGCGCCCATCGATCCGAACGCCGCCCAGGGCCGGCCTTCGCGAGCCGCCATGGCGGGGATAAGGGTGTGCATGGTTCGCTTTTTCGGCTCGAGCCGGTTGACGTGGTCGGGGTCGAGGCTGAAGTACGCGCCTCGGTTCTGGAGGAGCATGCCGGTGCCCTCGGCGACGATGCCCGAGCCGAAGTCGTAGGCGACGCTCTGGATGAGAGAGATCACGTTGCCGTGCTCGTCCGCGGCGCAAAGGTAGATGGTGTCTCCGCCCTCGCGCGCGCTGCCCCGGCCTGCAGGCACATGCCGTGGGTCGAGAAACAGCTCTGCAGGGGTCACAGCGAAATCCGGATCGGTGATGTACCGGTCGCGCAGGGCGTAGCTCGCATCGCGTGCCTGGCGGAACGGCATGCCTGCCTCGAGCCTGACGAGCATCGCCGCGGCTGCGAGTCCCTGCGTCGGCGGCGGCAGCTCGTACACGGTCAGGTCGCGATAGGCAAATGAAATCGGGTCCACCCACTGCGAGCGATGGCTCGCGAGATCCTGGCGCGTGAGGAAGCCATCACGGCGTACGACCGCGGCAGCGATCGCTTCAGCGATCGCACCTCGATAGAAGGCGTTGATCCCGCCGTGGCCGATCTCACGCAACGCCGACGCCAAGTCCGGGTTGCGAAGCAGCATGCCCGCCTCCATCGGCGGGTAAAGCGCGTAGGCAACCGGCTCCTGGCCCAGCCTGCTCGCCGCTGCCATCAGCGCTCGCGCGAGCTGGGGGGTGATGAGATAGCCGTCCTGGGCAAGCGCCGCCGCCGGTTCGAGAACAGCCCCGAAGCCAAGGGTGCCGAAACGCTCGAGCAGCCGGCCCCATGCCTCGACCGTGCCCGGCACGGTCACTGTCAGCACGCCGCGCGCCGGCATGGCGGCATGGCCGCGCGAGCGGACCGCCTCGATGGTGGCGAGCTCGCCCGAGCGCCCCGCGCCGATGAGACCGACCGGCGATGTCGCGTCGGTGGGCCACACGATCGCCGTCAGGTCGCCGGCCACCGAGGTCATGTGTGGGTAGACGACGCAGAGCACGGCGTCCGCCGCGACCGCTGCGTCGATTGCGTTGCCGCCCTCGCGCATGACCTGGGCTCCGACTTCTGTCGCGAGGTGATGCGGTGTGGCGATCACACCGCCGGTCAAGAGCGCGCCCTGCGCGCGCCCGGCGGAGTCACCGAGGGGTTATGAACTCGATCGCGCCGGGCTGGATCTCAAAGAGGGCCGGCAGGAATCCCACATCCTCCCCGTCGAGGTCGATGCGCACCTTCTCGGGCGAGGTGACCGTGATCCGTTTCCCATACATGAGCTCAATTTTCGGGTTGCCGTTGTCCAGGTGCTTGCCGGCCAGAAAATCGTTGATGCCGCGCATGGTCTCGATCTTCCCCGCATCTTTGACCACGATCACGTCGAACACGCCGTCTGTCGGCGAGGCCGACGGCGCCATCTGCATTCCGCCGCCGAAGAACTGACAGTTGGCAACCACGACCTGCTGCGCCTTCGCGAGCTCATGCGTGGAGCCGTCGATCACCATCGTCATCGGCTTGTTCTTGTAGGTCAACAAAGCGAGCCCGCTGCCCACCTTATAGGTGAGCGAGCCCAGCCGCTTGCTGCCTCGATTCACCCGATACACCACATCGCCCCCCAGGCCCGCGTCTGCGATGTTGATGAAGTGGCGCACCGCCGTGGCGCCGTCGGACGTTTGATACGTCACGCAACCTGCGTCCAGCCGCCTGACCATGCCGCCGCGAAGCACGTCGATCGCCTGCTTCGGGTCGACTGGAATTCGCAGCGTGCGGCGAAAGTCTCCGCCAGTGCCAAGAGGAACCATCGCCAGCTTGCTGGTAGTCGGGATCGGAGCGCCGTTGCGGAAGAAGCCGTTGACGACCTCGTTCAGCGTCCCGTCGCCGCCTACCGCAACCACGACGGGTCGCGATTCGAGCACCGCTCTCTGGGCAATCTCCGTCGCTTCGCCTGGCCGCGTCGTGAATGCGACCTCGTAAGGCAGGCCGCTCGAGGGCAGCCAGGTCTCGATGACCGCCCACTCGCGCCCCGCCTTGCCCGCTCCGGACGACGGGTTGACGACGAAGAGGATCGGTGCGCCGGACTGCCCGGCTATGGCGTGCCTCCGACCGCGCGCGGATTCATGACGGCTTCAGGATCGATACCCTGCTTTACGGCTCGCCACACTTGCATCCACCCTCCCATCTCGTCGGCGACCCACCTCGCCCTCGCCTGGCCCACGCCATGGTGGTGGGTGATAGTCGCGCCAAGCTCGAGCGCCGCAGTCATCGCTCCCTCCCATGCGCGCCCATAAGCCGTGCGCGCTTCGGCTTCAGTGTCACCAGAGCCGCCGAACGTGAAATAGGCGCAGCAGCCCTGCTCATAGGCATGACTGAAATGGCATAACGCCAGGCCACCGACCGCTATTGCGGACTTGACCTTCGCGTGAAGGTCGGGAAGCACCGTCCAGGGCGCCGCCAGCTCGATCGTGTCGAGGTACGCGCCAGCCGGTTCGAGGAATGCCTTGAGGCGGTCGGCGGACAGGTCGAAGCGGTGCCGCTGCCAGCGCTCCCAGGGTTCATGGCCCAACTTTTTCGCGCCGGCGGCGAATCCTTCGACGGCCCCGGCCTCGGCGGCGGCAACATCTTTCAAGCCCGCGGTGGCGACCACGAGCATGCACTCGCCGGAGTCAAGGTCAGATCCGTTGAAGGCCGTGTCTTCGGCATCGTAAAGGCGCATCACCAGCGGCCTGATGCCAGCCTGCATCACGGCGCGCATGCATTCGAGCCCGGCGCGAATGTCGGCAAACGCGTAGCCCCCGCCGGCGGTTGAGTCAGGCAGCCGGTGGATTCGAAGCACGGCGCCGATCACCACGCCCAGCCCTCCCTCGGAGCCGACCAGGAGCTGATGAAGCGCGGGCCCCGCGGCCGAGCGCGGACCGGGCCGTGGCGCGGCAAACGTTCCGTCCGGGAGGACCACCGCCAGCCCGATCAGCATGTCCTCGATGCTTCCGTAGCGGCTCGACTCCTGGCCGGAGGATCGCGTCGCGATGAGCCCCCCCACGGTGGTTCCGGGCAGCGAGCTCGGATAGTGCCCGAGCGTCAAACCGCGCGCGTTGAGCTGCTGCTCGAGAGCGAATCCGTTGACCCCGGCCTCGCAGCGACAGATGAGGTTGGTTTCGTCAATGTCGAGGACGCGGTCGAACGCGCCCATGTCCATCACCACCTCGCCGGCGGCCGGCGACAGCGCACCGCACACCCCGCTGCCTGCGCCCATCGGCGTCACCGCTACGTGGTTGGAGGTCGCCCAGCGGAGCACGTCGGCGACCTGATCACGTCCCGTCGGGCGCACGACCAGGATCTGCGGCGGAGCCTTGCCGGCGCGTTCATCCATGATCGCGAGCGGCCACAGGTCGCGGACCGGCCGTTCGTCGACTGCGGTCGCGCCCACGATCTTCTCGAGCTCAGCTCTCATCCGAGCTCTGATTCCGGACCGCTGGACACTCATTCTTGCCTGGCCGCGAACCGGCCTGCAAGCCAGCCGGTGAGGATGGGTACGCCGAATCCGCAGGGCCCGCTGTACTCGTAGCCGCCCAGCACGGCCCCCGCCGCGTAGAGGTTTGAGTAAGGGACCGTGCCCTCCTCGCTTAGCGGATGCAGACGCTTGTCGGTCATGACGCCCAGCACCATCTCCTCGGCCGCGCTGAGGTACTTCAGGTGATGCAGCCGTGTGCCCAAGCCTGCGGCCGGAACGCCTTCGTGAAACACGCCAAGCCCAAGCAGCGGTTCGGTGGTGGTGCGTCCCGCCTGCAACCCGCCACCTATGTGGCGGCCGGTGGCGAGCACGTAGGCGTCGGCGTGGAACGCCCGGCTCGCAGCCCGTGCGGCCGTGATCCGACCCCGCGCGCTCTCGAATGACATGACCTGCGCCGCCACCGCCCCCAGCGAGATCGCCTGCTGTAGGCGCCAACCGTGCGGGGAGGGCGGCGAGGCGAGAAGCTCGAATCCGTCAGCTGGAAGATTGGTGAACCCAGGTGGATAGGCGATCGCCGCGCCCCGGGCCCGCGGCGCGGGCGCGCGCCGCCCGTACAGGTCGGTCAGCGCCGCGCCCTGTGGCAGGTCGGCGATGGAGATGTCTTCGGCGAAGGCCTCGATGCCGTGGAGCTCTTTGAGTGCCTGTGCGGTGGATGTGGCGTCGTAATCGCCGACCTCTGGCACGCCGATCACCGCGACGCGTTTCCCGCTGAGCGCGCCGAGCTCGCCGGGCGCGACCGATTCCGGGACGACATTGGCGGACCGGGCCAGGCCGTGGATGTCCGCGAACAGGCCTCGGCTGCGCCAGCCTCCCTCGAGCCGCAGTCCTTCCTTGCCCAGCGCCAGCTGAAGTGTCGAGATCGCGCCGTCGAGCTCTGTCGCCAGCCCCACCGCATCCATGCCCAGTCGCGCCAGCGGGTGATGCGGCGAGCGCAGGACCGAATCGAGGTCATCGACGATCTCCATCGCCCCCGCGTACAGCGCGGTCGCGCCGGGAGCGCGGGCGACGACTGTGACCTCAGCGCCATCACGTCGTGCGGCGAGCGCCGCGCAGTAACCGGCAATGCCGCCGCCGACGACCAGGACTCGGGTCACCTGGAGACGATGCGCCTGGTGTCCGCGACGTCCTGCTTGAGCTGGCGGACGAGGTCGTCCGGTGTCGCGAACTTGATATCCGGGTGGAGGTAGCGGACGAAGCGGAGCTCGAGGCGCTGCTGGTACAGGTCACCCTCGAAGTCGAGCAGGAATGCCTCGACGCGGAGCTGGGTGCCGCCAAACGTCGGCCGGTAGCCCACTGACAGGGCGGCGACGAAGTCTCCTTCAGGAGCGTGGGCACGACCCGCATACGCACCGAGCGCGGGGACGAGCTTGTTGGGCTCGATCCCGATGTTCGCGGTCGGAAAGCCGAGCCGCCGGCCGACCCGGTCCCCGGCCTCGACCGGTCCCGACATCGAGTATTCACGGCCCAGGAGCCGGTTCGCCTCCTCCATCTCGCCGGTCGTGATCAGGCGCCGGACCTCTGAGCTGTGCAGCTCGCGGCCGTCGATCGTGAGCGGTGGGATCACTTCGACTGCGTGACCGTGGCTGCGAAGCCACTCTGCATTGCCGGTCCGCCCGCGGCCGAACGCAAAGTCGAATCCGATCACCCAACGGCGGGTCTCCATCGCCGCCGACAGCCGGTCGATGAAATCCTGCGGTGAGAGCGCTGAGAGCTCCCTGTCAAATCGCAGCACGATCGCATTTGCGATCCCGGCCCTTTCGATCAGGGCGAGCTTTTCCTGCAGCGTCGTGATCGACTGCGGGCAGTTGGCGGGGTCGAGCACACAGCGCGGGTGCGGCTCGAACGTGATCAACGCGGATGCGCCGTTGATCTCGGCCGCCGCGCCGACGGTGTGGCCGATCACGTCCACGTGGCCGAGGTGAACCCCGTCAAAGCTGCCAACCGTAAGCGCCACGGGCCCGATCGGACTGGTCGGAAGTCCATGGTGGACTGAGAGGCTCAGCTCAGTACCTTCTCCGGTACGAAGGTCCGTCGGAGGGGATCGGCATGGCCAAGCGCGACGAGGCGTCCATCGGCGTCATGTGCGCGAACCAACCCGGGTCCTGGATCTGGGACGACGCGCACCGCGCGGCCCTGACGCACCTGCGCCTCCTGCTCGACGTTGAGTCTGACCCGCTCCATTTCGGGCAGTATGACTTCCGCCGGAAGCAGCCTGTCCAGCACCGCACGAGGCGTCGCGAGCTCGTCCAGAGGCACCGCTTCGTCGATGCTCAGCGGCCCGTACGCCTTGCGCACCAACTTCCCCAGGTAGCCGCCCACGGCGAGCCTGTCGCCGAGGTCGCGCGCGATCGACCGCAGGTAGGTGCCGCTGCCGCATCGAACCTCGATCCGCGCCACCGCGTGAGGCCCAGGCTGAAAGTCAAGCAGCTGCGCAGAGTAGACCTCGACCTCGCGAGGCGCCAGGCGTGCGGGCTCGCCGCTCCGCGCCAGCGTGTATGCGCGCCTGCCGCCGACCTTCACCGCCGAAAACGCGGGCGGCTGCTGGAGGATGCGGCCGGCGAAGAACGCCAGCGCTGCATCGACGTCGGCCGCCGAGATGGCGGCCGGATCGGCGACCGCCTCCGGCTCACCTTCGGCGTCATCGGTTGCGGTGACAAAGCCCAGGTGAATATCGGCGACGTACGTCTTCGGCAGCTTCAACGCGAACTCGGCGAGCCGGGTCGCCGACTCGAACAGGACCGGCAGCACGCCGGTGGCCAGCGGGTCGAGGGTTCCGGCGTGGCCAACCCGATGGGCGCCGGTCAGCCTCCGCAGGCGATTGACCACGGAAAAAGAAGTTTCCCCGGGGCTTTTGTCGACATTGAGTACTCCGGTCGAAAAGCGCGAAGAGTCAGCGCTGCGGTGAGGCGGCAAGGATCGCCTCCTTGGCAGCCGTCAGCACCAACTTCACCGCCTCGTCCATCGGCCGTTCGATCTCCGCGCCGGCCGCGCGGATGTGTCCCCCACCTCCAAACGCGGCGCACATGGCAGCGGCGTCGACGGCTCCGCGGCTGCGCACGCTGATCTTTGTCAGGTCGCTCGACACTTCCTTGAAGAGGATGGCGAGCTCCAGACCCGCGATGCTGTTGAGGGTGTCGATGATGCCTTCCGACTCGGCCATCACCGCGTTGGCCTCTTTCAACATCCGCCGCGAAACCTTCGCCCACGCGAGCCGCCCGTCCATCTCCACACGCATGGTGGCGAGCGCGAGGCTGCTGAGCTTGAGGGTGGTCTCGGGCCGCATCTTGTAGACCTGCGTGGCGATGTGCCCGGGGTCGGCCCCGAGCCGCGCCAGGCGGGCTGCGTCCTCGAGCGCTCGGGGGGTCGTGTTCTCGTGGCGAAAGCCGCCGGTGTCCGTCAGCAGGGCGACGTAGAGGTTGACGGCCATGGTCTGGGTGATCGCGTAACCGAAGTGGTCGAGCATCTCCATCACCATCTGGCCCACGGCCGATGCGTTGGGATCGATCACGTTGATGTCGCCGAAGCGCGAGTTCGACGGATGGTGATCGACGTTGACAATGGTCGCGTGCGTCGCTATCCGCCGCACCGCGCTGCCCGACCGCTCGAGGTTCCCGGAGTCGAAAAAGAAGACGAGGTGAGGGTCGACCCCGTGCGGCGGCTCGGCCTGGATCTCGTCGAATCCCGGCAGGAACGCGTACATCGGGGGCAGCGGAGGCGGCACCAGGATCCAGACCTCCTTGCCCTCCGAGCGCAGAGCCTCGGCAAACGCGAGGCTGCAGCCCAGCGTGTCGCCGTCGGCGTCCTTATGGCCGAAGATCAGGATCTCCTGGTTCGCCTCGACCAGGTCCTTGATCTCGTCGTACAGATGAGGCTTGTCCCGCTGCGCGGTAGCTATGGGGTCTGCTCCTCCTTCCCATCCTCCCCATTCATGGGGAGGTGCCCGGAAGGGGCGGATGGGCCGCTCGGCAGGACCTCTTTCAGGAGCTCCGAGATGTGGACGCTGTACTCGATCGAAGGATCGAGCTCGAAACGAAGGTCGGGCGAGAACTTGAGGTTCTGGAGGCGGCGGCCCAGCTCGTGCCTGATCAAGCCCTTCGCCGAAACCAGGCCTCTGATCGACGCCTTCTTCTCGTCCGGATTGCCGAGCACGCTCACGCGCACACGCGCCTGGCGCAGGTCAGGCGACATGCGCACAGCCGTGATGCTGACGAATCCGATGCGTGGGTCCTTGAGATCGCGCCGGATGATGGACATGATCTCTTCGCGCACCTGCTCCCCCACCTGGTCCGCGCGGTAGCTGGTCATGACGACCTCCGCTGTCAGCAAGCCACGAACTTGCCTAAATTTCTTCCCGCTCGAGTCGATACGTCTCCATGGTGTCCCCGGGTTGGAATTCCTCCCAACCTTCGAGCCCGACACCGCACTCCTGCCCGGCCGGCATCTCGCGCACGTCCTCTTTGAAGTGCTTGAGGGAGCTGATTCGACCCTCGAAGACCTGCTCTCTGGTCCGGAAAAGCTTGACCCAGCCTCCACGGCTGACCTTGCCCTCCACCACGCGGCTTCCGGCGATGACACCGAGGCGCGGGATCTTGATCGGGGTGATGACCTCGACCCGGCCCTCGCGGATCTGGCGGTAGGTGGGTTCGCGCAAGCCCTTGGCCGCACGCTCCACATCCTCTGTCAGCTTGTAGATCACGTCGTAGTAGCGGACCTCGACCTTCGCCCGCTCGGCCGCGGCCGTGCTGGCCGGAGTCGGCTTCAGGTTGAAGCAGACGATGATCGCGCTCGAGACGCTCGCCAGCAGCAGGTCGGAGTCGCTCACGGCTCCCACGCCCTGGCCCACGACCTTGATCGCGACCACGGGGTCCTCGATCTTCTGGAGCGCGGCGAGCAGGGCTTCGAGCGTGCCCTGGGCGTCCGCCTTGACGACCAGGCTCAACTCTTTGACCTCGCCCTCCTTCGCCCGGCGCGCCAGGTCTTCCAGGGTGATGCGCGGGGCAACGTCGCGCGCGGCTTCCTGGGTCCGCTTCTCGATCAGCTTGGTGAGGGCGATCTGGCGCGCCGCCTTTTCCGAGCCGACCACCTGGAAGATGTCCCCCGCCTGCGGCACCTCGCTCATGCCGGAAACGACCACAGGGGTCGCCGGAGGAGCATCCGTGACGCTGCGGCCGCGGTCGTCAGCCAGCGCACGGACGCGGCCGTAGATGTGGCCACAGACAAAGTCGTCGCCGACCTTCAGCGTCCCGGCCTGCACCAGAACCGTCGCCACGGGCCCGCGACCGCGCTCGAGGTGGGCGTCAACGATGGTGCCGATCGCGTTGCGGTCAGGGTTGGCCTTGAGCTCGAGGATATCGGAGGAGAGCACGATGGTCGTGAGCAGGTCGTCGATGCCCGCGCCCGTCTTGGCGCTCAGGTGGACGCACTCGTGCTCCCCGCCGTAGTGGCGTGTGACGATTCCCTGCTCGGCCAGCTGCTGGTGCACCCGATCCACGTTGGCGTTGTCTTTATCGACCTTGTTGATGGCGACGATGATCGGCACCTTGGCGGCCCGCGCGTGATGGATCGCCTCGACCGTCTGTGGCATCACGCCGTCGTCGGCCGCTACAACCAGGACGACGAGGTCGGTGACCTGCGCGCCCCGAGCGCGCATCGCGGTGAAGGCTTCGTGGCCGGGTGTGTCGATGAACACGACCGGGTGTCCGTCGGCGGTCTCGATCTTGTAGGCGCCAATTCGCTGGGTGATGCCGCCCGCCTCACCGGCGGCGACGCGTGTCTTCCGGATTGCGTCGAGGATCGAGGTCTTGCCGTGGTCCACGTGGCCCAGCACGGTCACGATCGGCGGGCGCGGCTTCAGCTTGGTGGGGTCCTCGTTGGCCAGCGAGAACAGCTCTTCGCGGGAGGTGGTCACGACGTCGCCCTCGCCCTCGGCCGACTCCACTGCGACCACGTCCTCGCTGGCGACTGGCTCCACGGTGAAGCCGAACTCGTCGGCGACGATCTCCGCGGTGGCGAAGTCGATGACCTGGTTGATCGTGGCCAGGATCTTGGAAGCCATGAGCTTCTTGATCACCTCGACCGGGCTGACCCCGAGCTTGTCCGCGAGGTCCTTGACCGACAGCGTCGGCGGGAGCACGGCGCGGCGGTCGCCGTTGGTCTCGATCTTGGTCGCCACGGTCGGCTTGAAGGCGGTGCGCGCAGCCTCGATCGCACCGGGCGCCAGGGGCGCCGCGGCGTTTCGGGTCAGCCTCCGCTGCTGGAGGAAGTTGACCAGCTCCTTCTGGCTGATGCCAAGTTCGCGCGCGAGTTCGTGTGCTTTCATGCCGGAACTACTGATTATGCCGCCCGGACCGAATTCGAAACCTGGAGGGGCCTCCGCCCTCGGTGGCCCCTGGGTCTCCCCTCCGGCCGTTCGGGCCACCTCCCCACAGGGTGGGGAGGGCGACCTTATCTATTGGATTTCAAGCCAGAGTTCTGGTTGGACCGGGGTTTTCAGGGCGCGATCCACCGACCGTCGTTTGCGGGCCAATTCGATGCACTCCGCGGTCGCGTGGAGGTAGGCGCCGCGGCCTGGGGCCCGCCCTGCTCGATCCACGCCTACGCGGCCGTCGGGCTTGCGGACGAGGCGGATCAGGTCCGCCTTGCCGGCCTCCTGCCGGCAGGCGACACACGTCCTAACCGGCTGGTGGCCCCTGGGGCCCCGCCCCTTGGTCGGCTTCGCCGACACCTCCCCATGACTGGGGAGGAAAAGGCCACCTCCCCATGAATGGGGAGGAGTCATTCGGCCGGCGCTTGGTCGTCGCTTTCGCTGGGCTTGATGTCGATTCGGTAGCCGGTCAGCTTTGCGGCCAGGCGGGCGTTCTGTCCGTCGCGGCCGATGGCCAGCGAAAGCTGTCCCCTCGGCACGAGCACAGTCGCCGTTCGCGTCGCGCGGTCGATCGTCACCCTGTCCGCCCGGGCGGGACCGAGGGCCGCAGCGACGAGCGCTTCCGCGTCTTCCGACCACGGAACGATATCGACGTGCTCGTTCGCGAGCTCGCTCAGGATCGCGCGGTGGCGCACGCCTTTGGGCCCGACACATGCCCCCACGGGATCGAGACCGGGCTCGGTCGAGGAGACCGCGATCTTGGTCCGCAGACCGGGCTCGCGGGCGATGGCGCGGACCTGGACGGTTCCAGCTTTGATCTCGGGCACCTCCGCCTCCAGCAGCCTGTGGACGAACGCCCGCGCGGCACGTGAGACGCGAACCTGCGCCTGCCTGCGATTGTGCTGGGTGTCGAGGATGACAACCAGCACCGGGCGGCCAGGATGCAGCTGCTCGCCGGGAATCTGCTCCTCGGGCGGCATCACGCCTTCGGCGCGGCCGAGGTCGACATAGACAATTCCTGCCTCGCTGCGGTCGACGACGCCGGAGGCCAGCTCACCCCGGTGCTCGGCGACGTCGCGCAGCACCTTGTCGCGCTCCAGGTCGTGGATATGCCGCAACACGGCGTGCTTGGCCGTCTGCGCGGCCATCCTCTTGAAGTCCTCGGACTGCAGCTCCTCGACCACGACGGTCCCGTCTGCCCCCACGATCCGGCTGCGCACGTCCAGCGCCCCGGTCTTCGTGTCGAGCTTGACCGTCACCTCCCCAGGAGGGTTGAAGCTTCGTTTGTAAGCCGCGGCCAACGCACCTTCGACGGTGTGCAGCATCTCCTCGAATGGGATACCCAGCTCAGCGCAAAGCGCGCTCAGCGCTTCGGCAAGCGTCTGCGTGGACCGTTCAGATTGCGACCGCGAGCCTGCCCGCGACAACGTCTTCCCACGCAATATGAATGATCACCGGCGCGCGCCCTCGCGCACCGGGCGCCTGCACGGCGATGCCCGCGGAATCCACGGCGACCAGCTGCCCTTCCACCACCGTCTCCGAATCACCGCTCCGGTAATGGACGTTGACGCGCCTGCCGTTGAAGCGCTCGTACTCCTGATGGCTGCGCAGCGGTCGCTCCGCGCCGGGCGACGACACCTCGAGGTCGTAGCGGCCGTCGATCAGTTTGGAGCGGTCGAGAAGAGGACCCGCGACCCTGCTGACGCGCTCGCAGTCTTCGATGGTGATGGGTTCGTTGTGGTCGATGGAGATGCGCAGCGTGCGGCCTGACTGACCCGACTGGTCGAGTGAGTACAGCTCGTAACCCATGTGGTTGAGTGTCGGCTCGAGCAGCTCTTTGATCGTCGTTATGGGCCATGTCGGCATGTCCGGTGTTGACTTGTACCTTACCAGCCGTTACCGCAGCGGCTGCAGCCTCCGCCAGACCACCAGCAGCGGCGCCGCGTTGAAGATCGAGCTGTAGGTGCCGGAGATGATGCCGATCAGCAGGGCGAGGGACAAACCCTTGAGGGTCTCTCCGCCGGAGACAAAGATCGCGGCGAGAACCAGCACGACTGTGAAGCTCGTGATGATCGACCGCGCCGCCGTCTGCATGATGCTGAGGTTGACGACCTGCTCGAAGGAGAGCCGCTGGCTGACGCGGATGTTCTCGCGGATTCGGTCGAAGACCACGATCGTGTCGTGGACCGAGAAACCGACCACCGTGAGCACGGCGGTGACAAAGAAGGCGTCGATCTCGCCGACACGCAGCCCGAACACCTTGCCGAGGATCGAAAAGATGCCGGTCAGGATAAAGACGTCGTGCAGCAGAGCCGCGAGCGCCGACCCGCCAAACTGAAAGCCAGCGCGCCAGCCACCCGGAACGTTGTGGAAGCGCCAGGCGAGCAGGGCGAGGATGGCCACCGACGCCAGGACCACGGCGAGCAGAGAGAACTCGATCGTCTCGCCGGCGATCGTGCCCCCCACCTCGAGGATCTGATCCACCTTCATCGGCCCGAGTCTGTTCTCCAAGTCGTGCTGGACGGCCGTCTGCGAAGCCGCATTCAGAGGCGGGTAGCGGACGATGTAGCCACCGCCCGAGGTCTGGATGACCGCGCCGTTGAGGTTTTCTGCGTCCACCGCGCCCTGGACCTGGGCAGGAGATGGATTGCCGGCGAAGGTGACCGTGAACTCGGTGCCGCCGGCGAAGTCGATGCCGAGGAGGAAGCCGTTCCGCCACATCGAGAGGATGCCCGGGATGATGATCAGCAGCGAAAGCGCAAAGAAAAGATTGCGCCGGCCGATGATGTTGAGCCTGCGGACCCGGGGCGCCGGCGCGACAACCGCGGCTTCCTGGGCCTTCCCGTCATCGACCATGTCCGCGACCTGGCCTTGCGGAGTTACGTCAGACAGCTCGGACACGGTCCACCCCCAGCAGGGCTGGGCGTCTGAGGCCCCCCGCGGTCAGCACGATCGCCAGCAGGTTGTGAGTGACGACGATCGACGAGACGAGGCTGGCGAGGACACCGATCCCAAGCGTGAACGCGAATCCTTTCACCGCCGAGGGTCCGACGAAGGCAAGGATGACGCAGGTGATGAACGTCGACGTGTTGGAGTCGCGGATGGCGGGCCAGGCGCGGCGGACCGCGGCGTCCACCGCCGCCGTGATCGTGCGTCCCGCTCGTACCTCTTCTTTGAAGCGTTCAAAGATCAGGACGTTGGCGTCGACCGCCATGCCCACGGACAGGATGAAGCCGGTGATGCCGGCCAGCGTCAAGGTCACCGGATAAGCCTTGAAGATGGCGAGCACCGCCCCCGCGTAGAACAGCAGCGCCAGGCTGGCGAGGAGGCCCGGCACGCGGTAGTAGATGATCATGAACAGGACCACGATCGCGAGGCCGAGCAGGCCCGCCGCAAGACTCAGCTTCACCGACTCCGCGCCCAACGTCGCGCTGACCTGGGTGACATCAAGGGCCACGAGGTCCACCGGCAGCGAGCCTGAGTTGATGCCAGTCGCGAGGTCAGTGGCGCTCTGCTGCGTGAAGGAGCCGCTGATCTGAGCCTGTCCGCCCGCGATCTCCTCGCGGGTGACCGGGTCCGTCAGAAACTTGCCGCACACCGTGTCGGGCGTCTGCGCGGCCAGACAGCCGGAGTCGTATGGCGATGAGACCTTGCCGGCAAATGTTGGGTCCTCCCAGTTGTCGATGTCCTTCTGGGTGAGGTCGAGCCAGATCGCCAGGTGTCGCTGCGCGCAGTTGGCGGCGGCGCTGGTGGCGGAATCGCCTGGGCACGCCGCGACGTTGTCACGGGTCAGGTTGTCGAACTTGGTCGCGCCCGAGCCAGTGAAGGTGATGTTCACCACCCAGGAGGTTCCCGTGGAATCGATGGTGGCGCTCGCGGCGGAGATGTCGTCGCCCGTGAGCCCGGTCAGCGCGGGTTTGAACCCAGGTTCCGGCCCGGCGGTGACCTTCGCGTCCGGCACCCATTTGGTGTAGACGAGCTTCGATACCGCGCCGATCGTCTTCTGCGCCTGCGCGGCGTTGACGCCGGCCAGGTCGACGGTGATGCGGTCGTTGTTGGAGCCTGCGCCGCGGATCTCGGGCTCGCTGACGTTCAGCGCGTTGACGCGCCTGTTGATGACCTGGATCGTCCGCTGCTGCACGTCGGCGCGGCTCTGGCCGGCGGGGAAGTTCGTGAGCTCATAGTCGATGTGCGTCCCACCCGCCAGGTCGAGGCCACGGTGGAAGTAGAGCTGCCAGCCGCCGAAGTTGGGCGGCAGCCCCTCCACGCTCCCCGTGAGCGGAAGATGGTTGGCGATCCGGTAGATGTAGCCGGCGCCGTCGACGAACAACGAGAACGCCAAAATCGCCACGACGGCGAGTCGAATCGGCCAGCTGAGAACTAACTGCACGGCAGCCGATCAGTGTACGTAGTAGCCGCCTACCGCTGCCTGAGCACGAGGTTCAGAACGATGGTGGCGACCACTGACAGGATGATGCCGGTGGCGAGCGGGACGTAGACGGTCACGTTGCCGCTGCGGAGGGTGAAATCGCCCGGGAGATGGAAGCGGCCGAACAGCATCAGCGCGCCCCCGATGACCAAGAGCACGACACCGAAAACGAGGAGCATCCTCCCCACATCCGCCATACGTCAATTAAACATCCCTACCTTTCCGGCCTTAATGGGAGATGCCATGGACGGCCTGGCGCCATCGCAACGGCGCCATCCGCGCGCCTTACAGTAGGCGCGTCTGCTGGGATTCGGTTTGGGGCGGGGTGATCCCCATGTGCCGGTAGGCCAGCTCCGTGGCCACGCGCCCGCGAGCGGTCCGGGCCAGGAACCCGATCTGGATCAGGTATGGCTCGTGCACGTCCTCGATCGTCTCCGTCTCCTCGGACAGCGACGTGGCCAGGGTGTCCAGCCCGACTGGGCCACCCCTGAACTTGAGGATCACCGTTTCGAGGAGCTGGCGGTCCAGCGGCTCCAGGCCGATCTCGTCGATCTCCAGCATGCCGAGCGCCAGCCGGGTGATGTCAACCGTCGCGCGCCCGTCGCCGCGGACCTGCGCGTAGTCGCGCACCCGACGCAGCAACCGGTTGGCGATGCGGGGCGTGCCGCGGGCCCGCCGCGCGATCTCGGACACCGCCTCTTCGTGGATCTCGATGTTGAGGATCCGGGCTGACCTGGTCACGATCTTCTCCAGCTCCGCCTTGGTATAGAAATCGAGCCGGTAGACGGCGCCGAAGCGGTCGCGCAGCGGGCCGCTCAAAAGGCCCTGGCGCGTGGTGGCCCCAACGCACGTGAAATGCGGAAGAGGCAGCGTCGCGGCGCTTGCCCCGACTCCTTTCCCGAGCACCGCGTCGAAGCGAAAGTCCTCGAGCGCGGGATACAACGACTCCTCGACGACGGTGTTCAGACGGTGGATCTCATCGATGAAGAACACGTCGCGAGTCGTGAGGTTCAGCAGGATGGAACCGAGCGCGCCCTGGTGGTCGATCGCGGGCCCGGAGCTGACCTTGATCGCGACCCCGAGCTCGTTGGCGATGATGTGCGCCAGAGTCGTCTTGCCGAGGCCCGGCGGCCCGCACAGCAGCACGTGCTCAACCGGCTCATCACGCCGCCGCGCGGCCTCGAGAAGGATGCTGAGGTTTTCCCGCACCTGCTCCTGCCCCACATACTCGCCGAGGTAGCGCGGCCGCAGCGTGAGGTCGAACTGCTCGTCGTCCGACTTCGCATCCAGAACTTGCTCTTCCGTCACTTGCGACCCAGGGCCTTCAATGCAAACGCGAGCGCTTCCTGGGTCGAAGGCGATGTCTTCCAGTCGACGGACTCGATGCCTGTGCGAGCTTCCTGGGACGAGAAACCGAGATTGCGAAGCGCGGACTCGACGGCCTTCGGCACCGCTCCATCGCCTGCCACCGCGGCGGCGCGTGGCACCGCCTCCAGGGCGGCGACCGCATCGAGTCGCGGCTTGAGCTCGATGATCACCTTCGCCGCGGTCCGCGGTCCGACGCCGCTGGCACGCCTGATCGGCGCTGCATCCTCGCTCATGATGGCGCGCTTGAGGACTTCGAGGCTGGCGGCGCTCAGGATGTTGAGGCCCACCTTCGGGCCCACGCCATCGACCTGGATCAGCATCTCGAAGAGCTCGAGCTCCTCGACCGACGCGAAGCCGTAAAGCGCGAGCTGGTCCTCGCGGACCTGGGTGTGGATGTGGAGCTCGACGTCCCCGCCCGGCGGCGGAAGCTGCTGGCGAGTCTGCGTCGCCACCGCGACCAGATAGCCCACACCACCCACGTCGACGACGACGAAGTCGGCACCGGCCCGCCGCACCACCCCGCTGAGATGTGCGATCACTTCAGGTCCGCCAGGCGTGCGGCCGGCGTTGCAGCGGACTGTGTGAAGCGGCGGCTGCGCGCGTGGCACAGCGCGATCGCGATCGCGTCCTTGGCATGGTCGTCGAGTTTGCCTTCGGGCAATTTGACCTGCGCCGAAAGCATCCGCGAGATCTGCGCTTTGTCGGCGTTGCCGTAGCCGGTGAGGACCACCTTCACCTGGCTCGGCTTGTACTCGAACACGGGCACCCCGCACTCTTCGAGCACGGCGAGGATCGCACCCCGAGCCTGCGCGACGCCCACGGCGCTGGTCGCGTTGCGGCCCATGAATAGCTCCTCGATCGAAGCCTCCGCCGGAGGATGCTCCGCCAGCAGCGCACGAAGGTGGTTGGTGATCGTGAGCAGACGCGCGCCGTCGCGACCGGGGATGGTGACGACGGTGCTGCAGGAAAGGACGAGGTTCGGCTCGGCGAACAGGGCGAAGCCGGTGCCTGCCAGGCCTGGGTCGACGCCGAGGATCAGCCCGTCGCGCTTGCCAGGCATGGGTCCAACAAGGTTCTACACCTGTGCGGAGACGCGTTCAAGGACGTTGGTAGGAATATCAAAGTTAGCGTAGACCTGCTGGACGTCGTCGTCTTCCTCCAGTGACTCCATCAGCCTCAGCACCGCCGCGGCTTTGTCCTCGCCGACGGGCACGGTCTGCTTGGGCTGCATCGTGATCTCGGCGTTCTCGACATTGACGCCGAGCGCCTCCACCGCCGACTTGACCTTCTCGAAGCTGGACGGCGGAGCGGTGATCTCCACCGACTGGCCCTCGACCTGAACGTCATCGGCGCCTGCCTCGATCGCGGCGAGCGCGACTTCCTCGGGATCGTGCTTGCCGGCATTGGCGGCGATCACGCCCTTGCGCTCGAACATCCAGCCCACGGCGTTACTCTCGGCCAGGTTTCCGCCCAGCTTGGAAAACCGATGGCGTATGGATGCGGAGGTGCGATTGCGGTTGTCGGTGAGCGTGTCCACCATGACCGCCACCCCCGCCGGGCCGTAGCCCTCGTAGCGGACCTCTTCCAGCTTCTCTCCCGCCAGCTCGCCCGTCCCCCGATTGATCGCGTTCTGGATCCGATCGGTGGGCATGTTGATCTCGCGCGCTTTCTGGATCGCAAGGCGCAGGCGGAAGTTGCCTTCTGGGTTGCCCCCGCCCTCGCGGGCCGCGATGGTGAGCTCGCGGCTGGCTCGGGTGAACGCCTGTCCGCGCTTGGCGTCGACGACGGCCTTCTTGTGCTTGATGCCAGCCCACTTCGAATGGCCGGACACTAGGTGGGGATCCCCCTGACCGTCGCGGCGAGAAAGCCCGGGGTCCCCGGGAAATCGCAGATTTCCTGGGGTGGGAACATGCTTTCGATGATTTTATCCCACCCGGATTCGAACGAAACTTCGTTTACCGGCCTGCAGCACGTCACCGTCTTTCAAGATCGCATCTGCGCCGGCTTTCTGTCCGTTGATCCGAACGCCACCCTGCTCGATCAGCCGCCGCGCGTCCCCGCGGCTGTCGCGAAGCCCTGTTTCTACGAGCACCATGACAAGGTCCCTCGGGTCGGTAACGGTACGTTCCTCAATGCCTTCCGGGATTTCGCGCTTGCGGAACTTGATATTGAAGTCCTCTTCAGCACGCTTCGCGGCTTCCTCGCCGTGCAAGCGTTTCACCAGCTGCCGCGCCAGAGCCGCCTTTGCGTCGCGCGGCTTCATGGACAGGACGTCGGCTTGCTCCGTCGCCTCGAAGCCTGAGATCAGCCGCACGTATTTCTCGATCAGGCGGTCCGGGATCGACATCGTCTTGCCATAGATCTGCTCGGGCGGCTCGCTGATGCCGATGTAGTTGCCGAGCGACTTGGACATCTTCTGCTCGCCGTCGGTGCCCTCGAGCAACGGAAACACGGCTATGTCCTGCGGCTCCTGGCCATAGGACTTCTGGATCTCGCGGCCGAAGAGCAGGTTGAACAGCTGGTCGGTGCCACCGACTTCGAGGTCCGCTTTGATCGCGACCGAGTCGTACGCCTGGCTGAACGGATAGAGGACCTCATGCGCGCCGATGGCGGTGCCCGCCTTCATGCGGTCCGCGAAGTCCTCTCGCTGCAGCACCTGCTGCAGGGTCGCCTTCGCCATCAGGCGCAAGATGTCGGCCGCGGTCATCGCCGCGAGCCACTCCGAGTTGTGTCGCACCTCAATCAGCTTCCGGTCGAGCACGAGGCTCAGCTGCTGGAAGTACGTTTCAGCGTTCGCCGCGACCTGCGCCTCCGTCAGCATGGGCCGCGTTTCGGAGCGACCGCTGGGGTCACCGATCAAAGCGGTGTAGTCGCCGATGATCAGCACGACCGTGTGGCCGTCGTCCTGAAAGTCCCGCAGCACATCAAGGACGACGAGATGGCCGACGTGCAGGTCGGGAGCGGTCGGATCGAGTCCCAGTTTCACGCGGAGCCGGTCGCCGCGCTCGAGCCGTGCGCGCAGGTGATCTTCGACGTGGATCTGCACCGCCCGCTCGCGCAGTCGCTGGAAGAGCTCCCGACTCACGGGTTCGGTTTAGTGATTGACCACCCCTGGACCGAAAAAGATCTGCGGATCTGGAGGCAGAAGCGGCTGGAACAGCGCGAGCACCGGCCGGTCGATCGCGTTGACGAGATTGACCATGAACAGGGAGTGGTGCACCGACTCGCGCAGGTCCTGCTGCAGGCGATCGAGCTGGGCCCCGCCGATTGGATTGGCAGCCGCCCCCAGCTCGTAGACAAGAACCACCGAGAGCAGGATTGCGGTCAGGAGACCAAGCAGCGTGCCCAACGTTCGGTTCAGCACGACGGCCGGGATCTGGATCTGCGAGTGCGCCAGCTGGGTCGCCACCTCGACGATCAGCAGCACGGCGACGATGATGCCGAAGAAGCCGTAGATCCGCGAGTCCGCCACCTCGAAGCTCGAGGTCTGCTGGAGGATGCCGCCCGCCTGGATGCCCATGCTGCTCGCCGACCAGACGGCGACGAACAAGGCGACCAGGCCGATGAACCGGCGGATCAGGCCGCTGAAGAATCCACCCACGCCATACGCGACGACGAGCACGATCGGAAAGATGTCGATCCAGGTCACTTAACGCTTCCCCCGGTACGGCACGCAATTGCGTGCGAAATGCGCGCCGGCTCTCACTCTCTGAACCTGGCGCGGTGTCTTTTCTCCAGCCCCAGCTTGATCTCCGACATCACCCTGTCCACTTCGGCGTCCGTCAGGGTGCGCTCCGGGCTTCGGAAAGTCAAGGTAAACGCGATGCTCTTGTGGCCATCCGGAACCTGCGTCCCGCGGTATTCGTCGAAGGCGCCCACATGTTCGAGGAGCTCGCCTGCCGACTCCTTGATCGCGGCCAGGATGGCGCCCGCGGCGACGGTCTCTTCCACCACGACGGCGACGTCGCGCTCGACCGCGGGAAAGCGCGGTAAGGGCTGTGCGCGAGAAATCCGCGCGATGGCCAGCAGTGGTTCAACGTCGATCTCGAACGCAACCATCCTGCCCTCGACCTTTGCGCTCGTCGTCACCGAAGGATGCAGCTCGCCGAGGTAGCCGAGCTGCCGGCCATCAATGACGACCGCAGCGCAGCGCCCCGGATGGTACAGCTGCGCGGCCGCACGCTGGTAGGTCGATGCCGGAGCTGAAAGTGCGGCTGTGCATGCGTCCAACACCGACTTCAAGCCGTAGAAAGCCTTACGTCCTTGGTCTGCCGACGTGCCCGCGGACGCGACGGCTGCGAGACGCAGCGGTTCTTCGGGCTGAGTGCTCTTGCCGCCGACCCGCGCAAGGTATGCGCTCGCGATCTCGTAAAGGCGAACGTCCACCCGCCCGTGGTCGCGGTTGACCGCCACGGCCCCGAGGAGCGACGGGAGCAGCGAGGTGCGCAGCGTGTCCATGTCATCGCTGAGCGCGTTCGTCACCCGCATCGCGTGGGCCGCGATGCGCAGGTCTTCCAGCTTGCGGCCAGACACCAGGGCAGGATTCCACGTCTCTGTGTAGCCGGCCCCGGCGAGGACCTCTCGCGCGTCGTCGAGACGGCGGTCGATGCTAGGCCCAATTGGCGTCCATCTGTCGTGACGCCTCCCGGGGAGTGTCGGCGGGACGCGGTCGTAGCCATAGATGCGGCCGACCTCCTCGACCAGGTCCTCGGGTATGGAGACGTCGAGCCGGAAAACCGGTGGCAGCACGTCCCACTCCCCGCCCCCCTGCACCTTGACGTGGAAGTTGAGCCGCTTGAGGATCGACTCCGCGTCTTCGAGCGGGACGTGCGTGCCGAGCACCTCGTCGATCAGCGCCGGCCGGAGATTGACGCGAACCGGCTCCTGCGGCCGCGGGTAGACGTCCGCCCACTCGCGATGCACCTGGCCACCGGCCAGCTCGGCGATCAGCGCCGCGGCGCGGCGTGCACCCGCCAGCGCGAGCTCGGGTGGCAGCGCACGCTCAAAGCGAGCCGAGGCTTCGGTACGAAGTCCCAGCGAACGCGCGGTTTGCCGCACGCTGGGGCCGTTGAAGTTCGCCGATTCGAGCAGGATGTCGGTCGATTCCGGAGTCACGGCCGAGTCCGCACCACCGATGACCCCGGCGATGGCGACTGGACGGTTGGCGTCGGCGATCGCGAGCATTTCAGCTGTCAGCTCCCGCTCCACGCCATCGAGGCAGAGAAGCTTTTCTTTTGCTCGTGCGCGCCTGACGTGGATCTCAGGTCCTTCGAGCTTGTTGAGGTCGAATGCGTGCAGCGGCTGGGCGTACTCGAGCAGCACGTAGTTGGTGATGTCGACGATGTTGTTGATGGGACGCACGCCGCAGGCGCGCAGCCTGCGCTGCATCCAGTCCGGACTCGGTCCGACTCTGACGTCCTTGATCACGCCGCCGATGTAGCGGCTGCACAGGTCGGGGTCGTCGATCGCCACCTTTACGAGGTCGCGACCCGGCGGGTCGGCGGTGCCCGTGAAGGCGGGCATGAAGTCGCGCTTCAACGGGCGGTCGAGTCCCGCCGCGAGCTCGCGCGCGACGCCCAGGTGGCCCATGCAGTCCGGCCGGTTGGAGGTGATCTCCGCCTCCATGATCGCCTGGCTGGGGATCACCGAAGTGAGGGGTTCGCCCGGCGTGCCGCGGTCGAGGATCAGAATGCCCGAGTGGTCATCGCCGAGCATGAGCTCGGCGGCCGAGGCCAGCATTCCACTCGCCTTCTCGCCCGCGATGTTCATGTCTTTGACGAGCTTGCCGTTGGGCACCGTGGTTCCCGGCAGCGCGACCGGGACGACAGTTCCGGGAACCGCGTTTGGCGCGCCCGCGATGATCTGCATCACGCGACCGCCGACGTCCACCTGGTGGATCCAGAGCGGGTTGCGCGACTTGGGGTGCGGCTTCTGCTCCAGCACCTTGCCGATCACGATCTGCGACAGGTCGACCAAGGTCAGCGATTCGACCTCGACGCCGAGTCGTGTGAGGACGTCGGCGGCGTCTTTGGGCGTGACGCCACTCAGGTCCAGGAAATCACTGAGCCATTCGTAGGAGATTCGCATTTACTGCTCGAGCCTCCCCTCCGGCGCTGCGCGCCACCTCCCCACAGGGTGCGGCCGGGACCTGAACATTAGAACTGCTCCAGGAAGCGCAGGTCTGATTCGTAGAACAGGCGGATGTCGTCGACGTCGTGTTTCAGCATCGCCATCCGCTCGATGCCGAACCCCCAGGCATATCCATTCCACTGCCCAGGGTCGATGCCTCCATTGCGGAGCACCTGCGGATGAACCATGCCGCAGCCCCCGACCTCGAGCCAGCCCTTGTGCCGGCAGCTCTTGCACCCGACGCCGCCGCAGATTCCGCATGAGACGTCGAACTCGAAGCTCGGCTCGGTGAAGGGAAAGTAACTCGGCCGCACGCGCACTTTGCGATCGGAGCCGTACAGCGACTGGATCATGTAGAGCAGCGTCCCTTTCATGTCGCCCACGGTGAGCCCCTTGTCGACCGCAAGGCCTTCGACCTGGCTGAAGTAAGGCAGACGCGTCGCCTCCGGCGCGTCGCGGCGGTAGCAGCGGCCGGGGGTGATGATGTAGATCGGCGGCTCTTTGATTCGCTGCATCGCACGGATCTGCACGGGCGAGGTATGCGCTCGCAGAAGTAGCTCGGGGCTGAAGTAAAAGGAGTCCCAGTTCTCGCGCGCGGGATGCCCCGCCGTGATGTTCAGCGCCTCGAAGTTGAACCACTCGGTCTCGACCTCGGGTCCGAGCTCGACCTGGTACCCAAGGGATTCGAGCACAGTTTCGATCTGGCGGCGCACCTGGGTCAGGACGTGGATGTGGCCACGGCCCAACGCCGGGCCGGGAAAGGTGATGTCGATCGCCTCGGTCTCGGCGAGGTCCGCCAGCCGCCCGGCCTCGAGCTCGGCGCGCCGCGTGGCGAGCGCATCCTCGATGTCGCGCTTGGCCTCGTTGGCGGCCTTGCCCAACGCCGCCTTCTCTGCTGCTGGAAGCGCGCCGATGTTCGACAGCAGCCGGCTGACATGACCGCTCTTCCGGCCGAGATATTCGATCTCGATCCGATCGAGGTCAGCCGGTGACTGCGCCTTGCCGATCGCGGCCAGCGCCTGGCTGACGAGGGCCGACGCGTCGATCACGCCGCCAACCTCCGCCGGATCTCGAAAAGGATCAGGGCGGCCGCCGCCGCGACGTTCAAGGACTCGATGCCCTCGGTCAGCGGCACGGTGACGAGCGCGAGGTCCGGCCGCGACAGGCCGTGCGCTTCGCTGCCGAGAACGATCATGCCCGCAGACTCTATCGGCGCCTCGGCCAGCGGTGCACCGCTGGACGCCGCGGCACCGAAGCCGTCGAGCCCTTCCAGGTCCTTCCAGCGCGCTCGCGCGACCTTGAGCCGGAACACGTTGCCGGCCGAAGCGCGAACCGCTTTGGGCCCATAGGGGTCGGCGCTGCCCGGCAGGATCGCCAGCGCCGGCGCGCCGGCCGCGGCCGCAGTGCGGCAGATCGCGCCGACGTTCCCAGGGTCCTGGACCCCATCCAGCACGACCAGCGGCCAGCCCGCTTCGCGAGCGGCCTCGATCACTTCAGGAGGCGAGGCTTCGCGTACGCGCGCGATGGCCATGACCCCCTGGGGGGTCACGGTCTGGGTCGCCGCACGAAACGCACCAGCCGTGAGGGTGATCCGCGAATCGGCTCGAAACGGCAGCTTGTCCCCCTCGCGGACTGCGATCAGCTCGAACTCCAGGCCGGCCGCCCTGGCTTCCGCGAGCACGCGCGGACCCTCCAGGAGGACGAGCCCTGGCTCGCGCCGGTGAGCAAGACGCCGCAATCGGCGGACGACCTCGTTGTCCGGGCTGCTGATTAGCTGGTCAGAGGGCTTTCTTTGCAACCTCCACCAGCCGAGCAAAGGAACCGCTGTCGCGCACGGCCAGGTCAGCCAGCATCTTGCGGTCGATCTCCACTCCGGCCTGGCGAAGGCCGTGCATCAGCTTGTTGTAGGGCAGCCCCGACTGACGCGAGGCGGCGTTGATGCGCGCGATCCAGAGCGCGCGCATCTCGCGCTTGCGGCGGCGGCGGTCCCGGAACGCATACGCGAGCGCGTGCAGCACCGCCTCGTTGGCGGGCCTGAAGAGAAGCTTCTTGGAAAGGCGGAAACCCTTGGCGCGGTCAAGGATCGCCTTGTGGCGGCGATGCGCGGGGACGCCGCGCTTGACGCGTGCCATGGCTCGCTAGACCCCCAGCGCCCGGCGGACGGTCTTGCGGTCCGCCTTGGAGACCGGCTGCTTGTTCTCGTAGTTCCGCTTGCGCTTCTTGGACTTGTGCTCGAGCAGGTGGCTCTTCCACGCGGCGGCGCGCATCAGCTTGCCGTTGCGTGTGACGCGCACGCGCTTGGCGATGCCCTTTTGCGTCTTCAGCTTAGGCACTGGTCGCCTGCTGCTCCTTGGCCGCGCCCTGGCGGCTCGGGGCCAGGATCATGAACAGGTTCTTGCCCTCGAGCAGGGGCTGGCGTTCGATGACCGCGAACTGCTTGGCGTCGTCCGCCACCCGCTCCAAAATCCTTCTGCCAATCTCCTGGTGGACCATCTCGCGGCCCCTGAACATGATCGTCACCTTGACTTTTTCTCCTGCTTCGAGGAACTGTCGCAAACCTTTGAACTTGGTCTGGAAATCGTGCTCGGCGACTTTGGGTCGCAGCTTCATTTCCTTCAGCTTGATGACGTTCTGCTTGCGGCGCTGGTCTTTCTCACGCTTGACGGTCTCGAACTTGTAGCGTCCGTAGTCCATCAGGCGGCAGACGGGCGGGCTCGCTTGCGGCGCCACCTCGACGAGGTCGAGCCCTTTCTCGTTTGCGATCCGAAGCGCGGCGTCCAGGGAAAGCACGCCAAGCTGGTTGTTCTGATCGTCGATCAGTCGCACTTCGGAGCTGCGGATCTGATCGTTGATCCTTAGCTCTTTAAACGGTATGGGACGCTACCTCGACCAAATTCAGTGCTGCTTTATTCCTCCATCCCTATAAAACAAAACGGACAGCACACCGGCCGTCCGTCCCCAGGTGCGCCCTGCGGGGTGCGCCCTGCGCGCGCCCGGCGTCCCGAGGTGCACCCTGCGGGGAACCCTTTTGGGCTGCGCCCTGGGGGTGAGGGCCGGCGCCCTGCTTTAGAGGCTGGATAGTACCGGAAACGTAACTCGACGCGCACAATGTCGTTGCCCTTGCTGATGGGAACGCAGCCCCGCGTCTCAGCACCCAGGAAGCCGTGGCAGAGCGCAGCTCTGGTCCTCGCCATCGCCTGGGTCGTGGCGGCGTGCGGCGGAGGCACCAACAACGTGGCCAGCCACTCCCCCACGCCTCCAGCATCGCAGGCCTCCGGCACGCCACCGGCGCAGGGAAGCCCGGCCGCCTCTCCCGTGCCTGTGACCGGGGCTTTTGGAGTGCTGATCAGCACCCAGACCGCCAGCTCCTATGCCGTCAGCCTGGTGGGCATCGACGGCAAGGTCGTGGCGACGAGCCAGGCGAGCACTCCGGCGACCGCCAGTTGCGCCAGTGTGGCGGGAGCGCTCGTATCCCCGCCGGTCAGCACCAGCAACACTCGCGTCTACTACATGGACGCGCAGGGGGTGGTCCGGTTCCTGGCACCCAGCGGCGATTCGGGCCGGGCGACGACGGTGCCGGCCGGCACCGCTTCGCGGCGCAGCATGTTTGCAGTCAGTCCTGACGACCAGCGCATCGCGGTCATCGTCGACGACTTCA
>Ga0209161_10000072_pt1 | contig 68529 bp, 69 predicted proteins | sample GraSoiAngelo_155_FD_186169 | JGI IMG/M metagenome (GOLD analysis project Ga0209161, IMG submission 186169) | Grasslands soil microbial communities from the Angelo Coastal Reserve, California, USA - 14_1009_13_30cm (SPAdes) (version 2) | ecosystem: Environmental > Terrestrial > Soil > Grasslands... | reverse complement strand
CAGGGCGTCGCGTCCGATGAAGTCGCCCTTGTGCAGCCGCACGCAGAAGCCGAGTCCCGCTTCATACGGGTTCTCGGCCGGCGTGAGGTCGCTGCTCCAGTACCGATAGCCCTTCTCGAGCCTCAGCGAGTCGACGGCCTTGTAGCCGGCCGGCTCGACGCCGAGAGGGCGGCCGGCGCCCAGCAGCGCGTCCCACACGGCGACGGCGTGCTCGTTCGGAACGTAGAGCTCCCAGCCGAGCTCGCCCACGTACGTGACGCGCTGCGCCTGCACGCGAACGCCGGCCAGGTCGATCCAGCGCGCGGACATATAAGGGAGCGCCTCGTTGGACACGTCGCTCGTCGTGACCCTCGCCAGCACGCGGCGCGCCGCGGGTCCCCAGAGGCCGATGCACGCGAGCTGGTCGGTGACATCGCGCGCCTCCACGCCCCGGGACGGCATGTGCATCCGGATCCAGCCGAGGTCGCTCGCCAGGAAGTTGCTGCCCGTCGTCACCCGGAAGCGATCCTCGGCCCAGCGGGTGATGGTCAGATCGCTCTCGATCCCGCCGCGCGGGTTCAAGAACTGCGTGTAGACGACGCTGCCGGGCGGACGGTCGACGTCGTTGTCGGCGAGCCGCTGGAGCAGCGCCAGCGCCCCCGGCCCGGTCACGTCGAGCTTGCCGAACGAGGTGAAGTCGAAGAGCCCAGCCCGCTCGCGCACCGCGCGATGCTCGGCGCCCACGCGCTCGAAGAACCGCGGCCGCGCCCAGCCCCACGCGCGCTGATCCGTGCCGGCGCGCCGCCCGGCCGTGCCGGGCTCGAAATAGTTCGCCCGCTCCCAGCCGTTCTTCTCGCCGAACACGGCGCCGGCGTCGGCGAGACGCGCGTCGAGCGGGCTCGGCCGGCGCCCGCGGGCCCACTCGTTCTCGTCGTGTGGGTACCGGAGCATGTAGTAGTACCTGTACGATTCGCGCGCCCGCTCGGCGGCGTAGGCGCGATCGGCGTACACGGAGCCGAAGCGCCGCACGTTCAGCTCCGTCACGTCGTAGGGCGGCTCGCCGTCGACGAGCCAATCGGCGAGGATCGCGCCGATCGCGCCGCCGGCGCCGAAGCCCGTGTGGGAGAGGCCGGCCGCCATCCAGAAGCCCGGCACGCCCGGCAGGGGGCCGAGCAGGGGGCGGCTGTCCGGCGTGATGCCCTCCGGACCGTTCACCAGGTGCGCAAGCTCGGCCTTCGCGAGCACGGGCACGCGGCGGATGGCGCCCTCGAGGATCTCGTCGAACAGCGCCCAGTCGGACGGCAGGAGCGTTTGCGTGAAGTCCCACGGCACGCCGTCGATCGACCACGCGACGGGACTCCGCTCGAAGCCGCCGATCAGGAAACCGCCGACTTCCTCGCGCATGTAGACGAGGTTCTCCGGATCGCGCAGGCACGGCGTCAGGCGGCCGAGCTCGTGCCCGGGCATCGGCTTCGTGGCCAGGTGCTGGTGGACCAGCGGCGTGATCGGCAGGCTGACGCCGACCATCGCGGCGATCTGAGCGGCCCACATGCCGCCCGCGTTGACGATGCACTCGGTCCTGATCGCGCCGCGGTGGGTCTCGACTGCCGTGACCTCGCCGCGCGCCCCGCGCGTGATGCCGGTGACCCGCACCCCCGTGAGGATCTCGACGCCCAGTTGGCGGGCCCGCGCGGCCAGCTCCATCGTGGCGCCGCTCGGATCGATCCAGCCATCGCCGGGCAGGTACATCGCGCCGTACAGATTGTCGCCGGACATGAGGGGAAAGATGCGCAGCGACTCGGCCGGCGAGATCGTGTCCACGTCGAGGCCGATCGCCTTTGCCATGCCGACTTGCCGCTCGAGGAACCGGAGCTGATCGCGGCTCGACGCGACGCGAAGACTGCCGACCTCGTGCCAGTGCTCGACCGATCCCGGCTCCGCCTGCAAGCGTCGGTAGAGTGCGATCGAATACTGCCGCATGCGCATGAGCGTCGGCGACGTGTGGAAGTGCGTGACCATCCCCGCGGCATGCCACGTCGTTCCGCTCGTCAGCTCGCCCTTGTCGACGAGCACCACATCCGTCCACCCCTTCTCCGCCAGATGAAACGCAACGCTACACCCCGCGATCCCCCCACCAATGATGACGACGCGTGCCTGACTCTTCATCTCACGCTCGCGCCTTGTCGGGCGACGCCGGACACGGTCGGCGGGTGTGCCAGAGGCGACTCCGATGCTGGGCGCGCAGTACGACGTCGAGATTGCCGCAACGGGGAGGCGGCGGTGGCGACCGTGTGCGGGAGGGGTCGACGGGACCCGTTCCCTAAGAGCGGCGGCGGACGACGCGCGCCCGGATGGAGCCCAGCCGCCGCGGGGCAGCGAACGCGTGCCGCGTGGTAGCCGCGACCCCTCCCGCATACGGTCGCCACCGCCGCCGTCACGTCGCGCAAACGCAACGCGCGCTTCACCGACGACGCCACGCTTGCGTGCGGCGTTCCAACCACCGGGCAAGGATCAGGTGGAGGCCGCGGGCCGCGGTGTTGGTGTAGAAGATCATCATCGCCATCGCGGCGGCCGAGGCGATCTCGCCGGTGTCGTCCATGTTGAGCACGGAGATCGACGCCAGCTCGGTCGTGGGACCGTAGATGAAGACGACGCCCGACACCGTCGTCATGGCGTTGACGAACATGTAGATCGCGATATCGAGCGTGGACGGCAGACACACCGGCACCGTCACGCGCCAGAAGGTCCGGTAGAAGGGCTGCTTGAGCGACGCCGACACCGTCTCGAACTCCGGGTCCATCTGGCGGAGCGCGGTGAGCGCGGTCAGGTGGCCGACCGTGTAGAAATGGACGACGGTGTTGACGACCAGGATCGTCATCGTGCGGTAGAGCACGTTGAGGGGGTTCGCCGGCGCATTGAAGAAGAAAATGTAGGCGAGCCCGAGCACCAGCCCCGGCACCGCCATCGGCAGCATCGCCAGGAAGTGGAAGAGCGCGCGGCCCAGCGCGAAGCCGCGGGCCTTCTCGACCAGGTACGCCCCCGCGAACACGATGACGGTGCCGACCGCGCCGGTGAGCAGCGCCAGCCGGATCGAGTTGGAATAGGACGCCCAGCCGCCGCCGCCCTTCGTGTCGAAGTCGTAGTGCGCCCAGGTCAGCGTGAGGTTGTACGGGAAGAACTTCACCAGGGCGGCGAATTGCGAGACCGCGACGATGCTGAGGATGGCCATGCCGATCACGGTGCAGTAGGCGAGCATCGCCAGATCGAGCCCGCGCGTCGGCGTGGGCTCGTAGGGGACCGCCCGCGCGGAGAGGAGCGCCACTTGCCGGCGCCGGACCGCACGGTCGACGACGAAGGCGAGGATCGCCGGGATCAGCAAGATCACGCTGACGACCGCGCCCATCTGGAAGTTCTGCTGGCCGATCACCTGCTTGTAGACGTCGGTGGCCAGCACGTTGTACTGGCCGCCGATCACCTTCGGCGCGCCGAAGTCGGTGATGACCGTCGTGAACACGACGAAGGTGGCGCTGATCAGCCCGTAGCGCGCTCCCGGCAGCGTGACGGTCCAGAAGATGCGGGCCGGCGACGCGCGCAGCGCCACCGCCGCCTCGTAGAGCCGCGCGTCGGCCAGCGCCAGTGCGGCCAGGATGATCAGCAGGGCGTGCGGGAAGGTGGTGAAGGCCTCCGCCATCACGATGCCGATCGGTCCGTAGATGCCGTGCCCGAGCAGGAGCCCCTTGATCAGTCCCTGGTTGCCGAAGAGGTAGACGAGGGCGAGCCCGGGCAAGAGCGAGGGCACCAGGATCGGGACCAGCGCGATGGTCTTGAAGAGACCGCGGAGCGGCATGCGGGTGCGCGTGAGCGCGTAGGCGTAGCCGAATGCCGCCGGCACCGTGATCGCGGTGCCGAGGATCGCGATCCAGAGACTGTTACCGATGGACTGGAACAGCGCCGGCGTCGAGAAGTACCGGATGTAGTTCGCGAGCCCGACGAACTCGTCCCGCGAGCCCTGCAGGCTCTTGCCGAGCATGAGCCCGAGCGGCAGTGCCAAGGCGACGACGAGGTAGAGCCCGATGACCCCGATGAAGGCACGCATGAGCCGGTCGTCGCGGCTCGACTCGGGCCGGACGGCCGTGGCGGCGTCTGCCCCGCGCGCGACGGCGGCGTCAGCGATGGATCGCGTCCCCGGGATAGATCCGGATCCGCTCCGGCGGCAGGAGTGCCGCCAGCTCACTCTTCTCCGCGATCGACAGCCGGCGAACGAGGTCCACCGAGAGATCGGCGCGAAGGAGCGCTCCGTCCATGGCGTCGGCCACGATGTCGGCACGGAAGAACGAGCCCAGGAACGCGAGGGCGTCCACCCGGACCCGCACGACGTTGGCCTGGCCGCTTGGGGCGTCCTGGACCAGGATGTCTTCCGGACGGATCGCGAGCGTCACCGGCGTGCCGGGAGCCAAGCCGTCCACCTCGCACGAGAGCTCCGTCTGCCCGAGCCGCAGCGCGCCGTCGCGCGCCACGGAGCCGGCCACGAAGTTCATCACGCCGATGAAGTCGGCCACGAACGCCGAGGCCGGCGAGCGATAGATCTCGAGCGGCGTGCCGATCTGCTCGATCGCCCCATGGTTCATCACCACGATGCGGTCGGCCATCGTGAGCGCCTCCTCCTGATCGTGGGTGACCATGATCGTGGTCACGCCCAGGCGCCGCTGGAGCTGCTTGATCTCGTGGCGCAGGTACACGCGCACCTTGGCGTCGAGGGCCGACAGCGGCTCGTCCAGCAGCAAAAGGCCGGGCGAGGTCGCCAGCGCGCGGGCCAGCGCCACCCGCTGCTGCTGGCCGCCCGAGAGCTGCGCCGGGTACTTCGCGGCGTGCTCGACGAGGCCCATCATGTCGAGCAGCTCGTGCACCCGCTTGACCACGTCGGCGCGCCGGGCCCGGGTGTTGTCGAGCCCGTAGGCGACGTTGCGGGTGACGGTCAGGTTCGGGAACAGCGCGTAGGACTGGAAGACGATGCCGAAATCGCGCTTGGTCGCCGGCAGCGCCGAGATGTCGCGGCCGCCCTGCTCGATGCGGCCGACGGTCTGGACGTCGAGGCCGGCGATCGACCGCAGGAGCGTCGTCTTGCCGCAGCCCGACGGGCCCAGGAAGCACACGAACTCGCCCTCGGCGATCTCCAGCGAGATGTCATCGAGCGCGGTGAACGCGCCGAACCGCTTGGTGAGGCGCTGGATGCGAAGGTACGGCGGCGTCGCTATTTCTTCGGCTCCGACTTCGCGCCGTAGCGTTTTTCCCACTCGGTCAGAATCTTGGCGCGGTTCACCGCCGCCCACGGGAAGTCGTTCTTGATCATGTGCTGCAGCATGTTGTCGGGGAGGAACTCGATGGGCTTGGACATCTTCGAGATCGCCACGACCGCGTAGCCCTCGTTGTAGAGCTTCATGGCCTTGTCGCTGACCGACCAGTCGAGCAGCGTCCTGGCGGATTCCAGGTTTTTGGTGCCCTTCACGATCGCCGTCGCTTCCATGTCCCAGCCCGAGCCCTCCGACGGGAACACGATGTCGATCGGCGCGCCCTGCCGCTTCTGCCGCGCCGCGCGGAACTCGAAGGACACCCCGATCGGGTACTCGCCGGCGCCGGCCATCGTGCACGGCTTCGAGCCCGAGTGCGTGTAGACGCCGATGTTCTGGTGGAGCGCGTCCATGTACTTCCAGCCCTCGGCCTCGCCGAAGAGCTGGAGCCAGCTGGTGACGTCGAGGAAGCCGGTGCCGGACGACGCCGGGTTCGGCATCACGATCGTGCCCTTGTAGACCGGCTTGGTCAGGTCCTTCCACGACGCGGGCTTCGGCAGGTTCTTCTTCTGCGCTTCCACCGTGTTGAAGCAGAGCGCCGCGACCCAGGCGTCCATGCCGACCCACGCCGGCGGGTTGTCCTTGTCGCGGAACTGGGTGTCGAGGCGCTCGAACCCCTTCGGCGCGTACGGGACCAGCATGCCCTCGGGCTTCAGCACCAGGAGGCTCGTCGCGGCCAGGCCCCAGATCACGTCGGCCTGCGGGTTGGCTTTCTCGGCGAGGAGCTTGGCGGTGATGACGCCGGTCGAGTCACGGACCCACTTGATCTCGATGTCCGGATGGTCCTCGTTGAAGCGGGCCGCGTACTTCTTGAGATCGTCCGCCTCGACGGCCGTGTAGACGTTGAGCGTCGCCTTCGCCGCGCGGACGGTGGTGGAGGCGAAGCCGATCGCCGCCACGACGATCGCGACGCACACGAGAACGGCGCCGAGCCGGACGAGTGTCCCGTGAGCCATGAGGCCCTCCCTATCTACGCGCGCCTCGGTCGGCGGGACCCCAGCCCCGCGACGACCTGCGGCGCGCCCGACCATCGCGAGGTGGACGTGATTCTAGCCCAGACGCCCGCGCTTTGTCAGGGTCGCCGCCGAACCGTCACACCAGGCGATCCCGCAGCCGCGAGCTGATCGCGTCGACGACCATCACCATCGCAACCGTGACCAGCAGCACCGTGGACGCCGCCGGATAGTCGATCAGCCGGAGATAGGTCTGCAGATAGAAGCCGATGCCGCCGGCGCCCACGAAGCCGAGCACGGTGGCGGCGCGGATGTTGGACTCGAGGCGATAGAGCACGTACGAGAGGAAGAGTGGCAGCACCTGCGGGATCACCGCGTACCTGAGTATTTGCAGACGCGTGGCGCCGGTGGCGGTGACGGCGTCGACGGGGCCGGGATCGATGCCTTCGACCGCCTCGGAGTAAAGCTTGGCGAGCGAGGTCGTCGTGTACGCCACGACGGCGAGCACGCCGGGGAAGGGACCGAGGCCGACCGCCGCCACGAAGATCAGCGCGTAGACGAGCGTGTCCACGCTCCTCAGGAAATTGAGCACGGCGCGCGCGGGATAGAAGACGGCGCCGGGCGCCACGTTGCGCGCGGAGAGAAAGCCGAGCGGCAGCGCCAGGACCGCGGCCACCGCGGTGCCGAGCAGCGCGATCTCGACGGTCTTGAGCGCGCCGGCGAGCGCCGCCGGGAGCACGCGCAGATCCGGCGGCATCATGCGCCGGATGAAGTCGAGGATCCACGGCACGCCGCGGGCCAGCCTCACCGGGTCGGCGCCGGTGTCCCAGACGAGCCACCCGAGAAGCACGAGGGCGGTGAAGATCGCCGCTCTGGTCATTGTAGCGGGGCCCGTGAGGCCGCCTTGGTGCGAGGGTGGCCTGAGAGAGACGCGGCTGGATTCATTGTAGCGGGTGCCTTGAGGCCGGCTTGGGCCGAGGGTGGCCTGAGAGAGATGCGACCCGGCTCCGGTCTCCTGGTTTGGCCTCGGCGATTTGCGAGCCCGACGTGAGCCCAGTCGAGCTCGGCGTCACGGCCCGTCTCCATAGATCATGCGCGCGACCGCTGGCGTGAGGGCTGACGGCGGGCCGTCGAAGGCCACGCGCCCCTGACGGAAGCCGACGATGCGCGTGGCGTAGGCCAGCGCGGTCTCGAGCTGGTGCTGGCTCACCACGAGCGTGAGGCCGTGCTCGACGTTGATCGCCTTGAGAATGTCCATGATGCTGCTGGTGAGCGAGGGATCCAGGCTCGCGGTGGGCTCGTCGGCCAGGACGACCGCGGGCCGCTGCGCGAGCGCGCGGGCGATCGCGACCCGCTGCTGCTCGCCGCCGGACAGCGTGTCGGCGCGGCGATCGGCGAAGTGCGCGAGCCCCACCTGAGCCAGGCACCCGAGCGCCTGCTCGCGATCGGCGGCTGGAAAGCGGCCGAGCACGCTCGGCACCGCCGGCACGTAGCCGAGCCGTCCGGCCAGGACGTTCTCCAGCACCGAGGCGCGGCGCACGAGGTTGAACTGCTGGAAGACCATGCCGATCTGCCGCCGGAGCTCGCGCAGCTCCGCCGTCCCCGCGCCGGTGACGGCGCGGCCGGCAACGCGGATCGTGCCGGCGGTGGGCTCGACGAGACGGTTGAGCGAGCGGAGGAACGTGGTCTTGCCGGCGCCGCTGCGGCCGAGCACCGCGACGAATTCACCGCGACCCACCACCAGGTCGATTCCATCGAGCGCCACGGTCGCCGGCGGCCGGACGACTCGCAGCCCCGCGACCTCGATCATCGCCCGCGGGTCGAGCGGACTCAGCGCGGTCGGACGCCGAGCAGCTCGATCGCTGCGCGCACCGGATCGTAGTCGCGGTCGTCGGCCGGCGCGAACCCGTCGATCTCATAGAGGCGCTTGAGCAGCGTGGCGTAGGCGGGCGCGCGGATCTGCAGGAGAGCCGCCCGCACCTTCGCGAAGGTCGCCGCGTCGAGACCGGCGCGGGCGGCGATGCCGGCCTCGGGAATCTCCGGCGTCTCCGCGACGACAACGATCCGCTCGCGCTCGGCCGGATCGCCGAGATACTGCTCGCGCGCCATGTCGAACGAGGCCAGCGCGTCGACGTGGCCGTTGAGCAGCGCGCGCATGCCCGCGTCGTGCGCTCCGGCGAAGACCACCTCGCGGAAGAACGTCTTGGGGTCGCGGTTCTTCACGAGCCCGCGCTGGATCAGCAGCACCATCGGATAGATGTAGCCCGACGAGCTCGCGGGATCGATGAACGCCATGGTCTTGCCGCGCAGCTCCTCCAGCGTCTTGAGCCCGGACTCGCGGCGCACGTAGATGCGCGAGGTGAAGGAGCTCTTGCCGTGCCAGAGGTTCCGCACCATGATCGTCGCCTTCGCCTCGCGACTCGCCAGCACGTAGCCGCCCGGATGGACGAACGCCAGATCGGCGGTGCGGTTGCGCAGCGCCTCGATCACCGCGGCGTAGTCCGACGCGACCGTCACCCGCACGGGAATGCCGGTGAGCGTGGTGATGACCTTGCCGAACTCGTCGCCGGTGGCCATGAGGTCGGTGGGCTTCTGCGAGGGCGTGAGGACGAGGTGCAGCCCGTCGGCGCCGAAGGCCGGGCGCGCCGCTCCGAGCGACACGAGCGCGCACAGCGCGACGAGCCCGAGAATGCGTGGGATCACCGGCGGTGAGTGTACCATCGCACGTAGTGTGCGCCGCCGGCCGTCGCGGGGCTGGGGCCCCGCCGGCCGAGGCGCGGATACCAACGGAGGTCATGAGCGTGCTCCGCCCCGGATTCATCTGGGCTCTGCTCCTCGTCGCCGCGGGCGCGGGCGGCGTCTATCTGGCGGACCGGCTCGTCCTGGCGCCGGGGCGTGAGCACCAGCGACAGATCGCGGAGCGCGACGCGCAGATCCGCACCTTGACGGAGCGCAACCAGGCCCTCGAGGCGGCGGTGCGCCTGCTCCGGCACACCGAGCGGCGCGCGCGGCTCGTCGTGCTGGACCAGGCGCGCGGCCCCGACGGTCACGTGCGGACCCGCGTCCGGTTCACCGAGCTCGACTCCCAGGGCGACATCGTCGGCGAGCCGCGCGAGCTCACGCTCGAGGGCGACGAGGTGTACGTCGACGCGCTCGTGATCAAGTTCGAGGACAACTTCGTGACCGCCGGCGACGCGCTCAAGGGCAAGGCGCTGCTCCTCTTCCGGCGAGTCTTCACCGATCGCCGCCGGCCCGCGGAAGGCGACGTGCTGGACCGGGAGGGGCAGATCCCGCAGAGCTACGCGGCCGAGCGGGCGCCCACCGCGTTCGAGCGCGAGCTCTGGGCGCGCTTCTGGGAGCTGGCCAACGATCCCGACGAGGCTCGGCGGCGCGGCGTGCGGGCCCTGCACGGCGAGGCGGTCTCGACCCGGCTGCGCAAGGACCGTACCTACACGATCACGCTGCGCTCGACGGGCGAGCTGACGATCCTGCCGACTCAGTAACTCCCTTCCAGCCGCCTGGTCCTCCAGAATCCACCGCCGCCCTCTATGGGTATTTTCCGGATTTTCGAGATCGCCGACGTCGCGTAGGGTTGCGGTGGCCCAGATGGGCCCGCTTCGGCGCAGAACGCGCCGGCATCGCCGCCCAGGCGTCGGCCGAGGGCGCAGCGACGACAATTTCCGCGAGGGCCAGCGTGGCGCATTTCTATCTCATCGTGTCGCAGCAGGAGCCCAACCGGTATCCGTACCTCAAGCACGTGTACGCCAACGAGACCATGGAAGTGATCCTCGACCGCCGCCTCGCGGACCGGCGCGAGCGGCAGGCGCGGCCGGTGAGCGAGCGGCGCCGCACGGACCGGCGCATTCGGAACGTCTCGGACGCTCTCAAGCAGTACGGTTGGGTCCTCGCGCGGGGCAGGTGATCGGCTCCTCGTCGAGGCGGCTCGCCCCTATGGACCCTCAGTGATTCTCCATTTTCAATTCCGGGAGACCGCGGATTGCCACACCGGGTTGCGGCCCGCTTTACTGCGTCGCGATGGCGGCCGTCCGTGGAGGCGTTGAAGGGCTCCGGGTTCTCGTCGTGGAGCCCAAGGTTTCGCTCGCGGCCCGCCTGAAGGACCAGCTGGAGAGCCTGGGCCACCGAGTGCTGGCGCTGGCCAAGGACGGGCCGGAGGCGGTCGCGGCCGCCCGCCGGTTGCGTCCGAATCTCATCCTGATGGAGACGGCGCTCGCCGGCATCGACGGCATCGACGCGGCGCGGGCGATCGTCAACGACGAGCCGGTTCCCATCATCCTCCTCATCGGCTATGCCGGCGCCGAGCTCGTCCGCCGGGCGAGGGAGGCCGGAGTCGTCGCGTACCTGACGTCCGTGGACCGGCGACGGCTCACCTCGACCATCGAAGTCGCGCTGGAGCGCTTCCGAGAGTACCAGCTGGTTCGGACGGAAGGCAGTGACCCGATCGAGGTGCTCGCGGCACGAAGGGCCGTCGACCGTGCGAAGATGGTGCTGACCACGCGGCTCCCTCTCTCCGAGGCCGAGGCCTTCCAGCACCTCCTCGACCGCAAGCAGAGCACGCGTCGAACCCTTCGCGAAACCGCATCGGCGGTCGTCGGGGCGGACCGGGTTCTGGGGCGGCCCGAGTTCGGCCCCGCCCTCCAGATGATTCTGCACTCCATTCGCCGGGGTCTGCGGCCCCCGCAATGACGGAGTCGACGCCGGGATTCCTCCTCCACGTCGTCCGAGTCGCCGATGGGCTCCACCACAATCCCGGCCGGATGTTGCTCATCGTCCGCGGGCCGTACGCCCATCTCGAGGATCGATTGCGCCGACTGTTCGAAGGGCGCCACGACGTCGAGGTCATCCTCGATCGGCGCCGCGGTGAGCGACGTACACGCAGCCAGGCCAACCAGCCCGAGCGGCGGCGGGCCGATCGGCGCATAGTGAAGGAGGAGATTCTGGACGTCATCCTCGAAGGCAACGGCGACTGACGCGCGCGCCAGACTGATCGACGCACGACTCGGGCCGGAGCTCAACCCTCCGGCCCGACGTGTCTCCGGCGGTCCGTTGCGCCGATGTCGGCCCGGGAAGGCAGCCGCAACTGAATGCCGACGAGGAATCTCTCAGCGAATTTGAGGTGAGGAATCCCCAGAGCGTATGATGCGGCGCGTGGTGAGCGCTCAGACCGCGGAGATCGTCATCTGCGGCGCCGGCATCGCCGGCATCGCCACCGCGTATCACCTGGCGGTGCGCCGCGGCGTCCAAGGGATCGTGCTGGTCGACGAGCGCCCGCCGCTCTCGCTCACGAGCGACAAGTCGGCCGAGTGCTATCGGAACTGGTGGCCCGGGCCCGGCCACGACATGGTCCAGCTCATGAACCGGTCAATCGATCTGCTCGAGGAGTTGGCGCGCGAGAGCGGCAACCTGTTCCGGATGAATCGCCGCGGCTACCTCTTCGCCACCGCCGATCCCGCGCAGGTGCCCCTCTTCGTCGAGCGGGCGCACGAAGCCGCGATGCGAGGCATCGGCCCCGCGCGCATCTACACGAGCGCGTCGCACGACGACTACCGGCCCGCGCCCGCCGAGGGCTTCGAGGATCAGCCGACCGGCGTGGACGTCCTCACCGATCCGGCGCTCGTGCGACGTCACTTCCCGCACCTGGCGAGCGACACGCTGGCGGTGCTCCACGCGCGCCGCTGCGGGTGGTTCAGCGCCCAACAGCTCGGCATGTACTTGCTCGAGCGCGCGCGCGAGCACGGGGTGCGCTTCCTCGAAGGACGGGTCGAGCGGATCGACACGACGGGCGGCCGCGTCGGCGACGTCCAGGTGAGCGCGCGCGGCGGCAGCGTGACGATCGCGACGCGGCGCCTCGTGAACGCGGCGGGTCCGTACGTTGGACGCGTGGGTCGCCTACTGGGTCTGGAGATCCCGGTATTCTGCGAGCGCCACGCGAAGGTCGCCTTCAACGACGTCCTCGGCGCGGTGCCGCGGTCGGCGGCGGTGACGATCTGGACCGATCCGATCCGGCTTCCCTGGTCCGACGAGGAGCGCGCGGAGCTCGCCGCGTCGGAGGAGCACAAGCGTCTCGTCGAGGAGTTCCCGGCGGGGGTGCACGGACGGCCCGAAGGCGCCGGCGAGAGCCCGGTGGTCCTGCTGATCTGGACGTACGACATCGAGCCGGTGGAGCCGAAGTTCCCGCTCGAGTTCGACCCGGCCTACGGCGAGATCTGCCTGCGCGGCATGTCGCGAATGATTCCGGCGCTGGCGCCGTACCTGAACCGCCTGCCGCGGGTCTACGTCGATGGCGGCTATTACACCAAGACCAGGGAGAATCGTCTGCTCTCCGGCCCGCTGCCCGTGGAGGGCGCCTACATGCTGGGCGGTCTCTCCGGCTACGGGCTCATGTCCTCGAACGGCGCCGCGGATCTGCTGGCCGATCACGTTGCCAGGCGTCCGCTTCCCGCCTACGCTCCGGCGTTCGCGCTCTCGCGCTACGACGATCCGAAGTATCGCGAGCTGCTCGAGCAGTGGGGCGATTCCGGCCAGCTCTGAGCGCGACGCGCGCGTGAACGCGCCGCGAGCCGCGACCGCCAACCCGAGAGGTCGTGCGCGCTGCGGGTCGTCGCGGGGCTGGGCCCCGCCGGCCGAGGCGCGCCGATAGCGAGGAGAACGAACATGGCGAAGATCGAGAAGTACTCCGCGCCCGGCGTCTACGACCCCCCCGGCTACAGCCAGGCCATCAAGGTGACGGGCGTCCAGACGATCCTGTTCCTCGCCGGCCAGGTGCCCTACGAGATGGACGGCACCGTGAAGCACCGCGGCGACTTCCGGGCCCAGGCACGCACGGTGTTCGCGGCGGTGAAGGCGCTCGTGGAGGCGGGCGGCGGCACCCTCGCCAACGTCGTCAAGATCACGACCTACGTGACCGACGTCCGCTACCGCCTCGACTTCCGCGCCGTGCGCGATGAAGTATTCGGCGCCAAGGGCCCGGCCTCGACGATGGTCCAGGTCGCCTCGCTCTCACACCCCGACTACATGATCGAAGTCGAAGCCCTCGCCGTCGTCTAGCGACGCCGTCAGAAGCGGGAGCCCGCGGTCGATGCGGTCGACGAAGGCTCGGGGGTTAGCGTCGTCACCACGACGATCACGTGAAGCGTGAGCGGGAGGCAGCGGCAGCGAGCGAGGTCTCGCCCAGCTCGGGCGTCCGGCGGCGGCGTGGCGGCGGGCTCCAGGGGCCAGCGGGACCCGTTCCCGACAAGCGTCAGCGGACGACGCGTGCCCAGATGGAGCCCAGCCGCCGCGGGACAGCGAACGCGTGCCGCGTGGTCCCGCGACCCCTGGAGCCCACCGCCGCGCCGCCGCCGCCGTCTCCCGCGGAGGAGAGCTAGGAGCGCGAGATGACGGTGACGCCCCCCTTGACGACGCGCTTGATCCGCCGAGCGTCCTGAAGCAAGCGAATGTCCTTGAGCGGATCGCCGTCGACGAGGACGAGATCCGCCAACTTGCCCTTTTCGATCGTGCCGATCTCCCCCTCGAGACCCAGGCACTCCGCGGCGCGGCTCGTCGCGGCCTGGAGCGCCTGCATGGGCGTCAGGCCCGCCGCCACGAGGTGCTCGAGCTCGAGCGCGTTGTTCGGATGGCCGTGGCCGCCGGCGTCGGTTCCGGCGACGACGTTGACCCCGGCGGCGAGCGCCCGGCCGACGCTCTCCAGGTGATGCGCGCGCAGCGCACGGGCGCGCTCGCGCACGTGGGGCGCCGGCGATTCGCGGTGGTACTCGTAGACCGTCAGCGTCGGGACGAACGCGATCCGGCGCTCCGCCATCATCGGAATCAGCTCACGATCCTCGTCGAGGTAGCAGCCGTGCTCGATCGAGTCGACGCCGGCTTCGATCGCCACGCGCAGCCCGGGCCCGCCCACCGCGTGGCACATGACCCGACGTCCGAGCAGGTGGGCCTCGTCGACCAGCGCCTTCATCTCGTCCAGCGTGAACGCGCGGTCGCGCGGGCCGTGACCGGCACGCGAGCTGGCGCCGCCGGTGGTAGCGCACTTGATCACGTCGGCGCCCGCCCGGACCATGGTCCGCACCGTCGCGCGCACCGCCTCGACGCCGTCGGCGACGCTCGGGGGCACGCTCGGATCGTGGCTGCCCGGCGGCGTGTGGCCCGACGGGCTCACGCGGTCGCCGAGGCCGCCGGTCGGCGAGATGATCGCGAGCGACACGACCAGGCGCGGCCCCGTGATGAGGCCGTCGCGAATCGCCAGCCCGAAGCCCGCGTCGAGACCGCCGGCGTCGCGCACCGCCGTGTAGCCCGACTCGAGGATCTGGCGCGCGATCGTGGCGGTGCGCAGGTGCCACGTGCTTTGCGGCTCGTCCAGGCCCCAGCGCTTCGCCAGCTCGTAGCCGTGGAAGGACAGATGGTCGTGGCAATCGATGAGCCCGGGCACCGCGGTGAGACGCGAGGCGTCGATCACGTCGACGCCGGTCTCGGCGCCGGCCGGCCGACGGCCGCTCGGGTCCGCCGTGGTCACCGCCTCGATCCGTCCGTTGTCGATCACCACGCTCGCGTCGCGCACGGGCGGCGCGCCGCTGCCGTCGATCAGGGTGCCGACTCGGATGACCTGCATGGGTGTTTGCCTCCTAGCTCTTCACCGACCCCGCGGTGAGGCCGGCGACGTAGTAGTCCACGAAGAACGAATAGATGACGGCGACCGGCACCGAGCCCAGCAGCGCCGCCGCCATGAGCTGGCCCCAGTAGAAGACGTCGCCGCGGATCAGCTCGGTGATGGCGCCGACCGGCACCGTCCGCACCTCGCTCTTGGCCAGGAAGATCAGCGCGTAGAGGAACTCGTTCTGGGCCAGCGTGAACGAGAAGATCCCGGCCGACAGCAGGCCGGGCGTGCAGAGCGGCAGCACGATCCGCGTCATCGCCTGGAAGCGACTGGCGCCGTCGATGCGCGCGGCCTCCTCAAGCTCGCGCGGCACGCTCTTGAAGTAGCCCATGAGCAGCCACGCCGAGAACGGGATCAATAGCGTCGGGTAGGTCAGCATGACGGCCGTCAGCGTGTTGCCGAGATCCAGCCGGTTGATGATGTCCGACATCGGGATGAACAGGAGCGGCTGCGGGACCAGATAGGTCGCGGCGACGCCGATCGCGACGACCGCCGCGCCGGGGAACCGCAGGCGCGCCAGGGGATACGCCATCATCGTGCCGAGCACCACCGAGACGAGCGTCGTGACGATGGCGACCAGCATCGTGTTGTAGGTCCACGTGAGGAAGTTCGTCTCGTAGAGCAGATCGACGTAGTGCTTCAGCGTGGGCTGGTGGACGATCAGCGGCATGATCCGGGCGTTGTAGAGCTCGCGGTTGGGCTTGATCGACGTGATCAGCATCCAGTAGAACGGGAACAGCATCAGGACCAGGAAGACCGCCAGCGGCAGGTACAGTCGACGCAGCCGCCCGAAGAAATCCCGCCCGGTTACCATATTTGCCGTCGGGGCGCCTGCGCAGGGCCTCCGGCGCCCGACGTTCGGGGAGTCGATCGTAAGAGAACGATCATTCGTTCTACTCCCGCCGCAGGTAAATCGTGAGCGCGACGATCAACACGGCCAGGGCCGGCAGGATGGCCAGGGCGACGGCGGCGCCCATGCCGAGCTGGCCGGCCGACATGCCGATGTCGAACGCCCACGTGGAGAAGACGTGGGTCGCGTTGGCCGGCCCGCCGTGCGTGAGCGCGTAGATCAGCTGGAAGTCGCCGAACGTGAAGATCACCGAGAACATCGTCACGATGATCAGGACCGGCTTGATGATCGGCAGCGTCACGTAGCGGAAGCGCTGCGCGGTCGTCGCGCCGTCGATGGCGGCGGCTTCGTAGAGGTCGGGCGTGATTGTCTGCAGCCCGGCCAGCAGCGTGATGCCGTAGAATGGCATCCCGCGCCAGGTGTTGACGACGATGAGCGACCCCATCGCGAGCGTGGCGTTGCCCAGGAACGAGTAACCCGTGGCGACGACGCCGAGGTTCACCAGGAGCCAGTTCACGACGCTGAAGGTGGGATCGAGGATCCACATCCACGCGACCGTCGACAGCGCGGTCGGCACGATGAAGGGCAGGAGCAGGAACGCCCGGGCGAGGTTCCGGCCGCGGAAGGACTGATTCATCACCAGCGCCATCGCGAGGCCGCCGGCCAGCTTCAGCACGGTGGTGGCGGCGACGTACACGAAGGTATTGCGCGTGATCTGCCAGAACACCGCGTCGCCCAGCAGCGTCTGGAAGTTGGCGAAGCCGACGAAGACCCCCGGGGTGGCGACGCGCCGATCCTCGAGGCTCAGGAAGATGCCGTAGAAGAACGGGTACGCGATGAACGCGAGCAGGAACAGGACGCCGGGGCTCAGCATGAGCCAGCTGAAGACCCCTTCGCGCTCGAGCATGCCCTGCAGCGTGAACGGTCGGCCGGCGACGGGACGCGCCAGCGACGCCGGTCGGACCGCCATCAGGCTACTTCGCTTTGTAGATCTGCTTCAGCTGCGACGCGGCGGTGGCGATGACGTCCTTGGTCGAGTCGCCCCGGCACGCCTTCGCGAACATGTCGACCAGCACGTACTTGGCGACGCTCTCCGCCAGCGCGTGGCCGGCCGGCCCCGGCCATCCGTGCAGCCGCGACGTCTTGAGCGACTCCTTGTACGGCAGGTAGCGCGGCTCGGAGTTCCACATCGGATGGTTGTCGTACGCGGTGAGGAACGGCGCATAGTACGCGTCGCCCGACGCGAGCCAGCGGGACATCTGCTTGTCGTCGTAGAGCCAGCGCAGGAACGCCTTGCTGGCCGCCACGTCAGCATGGTTCACGACGGCGTGGGACACCGCGTTGATGATGTGGTAGCGGCCCTTCGGGCCCTGGGGATTCATGCCGTGGTCGGTCACCTTGGCGATTTCGGGGAAATCCCGCTTGGCCACGACCAGGATCGACGAGGCGTTGTTGGTGCAGGAGATTTGCTCGCCGAGATACGCCTTGTTGTTGTTGACGTCGGTCCAGCCGAGCACGTCCTCCAGCATCGTCTCCTGGTAGAACTTACGGCAGAAGTCGACGGCCTTCGCGGTCTCGGGGGAATCGATGAGCACGGTCTTGCCGTCCTTGTCGACCTCGCGGCCGCCATACGACCACAGCAGCGGGTAGAGCCAGCCGTGGTTGTCGCCGAAGCCGTGGCCCAGCTCGAAGCCGAACGGATGCCCCTTCTTCTTGAGTAGGCGGCCGGCCGCCAGCAGGTCTTCCCAGGTGTCGGGGAACTTCTTCACGCCGACCTCGGCGAACCAGTCGGTGCGGTAGGCCTCGAGCTGGCCGATGTTGCCCCACGGCAGCGCCTTCCACCTCTTGTTCACGACGACCGCGTCGAGCACGTTGTCGTGCCAGGGGCCGAGCTTCTTGCCGATCTCGGTGGCCACGTCGGTGAGGTCGACGAGCCCCGCGTCGAAGAGGTGGGGCCAGTTGATCGCGGTCATCGCGACCTCCGGTCCCGACTTCGTCTCGACGATGGTGGTGAGCCGTGTGAGCATGCCGCCGACGCTCACCGCCTCGTAGCTCATCTTGATCCCGGTGAGCTTCTCGTACTCCGGCAGCAGGGTCTTGGCGAAGTAGTCGTCGAACGCCTTGATGAAGGAGCTCTCGCGGACGATGGTCATCGCCTTGGGGGCGGCGTTCGCGCGCCGAGGGCGGAGGGCCGTGGCGGCGACGGCGCCCGCGGACAAGGCCAGGAATTCGCGACGAGTCCTCATGAGATCCTCCGGAGCTCGACGAGTGTGCGGCGGGACATGGTTTCGGGACAGTAGGCGCGCCGGGCGAGGTCTGTCAAGGTCCGCTGGCCCGCTGCCGGGCCGCCCGCCGGCCTTGACACCCGGCAGGCCTCACGCGTATCACACCCGTCGTAGCCATACATTGAGGAGGACACGATGCGCGCGACCACACGGCTCCGCCAGCTCCTGTCGTTGGGCAAGCCCCTGTCCGTGCCCGGCTGCTACGACGCGCTCAGCGCGCGAATTCTCGAAACGGTCGGGTTTCCCCTGCTGTACATGACCGGCTATGGGACGTCGCTCGCGCTGCTCGGCTTGCCCGACGCCGGCCTGGCGACGATGACCGAGATGCACCTGAACGCGCGCTACATCGCCGGCGCGGTGCGCGCGCCGGTGATCGCCGACGCCGACAACGGGTACGGCAACGCCATCAACGTGATACGCACGGTGCGCGAGTACATCGGCACGGGCGTGGCCGGCATCCACATCGAGGACCAGGCGATCCCCAAGCGCTGCGGCCACGTGGCCGGGCGTCGCGTGATCCCGCTCGAGGAGGCGGTGGGCAAGTATCGCGCCGCCGACGCGGTGCGCCGCGAGCTCGATCCTGACTTCGTCCTCATTGCGCGCACCGACGCCCGCGGCGCGCACGGCGGCTCGCTCGACGAGGCGATCCGGCGCGCCAACGCCTACCTGGCCGCCGGCGCCGACCTCGCGTTCGTGGAGGGGCCGACGAGCGTCGACGAGGTCCGCCGCGTCTGTCGCGAGGTGAAGGGGCCGATCTTCTACAACCAGACCGGCGTCTCGCCGCGGTTCAGCCTCGCCCAGATGCAGGAGCTCGGCATCGCGGTGACGATCCTCCCCGGCGCCACCTTTCGCGCGACGATCGAGGCGGTGTACGACCTCGCCGTCGCGCTCCGCGACGAAGGTCCGCTGGCCGAGGAGCGGTTCGCCGAGCGCTTCAAGGGCCACCCGCTGGGCGACCTGCACACCTTCGCCGGCTTCGACCGGATCCGCGAGTGGGAGGCGCAGTACCTGCCGCCCGAGGAGCTCGACAAGTACGCGGACTCGGTCGGCCACCAGCCCGCGCCGCGCTAGTGGGGGCCGGCCCCCGGCGGCAGATCGTCGCGATGGGCGGTGGCAGCTTCGCGGCCGAGCCGGCGGGATCGCGTCTGGACGCGTACGTGCTTGCGCTGTCCGGCACGCCGCGGCCGAAGATCTGCTTCCTGCCAACCGCCAGCGGTGACGCGGCAACGTACATCACGAAGTTCTACGAGGCGTTCGGTGAGCGGGCCGAGGCGGTGCACGTCGCCCTGTTCGGACGCCCGCGTACGGACATCGCGGCGCTCCTCACGAGCCAGGACATCGTCTACGTCGGCGGCGGAAACACGGCGAACATGCTGGCGGTGTGGCGAGTGCACGGGGTCGACCGAATGCTGAAAGCGGCGTGGGAGCGCGGCGTAATCCTCACCGGTGTCAGCGCCGGGATGATCTGCTGGTTCGAAGCCGGGGTGACCGACTCGTTCGGGCCGCTCGCGGCGCTGCGCGACGGGCTCGGCTTTCTCTCGGGCAGCGCCTGCCCGCACTACGACGGTGAGATGGACCGGCGGCCGACCTACCAGAGCCTGGTGCGGGCGGGCTTTCCCGAAGGCTATGCGGCGGACGACGGCGCCGCGCTGCATTTCATCGACACGGCGCTCGAGACGTGCGTCGCCGGTCGGCCGGGCGCTCGCGTCTACCGGGTAGGGGTGGCGGACGAGGTGGTCGTCGAGACGCCGCTCCCGGTCCGCGTCCTGAGCTGATCGCTCCTCGCCGAAATAGTCGATCACCCGATCGATGCGACGCCTCGAATCGCGCTTGATGAGCTTCGCGTAGGTCACGGCGATTGCCTCCCTCGTTGATTTCCCTGCAACACCTCTGCGATCTCCCGGACGGACTCAACTTCCGTGCCGGGGCGGACTCGTGAGTTTTCGGGCCCTTGGGCTTGGCGCACGTTTCGAAAGGGAACGCGCGTTTCGCGAGGAACGCAGGGATCTCCCAAGTTGAATCCGCGTGCCGGCCGCGCCACCTCTAGAGGGCGTGGAGAGGGCTCCGAAGTGAAGGGGAGGTTCACGACGATGTGATCGACCTCAGCGGTCGATCCCGTACTCTTTGAGCTTGCGCCAGAGCGTGGTGCGGCCGATGCCGAGCGCCTCGGCGGCGCCGGAATGGTTGCGGCCGAAGCGCTCCAGCGTCTGGAGAATGTGGGCGCGCTCGGCGTCGGCGAGGCTGATCTGCCGCGGCAGGGCTGGTGAGGGGCCGAGCTGGATGCCGGCCGTCACGTGCGGCGGCAGGTCGTCAGGCTCGACCGCGTCGCCGCGGGCCAGGATCGCGGCGCGCTCGATCGCGTTTTCCAGCTCGCGCACGTTGCCGGGCCACGGATAGCGCAGGAGGCGCTCGAGCGCCTCCGGTGACAGGCGCAAACTCCGGCCCAGCTTGCCCGCCGACCGCGCCAGGAAGTGCTCGGCCAGCGCCGGAATGTCCTCACGGCGGTCCCGCAGCGGCGGCAGCACGATCTGGATCACGTTGAGCCGATAGAAGAGATCTTCGCGGAAGGTTCCTTGGCCGATCAGCGCGGCCAGATCACCGTGGGTCGCCGCGATCACGCGCACGTCGATCGTCGCCGGCTGCGTCGCGCCGAGCCGGCGGACCTCGCCGCTCTGCAGCGTGCGGAGCAGCTTCACCTGGAGTGCCGCCGGCATCTCGGCGATTTCGTCCAGGAACAGCGTGCCGCCGTCCGCCTCCTCGAACAGACCGAGCTTGTTGACGGCGGCGCCGGTGAATGCGCCCCGCATGTAACCGAACAGCTCGGACTCGAGCAGCGTCTCGGGCACCGCACCGCAGTTCACCGCCACGAACGGGCGCGCCGCTCGCGCGCTGGCGTGATGTACCGCCTTGGCGATGACTTCCTTGCCGGTCCCCGACTCACCCTGGATCAAGAGCGTGGCGTCGGTCGGCGCCACCCGCTCCACCAGGTCGAGGACGGTGTGCATGGCCGGCGACTGCGCGATCAACCCGGGCAGGCCGTAGCGCTCACGGAGCTGGGCGCGCAGGTTCTCGTTCTCGCGGCGCAGCGCGCGTCCGGCCAGCGCGATGTCGATCCGGTGAAACAGCTCCTCGGGCTCCTGGCCCTTCTCGAAGTAGTCGAGGGCGCCTAACCGGATCGCCTCCTTGGCCGACTTCCACTCGGCGTAGGCCGTCAGGAGGATCACCTCGGTCGCGGGCGCGTGGGTCTTGGCCGCCCGCAGCACGTCGAGGCCGTCGCCGTCCGGCATTCTCAGGTCCGTGACAACGAGGTCGAAGACCTCCTCGGTGAGGCGCTTGGTCGCGGTGGTGACGCCGTCGGCCTCGACCACGCGGTGGCCGCGCTTGCGCAGCAGCAAGGCCAGCGTGGTCCGCGCCGAGAGCTCGTCGTCGACGACCAGGAAGTGGGCCATCGTCAGGCGGCCTCGAGCGGGAACAGGAGCGTCACGCGCGTGCCGCGGCCGGGCTGGGAGTCGATTTCGATGCGGCCACCGTGGGCCACGACGATGCGCTCGGCGATGGTGAGCCCCAGCCCGCTGCCGTTGGGCTTGCCCGTGTAGAACGGCTCGAACACTCGTGCGAGACGCTCGCTCGGGATGCCGGGCCCGGTGTCGCTGACGGCGAGCGCGACGTCGTCGTTCTTGCGGGCGACCTCGAGCGAGAGGCGCCCGCGCCCGTTCATCGCCTCGACGCCGTTGAGCGCGACGTTCCACAACACCTGGGTGACCTGGTCGCGGTCGAACGCGAAGCGCGGCACCGTCGGATCGACCGCCACCCGTACGTCCACCCGAGGCGCGCGCGAGCGATCGTCGCGGATCAGCGCGCTCACGTGCTGGACCACCTCGCGGATGTCGCCCGGCGCGCGCCGCGCCTGCTGGGGTCTCGCCAGCTGCAGGAAGTCGGAGAGGATCCGGTTGAGCCGCCGCGCCTCGGTGCGGAGCGCCGCCAGCGTCGACGAGCGCTCCTCGGCCGTGAGGCCGGTCTCGTCGGTCAGCAGCGCCGTCGCGTTGACGATAGCCGCGAGCGGGTTGCGGATCTCGTGGGCCATGCCGGCGGCGAGCTCGCCGGCGGTCGCCAGGCGCTCGGCCTCGCGCAGGCGCTCGTGGAGGCGCTCGCTCTCGCTGCGCGCGCGCTCGAGCACCATGATGATGACCGCGAAGGTCGAGAGGAAGTAGAGCGTGATGAACACGGCGTGCACGGCCAGGTAGCCGGTCGATCCGGTCGCGATCGTCATGAACTGGATCACGATGCGATGGGCGCCCCAGAGCGCCAGGAGTCCGGCCAGGAGCCGCTCACCGCGGCACCGGGTGACCCCGACGCGGGACGGCCAGAAGAGCACGCCGGCGGCCATCTGGACGAGGCCGAGCGCCACGTCCACCGCGTGCCCACTCGCGTCCCCGCCGTTCGCGCTCGCAAGCCCCATCAGGACCGCGGCACCGGGTGACCCCGACGCGGGACGGCCAGAAGAGCACGCCGGCGGCCATCTGGACGAGGCCGAGCGCCACGTCCACCGCGTGCCCGCTCGCGTCCCCGCCGTTCGTGCTCGCGAGCCCCATCAGGACCGCGGCGCCGGTGCCGAGCAGGACGTCCCGCCCGCGGAGCCGATAGTCCCACCGGTGCGCGAACGCGGCGGCCAGCGTGAAGGCCACCGCGGCGACCGTGGCCACTTCTGTGGCGAAGCTCGGATGGTCGGTGTTCAGAAGGAACACGTCAATCACCTTGAGGCCCTTCGACAGCGTATAGGCCCCCCACGACACCAGCAGGTACTGGAAGAACCGCACGCGGTGCGAGGAGTAGAGGTACGCGAAGATCAGCAGCTGGATCGCGAACGCGACCGTCGAGACGAACGTCAGCACGAGCGGCGCCGGCAACAAATCCTCCAGTCGATCAGCCTACGCGTCAGGGCAAAGCGCGTGCCACGCCAACGCCGCGTGGAACCGCCACAAATCACGGCGCGCCGCAACGCGCGCGTTCCAGTTCGGAACGTCGTTCCAATGCGGAACGCCGATCGAGTGCCGATACGTTAAAGATGCGATCGTCATTCACACGGTTTCAGCATGAACGCGGAAGTTTCGGCTTGAAACCGGCTCCGCCCGCGACCGCGTGCGCCTCCTCAACGATTTCAGCGAATTGGAGTTTGGCACACCTGCTGCTCTCAAGACGTCGCCCGGCGCCGAGATCATGGGATCTACGAAGTGCCGGAGCGCCGCACAACCGCCGAAAAGGGAGGACGACCACATGAAGCTCGCATCCACGCTCGCAATCCTCGTGGCGACCGCGCTCACGGCGACCGTCGCGAGTGCCGAGTGGACGCCGCGCGATGAGATCCAGGCACCACGCAGTCAGGACGTGCAGGCGTCCCGCGACCGGACGGACGAGATTCAGGCGCCGCGCGACCGGACGGACGAGATTCAGGCGCCGCGCGGCGATCGTCCGGACGAGATCCAGGCCCCCCGCGGGCCGGCGGAGTCGCCGCGTCGGTGATGTCCGGCGGATTCGATCCGCCGCTCCGGCGGCCGGGTGAGGGAGGCGCGACCTCTCTTGCCCGGCCGTGCCCGCACCGAGTAATCTGCCACTCCGCGACCAGCCAACGGCCTGGTGAGAGGGGTGGATGCGAAGCGTGCGGGCGGCAGTCCTCGTCATCGTCCTGGCCGGCCTCACCGCCGGCTGCCTGTCGATCAAGTCCTACGTCGACCCGTTTCTTCCCCAGGTCGGCTACGGCGATCTCCTGCCGCGCCGCGACGTGCGGCCGGCGGTCCTCACGGTCGCCTTCCATCGCAACGGTGAACCCGCGTCGCTGGGCACCTCGCGCGCCCGCGACGAGATCCGCGCGGTCTTCGAGAAGTCGAAGCTCTTCTCGGCGGTGTCCGACAAGTCGACCGACGACGCCGATCGGTTCGACATCGTGCTCGACAATCGCGGTGACGTCGGCGACGCCATGGCCAAGGGCATGCTGACCGGCATCACGTTCGGCGGCGCCGGCTCGCGGGTGACGGACGGCTACGTCTTCACGGTGAAGTTTCAGCGAGCCGGCCGGGAGCCGCTGACCAAGGTGTATCGCCACGCGATCCACAGCACCATCGGCAACGCCGCCGAGCCGCAGGGCATCGCGCCCATGAGCATCGGCGAGGCGTTCAGCAAGGTCGTCGAGGGTCTGGTGCTGAACCTGCTCTTCGACCTCCAGAAGGAAGAGCGTCTCTGATACTGTTGCGCTGAGGAGAGCGCCGCCCCTGTCCACCGTGCAGACGATGTTCGAGAAGATCTGGACCCGACACGTGGTGGCCGAGGGTCCGGGTGGGCACGTGCTCCTCTACGTCGACCGCCATCTCCTGCACGAGGGAACGACCGCCGCCTTCACGCGCCTGGCCCGAAGCGGCCGTCGCGTCCGTCGCCCCGACCTGAGCTTCGCGACCGCCGACCACTACGTTCGGACCGCGCCCGGATCGCCGGTGCCCGACGACGAGATCCGGACGATGGTCGAGGGGCTCGGGCGGCACACGGTGTTGCAGGGCATCACGTACTTCGGCGTGGGCGACCCGCGGCGCGGGATCGTGCACGTGATGGGGCCGGAGCAGGGGCTGACGGTGCCGGGCATCACGCTGGTGTGCGGCGACTCGCACACCGCGACCCACGGGGCCTTCGGCGCGCTCGCGTTCGGGATCGGCTCGAGCGAGGTCGAGCACGTGATGGTCACGCAGACGCTCTGGCAGAAGCGACCGCGGACGATGCGGATCACCGTCGACGGTCGCCTGGCGCCGGGCGTCGACGCCAAGGACGTCATCCTCGCGATCATCGCGAAGATCGGCGCCGGCGGCGGCGTGGGGCACGCGATCGAGTACGCGGGCTCGGGCATCCGCGCGATGTCGATGGACGAGCGCATGACCGTCTGCAACATGTCCATCGAAGGCGGCGCCCGCGCGGGGATGATCGCGCCGGACGACACGACGTTCGCCTACGTCGAGGGCCGGCCCCTGGCCCCCCGCGGCGCGGCGTGGCGGCACGCGCTCGCCTTCTGGAAGACGCTGCCGAGCGATCCGGGCGCCGTCTTCGATCGCGAGGTCGCGCTGGTCGCCGGCGAGATCGCGCCGACCGTCACCTGGGGCACGAGCCCGCAGGACGCGTTGCCCATCACCGCGCGCGTGCCCGATCCGGCTGACGTCGGCGAGACGGGACGGCGCGAGAGCATGGTGCGCGCGCTGGCGTACATGGGCCTCCGCCCAGGCACGCCGCTCGCCGAGATCGCGGTGAACCGCGTGTTCATCGGCTCGTGCACCAACAGCCGCCTCGACGACCTGCGCGCCGCGGCGCGCGTCGCCAAGGGCCGGCGCGCGGTCGTGCCGGCGTGGGTGGTGCCGGGCTCGGGGCTCATCAAGCGCGCCGCCGAGCAGGAGGGGCTCGACCAGATCTTTCTCGAGGCCGGCTTCGAGTGGCGCGAGTCGGGCTGCTCGATGTGCGTCGGGATGAACGGCGAGACCGCGCGCGAGGGCGAGCGGGTGGCGTCGACGTCGAACCGCAACTTCGAGGGGCGCCAAGGCAAGGGTGCCCGCACGCATCTCATGTCGCCCGCGATGGCCGCCGCGGCCGCCGTCACCGGCCGGCTCACCGACGTGCGCACGCTCCGAACCTGACTTGCAAGCCTTCACGCGCCTGACCGGCGTCGCGGTGCCGATCGACCTGCCCAACGTGGACACCGACCGCATCATTCCGGCGCGCTTCCTGCGCCGTGAGAGGGACGAGCCCGAGTACGCGACCTTCCTCTTTCACGACGTGCGGTTCAACGCCGACGGCTTGGAGAAGGCGGACTTCATTCTCAACCAGCGCCGGTATCGCGGCGCGCGGATCGTCGTCGCGGCCGAGAACTTCGGCTGCGGCTCCTCGCGGGAGGCGGCGGTGTGGGTGCTGGCCGCCTACGGCTTCCGCGCGGTGATCGCGCCGAGCCTGGGCGACATCTTCCATCAGAACTGCTTCAAGAACGGCGTGTTGCCGGTGATCTTGCCGGCCGACGTCGTCGCCGGGCTCCGGGCGCACATCCACGCGCAGCCGGGTGCGGCGCTCACGGTCGACCTGCAGCCTCAGACGGTGTCGACCGCCGGCGGGGCGTCTCATCGCTTCGAGGTCGACCCGTTTCGCAAGGAGATGCTGCTCGCCGGCCGGGACGAGATCGGACTGACGCTCGGCTTCGAGACGAAGATTCGCGAGTTCGAGGCGCGCCACGCGCGCGAGATGGCGTGGGTCGTGCCCCCACGCGCCGGCGCCTAAAAACGTGGTACGCGCCGCAGGCCGTCGCGGGGCTGGGGCCCCGCCGGCCGAGGCGCGACGACAAATCCGGGAGGAGAGACATGCCCACGCTCAAGGTGGAGTACCCGAAAGACCTGCTCAAGCTCGTCGGTACGGAGCTCGGTCCCTCGGAGTGGGTCACGGTAGACCAGGCGATGATCGACAAGTTCGCCGACGCCACCGGCGATCACCAGTGGATCCACGTCGACGTCGAGCGCGCGAAGCGCGAGATGCCCGGGGGCAAGACGATCGCCCACGGCTACCTCACGCTGTCGCTCGTGCCGCGGATGGCGTCGACGCTGCTGGAGGTCACCCATCGGAGCCGCGGGATCAACTACGGCTCGAACAAAGTCCGCTTCATCAGCCCCGTGCCGGCGGGCGCCCGCATCCGCGTGCGCCAGCGGATCGTCGGCGCCGACGAAGTGACCGGCAACGGCGTGCGCGTGACTTCCGAGATGTCGGTCGAGATCGAGGGCCAGCCGAAGCCCGCGCTGATCGGCGAGATCATCGGCGTGCGGTACGCGTAGGATTCGCAGAGGAGGCCCGATGAAGCTCGTACGATACGGACGACCCGGGGCCGAGCGTCCCGGCGCGATCGACGCCGACGGAAAGCTCCGCGATCTCTCCCGCGTCATCAAGGACGTGACGCCCGACGTGCTGGCGCCGGCCGCGCTCCAGCAGCTCCGCCGCCGCGACCTCTCCCGCTCGCCCGTGGTGCGCGGGCGTCCGCGCCTGGGCTGCCCGCTGGCCGGCATGGGGAAGATGGTCTGCATCGGCCTCAACTACACCGACCACGCGGCCGAGGTCAGCATGGCGTTGCCGAAGGAGCCGACGCTCTTCATCAAGGCCCCGAGTGCTCTGTGCGGACCGGACGATCCCATCGTGCGCCCGCGCGGCTCGGCGAAGCTCGACTACGAGGTGGAGCTGGGCGTCGTGATCGGTCGCGATGCGCGCTATGTCGGCGAGGCCGACGCGCTGCGCTACGTCGCCGGCTACTGTCTGATCAACGACGTATCGGAGCGCGAGTTCCAGATGGAGCACGGCGGCACCACGACCAAGGGTAAGAGCGCCGACACCTTCGGTCCGACGGGCCCGTGGCTGGTCACACCGGACGAGGCCGGCGACCCGCAGACGCTGGCGCTCTGGACCACCGTCAACGGGGAGCGGCGGCAGGACGGCAACACCGGCAAGATGGTCTTCTCGGTCGCGGCGCTGATCGCTTACGTGAGCCGCTTCATGTCGCTGCGCGCTGGCGACGTGATCTCCACCGGCACCCCCGCCGGCGTGGGACACGGGGCGAAGCCGCCGCGCTATCTGCAGCCGGGCGACATCGTCGAGATGGGCATCACCGGGCTCGGCACCCAGCGGCACAAGATCGTCGAGGCCAAGTAAGATCTACATCCAACCACCGCCGTTGTGTCAACCAGCGGTCGTCGGGATTTTCCCGGAGCGCGGTTCATGTTGGCGGTGAATCGCGTAGTTGGCGCGACCGCGCGGCGCGGCCCGAGTTTTGCTCAACGCGTCGGCAATGTCGACGCCTCGACGCTGTAGTGGAAATGCCTGCGCCCAAATTTTCGGGCTCGTCCTCCTGAGCGTCGGGTGCTGGGTCGGGCCGGTCGCAGCTGAGCCACACGGTCCGGACGATCGGACGCGCAGCGCCGACGTCGAGCGCCGACGCTCCAGGACGGTGAGCCTCGTGCAGCGATTCATCGGCGTCCCCTACCTCTGGGGCGGCGAGAGCGCGGAGGGTTTCGACTGCTCGGGCCTGGTCAAGTACGTGTACGCGCTGGCCGGCATCGTGATGCCCCACAACGTCGCCCAGCAGTACAAGTACGGCGTGCCGGTCTCGCGGGACGAGCTGAGGCCGGGTGATCTGGTGTTCTTCGACGAGCTCCGTCACAACGGTATCTACGTCGGCGATGGCCGGTTCGTTCACGCGGGCCGGAGCGGCGGCAGCGTCGGGGTCGCGCGGCTGGAGGACTCCTGGTTCAAGATCCGCTGGTTCGGTGCCCGACGCCTCACCGCTGAGGGCCTTTCCGGCGCCGGCGCCGGATTCGCGCAGGTAGAACGCGGGCGGACGGCCCCGGCGCTAGGCGTCGGCGCGCCAGAGCACCATGCGCCGATACGACTCGGCGTGCTTGACCCCGGCGCTCCGGCCATCGCGAAGAGCCCACCCCCGCAGCAGCTCGTCGACCCACTGGCCCGGCCCCACCTGAGAGACGTGAGCGCGCAGCGCGGCACACTTGACCTCGAGCGTGTCGGTGATGTCGATCCACGTGTCGGGCGGCACCGCTCCGGTGATGAAGACTTCCTTCACCTTGTGGGGCTCGAGACCCTCGGCCAGGAGCTCCGGGAAGATGACGCGCGTCTCCGACGACGGAAAGACCGCGTCGAGCGCCGCGCTGGCCACCGCGCGATGGTCGGGGTGGTTGAGGTACTCGTTGCCGTAGTAGCGCACGGTCGGATCGCTGCAGACCACGACGTCGGGCCGGGACCGGCGGATCACGCGGGTCAGATCGCGTCGCAGCCCGATCGTGGGCTCGACCACGCCGTCCTGATAGCCGAGGAACACCAGATCCTTCACGCCCAGAAGCTTGGCGGCATCCCACGACTCGCGCTCACGGATGGGCACGAGACCGGTGTTGTCGGTCGTGTGCTCGTTGGTGCCGGCGCCGCCGGTGGTGACCAGGCAGAAGACGATCTCGCGTCCCTCCCGCGCCCACGCGGCGACGGCGCCGCCGATGGTGAACTCGTTGTCGTCGGGGTGCGCCGAGATGCAGAGGATCCGGGTGAACGCGGGGTCGAGCGCGTGCGGCCGGACCGTCTTGTCCGCCATCGACGGCGCGCCTACGGCCGCATCTGGTGCGTCGACGGCCCGGGCCGCCGCAGCGGCGCCGTCAGGTTCGCGAACTCGCAAAGGAGGGGCCGGGTGTCGCGCGGGTCGACGATCTCTTCGATCCAGAACGTCTCCGCCGAGCGGAAGGGCGAGCGGAGCTTGTTGAGGCGCTCCTCGATCTCCGCCATCTTCGCCTTCGGGTCCGGTGCGGCGTCGAGGTCGGCGCGATACGCGGCCTCGATCCCGCCCTCGAGCGGCAGCGAGCCCCAGCGACCGGACGGCCACGCATAGCGCATGCAGTAGCGGCTCTGGTTCCGGTGCGCGGCGCCGGCGACCCCGAACGAGTTCCGGACGATCACGGCGCACCAGGGAATCGTCGTCTGCCACATGGCCGACATCGCGCGCACGCCCTGCTTGATCGTCCCGGTCTTCTCCGCGTCCAGGCCGATGAGGAAGCCGGGGCAGTCCACCAGGTAGACCACCGGCAGGTGGAAGGTCTGGGCGATGTCGATGAAGCGCTCGACTTTCTGGCAGGTGTCGGCCGGCCACGCGCCGCCGTAGAAGTACGGGTCGCTGGCCATCAGCGCCACCGGCCAGCCGTCGAGACGGGCGTAGCCGGTGATCACCGAGCGACCGTAGAGCGCGGCGACCTCGAAGAACGATCCCTGATCGACGACCGACTCGACGATGCGGCGCATCTTGTACGGCTTGCGCGGGTCGCGCGGAATCGCCTCGAAGAGCCACGGATCACGGCGCTGCGGGTCGTCGTCGCGCGGGCCGCGCGGCGGCAGGTCGTCGATCGACGACGGCATGTAGGAGAGGAACCGGCGGGCGCGCGCGAAGGCCTCTTCCTCGGAATCCACCGCGTCGTCGACGGCACCTGCCCGAAGCTGGATCTCCCAGCCGCCGAGCTCGTTCTTGGTGAGCTTCTGGCCCAGGCGCTCGACGACCGGCGGGCCGGCCACGAAGAGCGCGGAGAGATTCTTCACCATGATCGAGTAGTGCGCCGCGGCCAGATGGGCGGCGCCCAGGCCTGCGACCGAGCCCAGACCCAGCGCGACGCGCGGGATCGTGCCCATGTTGTTCACGACCCACTCCCAGCCGTCGACGCCCGGCACGTTGGCGCGGCCGGTCGTCTCGATCGTCTTGACCGAGCCGCCGCCGCCCGAGCCCTCGACCAGCCGGATCAGCGGCAGTCGCAGGTCGTGCGCCATGCGCTCGCACTGGTTGTGCTTGCCTCGAATAGTCGCGTCGGCCGAGCCGCCGCGCACGGTGAAGTCGTCACCGCCCACGACGACCGGCCGCCCGTCGATCTCCCCGCGCCCGAACACGAAATTCGACGGCGTAAACGCGACCAGGTCGTTCTTGGCGTCGTACTCCGCGCGCCCGGCGATCTTGCCGATCTCGTGGAAGCTGCCCTTGTCCAGGAGCCTGGCGATCCGCTCGAGGATGGTGAGCCGCCCGCCATCGTGCTGTCGCTTGATCCGTTCGGGCCCGCCGAGCTGGTCCGCGAGCTCCTCGCGGCGCCTCAGCTCATCCAGCTCCTTTTGCCAGTCCATGCGCCCTCCGATTATAGAGGCGCGCCTCGGCGAGCGGGGCCCCAGCCCCGCGACCGCCTGCAGCGCGCACGACGCGACGTTCCCGCGGCGGTGAACCGGCCCGGGGTGTGAGATGAGAGTAGTCCTACCGGCGAGGCGCGGTCAACGAACCCGCTCGCCTTGGCCGTCGCCGACCACAGTACTCTCGGGCCGTGGCTCAGGTGTGCGACTGCGAGCACCACGCGCACGATCCGGCTGGTCGCGACGTGGCACCGGAGCACGAGTTCGGCGCGGCGGAATCGGTCGCGACGGTCCAGTCGCCGTGGGGCGGGACGTTCCGCCTCTGTCGCGCTGCCTGGGCGCGGGCCACATGCGCGGAACGCAGTTTCGCTGACCCGCCGCCGGCGCGGGACGCCCGCCGGGACCTTCTCGCCTAGATCTCCGAGTACCCGCTGCCGCGCGATTCGACGCCGCGGCCACGTCCGTCGGTGATCCAGCCGAACTCCTTGAGGATCTGCTGGCTGTAGGTTACCCGGCCGCAGACTTTCTCGACCGGCTCCGTTGCGAGCAAGAGCGCGGCTTTCGCCATGAGGATCGGCGCCTCGCCACGCGGATCGTCGAGACTCTTCACGAGGCGGTGGTGGACGGTGCCGGGCGTCGGAACGATCTGCGAAGGTGAGACACACGTCACCGACACGCCGTGCTGGTACACCTCCGACGCCAGTCCCTGGGTGAAGCGCTCGAGCGCCGCCTTCTCGGCGCCGTAGCAGGTGCCGCCTCGCGTACCGACCGAGGGATCCAGGTAAGGTCCGCGTCCGGGACCGATCGCGGCGCCCGACGAGATGTTGACGATCGCGCCGGAGCGCCGCGCGATCATGTCGGCGAGCACCAGCTGGCTCAGGACGAACGGGGCGTGGAAGTTCACCGCCCACGAGCGCAGCCACCGATTCAAGGGATAGTCCTTCGTGGGCAGATAGTAGGTGAGCGCGGCGTTGTTGACGAGCACGTCGACCGGACCGTAGGCTTCGCGCGCAGCGCCGATGAGCCGCTCGCACTCGGCCGGCTCGGCGATGTTCGCAGCGACCGCGCGCGCCTCGCCGCCGGCGGCCCGAATGTCCGTCACCGTCGTCTCGAGCGAGCCCGCCATCTGATGGTCGCCTTCTCGCAGCGTGCGCGCGGCGCAGATGACGCGCCCGCCCTCGGCCGCGAAGAGCCGCGCGATCTCGGCGCCGATGCCGCGCGATGCGCCCGTGATTACCACCACTTTGCCGTCGAGCCGCCCCATCGCCGCTCATCAATAGCGCCAGCGCGGGCCCCGCGCAAGTGCGCTCTCCTGGGGGGAGAGCGCCGATATGCCCGGGAGGGAATTTCCAGGGCGTGCTGTGGGGAAAGGCCTGATAGCGACCGGTTACGCCGGAACCTAGAGTCGCCTTCATGGAGGATGCACCAATGAGGGTTGTCTGCGCGTGGTGTCAGCGCGAGAGGACGATGGCGGGTCTCGATGATGATGCGGACCAGGGCGAGCGGATTTCGCACGGAATCTGCGACGAGCATGCCCTCCTGGTCCTCGCCGAGGCCCGGCGATCGTTTGGGGGCGCCGATGCGATCGAGCGCGTGGCATCCTAGCCAGGCCCCGAGGCTGGCGATGAGCCGCCTCTTGCTGGTCGTCGTGCGGGAGGAGCCTGGGCGCTATGCCTACTTCAAGCACACGTACAGCAGCGATACGGTGGAGGTGATCATCGACCGCCGCATGTCCGAGCGTCGCCGTGGTGAGAGCCGGGTGGGCCTCGACCGCCGCCAGGCGTCGCGCCGTCGGCGGGACCTCAGCCCCGACCTGCAGACCTTCGGCTGGGCGCTCGTTAGACACTAGGCAAGCAGCTCGTTTGATCCTATGGAGGCCCGCCGGTCCCCCCACCCCCCTCCCATAGGAAACTCCAGGGGATTGCCGGGCGCGTGTACGGGTAAATACCTGATGGAGGGTTTTCCCTGAGGGGGTACACTCCTGCTGATATCCGCACGGATGCAGCGCGAGCGGCGGTTGATCGACGCCGAGGAAAGCGGGAGGTACTTGATGGCAAATACCCAGGACTTCGCAACGCTCGCGGAGGCCCGTCTGGAAACGACGGCCTCACGCCTGCGCGAGCTTGTCGCGCACCTCCGGCAGCAGCGGGCTCAACTCCGCGAGGAGTGGGCCCGGCTCATCACCGAGGCGAAGCTGCTCACCGCGATGACCAAGGAAGAGATCTTCGCCGAGGCGACGTCGGTGTACGACAACTACGTCGAGGCCCTCGAGACCGGCACGTACGAGGCCCTGCAGGCCTACGCGCGAAACCTCTCCGAGCGCATCATCCCTCGGGGCGTCGAGACGCACGAGGTCGTCGGAATCGTGCTGTTACTCCGCGACGTGCTCGCCCGGTCGCTGTTCGCCAAGTACCGTGAAGACTTCAACAAACTGAACCGGATCCTGGACGCGTACGAGCCGGCCGCCAACCGGATCGCGGGCACGGTCGCCGTCGGATTCGTCCAGGAGCGCGAGCGCATCATCCGCGAGCAGCAAGAGGCCATCCGCGAGCTGTCGACCCCGGTGCTCCAGGTGCGCGAGCGGCTGCTCATCCTGCCGATCATCGGCGTCATCGACCCGCAGCGCACCCGGCAGCTCACTGAACAGCTCCTGCGCGGGATCCGGACCAACCGCGCCAAGGTCGTCGTGCTCGACATCACCGGCGTGCCGTACATCGACTCGCCGGTCGCGAACCACCTCGTGCAGACCGTCGAGGCGGCGCGGCTGCTCGGCGCGAACGTCATCGTGACCGGCCTGTCCCCGGAGATCGCCCAGACCCTCGTGAACATCGGGGTCGACCTCGGCAAGATGAACACCGTCGGCGACCTTCAGGGCGGCATCGAAGAGGCCGAGCGCCTGTTGGGCTACAAGGTCGTGCCGATGCAGGAGCCGACCGCCGCACACGTCGTGGGATAGCAGGCGAGGAACCCCGTGCAGGTTCCGATCCTCAAGCAGGGCGCGTATCTCATCGCGACGGTGCAGTCCGCCCTCACCGACGAAGACTTGAAACAGCTGCGCGACACGCTGGTCGTGTCGGTCAGCAAGGTCCGCGCGCGCGGTGTGATCGTCGACGTCACCGCGCTCGACGTGATCGATTCGTTCGCGACTCGAACCCTGCGTGACGTCGCCCACATGATCAGGCTCCGCGGAGCCGAGACCGTCATCGTCGGCATCCAACCCGAGGTGGCGTTCTCGATGGTCAAGCTGGGGTTGTCGCTCGAAGGCATCGCGACATCGCTAGACCTGGAAGAGGGCCTCGCGTACCTTGACCGGAAGGGGAAGGGGCCTGGCCAGGAGGTTGGCACTCATCGCTGATGAAGTGCGAGTGCCCATCGACTGCGATGCGGACATCGTCTCCGCCCGCCAAAAGGGGCGAGAGCTAGCGTCCCAGTGCGGCTTTCCGACCACCGACCTGGCTGTGATCGCCACCGCGATCTCTGAGCTCGCGCGCAACATCGTCCGTTACGCGGTGCACGGCGATGTCCTCGTTCGACTCGTCGAGGCCGACGGCAAGCGCGGGATCGAAGTCACGGCCTCCGACGACGGCCCGGGCATTGCCGACATCACGCTCGCCCTGCAGGACGGTTACTCGACGTCCGGGGGTCTCGGCCTGGGCTTGCCGGGGACGCGGCGCCTGATGGACGAGTTCGAGCTCCTCTCGGATTTCGGTAAGGGCACGAAAGTGACGGTCCGGCGATGGAAACGGTGAGAACCGGGCCGATCGAGTGGGCTGTCGCCGAGCACATGCGGCCCGGCCAGACCGAGTCCGGGGATCACTCCCTGGCGATGGCGATCCCCGGCGGCGCGCTCGTCGGCGTCGTCGACGGGCTCGGGCACGGCGCCGAAGCCGCGGACGCGGCCAAGACCGCCGTGTGGTCAATCGAGCGCCACGCGCAGGAGCCCATCATCCCGCTCATCCGGGACTGTCACCGCAGCCTGTTCGGCTCGCGCGGCGCCGTCATCAGCGTCGCCGCGTTCAACGCGGCCGACGAGACGATGACGTGGCTGGGCGTCGGCAACGTCGAGGGGCTCTTGGTGCGTGCGCAGACCACGAGCCCGGGGCGCGAGCTGCTCCTGCTGCGGGGCGGCGTGGTCGGCGTGCACCTCCCGGCGCTCGCGGCGGCGATCGTCCCGATCGTGCGGGGCGACACGCTCATCTTCGCCACCGACGGCGTCCGGAGCGACTTCCTCCACGAGGTCCTCCCGCATCGCGACCCGCCCCATGCCCTCGCCAACCGTGTCCTCGCGCGCTTCGGACGGGCCACCGACGACGCGCTGGTACTCGTCGCCCGGTACCTCGGGCCGCCGCCATGAACCTGGAGCTCCGCGCGTTGACGCGGCGCTACGCCCGGGCGCTGGAAGACTTCCTGGGCGGGGGCGGGGAAGCGGCGCTGCAGGAGGCCTACCACATCGGTCGCGAAGCGCTCGCCCGCGGGCTGGGCGTTCACGATCTGGCGACCGTCCAGCAGGGCGCCTTGCTGAAGGCGATGTTGGGTGTCCGGACGAGGCGGGAAGGCACGCGCGCGATCCGCGCCGCCGGCAAGTTCTTCGTCGAGGGGTTGCTGCCGTTCGAGATGTCCCATCGCCAGAGCCAGGAGGCCAACGCCGCCCTCCGGGAGTCCGAGGAGCGTTATCGCGGCGTGGTCGACACCGCCCGCGACGTGATCTTCACGCTCTCGTCCGACGGCAAGGTGATGTCGCTGAACCCCGTCTTCGAGACGATCACGGGCTGGTCCCGGGCCGAGTGGATCGGCAAGGACTTCGCCCCCCTCGTGCACGCCGACGATCGCGCCCGCGCCGTCGAGGTCTATCGGGCGGCGCTCGCCGACCAGGCGTCTCCCAGGTTCGAGGTCGGCGTGGAGCTCGGCATCCTCGGAAAGTCCGGCGCCACGATCCCCGGCGAGGTGATTGCCACGCCGCTCGTGCGCGACGGGAAGATCGTCGGGATCCTCGGCGTCGCGCGCGACATCACCGATCGCAAGCGGGCCGAGCAGGCGCTGCACCATCTGAACGAAGCGCTCGAGGAGGAAGTCAAGCGCATCGCCCACGCGCTCCACGACGAAGCCGGACAGCTGCTCGCGTCCGTGCACATTGGTCTGGCGGAGATCGCACGCGATCTGCCGCCACACGTCGCGCAGCGGCTGGCGGACGTGGGAGGGCTCCTGAACAAGATCGAGGAGCAGCTCCGACACCTGTCGCACGAGCTGCGTCCGACGATCCTCGACGATCTCGGCCTCCAGCCCGCCCTCGAGTTCCTCGCCGACGGCGTGTCGCGTCGGACCGGGCTCCACATCGTCGTCGAGGGCTCGGCGGGAGTGCGGCTGCCCGCGCCGACCGAGACGGCGCTCTACCGCATCGTCCAGGAGGCGCTGACCAATGTGACGAAGCACGCGCAGGCGACGAGGGTGTCGATCACGCTCACGCGCAGCGGGCGTCAGCTCCGCTGCACGATCCGCGACGACGGCGTGGGATTCGACGTGTGGGCCGTGCATGCGCGTCGGGGCGCGCGCGGCCTCGGACTGATCGGCATCCAGGAGCGACTGCATGGGGTGGGCGGAACGCTCGAGATCGTCGCGACGCCCGGCGGCGGAACTCGACTGATCATGGCCGTTCCTTTGGAGGTCGACCGTGCCGAATCGAATCTTGCTCGCTGACGACCACGCCATAGTCCGGCAAGGGCTCAAGGCCCTGCTGGAGCGCGAAGGATTTACCGTCATCGCCGAGGCCGAGGACGGTCAGGCCGCCGTGCGCGCCGCGCGCGAGCGCTGCCCGGACGTCGCCGTCCTGGATTTCTCGATGCCGCTGCTGAACGGGCGCGACGCGGCTCGCGAGATCCTCCAAGTGTGCCCGCGCGCGAAGGCCATATTGTTGACGATGCACACCGACGACCACTACGTCCTCGAGGCGCTCCAGATCGGAGTCAAAGGGTACGTCGTCAAGAGCCAGGCGTCGGGGGACCTGGTGCGCGCGATCAACGAGGTGCAACGTGGCATGACGTACCTGAGCCCCGGCGTCTCGGAGACCGTCGTCCAGGCCTTCCTGTCGAAAGCGGCGATGCCGCGCGACCCGCTGACCTCGCGCGAGCGGGAAGTCCTCCAGCTCGTCGCCGAGGGGAAGTCGACGAAAGAGATCGCCCAGCTCCTCGCGATCAGCTTCAAGACCGCGGAGTCGCACCGGACCCGGATCATGAAGAAGACCGACATCCACGAGACCGCCGGCCTCGTCCGCTACGCCGTCCGCCGTGGCCTGATCCAACCCTGAGCGCTTTCTAGTCGGCGCCCTGCTGCTCGCCGTCAGGGTTTTCCCTCAGGCGATTTGCGGACGTGCCTGATTTCGGCCTCCGCGCGCCGTCGATAGACTCTCGGGTGATGCCGACTCGAGTCTTGCTCGCCGACGATCACGCGATGGTGCGCCAGGGTTTGAGATTGCTCCTGCAGCGCGAGGGACTCGACGTCGTCGGCGAAGCGGCCGATGGTCAGGAGGCCGTGCGCCTGGCGACCGAGAGCTGCCCGGACGTCGCGGTGCTCGACTACGGGATGCCGGTCATGAACGGCCTCGGCGCTGCGCGCGAGATCATGCAGACCTGCCCGCTCACGAAGGTCATTCTACTGACGATGCACACCGACGACCGCTACGTGCTGGAGGCGGTCCGGCTGGGCGTCAAGGGCTACGTCGTGAAGACGCAGGCGCCGACGGATCTCGTTCGCGCGATCAGCGAGGTGCTGCGGGGTCTCATGTACCTGAGCCCGCGCGTCTCGCGCCTGCTGGTCGAGGCGTACCTGGCCAAGTCCGAGGTGCGACCCGACCGGCTGACCTCGCGCGAGCGCGAGGTGCTCCAGCTCGTCGCCTCGGGCAAGACGACGAAAGAGATCGCCGGACTCCTCGGCATCAGCGTGAAGACCGCGGAATCCCATCGCACTCACATCTTGAGAAAGCTCGAAGCGCCCAACACCGCTGGCATCGTCCGCTACGCGATCCGCCAGGGCCTGATTCAGGACTGACGCGGACCCGCTTCAGGGGGCCAGTGGCATGTACCTCAAGTTCTACGGACTGGACGAGAAGCCGTTCAGCGAGACACCAGATCCGAGATATCTCTTCCTGAGTCCGCCGCATCGCGAGGCGCTCGCCCAGCTCCAGTACTGTGCCGAGGAACGGAAGGGGTTCGTGGTCCTCACGGGCGAGATCGGCACCGGCAAGACCACGTTGCTCAATACGCTCTATCGGCGGCTCGACCCGAAGACCGCGGTGGCCTTCATCGTCAATTCGAGGCTCCCGTTCGACGGCCTCCTCGACTGCATCCTCGACGGCCTGGGAGTCGCCAGGCGCGAGGACTCGCTGGCGCGGCGGCTCATCGTGCTGCAAACCTTTCTCACCGAGCGGGAGCGCGCCGGCCAGAACACGGTCCTCATCATCGACGAAGCGCAGAGCCTGTCCCCGATGACGCTAGAGCAGATCCGTCTCCTCTCGAACTTCGAGACGACCCGGCGCAAGCTCCTGCAAATCTTGTTGGTGGGGCAGCCGGAGCTCGAGGCCAAGCTCAATCTTCCCCAGCTGCGTCAGCTCCGACAGCGGCTCGGGCTGCGCTGTCGCATCCGGCCGCTGACGGTTACGGAAGCCGGCCAGTACATCCGCACCCGGCTGCGGGTCGCCGGCTCTCGCGACCTGGGCGTGTTCACGGAGGCGGCGGTGGCCCGGATGGCTGCCTACTCCCGGGGAGTCCCGCGAGTCCTCAACATTCTCGGCGACCACTGTCTCCTCTTCGGCTACGCGGAGCAAAGGCGACGCGTCGAGCGGGAGCTCGTCGAGCAGGCGATCGAGTACCTGGAAGCGAGCGCGCGGGCGCGGCGCGGCTGGATGATTCCCGGCCTCGGAGCCCTGCGGCGACTCCCGAGGCTCGTGGGCTCGGCGGTCGTCCTGGTCGGCGCCGCGGTCCGCCACGGCCTCGTCGTTCGATGACGATCGTCGCGCTCGGCGGCGGGACCGGATTGCCCGCGGTGCTCAGGGCCTTGCGTCGCCACCTTCCCGCGAGCCACCGTATCACCGCGATCGTGACGGCGGCGGACGACGGCGGTAGCTCGGGAGTGCTGCGGCGGCAATACGGCGTGCTTCCGCCGGGCGACATTCGGAACTGTCTGCTAGCGCTTGCGCGGGTGCCGCCGGAGGTGTCGGCCGCGCTCCAGTACCGGTTCGACAACGGCGCTGACCTGCATCCGGTCGGCAACTTGTTGCTGGCGGCGCTCGACATGGTCGCGACGGACGAAGTGACGGCGATCCGGCTGGCCGCGGATCTCCTGCGGGTGCACGACCACATCCTGCCGTCCACGACCCAACGGGTTCACCTGGTCGCCGACCTCGTCGACGGTCGGTCCGTCCGCGGCGAATCGCAGATATCGCGCAGCGGCGCGTCGATCAAGCGGCTGCGGCTCGATCCAGCCGACGCGACGGCCGCGCCCAGCGTGCTGGAGGCGTTGGCCAACGCCGACGCGCTCGTGCTCGGACCCGGGAGCCTCTACACGAGCCTGCTCGCCATTCTGGTGGTTCCGGGCGTGATCGATGCGATCACGCGCTCGCCGGCGATTCGCATCTTCGTGTGCAACGCGATGACCGAGCCCGGCGAGACCGACGGCTATGGGGTCGCCGATCATCTACGTGCGCTCGCCGCCCACGGGCTGCCGCCGGAGGCTCTCGACTACGTCGTCACCCACACCACGCCGATTCCGTCGGGCGTTCTCGCCCGATACGCCGCACGGGGCGCCAGATCAGTGGATCCGGACTTCGCGCCGACGCACGGATCGCCTACGATCGTCCGCGCCGATCTGCTGGAGGCCGGGCCGGTGGTCCGCCACGCCCCCGACAAACTGGGGCCGATCCTCTGCGACCTGGCCTTTCGTCGCAGCGTCGGCGCCGAGGAAGTAACATGGAGACGACAAGACGTGCGGGTCTCGTAGCGGCGATCCTGCTCCTGGCTGTGACCCCATCGGCGGCGCCTCAGAGCTCGAGGGCGCCCCAGAACCCGACAGTGCCCCAGAACCTGCCCGCGCCCCGACGCTCGACGCCTCCGGGCGACGTGTACGTCTCGCTGGCGACCGGGCCGGTGCAGTGGCGGACGTCCGACGGCGCCCTTCGAGGAGAGCTGGTCGACCTGGTCCCCGGCCCGGCCCAGGGTATGAGGATCGATCCCTCCGGCAACCTGTACGTCGCGCGGCGATGCGCTGACGCCAGCTGCACGGTCGGCAACTCCGTCGAGAAGTTCAATCCCATGGGGGTCTCGCAGGGAGCGGTAGGCGGCGAGACCAGATACAACTGCAACCCGCACTCGATCGCCTTCGACGCCGCCGGCAACACCTTCGTCGGTCAGGCCGACTGCACAGGGCACGTGCTGCAGTTCACGTCGGACTCGACGCCCCACGAGCACAAGGTGGCGCCGGACAGCCGCGGCTCGGCGTGGATCGACCTCGCCGGCGATGGCTGCACGCTCTTGTACACGTCGCGCGGCCCGAACGTGAAGCGGTTCGACGTGTGCACCAAGAGCCAGCGTCCGGACTTCAACGTGGATCTGCTGCCCGGCGGCGACACCCAGGGTCTTCGATCCCTGGATGACGGCGGCGTGCTCGTCGCCAGCGGCGCCGTCGTCGCACGGCTCGATCCGGCCGGCGCCCTGATCCAGACCTACGCGGTGGAGCCGAGCGAGCCACAGTACTGGGTCGGTCTCGATCTCGACACGGATGGATCCTTCTGGGCGGTCAACTCCGCGACGTCAAACGTCTACCAGTTCGATCTGGCGACCGGCGAGGTGCGTCGCGAGTTCAACACCGGCACCGCGCCGCACACCGCCGTCGACGTCATCGTGCGGCGCGGAAAGAAGCCGTCGCCGGCGCCGCCGGGAGGCGTCACCCTCCACTGAGGGATCGGCCCCTGCGTCGGTGGCCCCGCGTCACTCCAGCGTGACGAAGATGCAGTTGCGAACCTTGCCGTCGATCGCCTTCGAGAGGTGGCCCTTGCCGGACGTGTCCTCGACCAGGATCACCTCGCCGGCGCCGATGCGTCGCGCCTCGCCGTCGCTCGCGGTGATCTGGACGCCCGCGTCGAGGTTGATGATGTACTGGCGTCGCGGCGCGGGGTGCCAGTCGAGGTCGTAGTCGGGCTGCACCTCGCGGAAGATGATCCCGTTGGCCGGGAGCCGCTTGGACAGCCGGCCGGCCCGCGTCGTCTCCGCGTACTCGACCTCCACGTCCTGCCAGTGGGACTCGCCGTTCTTGTCCGCGTAGAGCCGATGGATCTTCATGGGTCTCTCCTCCCTCAGGGTGGGCCGATCATAGTGAGGCCGGGACGTGGTGGCAAGAACGGCTATACTCCCGCCGATGACGGGAAAGCCGGCGGTCAGCCTCGTCGCCGTCGCCGGACGGCGCCGCGCGACGCTCGAGCTGGCTGCACGGCTCGAGCGTGAGGGATTCGCCGGGATCTACTGCCCGAGCCCCGGCGACGGCTTGGCACTCTGCGAAGCGCTGGCGCTCGCGACGCACGAGATCCCGTTCGGCACCAGCATCGCGAACATCTACACGCGCCACCCCTTCGACTACGCACAGACCGCGGCGGTCATCCACGAGCTGTCGGGCGGTCGTTTCCGCTTCGGGATCGGCGTGAGCCACGGCCCCACCCACGAGCGGCTCGGGCTCCACGCCGGCAAGCCGCTCGAGGACATCCGGAAGTTCGTGGCGGAGGTGCAGGGCTACGCGGCGCAGGTCGGCGCGCTGCCGCCGATCACGCTGGCGACGCTGCGCGGGCGCATGGTCGAGCTGGCCGGCGAGATCGCGCGGGGCGCGGTGTGGGCGAACGGCGCGCGCTCGCACATGGCGGTGTCGCTCGACCGCCTGCCGGCGCCGGCCTGGACCGATCCGTCGTTCTTCATCGGGGACATGGTGCCGACCTGCATCGACGACGATCGCGCCGCGGCCGCTGCCGTCATGCGCAAGACGCTCGTGTCGTACGTGCGGCTGCCGAACTATCAGAACTACTGGATCGAGGCCGGTTACGAAGCGGAGATGCTGGCGATCCGCCGGGCCATCGCGGCCGGCGAGACCGGCCGCATCCCGGAGCTGATGTCCGACCGCTGGCTGCGCGACGTCACGCTCTTCGGCAGCGCCGCCGAGGTCCGCGAGGGCGTCGAGGCGTGGCTTGCCGCTGGCGTGCGGACCGTCATCGTCGTGCCCTCGTCGACGCGCGGCGGCCAGATGGTCGCCTTCGACGAGCTCATTACAGGGTTCCGATGAGTACATGGGGGACCGCTCAGGGTCATTGGCTATCCAGGAGGCGGTCGATCGCCTGGCGAAACACCGTGACAGGTTGGGCGCCCTTGATAGCCGTCGCCTCGATCGTGCCGTCCGGGCTGCTCTTGCCGACGAAGAAGGCGGGGGTCCCGGTGACCCCGAGCTCGGAACCGGCGGCATGGTGCTGGCTGACGGTGGCGGCATACTTGCCCCCGTCGAGACAGGTGGTGAAGGCGTTGCCGTTGAGGCTCAGCTCAAGGGCAAATCCCTTGAGGTGCTCGACCTGGAGGGTGCGCTGGTTCCTGTACAGGGTGTCGTGCATCTCCCAGTACTTGCGCTGTTCCCCGGCGCAATGGGCGGCCTCGGCCGCCTTGCGGGCCTGCGGATGGAGCTGGTCGAGGGGAAAATCCCGGAAGACGTAACGCAGCTTGCCCGTGTCGATGTACTGCGTTTTGAGGGCGGCGAAGGTCTGATTGAAGAACCGGCCGCAGAACGGACACTGATAGTCCGAGAACTCGACGAGGGTGACCGGCGCGTCAGGATTGCCCAGGCTGGGTCCGTCGCCCACCTTCACCTTGGACATCACCCGAGCCGGTGGCGCCGGCTGGAGCGGGTGCTGGATCAAGAGCTGGCGAATCTCGTTCAGCTCTTTCTTGATGCGGGCCAGATCGTTCTTGACGGTCTCCATGTCCTTCTGAAGGCTGCCGAGCTCCGAAGGCGAGGACTGACCGTGGACGGGCCCAGGGCCCAAGCTGAAGGCGCTGACGAAGAGCAGCCATAGCGCCAAGCGCATGCGTCGATCCATCATCGAAATCCTCCGCCGTGCTGTGACGATGTCGATTGCCAGTTTCGAACGGGGCGGCGGTGATCAGCACCCTCCGCGGCACGTTCACCACGCGCCAACAGATCCAGCGTGATTGTTGTCGAAACCGCACACGAGAATCAAGCGTACGCGGTGGCGCGGCCGAGATCGCTGCCAGATCGACATACAGGTTGGCGTAGCCGGCTCGCTGCGGGAGCTGCGGATACCATGGTCGGCGTCAAGATCGTTCGCGCGGGGAGAAGGCCCCGTTTAACATCGCACCCGCCTCGAGGAAGAGGCGCATCGTGGTCGCGCCGGACGGCCCGGATGCCCGGCGCTTCGAGGGTCAGGCCGACTTCTCGGGGGTTGTACCCCGACGCCTCGGGCGCGCCCCGGCGGAGCGTGGCGCGCCTCGGTCTCGGGCAACGAGGAGGAGAACGACGTATGCAGCTCGAGGGAAAAGTTGCGCTCATCACGGGCGCCAGCAAGGGCATCGGACGCGTGATGAGCCGGATGTTCGCCGGCGAGGGCGCCGCCGTGGTCTGCGCGGCGCGCTCACAGAGCCTGGTGGAAGAGACGGCCGCGCTCGTCAAGGCCGACGGCGGCCGGGCGATCCCCGTCACCGGGGACGCCGCCACCGAGGCCGACGTGCAACGCATGATCGAGGCCGGGACCAAGGCCTTCGGCAAGCTCGACACCCTCGTGAACAACGCCGGCGACGGCGGGCCCACCAAGCGCGTGCAGGAGTACACGAGCGAGGACTGGTTCTACACGATCAACTCCTGCCTCACGAGCTCCTACATGTGCATCCGCTTCGCAGTGCCGGAGATGATCAAGGCGGGCGGCGGCGCGATCGTGAACATCGCGTCGGTCGCCGGCCGGCGGGGGCTTCCGTACCGGATCGGCTACTGCTCGGCCAAGGCCGGCCAGGTCGGGATGACGTTCGGGATGGCGATCGAGCTGGCGCCCCACAACATCACGGTGAACGCGATCGCGCCCGGCGCGGTCGCGGGGGACCGGATCGACCGCGTCATCGAGGGCCAGGCGCAGGCGCGAGGCGTGCCGCTCGAGGAGATGCGCCGCAGTCTCATCGACCGCTCGCCGCTCAAGCGCATGTCGACCGCCGAGGACATCGCGACGCTCGCGATCTACCTGTGCAGCGACGCCGCGCGCAACCTCTCGGGCCAGTGCATCGCGGTCACCGCGGGTGAACCCGCGGTCTGAAGATCACCAGGCCTTGCGGCGATCCAGGCGATCCTCGACCCAATCGAAGGAGAGGATCCGCACCCGATAGGACGCCGCAGTCGGCACGGCCGTCTCGAAGAAGGCGCGGTTGTTCGGCGGGACGTCGCGGATCCACGTCAGCGTCTTGGTAGCGACCTTTCCGGAACCGTCGAGGCCTTCCACGACCAGCTGCATGTGGGCGGCGTGTCGGTTCGCCGAGCTGTACACGTAGCCGTTCACGCTCCGGCCGTCCTTCGACCACTCCAGGCGGAAATAGTGGTCGAGCGTCTGGGGTGCGTAAATCTCGGCGGCCTGCGCGAAAGCGCCGGTGAGCGCCAGGAGCCCGACCGGCAACAGGCTCAGCCACCTGACCCTGCGTCCCCTGCTCATGGCCTCAGTGTGCCACGCCCGTGGCCTGCCCGGCCGTCGGGAGGCCCCACACGGACGACCCGGCCTTGCGGAGCAGACGGGAGCGCTGGCACCTCCGATGCCCTCACGAGAGCGACGTGGGGATGCCTACCGTCGCGAAGCGGGCGGCGCGCACCTCGACCTGGGCCTCCTCGGCGCTCGGATCTTCGTGCCGGCCGTGCGGAGCGCGCTCGACGCCGGATGCGGGCTCCACCGGAGGGAGCCCGCCGACTTTCCCGCCAAACAGCCCCGCCTTCGGGTATTCTTCGTCCGTCAGGGAGGATTCCATGGCAGCGATCACAGGGTCGGACCTTCTCGCGAAATCGCTCGTGGCGCAGGGAATGGAACACCTCTTCTACGTCATGGGCGGACCGATGATCGAGACGGAGAGCGCGATCATCAAGCTCGGGGCGCGGGCGATCGACACCCGCCACGAGCAGGCCGCGAGCCTGATGGCGCACGCGTACAGCCGCGTGACGCGCAAGCCCGGCGTGTGCATCGGCGCCTCGGGTCCAGGCACGACGAACCTCGTCACCGGGGTCGCCAACGCGTTCGTGGACGCCGCGCCGATGATCGCGATCGGCGGGTCGAGCCCGCGCGTCTATCTCGAGATGGAGGCGTTCCAGGAGATCGACCAGGTCGCGGTGATGAAGCCGATCACCAAGTGGGCCACCCGCGTCTACGACGCCAAGCGCATTCCCGAGATGGTCGCCACCGCCTATCGCCAGGCGATGACGGGGAAGCCCGGCCCGGTCTACCTCGACCTGCCCGGCGACACCCTCGGCGAGACGCTCGAGGAATCCTCGGTGCCGATGCCGAAGCGCTGGACGCCGGCGGCCCGCACGATGGGCGATCCGGCCGCTATCACCGACGCGATCGCGCTGCTCGCGAAGGCGGAACGTCCGCTGATCCTGGGCGGAAGCGGCGTGTGGTGGTCGGACGCGGCCGCCGCGTTCCGGGCGTTCGTCGAGGCGACCGGGATCCCGTTCTACACGACGCCACTCTCCCGCGGCACCGTGCCGGAAGACCACGAGCTCGCGTTCCTCAACGCCCGCGCCAAGGCATTCGGCGAGGTGGATGTTCTCCTGGTCGTCGGCACGCGCTTCAACTTCGTCGTCCAGTTCGGGCGGCCGCCGCGGTTCGCCGCCGGCGCCAGGATCATCCACGTCGACATCAACCCGACCGAGCTCAACCACAACCGTGAGGCCGACGTGCCGATCGTGGGCGACGCCCGCGCGGTGCTCGAACAGCTCACGGCCGCGGCTCGCGGCAAGATCGACAAGGGCCGGTACGGCAGGTGGATCTCGCGGCTCAAGGTCCTCGATACCGAGAAGGCCTCCGAGATGGACAAGCAGATGAGCTCGGAGGACACCCCGATCCATCCGCTGCGGCTCTGCAAGGAGGTCCGCGATTTCCTGCAACGCGACGCGATCCTCGTCGTCGACGGCCAGGAGATCCTGAACTACGGGCGCCAGTCGATCCCGACCTACGTGCCGGGACACCGGCTGAACTCCGGCGTGTTCGGCTGCATGGGCGTCGGCCTGCCGTTTGGCATCGGCGCGAAGGTCGCGCGGCCCAACACGCAGGTGGTCGTGCTGCACGGCGATGGGTCGTACGGGATCAACGGGATGGAGATCGACACGGCCGTCCGCCACAACATCCCGGTCCTGGTGGTGATCAGCCTCAACGGCGGCTGGACGGCCGACCCGAAGCAGGACAAACCCGGGCGCAACCTCGGCTACACGCGCTACGACAAGGTGGCCCAGGACTTCGGCGCGCACGGCGAGTACGTCGAGAAGCCCGCGGAGATCCGACCGGCGCTCGAGCGGGCCTGGGCGTCCGGCAAGCCCGCGGTGGTCAACGTGAAGACCGACTACCGGGCTCGGGCCCAGACGATTCGCTTCTCGGCCTACTCCACCTAGCAGCGGGGAGCGCCGCGAGGGAGTGGAGAGGGATCCCACGCCCCGCGGGTTCGCAGGGGAGTCGAGAGGGGGGCGGAGCCCCCTTCTCCAAACGGAGGAGACATGGCCAGAGCGCTCGAAGGGATCGTGGTGCTCGACCTCACGGCGTATGAAGCGGGGCCGAGCTGTGCCCAGATGCTCGGATGGCTCGGCGCGACCGTCATCAAGATCGAGCCGCCGGGCGGCGAGGCGGGACGCCGCGCGCTATCGGAGCGGCCGGACATCGACGCCTGGTTCTTCCTGCTGCTGAACGGCAACAAGAAGGGCGTCACGCTCGATCTCAAGGCGCCCGAGGGACGCGCGCTGCTCACGCGGATGGTCGAGCGCGCCGACGTCCTCATCGAGAACTTCGGTCCCGGCTCGATGGAGCGGCTCGGATTCGGCTACGAGAATCTCCGCCGTGCGAATCCCCGGATCATCGCGGCGTCCGTCAAGGGCTTCGGCAGCAGCGGCCCCTACGCTCACTACAAGAGCTTCGAGATGATCGCGCAGGCGATGGGCGGCGCGATGAGCGTCACCGGCGCGGCCGACGGGCCGCCCGTTCGCGTCGAGGCCGGGCTCGGAGACACGGGCGCCGGGCTGCACCTCGCCATCGGCATCCTGGCCGCGATCGTCCAGCGCCAGACGACGGGCGTCGGCCAGCGCGTCGAGGTCGCTCAGCAGGATGCGGTGGTCAATCTAGTCCGGATCCATTTCCGTGACCAGTACCAGACCGGAAGGCCGGTGATGCGCCGCGGGAACCGCTCGCCCGGCGCCTCGCCGTCGAACATGTACCGCTGCCGGCCGTTCGGCCCGAACGACTACGTGTTCATTCACTGCGCCACGCTCGAGATGTGGAAGACGTTCTCGAAGATCCTCGGGCGGCCCGAGCTCGGCGACGATCCGACGCTCGCCGATCGCCTAGGGCGGACCGCGCGCAACGACGAGCTCGACGCGCTCGTCGAGGCGTGGACCGAGAAGCGGACCAAGCACGAGGCGATGGAGATCCTGGGGGATGCTGGTATCCCGTGCGGCGCCGTCCTCGACTCCGGCGAAGTTCTCTGCGACCCGTCGCTGGTCGAGCGCGGCATGATCGTCGAGCTCGAGCACCCGCAGCGCGGCAAGTACCCGATGCTCGGCAACCCCGTGAGGCTCTCTGACTCGCCGACGGAGGTGAAGCGCGCGCCCCTGCTCGGCGAGCACAACGCCGACGTGCTGGGCGCGTGGCTCGGCTGCAGCGCCGACGAGCTCGAGGCGCTTCAGCAAAAACGCGTGATCTGACGCCCTCGCGGCTAAGTGGGCGTCGTACTTCCGGAAACGGGCGTGAGCCTCATTGGCAAGCAGCCTGTCACAAATTCCCGCCGATGAGGCCTCGGGGTGCCGTGTAACGCCCCGAGAAAAATCATCAATTGGACCCGACTTCTGTGGCATTTCGCTTGCTCGTATGCGCACATGCTGCCCATGGCGCTTACGAGCAAGCCGAAGATACGTGTGCTGATCGTTGACGACGAGGAGACGATCCGACAGGTGCTGTCGGAGTTCTTCAAGACGTTCAACCACGGCTACAACTACGTGGTGGAGAGCGCGGCGAACGGCGCTGAGGGAGTCATGCTGGCGCTCCGCTCGTCACCTGATCTGGTGCTCCTCGACATGCGGATGCCGATGATGGATGGGCTCCAGGTCCTGAAGCAGCTCCGTGCGATCAATCTGACGATGCCCGTGCTGGTGATCACGGCGAGCCGCGACAGCAAGGTGGCCGCCGAGGTGCTGAATCAGGGAGTATTCGCGTTCATCCCGAAGCCCTTCGACTTCGGGCAGCTCGACCACCTCGTCGCGCTCGCGCTGGCGACCGTCCGACGCCCGGCGGCGATGAGCCGCGTGTGAGGCGCCGCTGGCGCCTACGCCGCGACCCCGAGGTCGCCCGCGCTACTGGATGAATCCGTAGAGCTTGCCGGCGTTCTCGCAGACGATCTTGCGGCGCACCTCGGGAGAGACGTGGCCGAGCTCGCGCTGGATGTACTCGCGGGAATCGGGCCACACGCCGTCGGGATGCGGAAAGTCCGAGCCCCACATCACCTTGCCCACGCCGAGCTCGTCGAGGAGCTTGATCCCGATCGGGTCGCTCTGATAGGTCGCCCAGCACTGCCGCGTCCAGTACTCGCTCGGCGGCATCGTAAGCGCGAGGTCCTTGAACTGGTCCTCCCACTCCGCGTCCATGCGCCAGAGGACGTAGGGGATCCAGCCGATGCCGGACTCGCCGAGCACGAGCTTCATGCGGGGATGGCGCTCGAGGACGCCCGAGAAGATCATCGACGTGAGGATGTTCGCCATGTTGATCTGGAACTGGGTGATGTTCGTGGCGAACGCCGACCGGGCCACCGCCAGATCGATCTTCGGGGCGTCGGGTGCGGCCGCGCGCGTGGGATCGGAGCCGATCATCATGATCTTGCGGATGTGGTCGGGGACGTAGCCGCCGACGGTGTGAAAGTGCAGCGGCAGCCCGCAGCGGTCGATCGCGTCCCAGAGCGGATTCCAGTACGGATCCCAGAGCGGCTTGAGGTCCGAGGAGTTCGCGATGTCCAAGCCGCGCAAGGCGCCGCGCTTGGCGACGCGCTCGACCTCTTCGACCGCCGCCTCGAGCGGGTGGTTCGGAATCGACGCGAGGCCGGCGTAGCGGTCGGGATGCGTCGAGCAGAAATCAGCCAGCCATTCGTTGTAGATCCTCAGCACCTCGACCGCGGCCTCGGGATCGCTCATGCGCCCGGTCGTGCCGAGGACACCGTAGAGCACCTCGGCCTGAACGCCGTCGCGGTCCTGATCCTTCAGGCGTAGCTCCGGATCGCTAATACGACGAATGCCGCGCTTGCCGTCGTCGTAGAGCCCGGTGGAGGCCATCCGGTCCGAGCGGTGGATCTTTCCGGGAATGTATTCCCGGCCGGCCGACCCCATACCGCACGCCAGGCCGAGCGCGGCGCCCTTCTTCGTCACCCACGCCGGGCCCCGCGGCCCGTCCATCACATACGGCATCCGCTCCTTGAGCGCGGAGGCGGCGTTCGACGTGAAGAGGTCAGGAGGAAGCCAGCACAGATCGAGATGGCAGTCCGCGGAGATCATTTCGTATCGCATGGCGGCGAGCCTAACAGCAGCGACCACCTCAGGGCAAGTATACCGGCAAGTAGACCGGCAAGTAGACCGGCTTGACGATGTCGGTCGCGGGCTCTACGGTGCGGGCGGGAGGAGCGAACCATGAGATTCCAGGGACGGACCGCCCTCATCACCGCGGGGGGGCGCGGCATCGGCCGGGCGACCGCGGAGATCATCGGTCGTGAAGGCGGGACCGTGATCGCCGTCGACCTCGACAAGGAGAGCCTCGATCAGGTGGTGGGGGCGATCCGGGTCGCCGGCGGAACCGCGCACGCCATCGTGGCCGATGCCCTCGACGCCTCGCAGGTGGCGGGCGTGGTGCGACGGGTCGTCGAGGAGCACGGCCGGATCGACATCCTGGTGAACGCCGTCGGCGGCAGCACGATCATCGCGAAGCCGGGCGCCACCGTGGACGAGCTGACGCTCGAGGACTGGCAGAAGCTGCTGAACTTCAACCTCACCGGCACCTTCCTCTTCACCAACGCGGTCGTGCCCGTGATGAAGCGTCAGCGCGGCGGGAAGATCGTCAACCTCTCGTCGATCGCGGGCCGCGGCCTGAGCGCGACGAGCAGTAGCGCCTACGCCACCGCCAAGGGCGGGATCATCGCGTTCACCCGGAAGCTCTCGCTCGAGCTCGGCGCGTACGGCATCACCGTGAACGCGATCGCCCCCAGCCTCACGCTCAGCCCACGGCTGCGCCCGCGCTGGGACGCGATGTCCCCGGAAGAGCGCGCACGCCAGGCGGCGCAGGTGCCGCTGGGCCGCGTGGCGGAGCCGGTGGATCAGGCGCGCGTCATCTGCTTCCTCGCGTCCAGCGACGCCGACTTCGTCACCGGCGTCACCATCGACGTCAACGGAGGAAGTAGAGGCTAGATAGTCTGTACGGCCTGCCGGGCGATGTCGGTGTCGACCAGATCTTCGAAGCGGTGGGAGCGCTTGATGAAGCCGGCGGCCAGCAGAATCGACTGCAGCGCATCGAATCCGGTCCGCGTCAACACCGGGTCCGTCGCCCAGGTGGATTGCCGGAAATAGCGCGCCACCGCCCGCGCGAGGATCCCGGGATCCACGTCGGGGAACGCGGGCGCGAGAACGGCGGCGATCGCGGACGGCCCGCGCGCCGCCATCCAGCGCTGCGCCCGATAGAGTCCGCGGACGAACCTGACGAGCACCTCGCGCTCGCGTTCGAGGATCTCCGGCGTCGTCATGAGCGAGCTGAACGGCACCGAGCCGGTCGCGTCCCCCATCGAGGCCAGCAGGTAGCCGGTGCCGTCATCGATGAGCTGATCGACCGCTGGCGGTCCGAGCTCGATGAACGCCGCCTTCCGCGCGCGGAAGGCGGCGACCGCGTCGGGCCCCGATAGATCTCGCACGAACGTGACCCGCGCCGGATCGACGCCGTGCCGCCGCAGCACGGCCTGCATGCAGAGCCACGGCGTCGGGGCGCCGCCAAACGAGATGACCGTTCGGCCGACGAGATCCGACCAGCTGAAGCGCGATCGCGGCTCACGGCCGAGCAGGAAGAACCCGTTCCGATCGTTCACCGCGGCGAAGTGGACGAGGCGAGTCGCACCGCGGTCGGCGAGATCGAAGCTTCGCATGAGGCCGGAGAGGGCGAGATCCGCTTGGCCGCCGAGCAAGGCGTCGACCGTGGCGGCGCTCCGCGGCGCGGTCGTCATCGTGACGTCCAGACCCTCGGCGGCGAAGTGACCGCCGTGGATCGCGACGAACGGCGGCGCGTAGAAAATCGAGCGGAATGCCTCGACGACTCGTAGCCGGTGCGGGGTCTCCACGGCCGGGGAGTATACGCGCGCGTTCGGCTGATTTCTCGACGCGGTGAGCCCTTTCTTTACAGCGCCACCTCTCGCCACGTCGTCTATGTAGCTGATTTGGCTGGGCCCGAATGGTGGCACCCGCCTTGCCTCGAGGAAGCGCGGTGCGCACCGTCACCAGTGTGGCGAGTTATGTCCGGGCGGCGCTCGCGCGTCGTCACGACGACGCCGGAGCTCGCCAACGTCGCTGCCGGCATAGGCTCCGGCAAGAGCTGGCGATCCGCGGTGGTGTCTCGATCTTCATCATCGCGTTCCAGATCGTCTTCCGCCTCGACTTCGACGGCGTCGGCCGCCTCGTCTCGCTGATCGCGCTCTTCTCGTTCCTGCTCAACGGGCTCTACTACCTCACGGCCCGCGGTGGACATGCCTATCGAACCCAGGCGTACACCAGGATGCTCGTCGACGTCGTGCTCATCACCGTCGGGCTCTACCTGGCCGGCGGGCTGGGCGCCGCGCAGTATCTCGGCATCTACTTGATCGTGACGATCTACGCGGGGATCACGTTCTCGAGCTCGGCCTGCCTGGTGGCGACGGCCGCGGCCACGGCCAGCTACGCGGCGATCATCGCGCTGCAGCAGAGCGGCATCCTCGCCATGCCGGCGCACGAGCTCTCGAACCCCAGCATGGTCGCGGTGTTCAACTTGATCATCTTCAACATCGCCGGCCTGCTCATCGCCGTCCTGGCCCGAGCGCTCCGCGAGAGCCGCCGTCGGCTACGCACCACCTCGCAGGAGCTCGAGCGGTTCGTCGAGGCCATCCCCGAGGTCATCTACGTCCTGGACCGTGGCGGCCGCCTGAGCCTGTGGAACCGGAGGCTCGAGGACGCGACCGGCCTGCGGGCGCGGGAGCTCCGGGGGACGCCGCTGGTCGACCTCCTCGCTGAGGACGATCGCGGCGCGATGAGCGCGGCGCTGGCGTCGGGTCTCGGAGATCAGGAGTTCGAGCTCGAGAGCCGCCTCCGCGGCGCCGACGGCACGCTGACCGCCTACCAGTGGACCGGTGCCGCGCTGATCGACGAGCACGGCCTGGTGAGCGGGCTCACCGGCGTGGGCCGCGACGTCACGGAGCGCAAGCGCTCGGAGGAGGTCCTGCGCCAGCGCGAGCGCGAGATGCGCCAGATGCAGAAGATCGAGGCGATCGGGCGCCTCGCCGGCGGCGTCGCGCACGACTTCAACAATGTGCTCACGGTGGTCCTCGGTCGCTGCCAGCTCCTGCTCGCGCGCCACAAGCCCGAGGACCCCGTGTACCAGGACCTCGAGCAGATCGAGATCACCGCGCAGCGCGCCGCGAACCTGACGCGTCAGCTCCTCGCGTTCGGCCGCAACCAGACGCTGACCCACCAGACGCTCGACCTCAACGGCACCGTCACCGGCATCAGCGACATGCTCGGGCGTCTGATCGGCGAGAACATCGAGCTGGTCGTCACGCTCGACCCGAGCCTCGGCCTCATCATGGCGGATCCCGGCCAGCTCGAGCAGGTCATCGTGAACTTCGCCGTCAACGCGCGAGACGCGATGCCGAAGGGCGGCCGCCTGACGATCGAGACGCGCAACGTCGAGCTCGACGCGGCGTTCGTGGCCGCCCACCCGGCCGCCACGCGCGGACCGCACGTGCTGCTCGAGGCGCGCGACACCGGCATCGGGATGGACGAGGAGATGCGCCAGCGGGTCTTCGAGCCCTTCGTCACGACCAAGGCGCCCGAGCAAGGATTCGGCCTCGGGCTGTCCACGGTGTTCGGGATCGTCAAGCAGCATGGAGGCTACATCACCGTCGAGAGCGCGCCGGGACGGGGCACGGCGTTCAGGGTCTATCTGGCGAGGACCGAGTCGTCGTTGGAGGCGCCGCGCGATGCCGACGGGCCACGTCCGGTTCCTCGCGGCGAGACGATCCTGCTCGTGGAGGACGCGGACGCCGTGCGCAGGCTGGTGCACGAGGTCCTGCGCAGGCTCGGCTACCGGGTGCTGGTCGCGCGCGACGGCGCCGAGGCCCTGGCGCTGAGCCAATCCCACACCGACGCGATCGATCTCCTGCTCACCGACGTGATCATGCCGGGCATGGACGGCCGCGACCTCGCGGCTCGGCTGCAGGCCACGCGGCCGGAGACCCAGGTGCTGTTCATGTCGGGCTACGCCGAGCCGCCGCTGCCTGAGAACGTCCTGCTCCAGAAGCCCGTCACGCCCGACGACCTCGCGCGCAAGGTCGCCGCCGTGCTGCGAGGCGCGCGGGACCGCCGCCGCACCACCCTGGCCGGTTGACATCGAGCGCCGTTCGCCGATAATCGGCTCCCATGAAATTCTCCACGCAGAATCCCCTGTCGATTCGTGACTGGCAGACCCACGCCGAGGTGTACCAGAACGCCGTGACCGAGTGCCGGTTGGCCGACGAGCTCGGCTTCGACGTCGTATGGCTGGCCGAGCACCACTTCTCGCAATACGGCATCTGCCCCTCGCTGGCGCCGCTGGCCGGAGCCATCGCCGCGACGACGCGCCGCGTACGCATCGGCACCGCCGTCGTGATCGCGCCGTTCGAGCACCCCCTGCGGATCGCCGAGGAGTGGGCCGAGATCGACATCCTCTCCGGCGGGCGGCTCGAATTCGGCCTGGGCCGCGGTTATCAGCCCTCCGAGTTCCGCGGGCTCGGCGTCTCGATGGAGGCCACGCGCGAGCGGTTCGACGAGAGCCTCGAGATCGTCCGCCTCGCGTGGACCACCGAGCGGCTCACGTTCGCCGGTAAGCACTACCGGGTCGACGACGTACGCGTCCTGCCGAAGCCCGTGCAGAAGCCGCACCCGCCGCTGTGGACGGCCGCGGTCTCGCCCGACACTTACACGCTGGCCGCGCGCCGCGGGCTCAAGATCCTGACCTCGCCGTCCTTCACGCCCTTCGACGTCCTGCGCAAGAACTACGATGCCTATCGCGCCGAGTGGCGGGCGACCCAGGGCAGGGACGAGGGCGCCGAGATCTGCATCAACAAGATCATCCACGTCGCCGAGACGTCGCGGGAAGCGCGGGAGAATCTCAAGGAACCCATCAGCTGGTTCTACCACACGCAGGCCGGCCTCATCTCCGACCCGACCGGCGCGCCGCCGGAACAGTACAAGTTCTACCGGCGTGTTCGGGAGAACCTGCTGTCGATGACGGAGGAGAAGGCGCTCGATCAGGCGGCGATCGCCGGCGACGCCGAGGAGGTCGCCGACAAGATCCGCATGCACCGCGAGGCGCTCGAGGTGACGCACTTCATGGGCGCCTTCTCACGCGGCGGCCTGGCCCACGACAAGGTCATCCGCTCGATGCGCCTGTTCGCCGAGAAAGTCATCCCGAAAGTCAGGTAGAACGCCCTACCGCATCCAGAAGCCCTCGCTTCGGGCCAGCTGGCGCAGCCCCTCCCGATCGTTCGCCGCTGACTCCGCTTGCGGATGGACAAAGCGTGGAGGCCGGCAAGACGCGTAACCGGCTTGACACGATGGCGATGCGACGATACGTTGCGCCCGCTCCCCCGAAAAGCGAGGATCACAGCGATGCGCTACGTGTGGCCTGACGGCAAACAATCCGCCGCGGTGCTGTCCTTCGACTTCGACGCCGAGTCGGGCTTCCTCTTCCGCGAGCCCGAGAAGGCCAAGCGGAGCCTCGCCGACCTCGAGGAGCGCCGCTTCGGCCCCCGCGTCGGCGTCGATCGCATCTTGCGAATGCTCGACCGACTCCGACTGCGGGCGAGCTTCTTCATCCCCGGGTGGACCGTCGTCCACCATCTGCCGCAGTGCAAGCGTATCCGCGACGCGGGGCACGAGATCGGCGCTCACGGCAACGTCCACGAGGCCGTGAGCTCGCTGGACGAGCCGCAAGAAAAGGCGGTGATGGTGGAGCAGCTCCGGATTCTCGCGGATCAGCTCGGCGTGAAGCCCGCGGGCTATCGGTCGCCGTCCTGGGACGTGAACGTGTGGACCCCGGCGCTCCTGAAAGCTCACGGGTTCCGGTACGACAGCTCGCTGATGGGGAACGACGTGCCCTACGACGTGCCGACCGCCGACGGGCCGCTGACCGAGGTCCCCGTCCAGTGGATCATGGACGACGCGCCGCTCTTCCGTCACGTCTACGGGTCGACGAACGCGATCGCCGACCCCGGCCGAGTTCTCCAGATGTGGAGCAAGGAATTCCTCGGCATGCACCGGGAGAACGGCTGCTTCGTGCTCACGTGCCATCCGTTCGTCAGCGGCCGCGCCTCCCGCGTGGCGTTGATCGAGGAGCTGGTGGTCTACATGCGTCGCCAGCGCGGCGTCTGGTTTACGACGTGCGAGGAGGTGGCCCGCTGGCACGACGAGCACGGACGGGCGGCGCCGGCGCCCCCCCGTCGTCGACCGCGTGCGAAGCGCTGACAGGGGAACGGCAGGCGAGCCAGCAGATCAGGTCGCGCGGGGGTCCGGCGCATCGCGTGACACGCCGGGCCAGCTCTTGTTCAGGACTCCGGCGTCATTCGGCGCGCGCCGTCGCGAGCGCGGTCACGGGGGGCTGCCGGGCGCCTCCCGCGCTTGACAAAACCGGGCCCGCGGCGTTGTCTATCGTCGCCCGGCGAGCGCACGGCCGCACCCCACGGAGCCGCGCCGGCGGCGACTAGCGAGACACTGAAAGGACACGGACAATGGCCCGATTCGTGACGGTGGCGAAGGCGGACAGCATCCAGCCCGGGCAGATGATCAAGGTCGAAATCGACAACTTCCCGATCGCGGTGGCGAACGTCGAGGGCACCTTTCACGCGTTCGACGACACGTGCACCCACGAAGACTGCTCGCTCGCGGACGGCGAGCTCGTGCGCACGGCGGTGGTGTGCCCCTGCCACTTCGCGGAGTTCGACGTCCGCAACGGCGCGGTGCTCGTGGCGCCGGCGACCGTGCCGCTCAAGGTCTATCCCGTGCGGGTCCAGGGGAACGACCTGCAAGTGGAGTTCTGATGGCCTCGGCCTCGACGATCGCGATCGTCGGCGCGAGCCTCACCGGCCAGTCGGCGGCGGCCACGCTGCGCGAGGAGGGCTTCGACGGGCGGGTGGTGCTGGTGGGCGCGGAGCCGCAGCTGCCGTACGATCGCCCGCCGCTCTCGAAGAACTATCTGCGCGGCGGGATGCCGTTCGAAAAGACGCTGCTGCGGCCGCCGGAGTTCTACCGCGAGCGCCAGATCGAGACCCGGCTCGGGACCACGGTCGTACGGGTCGACGTCGAGAAGCGGGCGCTGCAGCTCGACGGCGGGGACCGCCTCGAGTTCGACAACGTGCTCATCGCCACCGGCGGACGGAACCGGCGCTTCCCGATCCCGGGGCTCGATCTGCCCGGTGTCTATGATTTGCGCACCGTCGCCGACGCCGACCGTATTCGGGACGCGATCGCCCGGGGCGGCCGCGCGGTCGTGGTGGGCATGGGCTTCATCGGCGCCGAGGTCGCGGCGTCGATGCGCCAGTGCGGGCTCGAGGTCACCGCGATCGAGCCGTTCAAGACGCCGCTCTATCGCGCGCTCGGCGAAGACATCGGCCTGGTCGTCGAAGGGCTCCATCGCGATCACGGTGTCGCGCTGATCCTGGGCGATGCAGTCGCCGCGTTCGAGGGGAAGGGACGCGTCGAGCGCGTCGTCACCCGGGACGGACGTCGCATCGAGTGTGCGCTGGCGGTCTTCGGCCTCGGCATCGAGCCCGTCACCGAGCTGGTGGCCGGCACCGGCGTCAGAGTCGACAACGGCATCGTGGTCGACGATCACTGCCGCACCAACGTGCCCGGCGTGTTTGCGGCGGGCGACGTCGCCAATCACTATCATCCCGTGTGCGGCCGGCAGATGCGCGTCGAGCACTGGCAGAACGGTATCAAGCAGGGCGCGGCGGCCGCGCGCAGCATGCTCGGCCGCGGCCAGCCGTACGACGAGGTGCACTGGTTCTGGTCCGATCAGTACGATGCGAACATTCAGTACGCCGGATTTCACGCGGCGTGGGACGCGGTCGTCGTCCGCGGCAGCCTGGCGGAGCGCAAGTTCCTCGCGTTCTATATGGCCGAGGGCCGCGTCGAGTCGGTCGTCGCAGTCAATCAGGGGCGCGATCTGCGGCGGACGCTGCCGATCATCAAGGCGCGGGTGGCGATCGACCCCGCGCGCCTGGCCGATCCGAACGTCGACCTGCGAACGCTCGCCCCGTCGGAGAGACCCGCATGATCAAGAGATTTTCGACCCTCTACATTGGACACATCGAGCTCGAGAACTGCGGCCACGCGGGTACGCCGGCCGACGACCGTCGCTACTCGAACGAGCGTGTCATCGAGGCGTTCGACACTACGCTCGAGCTCGCGCAGACCATGGACGAGCTCGGGTACGAGGCCCTCTGGCTGGCCGAGCATCACTTCCAGCACGAAGGGTACGAGTGCATCCCGAACATTCCGCTGCTGGCCGTCCACATCGCCAACCACACGAAGCGGCTCAAGATCGGCTGCGGATTCAACATCATTCCGACCTGGCACCCGATCCGGCTGGCCGAGGACTACGCCACCGCCGACATCCTGACCGGCGGCCGCTTGATCTTCGGCATCGGCCGCGGCTATCACACCCGCGAGGTGGAAAGCTTCGGCAACCCCATGCTCGACGCCGAGGCCAACCGCGAGCTCTTCGAGGAACAGCTCGAGATAATCTTAAAATCGTTCAATCAGGCGTCCTTCTCGCATTCTGGGAAGTACTACACGATTCCGCCGGCGGTGCCGTACCGCGGCTACACGCTGAAAGAGATCACACTGGTCCCGCGGCCTCGTCGCCTTCCCGTGGAGATCTGGCAGCCGATCGTGAGCGGCAGCGCCCGTGGCCTCGACTTCATGGTGAAGCACGGCATCAAGGGCGTCGTCTCGGCCACCGCCGAGCAGTTCGTGGATCGATGGTTCCACGACTACCAGACGGTCGCCCGCGGCGCCGGTCGGGAGCTACAGCTCGGCGAGGATCTGATCCTCGGGTTCCGCATGAGCATCGACGACACCCAGGAGCTGGCCGTCCGCAAGGCGCGGCCCTACTTCGAGGAACACGCCAAGTTCATGGGTCCGCTGGGGATGCTGCGCTACAGCGAGGAACACGTGAAGGCGGTGGCAGCCCGCCAGCCGCAGTCACCGACCGCCGCCACGATCGAGAACGGCGTGCAGAACCGTACCTGGCTCTGCGGTCCCGCCGAGGAGTTCATCACGTACCTGAAGGACGTGGAGCGGCGTTATCCCGGGCTCGAGCACGTGATGGTCTCGTGTCCCCTGGGAACGCCGAAGAAGATCATGAAGGAGAATCTCGCGCGCTTCGCGCGAGAGGTGATGCCCGCCTTCAAATAGCGGGGCGCTCGCCGTCAGCGAGCGGGCCCCGCTGGCGGTGGCGGCGGAGTTCCAGCCGGCGGCGGCACGTTGACGCCGGGGGGCGGCGGTGGCGGAGCGCTTGCCGCGGGTGGCGACGTGTAGGTCGTCGGCAGCGACCCTCTCGAGACCGGGATCTGGTTGCCCTTCGCGTACATGCACTGCATGTACGTCATGTCGTAGCGGCGCTGCACCGTGTCCTGCCCGCTGCTGCCCGCGCTCGCGCCGATGGCCGTGCCGCCGAGCAGCCCGGCGCCAGCGCCCACCGCCGCCCCGGTGGCGGGGCTTCCGGCGGCGGCGCCGATCGCCGCTCCGGCAGCAGCTCCGACCGCGGTCCCGATGGCGGCGCCGCCGACCGTGTTTCCGACCAACGCCTGCTTCGTCGTCACGCCGACCTGCTGGAGCGACCACTGACGGCACACGGCGTCGTCGGCTTGGAACTGCTCGAACGACTTTCCGTTCGCGGGTAGCACCATCACGCTCGGCCCGGTCGGCACCGTCGCGCACGCGGTCATCAGCAGCCCCGCCGCGACAGACACGATCGATGCGCTGCGCGCCATGAGCTCACCTGATCCTTTCGTTGTGTCGCCAGGCCTAGGGTGACCTGGGGGGAACCTTGATCCACGCCTCGGGACACGTCTGGACGTTGGGGTAATACGCTTGAGAGCTCGAGCAGTAATACCAGTAAGCCTGCGGCGGAGGCGGGTCTTGCTGAATGTAGACCGGCGGCTGTTCGACGACGACGGCCGGCGGCGGAGCGTAAACGGAGTAGTACGGGTGGTAGTACCAGTACGGGTAGGGCGGGCCCCACCAGCCCCGATGGTGCCACGCATGGCTTGGGACGACCGTGAAAAGCAGCAACGCCGTCACCAGGATAGGGACGATCACCGAGCGTCTCATGGGACTTAGACGAGCGATCCGTCAGGATGATTTACCTCCATTGACGGAAACGGTCGGGAGCGCTATCGTCCGCGCACCGACCTGACCGTGTCCCTCAGCGTGGAGGGAAACCATGAGCCCTGCACGGTTCGTCCCGGTGGCCGTCGGCCTGCTGTCCCTGTCGCTTGCGTGCGCGCCCTTCGAAGAAGCGGCGGCCCAGCCAAGATCGGCCGCCCCGCCTCGGGCGGAGGCCGCCCAGACTAAGCCGGAGGGCGAGATGCGCTGGGCGATCTACGTGACGCTGGCGCCCCAATGGTTCGATCCGGCCGAGGTCATGGGCCAGATCACGCCGTTCTGGGTGCTCTACGCCATGCACGACGCGCTGGTGAAGCCCATGCCCGGCAACCTCATGACGCCGAGCCTGGCCGAGTCGTGGACGGTGAGCCCCGATCAGCGCACGTACGAGTTCAAGCTGCGCGAAGGGCTCAAGTTCCATAATGGCGATCCCTTCACCGCCGAGGACGTGAAGTTCAGCTTCCATCGCACCAAGGGCACCAAGATCCTCAAGGAGAAGGTGCGCGAGATCACGGTCGTCGATCCCTCCCGCGTGCGGTTCCATCTCAACGAACCGTTCCCGGATTTCATGGCGTTCTACGGCACGCTGACGACCGGTGCGGGCTGGATCGTGCCCAGGAAGTACGTCGAGAAGGTCGGTGACGACGGGTTCAAGAAGCACCCGATCGGGCTCGGGCCCTATCGCTTCGTGAGCCACACACCCGGAGTCGAGCTGGTGATGGAAGCCAATGAGCAGTACTGGCGCAAAGTGCCCTCGGTCAAGCGGCTCGTGTTCAAGGTCGTCCCCGAGCCCACCACGCGAGCCGCCATGCTCAAGCGGGGAGAGGTCGACATCGCCTACATGCTCGACGCCCCGCAGGCGCTGGAGCTCCAGAAGGATCCCTCGTTACGCCTGGCCTTCTCCGGCGGCATCGGCATCGCCGCGATCGACTTCCTCGACATGTGGGATCCCAAGTCGCCGTGGGCCGACAAGCGCGTGCGTCTGGCCGCCAACCACGCAATCGATCGGCGGGCGATCAGCGAGATGGAAACGCTCGGCGCCTCGAAGGCCACCGGGAGCATCATCCCCCGCACCTTCGAGTTCGCCTTGCCCATCGAGCCGTATCCCTACGACCCGGTGAAGGCGAAGCAGCTGATGGCCGAGGCCGGCTATCCCAACGGCTTCGACGGCGGCGAGCTCCATGTCACGCCCCCGTTCTATTCGAGGGGTGAAGCGGTGATGAACTACCTCGGGGCCATCGGGATCAAGTTCCGGATGCGGCCCATGGAGCGCGCCGCGTTCTTCGCGGCGTGGGCGGCCAAGAAGCTGAAGGGCGTGTGCGTGTGCGGCAGCGGGCTCTACGGCAACGCCGCCACGCGGATGTCGGAGATCGTCCCGAGCGACGGCACCTATGCGTACGGCGGCTATCCCGACATCGACGCGCTCTACAAGCAACAGGCCCTCGAGACCGACCGCAAGAAGCGCGAGGCCATGCTGTTCCAGATCCAGCAGACGCTGCACGACCGCGCCAGGTTCGCGCCGATCTTCGAGTTCCTCTGGCCCAGCGGGATCGGGCCGCGGGTGGAGGAGCCCGCGCTGCTGATGATCAATCCGTATCCGTGGTCGGCGCCGCTCGAGGAGGTCAGATTGAAGAAGAAGTAGAAGCACCGGCTACGCAATCCCATAGAGCCGAGCGCAGTTGTCCCAGAGGATCTTGCGCTTGCTCGCGTCGCGCACGCCCTCGAGCCCGAGGAAGGTCTCGACCGCGCGAGGATACGCCGAGTCGTCGTGTGGCCAGTCGGTCGAGATGACGATGTTGTCATCGCCCATGGCCGGGATGGCGTGGCGCACCACGTCCTCGTCGGGATCGACGGACACCCAGCAGCTGCGCCGGAAGTACTCGCTCGGGCGCATAGTCAGGCGAAACCGCTCGTCGTCTCCGAACTTCTCGACGCGCTCGTCGAGGCTCCAGAGCCACCAGGGCACCCAGCTACAGCTCCCTTCGAGGAACGCCGCCTTGAGACCCGCGAAGCGTTCGAAGACACCGCCGGTCAGGAGGCTTCCGAGCGCCATCATCTGCTCCACCGGATGCGCGACGGCGTGCGCCATCGCGAAGTTGTCCATGAAGCGGCGACCCAGATGCTCCTGGTAGGCCATCTGAATGCCATGAAAGGCCAGGGGAACGCCGAGGCTCTCGGCCTCCTCCCAGAGCGGGTCGTAGACCGGATCGTGCCACGCGCGGCCGTTGACCGGGTGGTTGGAGAGGACGAGCGCGACCGCGCCGAGCTCGCCCACGCTCCGGCGCGCCTCCCCCACCGCGAGCTTCACGTCGTGGAGCGGCAGGATCGCCGCGGGCCGCAGGCGCGCGCGATCGGTCGCGCAAAAGTCGGCCAGCCAGCGGTTGAACGCGCGGCAGACCGCGGCCGAGAGGTCGGGCTCGAGGCCGTCGACGGCGATGAGATGCGAGCCGAGCGTGCGGAAGACGATCGCGACGTCGATGCCCTCCCGGTCCATCGCCTGCAGCATGGCCCGCGGATCGTCGCCGCGCAGGTCATCGGCCGGATTTCGATAGCGGCCCGACGCCACGTGGCGGGCGCGCGCTTTTTCGCGTCGGATCCGGGCGAGGCGGCGGCGCTCCGGTCGGTCGAAGAACGCGGGGAAGACCTTGCCCTCGAACTGCCAGCCGTCGGTGTTCGAGCCGTCGATCGGCGCGAACCGCGGCGCGCGGTCCTTGAACCGCGGCTCGATGTACCGGAGCCACAGATCGTGCGGCTCGAGCACGTGAATGTCGCTGTCCATGACCTTGAAGCCGTCCTTGGCCATCGTGGCGCCCTCCCGCCGTCGCTTGGTGACCGCACGCTAGTGCGCCGGCCTCGCGTCGTCAAGTGGCGGCGCAGCGCGACTGGCGGCCGGCGCTAGAGTGGGAGTGATGGGCACGACGGAGATCGAGACCCTCGCGGGCGTCATGGACGATCTGGCGCGTCAGGGTTCACCGAGCACTTCACGGCGGTGGACGGCGGGCTTCGCGCCGAGGAGAGCGGCAAGACCTTTCCGGCGAGCGGACTCGCGATCGCGGAGTACCACCGCTTCGAGGGCGCCTCGGACCCCGGCGACATGGCGATTCTCTACGCGATCGAAGCGCGGGGCGAGGTTCGGGGGACGCTGGCGGACGCGTTCGGGGTCTACGCGGATCCGCGCGTTGGCGCTGTCATGAGGGACGTCGCGCTGCGGACGAATTCTCCGATGCCGTCCACGGCGCGCTGAGCTTCGTCGAGCATCCCGAGGAACCAGTGCCAGACGTGGATCATCTCGGGCCAGACGTCGAGCGTCGCCTCGACGCCGGCGGCGCGCGCCCGCGCGGCGAGCTGCCGGGCGTCGTCGAGCAGCACTTCGTCGCTGCCCACGTGGATCAGCAGCGGCGGTAGACTGTGGAGGTCCGCGTAGAGCGGCGCGGCGAGCGGCGTCCGCGGATCGGCGCCCGCGAGATACCACGACGCCATGCGCCCGACACCATCACGCGTGACGATCGGATCGCTCGCGGCCTTCGTCTGGTAGCTCTGCCCACTGCACGCGAGGTCGACCCACGGGGAGATGCACACACCGGCCGCCGGCAGGGTCGCCCCGGCGTCGCGCAGCGCCAGCAGCGTCGCCACCGTGAGCCCACCGCCCGCCGAGTCGCCGGCGACGACGATCCGTCCCGGAGTCTGACCCTGCTCGAGCAGCCAGCGATAGCCGGCGACGGCGTCCTCGACGGCCGCCGGGAACGGGTTCTCGGGCGCGCGCCGGTAGTCGATCAGAAGTGCGCGCGCGCCCGAAGCCTTGGCGATCGCGGCAGCGAGATGACGGTGTGATTTGACGGAGCCGATCGCGTAACCGCCGCCGTGAAGGTAGAGCACGGTCACGTCGGGACGTGCCCCGGCCGGCCGCAACCACTCCGCGGTGAGCGTGCCGACATTCAAGGGCTCGACCGCGACATCGGACGGTACCTTGAAGAAGCGTTCCGCCTTGTCGTACTGATCCCGCTGGGCGTCGAGGGCATCAGGCGCCGGGTGCTTGGCGAGGTGTGCGCGAACGACCTGGATGGACATGATTAGGCGCCCGCGGGCTGGTAGCGCTTGATCGCGTCGGGATCCACCGTCGCTCCGAGGCCCGGCGCGTCGGTGAGCTTGATCACGCCCGCGTCCAGCTTCAGCGGCTCGGTGACGACATCACCCGCCATCTTGAGGGGGCCCACCGCCTCGCAGCCGTCGATGACCGCCGCGTGTGCCGCGGCCAGCGCCGCCTCGGCGAGCGTCGAGAGCGCCAGGCCGAAGCCGTGGCCGATGACGACGCGCAGGCCAGCCGCCGCCGCGCACTCGATCATCGCGTGCGTGCGCGCGAGGCCGCCCTGCTTCATGGCCTTCACCTTCACGAGATCGGCGGCTTCGCGACGGATGATCTCGATCAGCGAGGCCGGTCCCGTCACGCTCTCGTCGGCCATGAGTGGGATGGCAATCCCGCGGCGGATCGCGGCGAGACCGGGGATGTCGTTGCGCGGAACGGGCTGCTCGACGAGCGTGAGCCCGAACGGCTCCAGCCGGCGGATGAAGGGCACGGCCTGATCGAGCGCCAGGCTCTCGTTGAAGTCGACCCGCAGCGCCATGCGATCGCCGACGGCCTCACGGACTGCCGCGACGCGCGTGACGCCCTCGTCGGTCGCGCCGGCGACCTTGATCTTCGCGGTGCGGAAGCCGCGGCGGAGCCACTCGGTCGCCTCGCGCGCCGCCCGCTCCGGCGCCACCGCGCCGATCCACGCGTTCAGCGTGATCGCGTCCTTCACCCGGCCACCCAGCAGCGAGTGCACCGGCACGCCGAGGGCGCGGCCCTTGAGATCCCACAGCGCCATCTCCAGCGCCGCCTTGGCCTCGAAGGCGCCGTCCAGCGCAGCGTCCATCGTGGCCAGCGCCTTGTGGACATTCAGCGCGTCCCCTCCGAGCAGCGTGGGCACGAGCCGGCTGACGTCGTCGCGGATCTCGACCGCCGATGCGAGGGAGTATCCGGGGGTGGGGTCGACGTCGCCCCAGCCCTCGAGCCCGTCGGCCTCCGTCACACGGACGAGGACGCTCTGCTGAACAGTCGTCTCGCCGTGGACGCCCTGAACCGGCGCGCGGAGCGGCACGTGGACGACGAGGGGATCGATCGCGGCGATACGCATGGTCTGGGGGCTGAGCATAGCGCTCGCCCGCGGGCGCGTCCAGACCGCGAATCGCGCCATCTAAAATGTTACCGAGCGAGCAGGCACGCGCCATCTGCGATGTAACCCTCACGGGCCCCCGGGCCGGAGGAGGGTTACATGATGAGTGCTCCCGCGCGATGGGAGCTGTGGAAGGCGATCCACGCGCACTACCGGTCAGCGCCACGAGCGAGCAAGGGGCGGATCCTCGATGAGTTCTGTCGGGCGACGGGCTACCATCGCAAGTACGCGCTGCGGCTCCTCAACGGTGCGCCCCCGGGCGCAGCGCGGCCGCGCCGGCGGCGCCGGCCCGCGACGTATTCTGGCGCGATGATCCAGGCGCTGCGGGTGATCTGGGAGGCGGCGGGGTACCCGTGGTCCGTACGCTTGAAGGCGTTGCTGCCGGCGTGGCTGCCCTGGGCCCGGCGCCGGCTGGGCTTGTCCGCCGCCGTGTGCCGCCAGCTGCGCGCGATCAGCGCCCGGCAGATTGATCGGCGGCTGGCGCCCCTGAAACGCCAGCTCCGCGCCCGCCGCTATGGGCGGACGAAACCCGGCTCGCTGCTCAAGCACCACATTCCCCTCAAGACGGATCACTGGGCGGTCACGGTCCCGGGCTTTGCCGAGGTCGATCTCGTCGCCCATGCCGGCAGCCGCGCCGATGGCGAGTTCGCGCACTCCCTCAACGTCACCGACATTCACACCACCTGGGTCGAGACGCGCGCCGTGCTTGGGCGCGGCGAGGTCGGCGTCCAAGAGGCCTTGGAGGACATCCGCCAGGCCCTCCCGTTTCGCTTGCAGGGCATCGACTCCGACAATGGCTCGGAGTTCATCAACGACCACTTGTATCGCTACTGCCAGACGCAGGCGATCCAATTTACGCGGGGGCGGCCCTACAAGAAAGACGACAACGCTCACATTGAGCAGAAGAACTGGACCCATGTCCGCAAGCTCGTGGGCTACCACCGCTACGACACGCCGAGCGCGGTCGCGGCGCTCAACGACCTCTACGGTCACGAGCTCCGTCTCTTCCAAAATCTGTTCCTGCCCTCGGTCAAGCTCCTCCGCAAGGAACGCGTCGGGGCGCGCCAGCGCCGCCGCTACGATGCCCCGCGCACACCCCTCGAGCGCGTCCAGGCCTGCCCCACCGCTCATCGGCCTGTCGTGGCCCAACTCGTCGCCCTGCGCGATCGCCTAGATCCCTTCGCCCTGGCCGCCACCATCGATCACAAGCTCGATCGCTTGCTCCGCCTCGCCACTGCACCGCGTGCCCAGGCCCCGCCGGCGCCCCCGGTGGGGCAGTCCCGGCGCGCCGGTCCCCCGCGGCACGATCACCGTGCGGACTTTACCTTTGCCAACCATCTGCGCCGGCCCCAGGCGCGTCCTGTTCGGGTAACAACTTAGATGGCGCGACGATCACTCCCCTCGGTAACTTTCTTAGATGGCTTGACAGGGACCGGCGCGCCCGGCGCACACCGGCTTAGGGTCCAGACGTGCCGGGAACACGGCGGCCCGTCGTCCTCACGGTCGATGACAATCGTGGGCTCCACGAGGTGTACACGCTGGCGTTCGAGCGTGACTACGAGCACGTGCGCGCCTACGGCGGCGAGGAGGCGCTGGAGATCGTCCGGGGCAAGACCATCGATGTGATGGTGCTGGATCTCCGGATGCCCGGCCTCCACGGCATGGAAGTGCTGGAGCAGGCCTTCAGGCTGAATCGGGGCCTGATCGTGGTCGTCAGCTCCGTCATCGATACATCACAGAGCGCGCTCCGAGCGATCCGGCTGGGCGCCGCCGACTATTTCGTGAAGCCCACCGAGCCCGAGGTGATGGAGCTCGTCGTGCGGCAGCTCCTGGCCGCCCACGGTGACCCGGCGGTCGCAATCCCGCAACCGACCCTGGTCGCGCGCCGCGTGCTGGTCGTCGGATCGGATCCGGGTCTGCGCGCCGCGCTGGCGGTGGCGCTGCAGCCGCGGTGCCGCGTGGACGTGGCGGCGCGAATCAGCAAGGCCGTCGAGATGCTGGGCACGATGACGCCGGATCTCGTCATCGTGGACCTCAGGTCCGCCTCGCTGGAGCGTGTGCTGGGCCTGCAGAGCCTCCAGACGATGTTTCCCGAGGGCCCGATGATCGTCATCGGATCGGCTGGTCGTATCGGCCCGCTCCTGCAGCCGGCCGCTGGCCCTTCCGCGCTCGTCATCCCGGAGCCCGTGGACTTCGCGAGGCTGTTTCGAGAGATCGCGACGTTGCTGCCTCCGGATCCGGAGAGCGCACTGATGAAACCGCTCAGCGCTGCCTCGAGTAAAGCCGTGGAGCGCGCGGTGGCCCGCTACGCCGATCACACGGTGCGCGTGGCGCACCTGAGCGCGGGTACGGGGCTCTCCGCCGACCACTTCGCGCACGTCTTCCGCGAAGAGATGGGCCTGCCGCCGATGGAGTATTTGGTTCGGGTGCGCGTCCAGGCGGCGATCTCCATGCTCCGCGAGACCCGCGACAAGGTCAGCACCGTCGCTCGACGCTTCGGGTTCTACGACGGCCCGCATCTCGCGCTGACCCTTCGACGCCGCGGCCTCGGGCGGCCTCAGGACTTCCGAGCGAGCTGAATCGACCTGTGACGGTCGGGCTCGAAGAGAAAAGCGCCAGAGAAGGCCCGTAAGCCGGGTAACAGTCCTCGCTGGAACGGCCATGCCAAGTCGCGGACTTACCGCCCCACGCCATCGACTTCCTTCACGCCGGCGTGCCGGTAGCATTCTGCGACTTCCGAGAATGGCTCAGGAAGCGGTGGGACGCGATCCCTCCGCGTCGTGAGGTGCGGGCCCGTGTTGAATCCTGGCGAAAAGGTCATTCGCGATCGAGATCGCGCGGGCGAGCTGGGCATCGATATGCTCGAGCTCCTTCCGAGCGCGGTCCGATTCGGCCCGCAGACGCTCGTTCTCCTGCTTGAGCGCGTCGCTCTCCCGCTGCAACCGCTCGTGCTCGTAAAGCACCGAGCGGACGGCAGTTACGTGATGCTGGACCGTATCGACCCAGCGGAGCGTATCGCGCAGCGGCGTGAGGGGCTCGGCTGGCGGCCTTTCCGAAGGGACCGTCACGATCGCGTGGGAGTGGATCCTCAGTTGTTCGTCGATTTCCGGACGGATCCGTCGTTCCATTCGGCGGCGTTCCGCGGCGGCCGGCGTCGCCCGGTGCCGGCGCTCTCCCGATCGACGATCGACGGTAACGCGGACGCATGCGTTTCCGGATAGACGCTCACACAGGTACTCGTAAAGATCGTGGTGTTGACGGGAAACGATGAAGAGATTCATAGAATCAGCATAGCGCGTTTCACGAAGTCAGGCGTTTTCTCCGACGCTCATTGAACGACACGACGAAGAGAAGAGAGCCGGAGGCGAGACGATAACGATTGTTCCCAACGCGTTCTCGCAGCTCCCTCCCAGCTGAGCAGCAATGTCAGTTTAAGTTCCCACATGGCGTGGCGTGAGAGGACAATAGGTGCTCGGCCGTTACGGAGGGTCGGCGCATTCTCCGTCAAGGGCCCTCGTTGAAGTTTCCGGAAGCGTCACAAAAGGTTCGCGTCAACCTCAACGCAACTGCCCGCC
>Ga0209161_10000070_pt1 | contig 68672 bp, 65 predicted proteins | sample GraSoiAngelo_155_FD_186169 | JGI IMG/M metagenome (GOLD analysis project Ga0209161, IMG submission 186169) | Grasslands soil microbial communities from the Angelo Coastal Reserve, California, USA - 14_1009_13_30cm (SPAdes) (version 2) | ecosystem: Environmental > Terrestrial > Soil > Grasslands... | reverse complement strand
GGTGAGGTTGATCGTCGGCACGCCGATCGTGCGGCCCCGCCCCGCGCCCCGCTCGACCACGGCCCGCAGGCTGTACGGCCGCCCCAGACCGCGCTCGGCCGATGCCAGGTCACCGTGCGCCACGGCTGTCCGGATCAGCGACGACGAGATCGGCTGCCCGTCGTCCTTCACGGCCGCCACCACCTCCATGGCGAAGCCGTCCTCGCGCGCCAACCGCCGCACCATCTCGACGTCGCCGGCGCGACCGCGCCCGAATCCGTGATCGTACCCCAGAACCAGCTCCTGCATCCCGAACCGCGCCCGCAGCACGTCGCGCACGAACTCCTCTGGACCGAGACGCGCCAGCTCCGGCGTGAACAGGACGACCTCGACCCGCTCGACGCCCAGGGCCGCCGCCAGCAGGCGTTTCTCGTCGGACAGCGTGAGCAGCCGCGGCGCGGCACTCGGGTTCACGACCTCGAGCGGGTGCGGGTCGAACGTCACGAGCAGACTCACCAGCCCGCGCGCCCGAGCGCGTCGCACCACGTCGTCCAGGACGGCCTGGTGCCCGCGATGAATGCCGTCGAACGTACCGACCGTCGCGACCGTCGCGCTCATGCCTCCGCCACGACGACCCGGGGCTTCAGGACGTCCCCCACCTGCTCCGCAATCGCCACGAGCCGCCCATCGGCGAACAGCGCCACGCTTCCCGCATCCCGCATCCCGCTTCCCGCGGGCACGGCCCGCCCGTGCAGCACGGCAGCTCGATCGGCATCGTCCAGCTCCGCCGCCGGCAGGTCGCGGACGAGCTCCGCGGGATCGCGCAGCGCGCGCGCCGTCACCGCGTCAGGGGCCACCGCCTCCGCGAGCCGAAACGGCCCCACCCGCGTCCGCCTGAGCGTCGCGAGGTGCGCCCCGCACCCCAGCGCTTCCCCGATGTCGCGGGCCAGGCTGCGCAGGTACGTCCCGCCGCTCACGGTGGCGCGGAAGCCCACGTCGGGGGGCGCGAAGCTCTCGAGCTCGAGCTCCGTGACCTGGACCCGCCGGGGTCGCAATACCACGCTGGCGCCGCGGCGAGCCTGCCGGTAGGCACGCTCGCCGGCCACCTTCACCGCCGAGTACGCGGGCGGGCGCTGGTCGTACGCCCCACGGAACGCCGCCAGCGCCGCGTCCACGCGCGCCCGATCTACGCCACGCCACGTCTCCGAGGTCGCCACCGTCGCGCCGGTCGCATCGTCGGTGGCGGTCGTCGCCCCCAGCCGCATCACGCCGTCGTACGTCTTGGCCCACCCCGCCGCGAACGGCGCCAACCGCGTGGCGCGGCCCACCACGATCACCAGCAGCCCCGCCGCGAACGGATCGAGCGTCCCCAGATGACCCACTCGATCGGTCCCGACGGCCCGCCGCACGATGTCGACGACGTCGTGCGAGGTAGGCCCATCGGGGCCCCCCGGCTTCGCGACCAGCGCCACCCCAGAGATCAGCCCGCGCCCCCCTTGAGCCCGCGCAGCATCCGGTCGATCTGCTGGGCGTGCTCCAGGCCGCGGTCGAGCTCGAAGCGCAGCTCCGGCGCCACGCGCAGCGGCAGCCCCTTGGCGAGCTGGGCGCGCAGGAACCGGGCGGCGCTGGCGAGCCCCTCGAGCGACTTCGCTTTTTCCGCGTCGTCGCCCATCACGCTCACCCGCACGCGCGCGTGCGCCAGGTCGCCGGACACTTCCACCGCGGTGACCGTGACGAATCCGACGCGCGGGTCACGCACGTCGGCGGTGAGAAACGCCGCCACGGTTTGGCGGATCGCCTCCGCCACACGCTCGGGGCGGTGGCTCGTCCGTCGCTTCATATCAGAAGAAACTCGCGCTCGTGTCCACGATGCGGGCGCCGTCGGCCGCTTCGATCAAGCGGTCGGCCTCCCGCAAGACGCTCTCCGCATGGCCTCGGTCGGTCGAAACCACGCACACGGTCAGCTCGGCGCGCTGCCACAGGTCGTGATGCGCCGTCTCCGCCGCGGATACATTGAAGCGGTTGTGGAGGCGGTCCTTGAGGCTCTTCAGCACATGGCGCTTGTCCTTGAGGGAGTGACACGCCGCGAGATGCAGCTCCCACGTCATGACCCCCACGATCACGCGGGCGTCAGCGAGCGCGCGACCTCCTCGATGCGGTACGCTTCGATCAGGTCGCCGACCTTGAGGTCGTTGAAGTTCTCGACGCCGATCCCGCACTCAAACCCCTCGCGCACCTCGCGCACGTCGTCCTTGAAGCGCTTGAGCGAGGCCAGCGTGCCGTCGTACACTTCGACGCCGTCGCGGACCACGCGCACCCGCGCGGTGCGCGGGATGACGCCCGAGCGGACGAAGCTTCCGGCAATCGTGCCCACCTTCGCGATCTTGAACAGCTGGCGGACTTCCGCCTCGCCCAAGACCACTTCCTTCTTTTCGGGAGCGAGCAAGCCCGCCATCGCCGCCTTCACCTCTTCCACCGCCTCGTAGATGATGCGGTAGGTGCGGATTTCGACCTTTTCGCGCTCCGCCGAGGCGCGCGCGTTGGAGTCGGGCCGCACGTGGAAGCCGATGATGATCGCGTTGGAGGCCTTGGCGAGCAGCACGTCCGAGTCGGTGATCGCGCCCACGCCGCGGTGGACGACCTCGACCTTGACCTCGGGCGTCGACAGCTGGGCCAGCGCGTCCGCCAGCGCCTCCGCCGGACCGCCTTGATCCGCCTTGATGATGATCCGGAGCGCGGCGGCACCGCCTTCGGCTCGCTCCGCCATGAAATCCTCGAGCGTTTTCACGCGACCGGTGCGGCGGTGCTGCGCCTCGCGCTCCAGACGCTGGCGCTTCTGCGCGATGTCGCGCGCCGCCGCCGCGTCCGTCATCACCTGGAACGTGTCGCCCGCCTCGGGCACGCCTTCGAAGCCCAACACCTGCACGGGCGTGGACGGCCCCGCGGCGTCGACCGTCTGGCCGCGCTCGTCATACATCGCGCGCACGCGCCCGTAGAACTGGCCACAGATGAAGTCGTCCCCGCCGCGCAGCGTGCCATTCTGGACGAGAATCGTGGCGAGCGGACCCTTTCCGGGGTCGAGCGTCGCCTCGAGTACCGTGCCTTGGGCCCGGCGGTCGGGGTTGGCCTTGAGATCGAGCAGCTCGGCCTGCAGCAGGATCTGGTCGAGCAGCTCCTGCACGTTCTTGCCCGTCTTGGCGGAGATCGGCGTGGCGAGCGTCGTACCGCCGAACTCCTCGAGCACCACGCCGTGCGCCAGCAGGTCCTGCTTCACCTTCTGCACGTTGGCGGCCGGCAGGTCGATCTTGTTGATCGCCACGACCAGCGGGACGCCGGCGTTCTTGGCGTGCGAGATCGCCTCGATCGTTTGCGGCATGATCGCGTCGTCGGCGGCCACGACCAGGACGACGATGTCCGTCACCTGAGCGCCGCGGGCGCGCATGGCCGTGAACGCCTCGTGGCCCGGCGTGTCCAGGAACGTGATCGAGCGCCCGTCCTTGAGCGTGACCTGATAGGCGCCGATATGCTGGGTGATGCCGCCCGCCTCGCCCGCCACGACGTTGGCCTTCCGGACGTAGTCGAGCAGCGAGGTCTTGCCGTGGTCGACGTGGCCCATGACCGTGACGACCGGGGCGCGCGACTTGAGATCGCCGGCCGCTTCCTTCGGCTGCTCCTCGGACGTGGCGAGGGCGTACTCCTCCTCGCGCACCGCCTGGAAGCCGAAGGCGGAGGCGATGAGCTCGATCATATCGAAATCGAGGCGCTGGTTGATCGTCACCATCTGCCCGAGCTCTTTGAAGGCGAAGCTGACGATCTCCTTGGCGGGCACCTTCAGGATGTTCGCGAGCTCGGAGACCGTGATGAACTCGGTCACGCGCACCAGCGTCTTCTCGCGCTCCTTTTCGTCGCGCCGCTTCTGCTCCTCGACCTCGCGGAAGCTCGGCCCCTCCTCGCGCCGATGCGGTCCCTTCTTGGCCACCGGCCCTTTGATCGAGGCCAGGGTGCGCGAGATGTTCTGGGCGACCGCTTCCTGATCCACCAGCGACTTCTTGCCCTTCTTGCGCTTCTTCCCTTTCTCGCGTCGCCGCTCCTCGAGCGGAATCGCGCCGGGCGCCGCCGAAGCCACGGGTCGCGGGGGAGCCGGCACGCCGCCGCCCGGCGTGGCACTCGCCACCGGCTTGGGCCGCACCGGGGTGGGAATCACGGGCCGGGCCGCGGCGGGCGCGAGGGGGGACGCCGTGAAGGGCGCGGCGGCGTGGGCCGCGGCGGGCGCCGGCTCCGCCCCGGCCTCCTCGACCACCGGGAGCTCCTTGAACAGCGCGGCGGCGCGCTCCTCGAGCGACGGCTTCTCCTCCTCGTCCACGGCCTTGGCGGCCTCGAGCGCCTCGCGCGCCTTCAGCTCGCGCTCCGCCTCGATCGCCGCCTCGGCCTGGGCCTCCGCCTCGACCGCGGCCATCTCGGCCGCGGTGCGGCGGCGGCGCTTGGGTCGCGCATCCGGCGCCGCCGCCGCTACCGGCTCGGCCGCCTTGACGGCGCGGCGCCGCTTGGGGGGCGCGGGCGCGTCCTTCTGCTTCCGCTTCTCGCGCTCCCAGCGCGCCCGCATCAGCGCCACCTGCTCGGGCTGAAGCGGCGAGAGGTGGCTGCGCACAAAGATGTCCTGCTCCTTGAGCATGCCCATGAGCTGCTCAGCGGAGATCCCGAATTCAGCCGCCAGATCGTGAATCCGCGTCGTCGTCACTCACTCCTCCAAAGACCCGACCAACCCGCGCGCCAACGCGGCATCCGCCACGCCGACGGCCTGCACCGGCGGCCGCCCCAGCCCCGCCCCCAACCGCTCCGCCACCGGACCCACCAGCACCGGCACGCGCCGTGCCCGCGCGAGACGCTCGACTTTCTCGCGGGTGCGCAGGCTTGCGTCCGCCGCGAGCACGACGCACGACAGGGCGTCCCGCTGCAGCTGGGCCCGCACGCCGGTCACCCCCACCACGACGCGCCCGCCACCGCCGCGGGCGCCCAGCCCCAGCAGCCGGACCAACCGGTCGCTCACGCCACCGGCGCCGGAGTATCGCCCGCCGGGTCCTCCCCGCGCTCCCCACTCCCTCCCACCGCGCCGCTCTCACCCACCGCACCGGGCGCCGGCTCGTCGTCGCCGCCCTCCTCGGTCATCTCGTTCAGAAAGGCCATGAGCTTGTCGGCGATCTCGGGCGTCATGCCGGCGATCTTGTCGACGTCCTCCCGCTCGAGGTCGAGGATATCCTGTAGGGTCTTGTGGCCGGCGCGCTCCAGCGCGTCCACCAGCTCGACCGGCAGACCTTTCAGCTCGCGCAGCGAGACCTTGGTCGCGGCCTCGTCTTCCGCCGGGGGCAGCGGCGCGAAGAGCGGCCCTTCCCCGCCGCGCTCCAACCACTCCCGGCTCGAGTACAGGTCGATCTTCCAACCGGTGAGCTCGGAGGCGAGCCGGACGTTCTGCCCGTTGCGCCCGATGGCGAGGGACAGCTGATCCTCGTCCACGATCGCCTGGATCGTCTTGGTGTCGGGGTCCGAGAACACGCGCGCGACCCGCGCCGGCGCGAGGGCGAGCTTCGCGAACCGCTCGGGATCGGGGGACCAGGGTACGATGTCGATGCGCTCGCCGTTCAGCTCGTTCACCACCGCCTGCACGCGTGAGCCTTTCAGGCCCACGCACGCGCCCACGGGATCGATCGAATCGTCGCGCGAGGAGACCGCGATCTTGGTGCGGCTCCCCGCCTCCCGCGCCGTGGCGCGGATCTCGACGATCTGCTGCTGAATCTCCGGCACCTCGAGCTTGAACAAGGCCTTGACGAAGAGCGGATCGGCACGCGACAGAATGAGCCGCGGGCCCTTGGGTGTCTCCTCGATCCGCTTGAGCACGGCGCGGATCGTATCCCCCTGGTGAAAATGCTCGCGGTGGTTCTGCTCGCGGTACGGAATGATCGCTTCGGCTTCCCGGAACCTCGCGAGCATGACGACGATCTTGCCGCGCTCGATCTGCTGCACCTCGCCCGACAGGAGCTCGCCGACCTTGTCGGAGAACTCTTCCCGGATGCGCGCCCGCTCGCCCTCGCGGACCCGCTGGATGATGCGCTGCTTCGCCGCCTGCACCGCCGTGCGGCCGAACGCCTCGAACGGCACCTCTTCCTCCAGCACATCCCCGACCTGGAAATCCGGATCCTCGAAGCGCGCTTCTTCGAGCGCCACCTGAGAGCCCGGGTCCTCCACGGTCTCCACTACCGTGCGGAGCACCGCGATCCGAATCGTGCCCTTGAGCTCGTCGATTCCGATCTCGGCCCGCACGTTGGGCCCGTAGCGCTTCACGAGGGCGGCGTGCAGACCGTCCTTGAGCAGGTCGAGCAGCTCCGTGCGCTCGAGCTGCTTGGTGCTCGTCAGCTCACGGATCGCGGAGACTACGTCACTGGTATTCGTCGTCATGGGTTCCTCTTCACCAATCCACCGCCAAACGCGCGTCGCGAATTCCGGCCAGCGGCACCGGCCGCGGCGCTCCCCCCTGGGGCGCGAGCACGACCGTCGCCGCGTCGGGAACAGCCACGATGCGCGCCCGCACGCGACCGAGCCCCGCCACCGTCGCCTGCACCTCGCGGCCCACGAACCGCACCCAGTGCCGGTGCCAGCGCAGCGGCCGCTCCACCCCCGGACTCGATACCTCGAGCAGATAGCGGCGACCGAGCGGGGCGTCCGCGTCCAGCCACGCCTCGAGCACCCGGCTCGCCGTGGCGCAGTCGTCCACGGTCACTCGGCGCGGCGACGCGTCCGGCCACTCGATGCGCACTTGAACGAGCGGCCTCGCCTGCGTGCCGCCGATGCGGAGGTCGGCCAGCTCGAGACCTAGCGCTTCCAGTCGGGACCGAAAGGACTCGACGAGGCTGTCGGAGAGCATAAAAAAAAGCGCGGGCCCAACTTCGCCCGCTGCACCGGCAGAATCTAGCCGCCCGGGGGCGGCTGTCAAGCGAGTGGGAGTCCCGCGTATGCAATCATGCGTCCGTCCCGCCCGCCCGAGGCGCGGTGCGAGAAAAACAGCTCGCGGTCGTGCGCACTACACCACGGTGAGAGCGTGATCCCGCCGAGCCCCAGCGTCCGCCCCTGCTGCGCCAACGCGACGCGAAGATCCACGTGCCCCGGCGCGGTCTCAGCCCGCCCGCTGAACCGGCTCAGCACTTCAGAACCTACTTCATAGCACTCACCACAAATACCTACTCCACAATGCATTACGATGTCCCCGGACCGCACAAACGCCATCCGCTTCACGAGCTCCACGCCGCGCTCCAGGATGCCCCCCGCCGTCCCCCGCCATCCGGCGTGGAGCAGCGCCACCACCTGCTTGTCGGGTGCCGCGAGGTAGACCGGGATGCAGTCGGCGACGGTGACGGTGAGCAGAAGGCCCCGGGCTCCCGTCGCATGCCCGTCCACGCCGTCGACGATCAGCCACCCGTCGCTGGCCGCTGGATGCCAACGCACCGTGGTCCCGTGCACCTGGTGCGCCAGAATCACCCCGGGGAAGCGCGGACGGACCGCGGCGCCAACGGCGCGCCAGCGCGACATCACCTGGCCGACGTTCTCTTCGCTCCACAAGCCGAGGGAGAAGCCATGCCCGCGGGTCGTGATCCCGGCCACGAGGCCGTAGCGGGAGGCCCATTCCTGAAGCTCCATCCTGGGAACGGCCGCATCGGCGACGGGCTGCTCGCGCAGCAGCGGCGGTGGAGGGCGGTGGAGGGCGGAGGAGGGCGGTACCGTCATTTCGTTCCATCCGCTCGTTCGATCGCCGCCCCCAGGGCCCGCAGCCGCTCATCGATCCGCTCGTACCCCCGCTCGATCTGGCCGATGTTGTGGATCACGGAGTCGCTCTGGGCGGCCAGCGCCGCGAGCAGCATCGCCATCCCGGCCCGAATGTCGGGACTTTCCACCACACCCCCGTGGAGCGGCGAGGGCCCGGCGATCACGGCCCGGTGCGGATCGCACAGCACGATGCGGGCGCCCATCCCGATCAGCTTGTCCACAAAGAAGAGTCGCGATTCGAACAGCTTCTCGAACACCAGCAGGATCCCCTCGCACTGCGACGCGACCACGATCGCGATCGACATCAGATCGGCGGGGAAGGCGGGCCACGGTCCGTCCTCCAGCTTCGGGACGTGCCCGCCCAAGTCCGGGCGGATGCGGCGCTCCTGACCGGCATCCACGATCAGCTGCGTGCCGTCGAGTCGGGGGCGGACGCCCAGCCGCTCGAACCCCAACAGGATGCTGCGGAGATCTTCGGCGCGCACGCCATCGATCGTGATCGCGCCATTGGTGACGGCGGCGAGCCCGATGAACGAGCCGATCTCGATGTGGTCCGGCCCCACGGTGCAGCCGGCGGCCGCGAGCGGCGCGCCGCCCTCGATGGTGAGCGTGTTGGTGCCGACGCCCTGGACGCTCGCACCCAGGGCCGACAAGAACCGCACCAGGTCCTGGACGTGCGGCTCGCAGGCGGCATTCCGCAGGGTGGTGGTGCCGCGGGCGGCGACCGCCGCCATGAGCGCGTTTTCGGTCGCCGTGACGCTGGTTTCGTCGAGAAAAATATCGGCGCCGGCGAGGCTCTTCGCCTCGAGCTGGTAGGCCGCGCCGATTGTGACCTCGGCGCCGAGCCGCTCGAGGGCGAGGAAATGCGTGTCCACGCGCCGCCGGCCGATCACGTCGCCGCCCGGAGGCGGGAGACTCACCCGGCCGAAGCGCGCGAGCATCGGGCCGGCCAAGAGGATCGAGGCCCGGATACGCGCGCACAACGCGGGATCGAGCTCCCGGGGCTCGGCGCGCGCCGTATTCACCTCCACGGTGTTCGGCCCCAGCCAACGCACGTCGGCGCCGAGATGCGCCAGCAAGGCGAGCATCGTCTCGACGTCGCGGATGTGCGGCACGTTGTCGACGCGGCAAGGCCCGTCGGCGAGCAGCGTGGCCGCGAGGATGGGAAGGGCCGCGTTCTTGTTGCCGGCCGGGCGGATCGTGCCTTTCAAGGCGCGGCCGCCCGAGACCGAAAAGGACGGAGGCATGGGTCAGCCAAGCTATGCGGCGGCTTGCGCCGGCGTCAAGCGTTCGCGAACGTTCGCGACGTGAACGTGAGTCCGGTTCTCGCGCTCGCGGGACTGGCCGCGATCGGCCTCCTCGTAACCCGGCTGCCGCCCGTCCGGTGGCATCACGTGACCAGCGTCGACCTGGTCCTCGCGGCCGGCGCTCCCCTCGTGCTGTTGGGCCTCGTCCTCGGGCCGGGGATCGACCTGGTGACCCGATCGGTGCTGGGCGCACTCGCGCCGGTTACGGCGCTCGCCATCGGTTGGATCGGTGCCGCCCTCGGTGCCCGTTTCGAATGGCGCTACCTGCGCCGCATCGGACGCGACACCTGGCTCCTGGCCGCGCTCTCCGCAGCTGCCGCCTTCGTGGCCGTCGCGCTGGGCGCGTGGCTGCTCGGCCGCGTCGTTCCCGCCCTCTCCTCCGCATGGACACCGCGCCTCGCGGCGGTGCTGACCCTCGGCGCGGTGGCTGCCGCGTCGGGGCCCGGGGCGGTGATCCTGGTCGCCCGGGCCGTGGGGCTCCGCAAGAGAGTGACGCGGGCGTTTTCAGTGGCCGCCGCGCTCGAGACCGCCTGCGGCGCGCTCGCCTTCACCGTGCCGCTCGCCTTGCACCGCCCCCACCAGCTCGCGGGCCGGCTGGAGTTGGGTTGGCTCGCATGGCTCGTCCTGGCGGCGGGGAGCGGCGCGCTGATCGGCATGGTGTTCCTCTCACTCACCCAACGGCGGCCGGAGCAGGCCGATGTCGGCTTCCCCCTGCTCGCCACCCTGCTGTTTGGCGCCGGCCTCGGCGATGCGGCGGAGCTGTCGCCCTTTCTGGTGTGCGCCCTCGCGACCGCGCTGATCGTGAACGTATCGCCACGACGGCACGCGGTGCGCCGCGTCCTCGCGGACTGGGAGCGTCCCATCTATGCGATCTTCCTGGTCATCGCCGGGGCGCTGCTCACGCTCCCGACGGTGTGGATTCTGGTCGCGGTCCCGCTGCTCGCGGCCGCGCGCGCGGCAGCCAAGTGGGCCGTGGTGCGCTACGGCGTCGCGCTGCGCCTCGCCGGTGCCTCCCCCGACGTCGGTCTTGGCACCCTTGCGCAAGGCGGCGCCGTGATCGCCCTCGGTCTGAACTTTTTCACGACGTACGGAGGCGAGAGCACCGGCGCGAGCGGAGGGGGGGCACTGCTGACGACCATCGTGCTCGGCGTGGTGGCGGCGCAGCTGGCCGCGCCGCCGCTCATGGCGCTCGCGCTCCGGACGACGGCTGCGAGTCCCGCCGCGCCCGCGTCGTTGACACCGACAGCCGAGCCGGCGGAGCAGCGATGATTCCGACCTGGGTGGCGGTGGTGACCGCGATTTCGCTCGCGATTCTGGCCCTCGCGGCGATCGTGATCGCGGCCGCGTCGGTGGTGGCGGCGCTCGGGCTGCGGGTGTTCCTCCGGATGCTGCACGAGCTGGCGGGCCCCGCCGTGGGGGATGTGCGGGGGCTCGTGGCTACGATTCGCACGGAGGCGGAGGGGTTGGCGGGGACGTCGCGCGAGCTGCGGCAGCGGATCGTCACCGCCGCGGATGCTGCGGAGGCACGGCTCGCCGAGCTGGACGCCCTGTTCGAAGTGGTGCAGGAAGAAGTGGAGGCAACGGTGCTCGACGTGGCGGCAACCATGCGCACCGTGCGGCGCGGCATCTCGCTCCTCGAGTGGGGCCGCCGCACGCTCAAGCGGGGGAAGAAGCCCTGACGGGGAAGCAGCTCGTCGCGGCGGCGGCGGCCGGCCTGGTCGGGGTAGCCCTGTTCCCCGTCGCGGCACACGCCTGGACGCCCGGCACGCATGTCTACCTGGGCGAGTCGGTCCTCGCCAACCTGCATCAGCTGTCGGGTGCCGTGGCCGACCTGCTCCGCGCATTTCCCTACGACTTCCTGTACGGCAACATCGCCGCCGACACCTCGATGGCCAAGAAGTACGCACCCGTGGGCCGGCACTGCCACGCCTGGCACGTGGGCCAGGAAATCTTCGACTTGGCCCACACCGATCCGCTGCGCGCGTTCGGCCTCGGCTATCTGTCGCATCTGGCGGCGGATGCGGTCGCCCACAACTTCTTCGTGCCGCGCCAGCTGGTCCTCACCTCCAGCACGGCGGCGCTGGGCCACAGCTATTGGGAGAGCCGCTTCGAGACGCATCTCGGGCCGGCCTACGCGAGCACCGCGAAGGAGCTCATTCTCCAGGATCACACGTCGAGCGACACGCACCTCGACACGATCATCTCACCCACGCTGTTCAGCGTGGGCACCAGCCGGCGGCTGTTCCGCGGCATGGTGCATCTCACCGAGAGCGAGAGCTGGCGTTGGGCGTTCCAGATGATCCTCGAGAACACACGCTGGGACCTGCCCGATGCGGACGTGGAGCGTCACATGGCGGTGGCGTTCGAATACGTGATGGAGATGTTGGGAGAGCAGGACGCGGCGGCGCGGCGGCTCGATCCGGCCGGCGACCAGGCGCTCAAGCTCGCGAAGCGGATGCGGCGCCAGGCGCTCCACGAGGGCGGCCGCGAAGATCCCGAGCGGATGCTCGAAACGGCCGAACACCACTTCGGACTGCCGACGCCGTCGCTCGCCTTCTGGAAGGAATCCCAGGCGCAGCGGCCGTGGCGGGACCGCGAGCGAGACTAGGAGGCGCGCAGGCCGGCACCCTTAGGGCGCGAGTTTCTCCTCCAGCACCCGCTGGGCCAGCTTCGGGTCCGCCTTGCCGCGCGACGCCTTCATCACCTGCCCGACGAAGAACTGCAGCAGCTTCGTCTCGCCTTGCTTGTAGCGCATGACCTCGGACGTGTGGGCGCCGAGCACGTCGCTCACCCACCCCGACAGCACGCCCGTGTCCGCCACCTGCACCAACCCGAGCGCCTCAGCAACGTTGCGGGGCTCGCCGCCGCGCTCGGCGACCTCGGCGAACACGCGCTTCGCCGCCTGATGGCTCAACGTCCCGCCGCGCACGAGCCCGATCAGATTCGCGAGCGCGCCCGCGGCCACGCGCAGGCCGTCCGCGTGATCCTTCGCGTCCGCGAGCACCTCCGTCATCACCCAGTTCGCCGCGGTCTTGGCGTCCGCCCCGGCGTGGACCACGGCCTCGTAGTAGTCCGCGACGTTGCGATCGGCGGTGAGCACGGCCGCGTCGGTTACGCTGAGCGCATACTTCTCGACGAAGCGCTCGCGCTTCTTCGCGGGCAGCTCCGGCAGGAGCGTCTGCTGCTCGGCGATGAACTGCTCGGTGAGCACGAGCGGCGGCAGGTCCGGGTCCGGGAAGTAGCGGTAGTCGTGGCTTTCCTCCTTGCTGCGTTGCGGTCGCACGCCGTTCGTCTTCGAGTCGTACAGCATGGTTTGGGGCGCGAGCGTGCCCCCGCCCTCGAGCACTGCGATCTGGCGATCCCGCTCGACGGTGAGCGCCTTTTCGACGTAGGCGAACGAATTGATGTTTTTCACCTCGGTCTTGGTGCCGAGCATGGTCTCGCCCACGCGGCGCACGGAAACGTTCGCGTCCACGCGCAGACTCCCCTTTTCCATATCGCAGTCGGAGATCGCGGCGTACTCGAGCACCTGCTTGAGGGTGAGGAGGTACGTGCGCGCCTCGTGGGGCGACCGGAAATCGGGCCCGGTGACGATCTCGATGAGCGGCACACCACAGCGGTTCAGATCGATCGCCGTCTGCTTCGGGAAGCGGTCGTGCAGCGACTTCCCCGCATCCTCCTCGACGTGCAGGCGCTGGATCGTGGCGGTGGCGATCCCGCGGTCCGGCGACAGATACGAGAGCGACCCGGCGGTCGCGAGCGGCTGTTCGAACTGCGAGATCTGATAGCCCTTGGGGAGGTCGGGATAGAAGTAGTTCTTGCGGGCGAAGACGCTCCGCGGATGCACGGTGCACCCGAGCCCCAAGGCCGCGCGGACCGCGAGCTGCAGCGCGTGCTCGTTGGGCACCGGGAGCGCCCCCGGCAGACCGAGGCACACGGGACAGACATTGGTGTTGGGCGGGGCCCCGAAGGCGGCCGAGCAGCCGCAGAACATCTTCGAGACCGTTCGCAGCTGGACGTGGGTCTCGAGGCCGATGACCGTCTCCCAGGCGCCCGCCACTACGCCTCCTCGGCAGCCGGGACGGCCCGTTCGAGGGCGTACGCGGCCTCGAGCATCTCGTCCTCGAGGAACGCCTGGCCGATGAGCTGTCCGCCGATCGGCAGGCCCTTGATGCGACCGATCGGCACGGAGATCGCGGGCAGCCCGGCGAGGTTCGCCGTCACCGTAAAAATGTCGGAGAGGTACATCGCGACCGGGTCGTTGAGCTTCTCGCCCGCCTTGAAGGCCGGGGTGGGCGTGGTGGGAGTGAACAACAGATCCACGCCGCGATCGAAGACGTTGCGGAAATCCTGGGCGATGAGCGCGCGCATCTGCTGGGCCTTGCGGTAATACGCGTCATAGTAGCCCGACGACAGCACGTACGTTCCCACGAGCACCCGGCGCCGGACCTCCGGGCCGAAGCCGTCGCCGCGCGTCGTGCGATACAGCGCGCGCACGTCTTCCGATCCGTTGAAGCGCGGGCCGTATCGGGCCCCGTCGTAGCGCGCCAGGTTGGACGACGCCTCGGCCGGCGCGATGATGTAGTAGGTCGCCACCGCGTAGGCCGTGTGGGGCAGCGAGACCTCGCGCACCGCCGCGCCCAGCTCGCGGAGCAGACGAATCGCGCGGTCGCACGCGCGCCGCACCGCCGCGTCCAGGTCCTGGGGGAAGTACTCCTTCGGCACCCCGATCACGAAGCCTTGGAGCGATTCCGGCACGTTGGGGAGGCGCAGCGAGTCGCGGTCTTCGCACGTCGAGTCTTTCGGGTCGCGCCCGCTGATCACCGAGAGGACGCGGGCCGCGTCGTGGACGCTCCGGCCCAACACCCCGATCTGGTCGAGCGAGGAGCCGAACGCCACGAGGCCGTACCGACTCACCCGCCCGTAGGTGGGTTTGATCCCCACTACGCCGCACAGGGACGCCGGCTGGCGCACCGAGCCACCCGTCTCCGAGCCGAGCGCGGCGGGCACGGCGCCCGCGGCGACCAGCGCCGCCGACCCACCCGACGAGCCCCCCGGCACCCGCGTTTTATCGAACGGGTGGAGCGTGCGGCCGTACGCCGAGTGCTCCGTGGAGGAGCCCATGCCGAACTCGTCGCAGTTCGTCTTTCCGGCGATGAGCGCACCCGCCGCTTTCAGCTTCGCCGCCGCGGTCGCGTCGTACGGCGAGCGGTAGCCCTCGAGGATCTTGGAGCCGCAGCTCGTGGTGAACTCGAGCGTGCAGATGTTGTCCTTCACCGCCACCGGCATGCCGTACAGGACCCCCGACGGATGCGCCGTCGACGCTTGTGCGGCCAGTGACTTGCGGAGCTCCTTGATGGGGGTGAGACAGGCGTTCAGCCGCTTGACGTTGACGATGCGGTCAGCCGCCGCCTTGGCACTCGCCAGCGCTTCGCTGGGATCGCTCACGTGTCCGCGTCCTCGAACTGCCCGAGCTTCGGCACCAGGAAGAAGCCGTCGCGGAAGGCGGGCGCGAACTCGGCGGGGCCGAACGCGAGCGGCCAGGGCTTGACTTCGTCGGCGCGGAACCGCACCGCGTCCGGTCCCGGCACGAAGGGCTTCACGCCCTCGCTCGCCGGCACGGCGTTGATCTGGGCCACGTACTCGAGAATCCGCGACATCTGCTCGCCCAGGAGTGGCAGGACCTCGTCGCTCACGTCGAGCTCCGCGAGCCGCGCGATCCTCCGGACTTCGTCATGCGTGACGCTCATGCGCTCTCCCACTCGCGCTCGAGCCCGGCATAGGCAACGAGCAGCTGCTTGGTCCCGATTGCCTGATCGTCGAACTCCACGGTCACCTTGAGCTCGCGGCCCGCGCCCACGACGGCCCGCACCACCCCACCCCCAAACTTGCGGTGCCGCACGCGCTCACCGGCCGCGTAGCGCGGCGCGTCCTGCGACGCCTCCACTTCCCAATCCAGCTCCGCCGGGGCGGCGCGCCGCGACCGGCCTCCCCCCCGGCCCCCCCGGGCACCCCGGGCACCCCGGTCCCACGACGGCGTCGTGCTGCGCTCTTCGAGTGCTCCTGCCGGCAGCGCCTCGAGGAAGCGCGACGGCTCGGACAGCTCGAGGCGCCCGGTGCGGTATCGCGTGCGCGCCCATGAGAGATACAATTTTTCGCGCGCGCGCGTGAGTCCCACGTAGCACAGCCGTCGCTCCTCCTCGAGCCCGCCCGGCTCGCCCGCCGATCGCGCGAGCGGGAACAGACCGTCCTCGAGTCCGGCGAGCGCCACGACAGGCCACTCGAGCCCCTTCGCCATATGGACCGTCATCAGGGTGACACCCGTGGGGTCGCCGGTCCCCTGGTCGGCCGAGGTCACCAGCGCCGCCTGGGTGAGGTACCGCTCGATCAGCGTCGCTCCCTTCTCGGCTCCCCCGGCCCCGGCCTCATCCCCGTCTTCATCCCCGTCCGCTGCTGCCGTTTCCGCCCACTCCGCCGCCCCGGCGATCAGCTCCTGCACGTTCTCGAGACGCTCGACGCCCTCCGGTCCCTCGTCGGCCAAGTACTGGGCGTAACCCACGGCGGCCACCGCCTGCTCCAGGGCCGTGGCAGGATCGGCCGCGCCGTGTCGCGCCCGCAGCGCGTCGATCACCGCGGCCAGCCCGGCGAGCGCCGCCCGCACGTTGGGCCGCAAGTCGGGGATCCGCTCGGCTGCCCGAGCGACGTCGAGCAACGGTTTCCCCCACTGTGTCGCCGTGCGCAGGAGCGGGGTGAGCGAGGCGTCGCCGATCCCTCGCCGCGGCACGTTCACGATGCGGGCGAACGCCTCGTCGTCCGCGGGATTGGCGATGAGCCGGAGGTAGGCGAGCACGTCCTTCACCTCGCGGCGCTCGTAGAAGCTCACAGCGCCGACCAGCCGGTACGGAATCCCCCGGAAGCGGAACGCTTCTTCGAGCGGTCGCGATTGCGCGTTGGTGCGGTACAGGACCGCCATCCCCTCGTACGCCGCGTCGCCCTCGGCCGCCCGGCGGCTGAGCTCGCCGGCGAGCCACTCCGCCTCGTCGCGCTCGTCCGCCGCCGTGAGCAGCGTGACGGGCTCCCCGCCCTGCTGCGCGGTGAACAGGGTCTTGCCGAGCCGGCGGGCGTTCTCCGCGATGACCCCGTTCGCCGCATCGAGGATCACCTGGGTGGATCGATAATTCTGCTCGAGCTTGATGAGGGTCGTGCCGGGGAAGTCCTGCTGGAACGACAGCATGTGCCGCACGTCCGCGCCGCGCCAGCCGTAGATCGCCTGGTCGTCGTCGCCCACGACGCAGAGGTTCCGGTGCTCGGTGGCGAGCTGCTTCACGAGCCGATACTGGGCCGCGTTGGTATCCTGGAATTCGTCCACCAGCACGTGATCGAACCGCCGCTGCCAGTACGCCAGCCGCTCCGGATGCTCGGCGAACAGCGTGAGCGGCGACAGGAGGAGGTCGTCGAAGTCCATGGCGTTGGCCTGGCGGAGGGCGGGGCCGAGCGCCGCGTAGATCTCCGCCGCGAGGCGCTCGAGCGGGCTGTCGGCGCTCGCGCCCAGCTCTTCGGGGAGGATCATCCGGTTCTTCGCGCTCGAGATGATGGCGTGAATCGCGCGCGGCGGATTGGCCTTGGGGGAGTGACCGCGCTGCTCCATCAGGCGCTTGATGAAGGACTCCGAGTCGTCCTGATCGTAGATCGTGAAGTTCGGCCCGAAGCCCAGCAGGGCCGCCTCGCGCCGCAACAGGCGCGCCGACAACGCGTGGAAGGTCCCGATCCACAGGCCGCGCGGGTCGGCGCCGAGCAGCGCGGCCACCCGCGCGCGCATCTCCCCGGCCGCCTTGTTGGTGAACGTGACGGCGAAAATACGCGACGGCGCGACGCCCCGCTCGCGGATGAGGTGCGCGATCCGGGCCGTCAGCACGCGCGTCTTGCCCGAGCCCGCCCCGGCGAGCACGAGGAGCGGGCCGCCGGGATGGCGGACGGCGGCGTCCTGGGCGGGGTTCAGGGGAAGGGTCACGAGTGTGTCCCCACCCTCAAGGGTGGGCCCGGAACAGCGTTGTGCTGAAGCACGCGAGCCCGGGCTTTAGCCCGGGAATTACGGGCGGACCGTGCGTCAGGCATCCTCACGTCGCGCTCACGAGCGGGAATTCGAGCACGAACTCGGCGCCCTCCCCGGTCGGGCCCGGCCGGTACGCGAGGCGCCCGCCGTGTTGTTGCTCGACGATGCGACGCGCCAGGGCCAGTCCGATGCCCCACCCCCCCGGCTTGGTCGATACCCCCGGCTCGAACAGCTGCGCCCGCACCTCGGGGGGCACCCCGGGACCGTCGTCGCGGACGCTCAGCCGCGCGGTGCGGGCGGCCGCATCCACCGCCACGTCGATCCGCCCGCCGCGTCCCGAGAGTGCGTCGATCGCGTTCTTGATCACGGCCTCGAGCGCCCATTCGAGCAGCACCGGATCGCCGAGCGCCGTGGGGCCCGGCCCGGTCGCGCGCAGCGCGAGCGTCACTGGGCTCGCGAGCGTCGGGAGCCGCGGGCGGAAATAGCTCACCACCCGCTCGGCGAGCGCGCCCAAGCCCACCGGCTCGCGGCGCGCCGGCCGGCCGATGCGCTCGAACCGCTTGGCCACCCGCTCGAGCCGCTCCGCATCGGCCTGAAGATGCTCCGCCAGCTCGGGTCCCGTGGTACCCGGATTTTCCCGCAGGTAGGCAATCCATCCCGTCAAGCTCATGAGCGGTGTACCGAGCTGGTGGGCCGACTCCCGCGCCATGGCGACCCACAGCCGGTCGCGGGCGGCGGCGACCTGCGACCGGTAGGCCCAGCCGGCGAGCAGCGCCAGGCACAGGAGCACCGCGCCTTCCAGCGCGGCGATGCTCGCGAACCGCCGCGCGGCGGTCCCGGTACCGTAGTGGATCGTGCCCACGCCCGGCTGCACCAGCGGGGCGTTCTCGACGTCGAGCTGGGCGATCCACGCCCGCAGCCGCGCCGTGTCGGCCCCGATCTGCGGAGGCGCGTTGTCGAGCGCGGTGATGTGCCCCGCGGTGTCCATCACGACGATGGCGATGCCGAGCGAGCGCACCTGGCGGGCGAGGTCGAGCAGGGCGTCGGTCGCCGCGTCGGGGCGCGGATCGTTGAGGCCGGCGAACACCCGGCCCAGCAGGGTGCTCGTCTGCCGCGCGTCGTCGCGGAGGTGGCGCGCCACCACCCACGCGTACCACACGGTAATCCCGCCGAGCAGCAGCGCCAGCCCCGCCACGACGGGCGGACCCGCCCGGCGGAGCGCGGCGTTACGGGCCACCGGCGGACCGCGGCCCGAAGCGCTCGATGCCGAGGTACGGAACGAGCGCCGCAGGAACCGTCACGGAGCCGTCGGACTGCTGGCGGGTCTCGAGCAGCGCCGCGATGGTGCGTGGCAGCGCCAGCCCGGACGCATTCAGCGTGTGCACGAACTCGGGCTTCGCGCCGGGGGCCGGGCGATAGCGGATGCCGGCGCGCCGCGCCTGAAAGTCGGTGAACGTGCTCGAACTCGACACTTCGAGCCACTGTCCCACGCCGGGCGCCCACGCTTCGAGATCGTACGTCTTCGCGCTCGTGAAGCCGACATCCCCGGCCGAGAGCAGCACCACGCGATACGGCAGCTCGAGTCGCTGCAGGACCGTCTCGGCGTGCCTGGTCAGGAGCTCGTGCTCGGCGGCGGAGTCGGCGGGACGGGTGAATCGCACCAGCTCCACCTTGTCGAATTGATGCACGCGCAACAAGCCACGCGTATCCTTGCCGGCGGCGCCCGCTTCGCGCCGGAAGCACGGCGTGTAGGCGGTGTAGCCGAGCGGCAGCTTGGCGGCGTCGAGGACCTCGTCGCGATGCAGGTTGGTGAGCGGGACTTCGGCCGTGGGGATGAGAAACAGATCGTCGGGCGCCGTCTTGTACACGTCGTCCTCGAACTTGGGGACCTGGCCGGTGCCCTGCATCACTTCGCGCTTGACGACGAACGGCGGCTCCACCTCGACGTAGCCGTGCTCTCGCGTGTGCAGGTCGATCATGAAGGTGATGAGGGCGCGCACGAGCTTCGCCCCGGCGCCCACAAAGACCGGGAACCCCGAGCCGGAGAGCTTCGCGCCGCGCGCGAGATCCAGCATCCCCAGTGCGTCCCCGATCTCCCAGTGCGGCCGGCCACCCTTCGGGGCCGGCTCGCCCCATGCCCGCACGATCTTGTTGTGCGAGGCGTCGCCGTCCGGCAGTTCCGGGAGCGGGAGGTTCGGGACGTAGAGCAGCTTCTCCTCGAGCGTTGCCTCGACACCCTTGAGCTCCGCCTCGAGGGCGTCGATCCGCTCGCCCAGCGCGCGGCGCGACCCCCGGACGTCCGGCGGGAGCGCTCCCTTCTCCTTCATCAGACGCGCATCGGCTTTGGCGGCCTCGTTGCGCTCCCCCTTTAGCTGGTCGAGCTGGCCGGTGAGCGCGCGGCGGCGCATGTCCAGCGCCTCGAGCTCATCGAGCAGCCGCGTGACGCTCGGATCGCCGCGCCGGGCGAGCGCGGCGCGCACCTGCTGGGGCGAGGCGCGCAGCAGCTTGAGGTCGATCACGGCGCTACTGCTTGGGGAGTCCGGGCTCGAGGCCGCGGTACCCGCAATTCTGATCGACCAGGATCTCGAACCGCACACTGCGCGCCGTGGAGTCCACGCCGAGGACCCGCAGCTTGGCATAGAGCGACAGGGTCGCCCCGAACGAGCACAAGGTCGGCCGCGAGCGCACGAGCACCACCGTCCCCGTATCGAGCGTGACCGGCTGGTCGAACGTATAGCCTCCGGTCGGCGCGAGCGTGATCGCGTCGAACAGCTGCGCGGATCGCTGCAGCCCGGACAACGTGCCCAGGTGGATCGCTCCCGTGGGAAACAGTGCAGGGGCGTCGAGCGAGTCGAAGTCGAACGCGAAGTCGAGCGTGGTGCTCTGGTCCGTCCGGACGAGCTGTGGGCCCTGGAGCGCGTAGGCCGACGGCAGGGCGAGAACCGTCCCCCGCAGCGCGTACAGCGACACGGTGTCCACGACGTTCGTGAAGAACGCAGCGGGAAGGTTCGACGTGTCACCGCACGCGGCGACGAGCAGAGCAAGCCCGATGAGCGGGGCGAAGCGCGCGACGAAGCGACGGTGGGAAGGCATTCGGTGCGGGGAAGATACCGCGCGGCGTCCAAGTGGGTCAACCCACGGTGGCTGCTTGACTTCGCTAGTTTCCATTCCTAGCTTGGCGGCCGTATGGCGACGATCCGAGACGTGGTCGAAGCGCTCGCCCGCCGCGGCGGTGTGGACGCGGTGGTGGTCGTCGGGCGTGATGGCTTGCCGATCGACGCCCGCGCCGCCGACGGCCTCGACGCCGAGAACGTCGCCGCTCTCCTGCCATCGGTCATCAACGGGCTCGCGCAGCTGGGCCACGCCGGGGGACGCGGGGAATTCGGTACCGGCGTGCTCGAGTTCGGTTCCGGCCTCGCCGTCGTGTCCGTCCTCAACGCCGACGCGTTGCTCGTCGTCCTGGTGCGGCCGTCCACGAACGTGGGTGCCCTGCTCTACGACCTTCGCCGCCATCGTTCGGCGATCGCCGGCCTCCTCTAACCCGGAGTCGCCCGCTTGTCGCCCGTCCGGCGGCACCTCCTCGTCGTCGACGACGAGCCCCATATCGGGTTGCTGTTGCGCCCGCACCTCGAACGCCTCGGCTATGCGGTGAGTCTGGCCCGCACGCTCGCTGAAGCGCGGCGCGCGATGCAGGGCGGCGCCCCACCGTTCGACGCGCTGCTCCTCGATCTGCACTTGCCCGACGGCTCGGGGCTCGAACTGTTGCGCGAGCTCCGGGCCGCCGCCGCCACCCGGGCGTTTCCCGTCATCGTCCTGACTGCGGAGGGCGAAGAGCGCATTCTGAGAGAAGCGGAGAGCCTGGGGGCCGGGTTGCTCACCAAGCCGTTCAGCCCGAGCAAGCTCACGGCGCGGATCGCCGCGCTGCTGGGGGACGCGCCCCCCCCGCCCCCCCCGTCTCCTCCGTCGGCCCCCCCGGGCCCCCGATGAGCGTCTGGGCCGCCATCCTGGCCGGCGGATCGGGGACCCGATTCTGGCCTCTCTCGACACCCGAGCGACCCAAGCAGCTGCTCCCGCTCGCCGGCGACCGCGCGCTGCTGCTGCAGACGGTGGAGCGGCTCGAGGGACTCGTCCCGCCCGAGCGGATCCTGATCCTCACCGGGCCGTTCCTGGTCGATCAGGTGGCGCGCGCGGTGCCGCAGATTCCGCGCGCGCAGATTCTCGCCGAGCCACGCGCCGCGTCCACCGCACCGGCGCTGACGTGGGCCGCCCACTGGATCTCACAGCGGGATCCCGGGGCCCAGATGCTGTCCTTGCACGCCGACTGGGCGGTGAGCGACGACCGGGCGTTCCGCGCGGCCGGGCGACAGGCGCTCGGCGTGGCGACGGAGTACGACGTGCTCGTCACGGTGGGCGTGAAGCCGACGCGCAACGAGACGGGCTACGGGTACATCATCCCCGGGAAGCCGCTGGGCGGAGCGCGCACCGTGCGGCGCTTTCTCGAGAAGCCATCGCCCACCCGCGCAGCGCTGCTCCGCCGTCAGGGCGCGCTGTGGAACACCGGGCTGTTTGCGTGGGGAGTGGCGCGCTTCCTGGGCGAAGCGGGCGCCTACGCGCGCGAGCTCAAGCCCGGCTGGCCGGCGCTCACGGCCGGCGACGTCGCGGGCTTCTTCGCCGCGGTGCGGCCGGTGGCGGTTGACGTGGCCGTGCTGGAGCGCACGAAGCGGCTCGCCGTCGTGGCCGGGACCTTCGGGTGGGACGACATCGGCTCCTGGGACGCCCTGTTGCGCATCCGTAAGCCCGACGCGCACGGCAACGTGGTGGTCGGGAAGGCGACCGTGGCGGACGACGTGCGCCGCTCGGTGATCTGGTGCGAGAGCGAGCACGTCGCCGTCATCGGCCTCGAAGACATGGTGGTCGTGCGAGCGAACGGCCACACGCTCGTGATGCCCACCGGCCGCGGCGAGCGCCTGAAGGAGCTCGTCCAGCGGTTGTGACCCACGCCCTCTACCTGCTCGATCCCGACCCCGCCCCGGCGTGGGCGCCGTTTGCCGGCGCGCGTCCGTTGTGCGAGCTGCGGGCCGGCGCGCACCTCATCCGCGAGCGCTGGGAAACGTTCGTCGGCGCGGAGACCGCCGCGATCTTCGCCCTGCCCCACCTCGCCGCGTTCGTCGAGGCCGGCGTCCCCCTGGTGGCCGCGCGGCGCCCGGTCACCGGGCCGGCCGTGATCGGCTCATCCACGTTCGCGCCGCGCGGGCTCGCGCCCTCGCTCCCCGACGGTGCCTTCCGTCTCACCAGCGGTGGCGTCACGGTGGGATGGGGCGTCGGGCCGGGGGCCACGTGGGAGGGCCCTCAGCCGCACGCCGCGGCGATCGAGGTGTCGGGCGTCGTGCTCCACGGCGTCTACGACCTGGTGCGCGCCCTCGAGCAACTGCTCCCGGACGACCTGCGCGCCTTGCTCGGCGACAGTGACCCCATCCCCATGGGGAGCGCCGTGCTCGGCGATCCCGCGGCGATCGCCCTGCGCGATGCCGCCGTGGAACCTGGCGTCGTCTTCGATGTACGGAACGGTCCGGTGGTGCTCGAGAGCGGCGCCGAGGTCCGCGCCGGGGCCCGGCTCGAGGGACCCCTGTGGATCGGCGCGAACGCCCACGTGCTGGGCGGTCCGGTGCGCGCCTCGGCGATCGGCCCGCGAACCAACGCGCGCGGTGAGCTGTCGAACTGTGTCTTCCTGGGATACGCGAACAAGGCGCACGACGGCTTCGTCGGCCATTGCGTGATCGGCCGCTGGGCGAACCTGGGCGCTGGGACGATCACGTCGAACTTGAAGAACACCTACGGTCGCGTCCGCCTCGAGATCGCCGGGACGGGACTCGAGACCGGTCTGCAGTTTCTCGGCAGCCTGATCGGGGACCATGCCAAGACGGCGATCGGCACGCTGCTCGGCACGGGAACCGTGATCGGCACGGGCGCGAACGTCTTCGACGGCGTGCGGCCGCCCAAGTACGTCCCCCCGTTCGCCTGGGGGGGCGCGAGCGGCAGCCGCATGAGCCGAGAGGGATTCCTGAAGATCGCCGGGCGGGTCCTCCCGCGGCGCGACGTCGTCGTCGACGACGCCACCCGGAGCATGCTGGAGCGGATTTACGACTGGTCCACGCAATGAGTTTCGTGCTCGGACCGTTGCTCCAGGGCCAGGGAACGCCCACATTGTTCAGTTTCCGATGGACACACGCGCTATGCCGCAAACGGGGCAATACCGACGGGTCGGTAAGTTCGAGCTGCACGAGCTCATCGGCGAAGGGGCGATGGGCACCGTCTGGAAGGCGTACGACTCCGTCATTCGACGCTTCGTGGCGCTCAAGCTGCTGCCGCGCGCGGGGCGCTCGGCCGACGCGCGCGATCGCTTCATGCGCGAGGCGCGCGCCGCCGGCGCGCTGCAGCATCCGAACATCGTCACCATCTACGATCTGGGCGAGTCGGACGACCAGCTGTTCATCGCCATGGAGCTCGTCGATGGGCGGGACCTGAGCTCGCTGATCGCGCTGAGCGAGCCGCTCGCCCTCGAGCGCAAGCTCGACATGGTGATCGAGGTTCTGCAGGGGCTCTCCTACGCGCACGAGCGCGGCGTCATCCACCGCGACGTCAAGCCTTCCAACGTCCGGATCGCCTCCGACGGCTCGGTGAAGATCATGGACTTCGGGATCGCGCGGCTCCAATCGGCCGACGTGACGGGCTCGGGTGCGATCGTCGGCACGCCGACCTACATGGCGCCGGAGCAGATCACCAACGGCGCGATCAGCCCCGCCACCGACATCTTCGCCGTCGGCTGCGTGCTCTACGAGCTGCTCGCCTACCGCAAGCCGTTCGAAGGGGAAACGGTCCACGGCGTGCTGTACCAGGTGCTGACCACCGACCCGAAGCCCCTGCGCACCATGGCGCCGTCGATCCCCGCGGCGCTCGAGCGCGTCGTCGGGAAGGCCCTCAACAAAGTGCCGGAGGAGCGGTACGAGACGGCGCGCCAGATGCAGTCCGCGCTGTTCAGCATCCGCGCCGCGCTCTCCGGGGCCAGCGATATCACCGAGCGGCTGAGCCTGCGGTGGACGCCGATCCCCTCGGCAGTCCTCCGCCTCGTGACGCACGCGCCGATCAAGTGGCGGGCGGCGGCACTGACGGCCTTGATGGTCACAGCGCTGGTGCTCCTGTACGTGTCACGCTCCCCCTCCCCCGTCGCCGCACCGTTCCCGGACGCCGAGCTCACGGGCGCCACGCTGGACCAGCTGCTGAGCTACCCGGTGCCGGCGCGCCTCAACGCCGCGCTGGTCGCGCAACGCGACTCGGCGCTCGCGGCCCGCGAGCGGGCGCGGCATGCCGGCGCGATGAAGAACAACGTGCCTTCCCTGATCCTCGCGGAGGCCGTGGTCCAGAACGCCGAGCGCGCCTTGCGCACCGGCGACCTCGCGCGGGCTGCGAGCGGCTATCTCGGCGCGATCCCCCAGTACGCCAAGGCACAGGCCGAAGCCGAAACGCTGCAGCGGGAGGCCGAGCAGGGCATCGCCCGCGCCACGCCCGTCGTGCACGCGCTGGCGACACGACCCGAAGCGGGGCGCGCCGCGACCTCGCTCGCGCGGGCGGACTCGCTCTACAAGGCGATGGATTACGTCGTCTCCCGGCTGGCGGCGCTCGACGCCGAGCAGGTGGGCGTAGCCGCCGGCGTGGCTCCCCCCTCCCCCCAACCACCCGAGACGCGCGCGGCGATCGCGGTGTTGCTGCAGGACCTCGAGCGCGCGGTGTCGAGCGAGCGCGTCGGGAACCTGCAGGTGCTGATGCCCGGCATGGCGCCGAAAGATGTGGCGGCGTGGCAGGGTTTCTTCCAGCTCTATACGCGGCTCACCGCGCGGTACACGATCGAGCAGCTGAGCACGCGCGCCGACACGGCGTACGCCGCCGTGCGGACCGTTTACCTGTATGTGCCGGCCGGCGGCGGCGCCCAGCGGGAGACGCGCCTCCGCCAGGCGATCCGCTTCACCCGGACGGCGAACGGCTGGCGCGTCACCAACATCCGCGAAGGGCCCTAGTCCCAGGCGCGCTCGGTAGGGGGAGGCGGAGCGGGGATCGCCACGGAGTCGGCGCGGGCGGTCGCCGGCCCCACGCGGCGCAGCGTCACCGGCTTCTCGAGGTCGCCTCCCGAGAGGGTGAGCTTCTCGTCGCCGAGCTTCATGCCGTAGACCTGCCACACCCCATCCCCCAGCGTCAGCCACAAGCTGTCGCCCACCACGCGCCAGCGTGCCACCTGATCGCCGAACTGCGCTGAGCTGTCGCTTCGCACCATGATGTTGCGGATCTCCTCGTCGGTCTTGGCCTGCCATTTTCCTTCGAGCCTGGCGCGGGGACCCGCGCCAGAATGTGCCGACTGGGCAGAGAGCCCGGGAGCGATCCCGAGCAGGAGCACGAGCAGACTGGAGTATCGAACCGTCACGAGCGACCGTGCCAGAGGTGGCGTACAAAGATACCCACCCCGCCGGGGGATGGATCAGGTCGCGGCGGGCCCGGCCCCCGCTTCACCCGTCGCGGGGACGGGGGTCCGCTCGTCGGTCATGACGGCCACCTGCGGCTCCCACTGACGCATCATCCGCACGAACGCACCCGCCAACTCGGGATCGAACTCGGTGCCGGCCCGATCCTCGATGTACGACAAGGTCTTCGACTGCGGCCACGCTTCGCGGTAGGGCCGGTGCGTGCGGAGGGCGTCGTACACGTCGCACACATGCACGAGCTTGCTCCCCTCGTGGCAGTCGCGCCGGAACTGGAACGTGGGATAGCCGTCGCCGTTCAGCATGATGTGGTGCTCGTAGGCGACCACCGCCGCGAGGTCCAGGTCTTCCTCGGCGCGCAGGATGATGCGCGCCCCCTCGGCGGGATGCCGGTTCATGAGGGCCCGCTCCGTCTCCGAGAAGCGCCCGGGCTTGGTCAGGACCTCGAGGGGAATTTTCACTTTGCCGATATCATGCAGCAGCCCGGCCACGCCGAACGCCCGCACGTCCCGCGCCGCGAGCCCGAGCGATTCCGCGAGGGCCATGGCCAGCACCGCGACGTTCATCGAATGGGTCGTCGTGTACTGATCGAACTCCTTGAGCTGCAACAACGGAATCACGATTTGCCGCCCGCCGTGCATCGCGATCGCCAGGGAGCGTACGACGGCCTCCGCCTCCGTCAGCGGCAGCATCCCCCGCGCCTGGACTTCCTCCTGGACCCAGCGCACCGCGTCGGCTTCTTCGCTCAGGGAGTAGTTGATCGTGGCGGTCGGGATCGCGGCGGCGACCTGATCATCCCCCCCACGTACCCCCACCGCGCCGAACCGGATGCTGGAGCGGCGCATCTGGCGCGCTTCCGTGGTGTCGATGGCGGAGAGCGTGAGGCGGGCGAGCACCTCGTCGAGGAACTGCTCGAACTCCTCCCGGCTCACGGCGTCCGAAAACTCCAAGCGCTGAATCCCCGCGAGGGCCAACCGCTGCCCCCAGTCCCACGCCTTGAGCTCGCGCAGCGGCAGCCGCCCGAACACGATCTCATCTCCCAGGAACGTGAACAGCGGCTGCGCCTCCGTCGCCTGCAGGTCGTTCAGCTCCCGATACGCGTCGTCGATCGCCCGCTCGCGGGCGGGATGGCCGGGCCGATAGAGGGTCATCGCGGCGAGTGCATGTGCGAACGCGTTGAGGAAGCCGGCGGGCCCGCTCACGACCGGCTCGCCGGCGGGTCGGCGGCGTCGCGGATCTCGCCGTCGGGCGACGCAGCCGCGATGGCCAGGCGGGCGAGCGCCCGTGGATCCCGGCGCCACCCGGCCGCGAGCGCCCCCAGCGCGACGAGCAGCTCGGGAGACTTGGCAGGCAGCTTCTCCCGGCCGAACAGCGTGCGGCCGCCCGCCGTGAGCTGCAGCAGCGTCTCGAGCGCGGCGGGCGCTCGGGTATACCCCAGAGAACGCACGGCGAGTGCGCGCAAGTCCCCGGGCAGTGCGCGATCCGTCGCGCGATTCACCAACAACGGCACGGCGGCGTCCGGACAGCCTTGCAGCGCGACGGCGATGCTCAGCGCGAGCCGCAGCGTGCGCGGGTCCTGATCCCGCAGACCGGCGACGAGCGCTTCGTCGCGCTGGTCGGGCCGCTTCAGCTGCAGCTTGACCGCCTGCCAGCGCACGCGCGCATCGGTGTGGCGCATGTAGGGGGCGGCCGAGAACCCCGGCGGCGGGGGCCCCAGCTCTTCCAGGAGCGCGAGCAGGTTGCGCGTCACGTACCAGCGGCTGTCGTCGAGGCGGGCCACCACGACGGGCGCGATCTCGGCGCCCATCTTCGCCAGTTGCGCGAGTAACCCGCGCCGCGCCCCGCGTGACTCCGCGGTCGCGAGGGCATCGAGCAGCGGCGGGGCCGCCACCGTGCCCACGAGCGGCACGAGCCGCTCGAGCAGCTTGAAGTCGATCGGCTCGCGGGTGACGATCCGCTGCACGGCAGCCGCCGTGGCGATCTGCGCCCGGACCGTCGCCGCGGCGGCGGTGTCGGCCGCTCCGCCCTCCAGCGCGTCGAGCAGCTGCGCCAGCCGACCCTCGGCCACCACTCGGCCGATCGCGGCAGGCAGACGCGGCCCCATGGTTCCGATCTCCAGGGCCATCGCCACGAGACGATCGGGCTCGGTCGCATGGTGATCGGTGCGCGGCGTCCCGGCCGGCGCGGCCCGCGCCATGCGTTGCAGCGCCTCGCCATACGCTCCGGGATTCGGATCGGGGAGCGTCCACCCCGCCAGCAGCTGCTGGACCTGCTCGCGCAATGCTGCGTCCGCCTGCAATCGCACGGGCGCGGCGCCCGCCTCCGCGTGCACCGCGAGCTTGGAGAGCAGGCGCACGAGCGAGTGGGAGATGGTCGCGTGCGACGTCTCCGCGGCGGCCTTGAGGATGTCGAGTACCGCATCCACCGCCATGCCGTCGGCCGCATCGGAGACGAACTGACGCCGCTGCGCGAAGTCGCCCCCCATCTCCACCAGCCGCTGCAGCGTCTCGGGCTTGAGCGTCCGAATGAGGCGCGACGTCCGTCGCCGCAGCGCCGCGGCCTCCGTGCTGCCGGCGGTCTTGAGCTCGGCGGCGATCTGCAACAGGTAGCCGACGATCACCTGATCGTAGGCTGTGGTCCCGGCCTTCGAGTGCTCGTCGATGGCCTGCGCGATAACCGCCGGCTCCGTGGGCGTGGGCCGGGTGTCTTCCGGTGCCGTCGCCAGCGCCGCCCGAGCCAGGCCCACCCACAACTGGGCGGCTCGCGCATCCCCTTCCTCCGGGGCGGGGCCGGCCTCGTCGGTGAGCTCGAGGCGCTCGTACGTGAGCGCATGGAGCTGCACGTGCGGCCACGCCACCAGACGGGCTCGGTCGCCGAGCCCCAGCGGCTGGCCGGTCCGTTCCGCTTCGATGGCGAGCGTCCGGAGCGCATCCGCCACTTCGCCTTCCTCCACGCCGCGCCGGAACGTGATGGCGCCCAGGTGGTGACGATGCAGCCGGCCGGCAAGCTCGCGCAGCACCGGATGCTTGGGGTCGGTAGCCACACCCTCGATCACGAGCTGGTTGCGGGCCACGCCGAGGGAGACAGTCGCCCGATCTTCGAGCAGCTGGGCGGCACGCCTGGTCACGGCCGCCGCCGCCGGCGCGAGCGACGGGTGCCCTTCGGGATACATGGCGTGCTTGTGCAGGGCGATGGACAGCTCGATCAGGAAGTCCGCGAGGTCGCGCGACAGAGTCGCACGCTCACCGGAGGGTGCGGGCATGTGGGACGATACGATACCAGGCCAGGCATAAGCTAGACGCGCAGACGCACAGAGGAGAACAGGAAAGAGGGAGCAGAGAAACCCGCTCCCTCCAGCCTGTTTCTGTTGCGTCTGTGCGTCTACGCGTCTGTGCGTCTAGCCGTTAGTACATATCCACCCACGCGCGCTGCATGGCCTGCTTGGGGTAGGCCGACGACGACAGCGCGGCCGTGAGGGCGCAGGAGGAGTATTGCAGCGAGGTGTTCCCGCTGAGCGACACGTCGTCGTCTACTTGGACGCTCGCCGCCATTACGGCGCCGGTGATCTTGTTGCCGGTCCCGGACATCTTGAGCCCACCGCGCGCAATGACGACTCCAGTGAACGCGAAGTTGCCCGCCACTGTGAAGTCACCGTCGACCAGCAAGACTCCCTGACCGCGACCCGTGGTGACCTTCAAGTCGCCCAGCACGTGAATGGTCGGGAAGTAGCTCTCGCACGCCCCCGCCGGGGTCGCGCGGTTCGGGTCCCCCCAGTTGGCCGGATTCGCGCTGGCCTGGCACAGGGTGCCGACCGCGATGGGCCCGACGCCGGTGAGCAGCGTGCCGCCCGGGTAGGTCAGGTTCGCCCCCGCAGCGAGCGACTGGTAGTTGGTACTCCCATAGTTGAAGTACGTGTTCGTGTCGCCGGCAGCCGGGGTCGTGAGCACCGGCGGGTTCCCGTTGAGGGTGACGCTGCCGTTGACCGTGGCCGTGGTGGTGGGCGATATCGCCGCGCCGGGCATGTTCTGGCCCGTGGGCCCGCACGTGGCCCAGCCGGCGGGGGCGGCGTCGTTTCCATTCACGCTGACGTTCCCGTTCACCTTGGTATTGCCTTGCGTCGTGATCGCGCCCAGGACGTTCATCTGCGGCAGGTCGAGCCGGAACAACGTGCCATAGCGGCGGCGCCCGGAGGCCTGGCTTCCCATGGACCCCGCGTACCCCTCGGAGACCGCCCAGAAGAACGGCCCGCCGAGTCGCGTGACGATCACATTGGCGGTAGCGCCGTTGGGCGCGGTAAAGGCCATCGTGACCGTCGCTCCGGTTTGCATTTGATTGTTCGCCAGATTCCAGGCGACCGGCACGCGGTTCAATCCCAGGTCGGCGGCCGCGGCGGCGCGCGTCATGCGCACCGTGTTGCCGCCGATGCGGTAGTCCTGCGTCGCCACGAACAGGACGCCCCCCATGAGCACACCGATGATCACGATGGCCCCGAGGGACATCATCAGCGCCATGCCCTTCTCTGACTGCGGTGACGTATGCATACCGCCCTCGTTCCGTATCAGGTGACTGGAAATCGGGTTCTGGTGACGGTCACTGCCGGTTGCGCAAGCCGACTTCGATGCGCAGCGAGTCGTGGAAGACGGTGCCGCCACCCCCGCTCAAGTTGACGAGCCCCGTCGACTGCCCCCGTACGACGAGACTGATGCGCGCGACCTGGAGGGGGTTCGCGGTAACGGCGCCGGCGACGTCGTAGTAGGCGAACTGCACGCCGCTGGTCCCGTTGGTCGCGTAGGGCTGGAACGGGCCGGCGATCGGCTGAGTGACGTTACAGACCGGCACTCGCCCGAACAGGCAGTTGTAAAACCCGAGATACCACTGGTTGTCCGTCTCGCGGTAGGTGCGGTAGCGCACGTGGCGGAAGAACCGAATCGCCGCGCCCACAGCGATCGTGTTGGGGGCCGCCGGCGTGAGGCCGAGCTGGAGGCTCGGATTGGCGGCTGTGATGTCCCCCGCCCGCGTGAGCCCGGTCGCGTTCGGGCAGCCGTTGGCGGCGTTGGTGGTCACGGGCGTGACGGCGGTGATCCGGTAGAATAACCAGCCCTGGCCGGCCACCGCCAAGGTCGCTCCGTTGTTGTAGACGACGAGTGAGTCGCCGACCACCGGTGTCGTGGCCCAGTTGGTCATCGTCGCGCGCGAGGCGAGGTTCCGCGGGACGGTCGAGAGCGTGCCCCCGGCGTTGACGCACACCACCGAGCTGCCGAACACAGAGCGGAACTCCAGCGCCGAGTCGGACATGGAGAAGATGTCCCCACCGATGCTCGAGATCCCCCGCAGATCCGAGGGGAGCATCGCGGCGGCCTGGCGGATCTGCTGTCGGGTCTGGATCAGATCGCTGGTGCTGTTGTAGAAGCGCTGCTGCCGGAGCAGCAACTTGACAATGGCGCCCCCCACGAGGCTCATCAGCACCATGGCGATGACGAGCTCGATGAGGGTGAACCCGGCCCGGCGCGACGGGGCTCTGCGGATGGTCAGCATGCCAGAAAGCTCCGGAACCTTTCGGTGCGGGACTGATGGTTGCTCAGGAACGTGACGGCGACGGTTACGTCATCGGCACGGGCGAGGCGGTCGAGCGTCCACGACTCGGTAATGCCTCGGGTCCTGGTCGAGCCGCTCGCCCGCGCCGGGCACGCGGTGGCCCGGATCCGCTCGAAGCGCGATTCGGCCACGCCCGCCGCGATCGTGCGGGACTGGGTGCTGGTCAGGGTCGTCAGGATCACCGACGCCGTCCCCGCCAGGGCGAGCAGGCCGACGCTGAAGATCACGACGGCGACCAGAAGCTCGACGATCGTGAAGCCCCGCTCCGAGCGCGGAGACATGGATACTGACACGCCAGGGGTCATGGACAACTCCGTGTGGTGATCTTCCCGAGGCTCGTCACGCACACAGTATCGGTGCGGCCTCCGAGGGCGACGATGAATTTGGGCGCGCTCGCTGTCACGCCGACGGCGAACCCGCGGGGATCGAACTGGACGTCGTCCTTCGGGGTCGGGCTGAAGCCCAAGGTCGCACCGTAGCGCTGGGAGAAGTTGATTTGCGACCCCAGCTGCACCGGCGTCCCCGACGAATCGACCAAGATCTTCAGGATGTTGCCGCTGCGGACCAGCCAGGCCGCCCGGCTCTGCTGGATCGCGATGCCGCGCGCCCGGTACAGGTACGCGGTGACGTCGCGGCTGGCGGAGCGGCGCGACGCCGCCACCCACGAGCCGCGCACCGCCCTGACCGTGATCGACAGGAGCAAGCCGAGCACGACGAACACGATGATCAGTTCGACGAACGTGAGCCCGGCCTGAGCCTGACGCGACCTCGAGCGACTGCGCACGGACACCTCCCTGACGGCGGTTACAACTCGGTTGCCGACGGCCGTTGCCCGAGCAAGGCACATGCCTACGCCTGCTGGCCACGGCGTCGGACTGCTCACGCTTTGCACAGTGTCAATCTCCCAGACATCGGGCAATGTACAACAACTTGTCATGGTACAATATATAGATGGTATAGCAAGCATCGTTGTCACATCTGGCACGGCCGCCATGTCGAAATTCCGTACACCTCGGAGGGGGTGGTGCGCCGCATCACACAACGCCGGTGACCGCGGGCAGTCTGGCCAAAAACGAACGCCCCGGAGATTGCTCTCCGGGGCGCTCTGAGCGTCTACGCGTCTGTGCGACGGCGCGTCTGTGCGTCTGTGCGTCTAGCTGTTAGTACATCCCGCCCATGCCGCCGCCACCCGGCATCGGAGGCGCTTTCTCCTTCTCCTTCTTCTCCACCACGACGCACTCGGTCGTGAGCAGCAGCGCGGCGATGGAGGCCGCGTTCTGCAGCGCGGTGCGCGTGACCTTGGTGGGGTCGATGACGCCCGCCGCGACGAGATCCTCGAAGCTGTCGGTCTGGGCGTTGTAGCCGAAGTTCTTGTCCTTCGACTCCTTCACCTTCCCGACCACGATCGACGCCTCGGCGCCCGCGTTTTGCGCGATCATCCGCATCGGCTCCTCCAGCGAGCGGCGCACGATGTCGACGCCGATCTTCTCGTCGTCATCGGTCCCCTTCACCTTGTCGAGCGTCTTCTGGCACCACAACAGCGCCACGCCACCGCCGGGCACGATGCCTTCCTCGACCGCGGCGCGCGTCGCGTGCAGCGCATCTTCCACGCGCGCCTTCTTCTCCTTCATCTCGGTCTCGGTGGCCGCACCCACGTTGATCACGGCGACGCCGCCCGCCAGCTTCGCGAGCCGCTCCTGCAGCTTCTCCTTGTCGTAGTCCGACGTGGACTTCTCGATGGCCGCCTTGATCTCCTTGATGCGGCCCTGAATCGCCTCGGACTTGCCCTTCCCGCCGACGATTGTCGTGTTGTCCTTGTCGATCACGATCCGCTTGGCCTGGCCGAGATCGTTGAGCGTTGCGTTCTCGAGCTTCAGGCCCATCTCTTCCGAGATCACCTGCGGCGCGCCGGTGAGCACCGAGATGTCGACCAACATCTCCTTGCGGCGGTCGCCGAAGCCCGGTGCCTTCACGGCACACACCTTCAGCGTGCCGCGCAGCTTGTTGACCACGAGCGTGGCCAGCGCCTCACCCTCCACGTCCTCGGCAATGAGGAGCAGCGGCCGGCCGGCTTGCGCCACCTTCTCGAGGATCGGCAGCAGGTCCTTCATCGACGAAATCTTCTTGTCGTGAATCAGGACAAAGGCATCCTCGAGGACCGCCTCCATCTTCTCGGGATCGGTGATGAAGTAGGGCGAGAGATAACCGCGGTCGAACTGCATCCCCTCGACCGTCTCGAGCGTGGTCTCGAGGCCCTTCGCCTCCTCCACCGTGATCACGCCGTCTTTACCCACCTTCTCCATCGCATCGGCGATCAGCTTACCGATCTCCTGATCGTTGTTCGCCGAAATCGCCCCGACTTGCGCGATGTCCTTCTTGTTGCCGGACGTCGGGACGGAAATCTTCTTCAGCTCCTCCACGACCGTCTCGACCGCCCGGTCGATGCCGCGCTTCAACGACATGGGGTTGGACCCGGCCGTGACGGACTTGAGCCCCTCGCGGAAAATCGCCTGGGCGAGCACCGTCGCCGTCGTTGTACCATCACCTGCGAGATCCGAGGTCTTGGTCGCCACTTCCTTGACCATCTGGGCGCCCATGTTCTCGATCGGATCCTCAAGCTCGATCTCCTTGGCGACGGTGACGCCGTCCTTGGTGACCGTCGGGTTGCCGAACTTCTTATCGATGACGACGTTCCGTCCCTTCGGGCCGAGCGTGATCTTCACCGCCTCGGCCAACTGGTCCACGCCACGCTTCAAACGGGCGCGGGCTTCGACGCTGAACTCCAGCTGCTTTGCAGGCATGTCTGTTTCCTCCTAGGAACCTCAGCCAAGCTTGGCGATGACGTCCGCTTCCTTGATGAGGATGATCTCTTCACCCTCGAGCTCCACCTGAGTGCCGCTGTACTTGCCGTACACCACCCGGTCTCCGACCTTCAGCTCCATCGGGACCAGCGCATCCTTCTCCCGACGTCCGGGACCCACTGCGATCACCTCGCCCTGGATCGGCTTTTCCTTGGCCGTGTCGGGGATGTAGAGACCGCCCTTCATGGTCTCCGTCTCCTCCATCGGCCGAATGGCCACCCGATCCGCAAGCGGGAAGATCTTCAGTTTCGTCTTCGCAGCCGTTGCGGTTGCCATGGTGCTAGAGTCCTCCACCTCGGTGCCTGGTTCTAAGTGCTTGTGGAACAATGTTGTTAGCACTCTCGCCTGGAGAGTGCTAAACCAACCGCGAGGAATCTCTCCCTGCGGTCGCAGCCTGTCAAGGGGGCGAGAGCCGGCGTCCGAGGGCGGGGGAGGCGGCGAGCGAGTCTACGATCGCGCGGGCGTGGTCCGGCGTTGTGGCGCCCAGGGAGTCGAGCGGCGCCGACACCGCCGCCACGACCACCCCGGTGCGAGTATCCGCCAGCCGCACATGAACCCAGGTGACGGCGCCCGGCTCGGCGTCTCGGAACGTAAAGGAGAGCAGATACGCCGTAGGCCTGCTCCCGCCGCGCACCGAGCGACGCACCGTGAACCCGCGGCGTCTGAGGCCCTCCGCAATACCCTGGCCCAGGGAATCACGCCGCGTAATGAGGATCTCGTACCCTCGCACTGCCGAGGGCTGCTCGTAGCGGGTGGGGGGGGCGCATGCGAGGAGTAGGGCGTTCCCGAATACGGCGATGCCGAGTTGCCGAAAGGGGCGAAGCCAGCGATACCGTTCGGCAACCTGGGAACGCGTCACCCGGTAACGCTCTATCCGGCAACGCCTAACCCGACGACGCCTCACGGGATTATTCTCCGCGCCCCCACCCACCGGTCCAACCAGTAGGCCCCCTCCGGGTCCTGCGGATCCAGACGCGACAGCTTCACCCCCCGGTTCGAGCTGTGGATGAATTTGAGCTCGCCCACGTACATCCCGACGTGGGTCACGCCTGCCCCGGGCCGGGCCGACAAGAGGAGGATGTCGCCCGGGCGGAGTGCATCGACCACCGGCGGGACCTCGGCGCCCGCGTGCGCCTGATCGCGGCTCATGCGCGGCAGCCGAATGCCGTGCTGGCCGTAGGCGTACTGAATCAGCCCCGAGCAATCGAATCCGTTGTCGGCGGTGCCGCCCCAGATGTAGGGCGTGCCGAGGGACTCGATGGCGGTTTGGACCACATCGGCGGCATTGCCGCTGATCGTCGTGGGTGGAGTAGGGGGCGGAAGCTCGGGCGGAACGCCGTACCCGCCTCCCCCCCGTCCTCCCGCTCCCCCTCCCCCTCCCCCTCCGAAGGACACTCCGAGCACGGCACTCACCCCTTTGCGCGCGTCGTTGCGCGGATTCCAGAACCCGCGCGGCCCGCGATCCTCGAGCCGATAGCGTACCTCCGTTCCCACCGCCAGCCATGCCAGCGGCCGCCACTCGACTCCACCGCCCACACTCCACTGGGCGGCGAGGTCCTGCGTCCCAGGGTCGGTGGACAAACCGAGCGCCAGGCCGGCGAGCGCATAGGGTCCGAGCGTGGTGCGGCCACGGCCCGCCTGGATCTCGTACCCGAGCCCGTAAAAGGCGCGTCGCCGGCCGAGCGAGTCGTTCACGAGCACCGACGCGCCGAACCCGTGTGTGAACGTCCCTCGCATGGGCGAGGTGGTCCGAAATTCGTAGACGTCGGCACGATTGCCGTTGTACCAGCGCCCGAGATGGAGCTCCAGCCCGCGGCCGCCCGCCTGCGCCGCGAGCGTGACCGGGAGGACGAGGAGCGGCGCAAGCCGCCAGGGCTCAGTCAGCCGCGGCAACGGCGCGATGCTCCTCCGAGGTGCGCGGCGCCATGTGATGGGACAGGAGGTGCGGGACGCGACGCATGAAGCGGACCCAGATGAAGAGGGCGGTGAAGCCACAGACGGCGGCGACGGCGGCTGCTATGCCGAGCATGATGACGGGACGAGCGAAACCGGTGGCCACCAGCGCGCCGGCCCACAGCCCGACGTACGACGCCGACCACGCAAGGACAGGCGTCATGAGCCATCCCACGACGACCAACAGGTGAGCGAGCCAGCGGGGCACGTGGCCCCCCCCGTTCCCGCTCCCCGCGCGCTAGCCCTTACGGGCCAGCGCGAGGACGGCGAGCGCCGCGACCACGACCGTGAAGGCGCCGCCCGTTGCGACGGGGAGCTCCACGGCGACGCCGGAGAGCCGCACGATCAACGCCACCACGATGGTCGCCGCGACAGCCGGCAGCACGCGGCGGGCGAGGATCGTCTCGCCGCCGGCCGCAGTCACGATCCCGCCCATCCAGGCGACGAACGTGCCCAGCATCCACCACACGGGCAGGTACCACCAGGTGCTTCCGCCACCGATCGCGTCCCACGTCCAGGGATACGCCTTGAAGGGGCGCAACAGAACGATGTCGATGGCGCTGAATACGACGGTGCCGACGAGGCCCAAGGCCGCCGCGCCCGCAATGCCCTCGGTGCTGCGCGCGACCGTCCATTGGGCGGGGAGGAAGGCAACGGCCAAGCCGGCGGCCAACACGATGAGCGCCTCGACCCCCTCCCGCAAGCCGGCGGTGATCGGAACGAGCCGCGACGTGGCGAGGAACGCGACGACCGCCACCGCCGTCGCCACGCCCAGCTGGGCGCCGCCCACGGTGACGGTGCGGAAGTCGGAGCGGTCCGACACAACGGGTGCCGCAGTGACCGACATGCTTCGCTGCTCCTCGCCGATTGGGAGTGGAGGGAGGGCCCGTCACAGCAATCTAAGCGCGGGCTCTCACCGGGCAAACACCAGCAAGACTGCGAGATCGGTCATGGCCCACGCGGCGAGCGCCCGGTACATCCGCCGCTGGTGGTCGGCGGGAATCAACACCTCCCGACGCCGGTACCAGGGCACGAGCACCGCGAGCCACGCGGCGAGCGGCACGCCCAGCAACCATGCCCGGACCCTCAAGACGGCCGCCGCCCAGCCGAACAGCCCGATCGCCAGCGTGGCGCATCCGATCGCGACGCCGAGGCTCGCCCGCAAGCCGAGGAGCAGGGCGAGGGTCCGGTCGCCCCGGCGGCGATCTTCCTCCATCTGATACAGCTGAGTGAGCGGATAGAGCCCCGCGAACAGCGGGCAGAAGCCGAGCAGGACGAGGGCGTGGCCCGCGTCGAGCGGGCGGCCCGTGGCGGCCCACGCGGCAAACGGCGTGAGCGTCCCGAAGCCCCACATGTTGATCACCCAGTCGACGCCCGCCACCGCCTTGAAGCGGAACGGCGGCACCGAGTAGAGAATCGACAGGAGGAAACAGACGGCGTACGCGACCTGGAACGCGGGCGGGAGCGCGAAGGCGAGCAGCTGACCGCCGGCGAGCAGCGCCACGCTGAAGGCGAGCAGGTGCCGGGGCAGCGGGGGCGGCGCATTCAGGTAACCGATGTCGCCTTCGTCCTTGTCGAAGACGGAGTTGATGGCCAGCGTGCCCCCGTTCAGGAAAATGACCCAGATCGCGAGGCCGCCCAGCGTCTGCCACCACCACGCACCACGCACCACGCCCGAGAAACCGACGGCAAGGACGTACCCGACCAGCGTGTGCCCCGCCATGATCGGCCACTCGGCGGGGCGCATGTGGAGCACATAGGAGAAGACCTCGCCCGGCAGCAGCCGATAGCCCCAGCGGCGCCAGGCGTTCCGCGTGCGCGCGTCGACTACCACTTCAGGCCGAGCGCCGTGGCGGCGATGCGGAGCCCGGTGAGGGTGAGGTCCGGGTGCACCGACTCGATCTCACGGACCAGCGGCGTGACCAGACTCGCGAGGCCGCCGGTGGCGATGACCCGCGGCGTCTTACCGTTCGGCCACTCGGCCTTGATGCGGCGCACGATCCCATCCACCGCGTCCGCCGTGCCCAGCAGCACTCCCGAGCGAATCGCTTCTTCGGTCCGTCGTCCGATGGTGCGCGAGGGCGGCGTGAGCTCGGTCGCGGGGAGCTTGGCCGTGCCCCGAATGAGCGCGTCCGACGCGGTGCGGATCCCGGGCATGATCACGCCGCCCAGGAAGTGGCCGTCCGCCGTGATGCAATCGAACGTCGTGGCGGTGCCGAAATCGACCACGATCGAGTCGCACTGGAACAGCTGCGCGGCAGCGAGGGTGTTCAGGATCCGGTCCGCACCGACCTGCAGCGGCTCTTCCACGTCGAGCGTGATCGGCAGGCGCGAGTGACCGTCGACCACCACCGGGCGCACGGTCGTCGCGCGCTCCACGGCCTCGCACAACCCCTGGGTCACGGGCGGCACTACCGACGCGACGACGGCAGCGCGGACTTCCTGGGTGGACCGGCCCTCCTGCGCCAGATACGACGTGAGGGTGGCCGCCCACTCGTCCGGTGTGCGCGAGGGCGTGGTCGTGAGCCGCCAGTGGGCCTCGAGGCTGTCGCCGCGAAACAGGCCAACCTTCGTTTCGGTGTTGTTGATGTTGATGGCGAGGAGCATGGGGCAAGAAGATGGTAGAAGGCGGTAGAGGACGGTAGAGGACGGGAGAGGACGGTAGAGGACGGTAGAGGACGGTAGAGGTCGGGAGAAGTCGGGAGAGGTGGGCGCCATCAGTGCCCGCGGTCGCCCAACGACCTATATAGTCGCCAGCTGAGGAACGCCGCCCGCCTGCGCAGATCTTCCAGAGAGTCCCACTCAGGGACAGGCAGTATGCCGATGTCTCGCGCCACTCGAAACGTGTACCCGACCTCCGCGAGCGAACCGATAGTGATGTCGAGATAGCGACGGCACTCCCGAGCGCCACGCTTGGCCGATCCCTCGACGATATTCACAGCCGCCGAAAACGCGGCACGTCGCGCCTGGGACGTCAATCCGTAAGTCTCTTCTCGCGGGAAGGACTTCGTTGCTCGATAGGTCTCGAGCACGAGCTTGTGACACTCCTGCCATGCCCGGAGCTGCTCATAGGGTGCCATCAACATCAGCGTAATTCGGACGTCGCGGAATGCGGGATCTGATCGTTGCGAGCAGCGGCGAAAAGAGGCAGTCGCCATCCTCTGCCGACCTCTACCGACTTCTACCGACCTCTACCGCCTTCTTCACGCCAGCTCAACGTGCCCTTCCCGCACCGCGATCGTCGCCGCGCCGAGATCGACGAGGAGGGCGCCGTCGGGGCGGAGGCCGCGGGCACGGCCGGCGGCGGGCGAGCGGAGCTGGCGACCCTGCAGCCAGTCACGCGCCGCGAACGCGGCGCACTCGCGCTCGCTGAGGGCCGGCTCGCCCGATGCGAGCCCCGCGAGCGCCGGGACGAGACGATCCAGGACATCGAGTCGGCGGACGTCGGGGAGCCATTCCCCGAGCGCCACCGCCCGACGGGCCACGGCCGCCGGGATCGCGTTGCGGACGTTTACTCCCACGCCCACCGCCAGCCATTGCAGCGTCTCGCCGTGCCAGCGGCCTTCGCACAGGATCCCCGCGAGCTTGCGCTCCCCCAGCAACACGTCGTTCGGCCATTTGAGGCGGGTCACGACGCGGCCCAGCAGGGCGTCTACCGCATCGGCGACGGCGAGCCCGACGCGCACGGACATGACGCCCAGCTCGGCGCGCGCCGGGCGGAGCAGCATGCCGAGCCAGACGCCGCCCGCCGGGGAATGCCACGTGCGTCCGTCGCGTCCCCGCCCCGCGGTCTGCGCTTCGGCGAGCACCACCGTCCCCGCGGGGGCGCCCTGCGCGGCGACGTCGTGAATGGCTTGGAAGGTCGAGCCGAGCTCGCGGAACAGGCCGCACTGCGGCACACCCCACCGCCCGGCGAGTTCGGCCGCCGCGACGCCGTCGAGCGCCAGCGTCATGCGACGCGTCCGGCCACGAGCGCCACGATCCCGACGAGCATCGCTCCTTTGAGGAGGCGACTGGTTCCCTGGGTACGCCCGGTGAACAACCGGCTTGCCACGGCCAGCACCACGAGCTGGGCGAACAGGGCGATGAGAAAGTACGCACCGTGGTAGTGCGCCCCGGCGGGCAACGCGAGCGACAACGGCACGAACGCCGCGGCCAGCGCCGCCGCCACGACGCTCGCGCGCTGGGGACCGAGCACGAGCGGCAAGGTGCGGCGGTCGAGCGCCCGGTCGCCCGCCTGGTCGTCGATGTCCTTGACGATCTCGCGCACGAGGTGGATCCAGGCGGCGAGCGTCCAGGGGACGATTCCCGCCGCCGCGCGTCCGACGGCGATGGCACCGTACATGAGCGGCAGGCCGGCGACCACCGCCACCGCGACATTCCCCGGCAGACCGCGGCGCTTGAGCACCGGCGAATACAGCGCCAGGACCGCCAGTGCCGCGAAGCCCGACAGTACGGCGGTCCCGTTGACCAGCGCCGCGGCGCCGAGCCCGACCAGCGCGCCCCCAGCGACGCACAGGTCGGCGGTGCCCCGGCTCACGCGTCCGAGGGCGAGCGGGCGCTCCCCGCCGGGCCGATTCACGCGGTCGGCGGCCCGGTCCCAGATGTCGTTGAGCACGTAGCCGGCCATCCCGAATCCGACCGCGGACACCGCCGCGAGCACCAGAACGTTGGGCGTCTGGAGGGCTCCGAGCGCGATCCAGCCGCCGCCGACGACGCCGGCCGCGGCGAGGACGAGGTTGTGCGTCCGGACCAAGCGCAGCAGGTCAATCACGCAGCACGTCCTCGTACACCTGCTCGTAGCGCGGCACGATGCGGTCGGCCGCGAACTCGAGCGCCCGGCGGGCGGCGGCGTCCCGCATCCGGGCCTGCAGCGCGCCGTCGCGCAGCACCCGGAGGCCGTGGGCGATCATGGCCTCGACATCCCCTTTGGGCGTGAGGAAGCCCGTCTCCCCGTGCACGACGACCTCGGGGAGGCCGCCCACGGCGCTGGCGAGGACCGGGACGGCGCACGCCATCGCCTCGAGCGCCGCGAGACCGAACGACTCGGTTTCGGACGGCAGCAGGAACAGATCGCTGCCTCGCAGGATCTCGGCCACGTTGTCGACCTTGCCGAGGAAGCGGACGTCGCGTCGTAGCCGGAGGCGATCGACTTCCTGCTCCGCCGCGTCGCGCTCCGGGCCGTCTCCCACGAGCACGAGGGTGGCCGGGAGCTCGCGACGCACGCCGGCGAAGACGCGCACCACGTCCGTCACCCGCTTGACGGGTCGGAAGTTCGAGACGTGGATCAGGACCTTGTGGTCGGGCGGCGCGAGCGAGTGGCGGCAGGTGCCGCCGCTGGGCGGGTGATACTCGGTCGTCGAGATGAAGTTGGGGATGACGGTGACGTCGCAGCCATCGCATCCGAACGCGCGGTACGTCTCGTCGCGCAGGAATTGCGAGACCGCGGTGACGCGGTCCGATTGCTCGATCGAGAACTTGGTGAGCGTGTAGTAGGACGGATCTTGTCCGACCAGTGTGATGTCGGTGCCGTGCAACGTGGTGACGATCTTCAAGTCCCGCTGCCCCTTGAGCATCTGTTTCGCGAGCCACGCCGTAGCGGCATGTGGAATGGCATAGTGCACGTGCATGAGGTCGAGGTTCTCGCGCATCGCCACTTCGTGCTGCTTCACGGCCAACGCCAGCGCGTACGGCGACGACTGCTCGAACAGGGGGTATTCGGCCTGGGTGACCTCGTGGAACGTCACGCGCTCGGTGTAGCCGCGCAGCCGAAACGGGCTCGCGTAGGAGACGAAGTGCACCTCGTGCCCGCGCCGGGCGAGCTCGAGTCCCAGCTCGGTCGCGACGGCACCGGAGCCGCCGTAGGTCGGGTAGCACGTGATGCCGATTCTCATAGACCGGGAGCCGGGAGACGGGACACGGGAGAGATGACGTCATGCCAGCGCTCGAGAATTCGGGCGGCGAGCGCGCGGGGAGACTCAGTCGCGTCCAACGTCCATACGTGTCCCGCCTCCCGTCTCCCGTCTCCCGGTTCTCGCAGTTGATTTCGAAACCACGTCTCCTGCCGTTTCGCATACCGCCGCGTCGCCACGACGATCGCCTCCCGCAGCTCCCGCTCCGGCAGCCGCCCGGCGAGCATCGCGGCCACTTCGCGATACCCCACCCCGTCGAGCCCCGGCGCGTCCGGTGCCACACCCGCCGTCAGGATCCGGCGTATCTCCTCCACCAATCCGTCGGCGAGCATCGCGTCGACCCGCTCGGCGATGCGACGCTGCAGCGCCTCCCGGCCCAGCGTGAGTTGAATGTACCACGGCCGCATCGCCCCGGTCTCGCGCGCGTGCTCCTGCCACCAGCTGAGTCCCCGCCCCGTGAGGAGTGCGACCTCGACGGCCCGCCCGGCCCGCTGCCGCCCGCCGCCCGCGAATCGGCGGTCGAGTCGGGCCGCCCAGTGGGCGAGCCGCGCCGGCGTCAGGTCCGCCGTCCAGGCACGCAGCCGCTCGCGCCGCGCCGGGTCGAGGGGCGGCTCGTGGAACAGCCCCTCCGCCAGCGCGCGTATGTACAACCCGGTCCCACCGACGACCACGGGCTGGCGGCCCGTGTCGCGGATTTGCGCGAGCCACTGCGCCGCGTCGCGGGCGAAGCGGCCCGCGCTGTAGCGCTCTCCCGGGTCGACCACGTCGAGGCCCAGGTGCGGCACGCGGGCGAGCAACGAGCGGGACGGCTTCGCGGTGCCGATGTCGAGCCCCCGATACACCTGCCGGGCATCGGCGGACACGACGGTGATGGCCTCGCACTCGGCCCACGCGGTGACGACCGCAGTCTTGCCGACCGCCGTGGGGCCGACGATCACGGGCACCAGGGGAAGAGACGTCAGCTCCTCCCAAACCGTCGTTCCAGCTCATCCTTCGGCAGCTGCACGACCGTCGGGCGGCCGTGCACGTCGTGCGCCGGAAGCGTGGCCGTAAGGAGCCGGCTCACGAGCTCGCGCATCTCGTCGGGCTCGAGCCGCTGGCCGGCCCTGATGGCGGCGTGGCAGGCGTACGTCGCCGCGAAGCGCTCCAACCGGTTCGCGAGCGCGCCGAACCGCCCGCCCGCGAGATCGCCGACGAGCTCGCCCAAACAGCGGGCCGCGTCGAAGCGCGGGTGCGGATTCGGTGCCGTGTGCACCACCACCGCGCGCCCCGAGAACGGCTCCACCTCGTAGCCCACGCGACGGAGGAGCTCGCGGTGGGCGTCAATCGCCTCGAGCTCGGGCGCCGTGAATTCGAGGGTCAGCGGCAGGAGCAGCCGCTGCGCGGGCCCTCCGTCGCCCGTGAGCTGGCGCATCGCTTGCTCGTACAGCACCCGTTCGTGCGCCGAGTGCTGATCCACGATCGCGACGCCGGAGTCGGTCTGGAAGACGATGTAGGTGTCGAACACCTGAAGCAGAGGCGGGGCTCGGGGCTCGGGGTTCGGGGCTCGGGAGTCCACTGGAAACAAATCGATGGGCACCGCGACGCCGTCCCAGGACACCCCCGCCCCGAGCCCCGAGCCCCCAGCCCCCAGCGGCGCCGCCGCCGCGAGGGGCCCCAGCGCCGCCCGCACCGCCTCCTCCACGACTTTTTCGACGAAGAACTTGTCGCGGAAGCGGACTTCGAGCTTCGACGGGTGGACGTTGACGTCGACCGCGTCGCCCGGAAGCTCCAGAAACAGGATCAGCGACGGCCGGTCGCCCGGCGCAATGGTGGAGCGGTAGCCGGCCTCGGCGGCGCGCAAGATGAACGGATCGCGGATCGGGCGGCCGCGCACGAACACGTAGCCCTTCCGGCCCGCGGGCTTCGCCTGGGCCGGGCGCTGCGCGAAGCCCCGCACCTCGAGCGGGCCTTCGCGATAGGCGACCGGCAGCAGCGTGTCGGCGAGCTCGCGGCCCCACAGCGCATGGACCCGGTCGAGGGGCCGCGTGGTGGGCCGTACGTCGATCAGGGGACGATCATCGCTCGTGAGCGTGAAGGCCACGTCGGGGCGCGTGAGGGCGAGCACCGTCACCGCCTCGACCGCCGCGCGGGTCTCCGTGGCCTGCGCCCGGAGGAACTTGCGCCGGGCGGGGGTATTGAAGAACAGCCCGCGCACGGTGACCGTCGTGCCCCGCTGCCGCACGGCGTCGTCCACACTCTCCCGCTTGCCGCCCGTGATGCGCAGGCGGGTGGCGACGTCGCCGTCCGATGAAGTCTCGAGCTCGAAGCGCGAAACCGATGCGATCGCGGGGAGCGCCTCCCCGCGGAACCCGAACGTCGCGACGCCGATCAAGTCCGCGGCCTCGCGAATCTTGCTCGTGGCATGGCGGGCCAGCGCCAGCTCCGCATCGGGGCGGGTCATCCCCGCCCCGTCGTCGCTCACACGAATCAGACTCTTCCCGCCGTCCTCGATCTCGATGCGGATCGCGCCGGCGCCGGCATCCAGGGCGTTCTCGATCAGCTCCTTCACGACCGACGCGGGCCGCTCGACCACCTCGCCGGCGGCGATCTGGTCTGCGACCTGGGGGGCCAGGACGGCGATCGCGGCCGTCACGGCCGGGACACTTCGGCGGCGAGCACCCAGCCGCGGACGCCGTCCGCGCGATGCACCTCGAGCCAGGCGCCGTAGCTCCGCTCGACCAGCAGCGCGGCGCCGGCCTCGACCATCGAGGCGGGGCTCGCGCCGCCGTACGGGGCGACCCGCACCGGCGTCGCGGCGTTGAGGACGACGGCCAGCGGCTGCGCGCGGCGCAGGCCCTCGCGCGCCGCCAGCGCCGCCGCCGCGACGCTGGCGAGCGCGAGCCCGAGCACGACCGTGCGGCGGCGCCGCGGCCCCACCACACTCCACAGGCCGAGCCAGCAGAGGCCCGCGGCGAGCCCCCATTCCCCAGGCGTCGCGACGCCCGTGGTGAAGAGCGCCTCGCTCGCGGCGTCGGGCGGCGGGAGGAGTTCCCGCGCGCGTTGTACCAAAGGGTCACGCGGCGCAAGGCGGGCGGCCCGCGTCCAGGCCGCCATCGCCTTGCCGTCTGCGCCGGCGCGGTACAGCGTAGCGCCGAGGTTGTACCAATGCGCCGGCACGCGTGGCGAGGCGGCCGCGCGCGCCGCGAACGAGTCGGCCGCGGCGCGGAGCGCGCCCGCGTCGTACAACGCCTCCGCACTCATCGTCTGAGCCGCGGCGGGCCGCGCCGACGCGACGAGCGCCATGAGCGCAATTGCCGCGACCACGCGGCGCCCCTTCCCACCCGTCTCCGCACCGAGCACCCGCAGCACCTGCTCGAGCTCCGCCGTAAGCTCGGCGGCGTCGCCGAGGCCCCGGGGCCCGTAGCGCGACGCCCGCAGGCGATCCCGCAGGCGCTTCACGTGGTCGGCGACCGCGCTGTCGACTCCGGCCGCGCGCAGCGCGCGGGCGAGCCCGTCGCCGTCCCGCGCCGGCTGGTCGGGGACGTGGCTCGCCAGCACGATGTGAAACTCGCGCTCCAGCCATCCCAGCCGGGTGAGCGGCGCCGCGGGCGGCGCGGTCCCGAGAACGTGCGCGGCGGCTCCGCGGCGTCGCCGCAGCCAGACGAGGAGCGGCGGACCGACCAGCAGCACGAGCCATCCCCAGGGTCCGAGATCGCGCGCCAGCTCGTCCGCCCACGCCGGGGCGTGCCCCCGCGCGAGCGGCGGCAGCGCGCGCGCCGCGTGCGGCTCGATCCCCGGCGCCACCGCCAGCGCGCGCGGCGCCATCGTCGCGACCCGATAATCCCCCGCCGTGAGATCGTAGTAGGGGTACCGCACCTCGGGGAGGAGGAACGACCCCGCCGAGTCGGGCATCACGAGATAGTGAAACACCTTCGTGCCGGCGATCCGTCCGTCGCGCGGCGTGATGCGCATCCCGGTTTCTCCCGGATAGGCCCGGAAACCCCGCGGCCAGCGGATCGCCGGCTCCGGCCAGAGCGCCACATTGCCCGCCCCGGACACCGTCACCGTTATCGCGATCGGCTCGCCGACGCGACTGCTCGGCGGGTCGAGCGCCAGGTCGAGCGCGAGCCCCTGTGCGGCGACGGGCTGATCGTCCGCCGGCCGGCGCGTGGCGGGCAGCGGGAGCACGGTGACGGGCACCGTGTCGCTATGCAGCGAGTACCGCTCCTCGCGCTTGAAAACCGAAAATCCGACGGGCACCGCGTAGGCTACCGTGGCCGGCGGAATCACGATTCGCCCGGGCGCGAGCGGGAACAGCGCTTGGTGGGCGACGAACAGGTCCATCCATTCCCCACGCACCTGGCGCGACGCCGCGACGTCGGCCGGCACGGCCCCCGGGTACGACCACGCGCCCTCGGCCGTCTGAAGCGAGAGGATCGGCGGGTAAGCCAAACGGATGCGCAACTCGCGCGGAAACCACGCGGCGGCGATCACGTCGAGCTGCTGGCCGACGAGCACGGAATCCCCGGGCAGGATGAGACTGAGCGCGACCCGGTCGTTGTGCGCGGGCGGCGGGGCGGCCGCGATGAGCCGGCGCGCGAGCGGCGACACCGCCGTCGCGAGCCCGGTCGCCGCACTGTCCACGGTCACGGTGAGCGGCGGAGTCGTGATCTCCCGGGGCCCCTGCCGCACGCGCACGGGCCCGATCACGAGTGTGCCGGGACGCTGGGTCTTGAGCCGCAGCTCGCGTGTCATGGTCCGGACCGGTCCCCCCACCGCTTCGAGTGCCACCTCCGTCACCTCGCGGGAGCCGACGATCGTGAAGCCCGTGAGGCCGGGCAGGACCAGGGCCACCGGCTCCGCCGAGCGGGACCGCGCGCGGATGGTGAGCGTCAGCTCGTCGCCCGCCGGCAGGCGAGCACGATCGACTCGAGCCGTCACATCGGGTGGCGCGCTCTGCATGGCGACCAGGAGCCACAGCGCGGGGGTCACCAGTCCTTCACGCCCGGCTCGGCCGGGTGCCGCATCAGGCCTGTCCGATCGCGGCGCGTCTTCAACTCCTCGTGGCCGATCGAGCGCAGGAGCTGCTCGGCCTGAGCCGGGCTCAGGCCGCCCTGAGCCCCACCGCTGCTGCGGGCTCCGCCGCCCGAGGGTCCGCTGCCTCCACCCCCACTGGGCGGCGCCTTGTTCTGGCTGCTGCCACCGCGGTGCCGGACCGCGAGCTCGAGGTTCCATTTCGCCGCGCGGTCACGCGGTCGCAACAGCAGGGCTTCCCGGTACGCGCGCTCGGCGTCGGCCAGATGCGCGTCGCGGCCCGCGGTGTCGTCGTCGGCCTGCTGCAGCGCCAGCAGGCCAAGGTTGTACAGCGCGCGGAACCGCAGATCGGGATCGAGCGATGCGGCGGCGTGCGCGAGGCTGGCCCGGGCGGTCTCGGCGTCCGAGTCAGCGAGTGCCGCGGTGCCCGCGTTGTACCAGGCGGCATCCTCCTTGCGACGCGCGACGAGCTCCGCCAGGTAGGCGACGCGGGCGCGCCGGAGGTCATGGCGGTCCCATGCTTTCTCCGCGAGGCTCCGCGGCAGCGGCGGCTGCTGCGCGACATTCCGCGCGGGAAGCGCGACGAGACACGCGATGGCGAGCCCGACGAGGGCGGCGGTGCGTCGCGAGGCGGCCTGCGCGACCAGCAGGCCGACGGCGAGCAGCAACGGCAGCCAGGCGCGTGGCCGGCTCTGCTCCGTGCGGGTCTCGCTCGCCCGTGCCCGACGATACGAGGCGACGAGGTCGCGAACCGCGCCGGCCTGGTCGGGGAGGTCCGCCGCCACGAGCGTCCCTTGCGCCGCGTCGGCCGCGCCGCCGAGCATATCGTCTCGTCGCACCGTCTCGATGACGCGCCCGTCCTCATCCTTCTGATAGCCGAGCAGGCCGCCGTGGTCGTCCCGCATGGGAATGCGCGTCGGGCTGCGCCCGCCCTCGGCGACGAGGATCAGGTGAGTCCCATCGGCCTTGAGGCGTTGGGCTTGCGTGACGATCGGCGGCAGCGAATCGTGCGCTTCGCCGTCCGTGAACACGACGAGCACGCGGTCGGCGAGCTCGGGGCTGGCCTGGAGGAGCTCGCCGCCCTGACGCAACGCGGGAGCGAGCCCGGTGCCGCCCTGGGAGGCCATGTCGGGGTCGAGCGCGTCGAGGTACAGCGTCAATGCGGACCCGTCGATCGAGAGCGGCGACAGGATGTAGCTCGAACCGGCAAAGGCGATGAGACCGACCCGGTCGCCGTCGAGATCCTGTACCAGCCGCCGCGCCTCGCGGACCGCGCGCCGCAGCCGGTTGGGGGTCGCGTCTTCCGCGAGCATCGAGCGCGAGATGTCCACAGCGATCACGACCGAGAGGCCCCGCGTCTCGGCGACGATCCGCTCTTCTCCCCACCGCGGCCCCGCGAGCGCGACGACGCCGAGGAATGCGGCGACGGCCAGTGCGGTGGGCCCGAGGCGCCCCGCGGCGACCGCCTGTCGCACCGTTTCCTGCGACCAGAGCGCCGCCCGCCGGATGCGGACGCGCCGCGCCCACGCGGCGGCGAACCAGACGGCGCCGCCGACGAGCGGCGCGAGTGCGAGCACGACGGGGGCGTCGAACGACATCACGGAACCCGCACGGCGAACGTCCCGGCCAGCACGATCTCGAGCGCCAGCGCCACCAGCCCGAGAGCGAGCGGGACCCGATACGCTTCATCGAAGCGTCGGTACACGACCTGCTCCACCGTGGTCTTCTCGAGGCGATTGATCTCCTCGAAGATATGGCGCAGCGACTCGGTGTCGGTGGCCCGGTAGTACCGCCCCCCCGTCGTGGAAGCGATCTCGGTCATGAGCGGCTCGTCGATTTCGACCGGGCGCATCTCGTAGCGCAACTGGCCGTCCGCCCCGTATTCGGTCGGCATGGGCGCCTGGCCGCGCGTGCCGACGCCGATGGTGTAGATCTTGATGCCGAGCGCCGCGGCCGCCTGCCCGGCGGTGCGGGGATCCACGGTGCCTTTGTTGTTCACGCCGTCGGTGAGCAGCACGAGCACCTTGCTCTTGCCCGGGGCGCGCCGCAGGCGGTTGGCCGCCGTCCCGATCGCCGTCCCGATCGCCGTCCCGTCCTCGAGCATCCCCGGGTGCAGCTCGCGCAGCGCCTGCTCCAGCACCGCGTAGTCGGTCGTAATCGGAACCTGGGTGAGCGCCTGCCCGGCGAACGCCACCAGGCCGATGCGATCCGAAGTGCGGGCCCGCACGAACTCGATCGCGGTCTGCTTCGCCACGTCGATGCGGTTCGCCGGCGCGAAGTCCTCCGCCTGCATGCTGCCCGAGATGTCCACGGCCAGCACGATCGAGATCCCCTCACTGCGGGTTTCGCTGCGCGCGGCGCCGATGCGGGGCCCGGCCGCGGCGATGATCCAGGCGCCGAGGCACGCGCTGCGCAGGGTGACGGGGAGGCGCGCGACCCAGAGACGCTCCGTCGCTCCCGCCGCCGGCCGGACGTCGCTCATCCGGGTGCCGGACAGGCGGGCGAGCCGCTTGGCGCGCAGCCACCACCACAACGGCAAGAGGCCGAGCGCAAGCAACAGCAGCGGCCGGGCGAAGCTCACGGAGCCAGGTCTCGCGCGAGCCGGCGCGCCATGGCGGAGAGCGCAGCGACATCGACCCCGTGGGCGGAGGCGAAGGCCACGCGGTCGAGCTGCTCGAGGAGCTCGCGCAGCTCGCCAAGCGGTGCGTCGGGACGCACGCGCTGGACGACGGCCAGGCATTCGTCGGTGGCGAGCGCCGGGTGTGCCTCGGGGACCGCGCCCGCCAGCGCGGTCCGCAGCCGCCAGATCGCCCGCGCGGCCACGGCCTTCGGCTCGCCGGCAGCCAGCCACCGCGTGTCGGGGACCTCACGTTCCAGTGGAACTGGAGGTGCCGGCTCGAGGGCCCGGGGCCGCCGCCTCCGCGCCGCCAGGCCCGCGGCGAGGAGCCCGGCGGCCAGCGTCACGGCAACGAACGGGGGCAGCGGATCCTGGTGCGCGCGGCGCAGCGGCGCGAGCAGGCCCTGCGGACTGGGCTGGCGCAGCGAGTCCGGGATCACGCTCGCCACGCTGAAGCTCGTCGTGCCCCCCGCCGTCGAGTCCGCCCTCCCGTCGGGACCGAGCAGCCACAGCGGGGGCAGGGTCAGCTTGTGGGCGCCGGGCTTCCAGGCGACGACGGCGTAGCGGACGACCCAGCCACCGGCGCTCCGCCGCACCGCCGGATCGGCGAGCGGCTCGACGGCTTCCGTCGCTTCGAGCTTGCCGGGCCGGACCTGCCAGCCGTCGCGCACCGGGAATGCCCGCTCGAGCCAGATGGTGTCGCCAACGGTCGGCGCGGCGGGACTGGCGGTCCAAGTCGCCACCTGCGCGGTTCCACGACGCCACGACGCCACGACGCCAAGGATCGCGAGGGCGAGTGCCAGCGCAGGGCCCTGGGCGACGTGGCGTCGTGGCGTCGTGCTTCGGGTCATCACCGTTTCAGGCGGCGGGCACGCTCGGCGAAGGCGCGGCGCAGCAGCACGCCGTACGGCACGTTGGTCTGAAGCGCGACGTGGTCCACACCCGCTTGGACGAGCTTCCGGGTGCGCTCCTGGAACTGACGCTCGGCCGCGACGCTCACGCGCGTGCGCGTCGGGGCATGACTCGTATCGAGGAGGACCCGGTGGCCGGTCTCGGCGTCCTCCATGTCCACCCAGCCCGCGTCGGGGAGGTGGCGCTCCCGCGGATCATCGATGGTGATGGCGACGACATCGTGCCGCGCCGCCAGCTGCGCCAGCGGAACCTCCCACCCCTCGGCCCGGAAGTCCGACAGCACGACCACGATGGCATGGTGCCGCGGCAGCTTCGCCGCGTAGCTCAGCGCCTCCCCCAGGTTCGTGCCCCGGCCGCGCGGCGTGAACGCCACCAGGTCGCGGATTACGCGCAGCGCATGCGGCCGACCCTTCGCGGGTCGCACGATCAGCTCGACCTTGTCGGCGAACATCAGCGCGCCCACCCGGTCGTTGTGGCGGGCCGCCGCCAGCGCCAGCACGGCCGCGACCTCCACCGCGAGGCCCGCCTTCGTGTAGGGGCGCCCGAACTGGCATGAGCCCGACTGATCCACGACGAGCAGCAGCGTGTTCTCGCGCTCCTCGTGGTACGTCTTCACGAACGGGTGGCCCATCCGGGCCGACACGTTCCAGTCGATCGCGCGGAAATCGTCCCCTTGCTGGTACTCGCGCACCTCCGCGAACTCGATGCCCTGTCCACGGAACATCGACCGGTATTCACCCGTGAAGAGCGAGCTGACCAGGGAACGGGTGCGCAGCTCGATGCCCTTGACCTGCCGGAGCACTTCGGGCGTGACGAGCCGCCGGCGCGCGCGGAGGGGGGAGGTCTCGGGACGCCGACGATCCTTGCCTTCGTACCTCACGGCACCCCCACGGCCTCGAGGATCTTTCCGATGACGCGGTCCGCATCCATGTCCTCGGCCTCGGCCTCGAAGGTGAGGAGCACCCGGTGCCGCAGCACGTCGTAGGCCATCGCCTTCACGTCCTCCGGCACGACGTAGGAACGGCCGCGCAGGAACGCGTGCGCCCGCGCCGCCTGGGCGAGGTAGATCGACGCGCGCGGGCTCGCCCCGAAGGCGATGAGCGGCTTCAGCTCGGGCAGGCCGATCGCCTGGGGCTCGCGCGTCCCCCGGACCACGTCCACGATGTAATCCACCACCTTCTGATCCATGAACAGCTCTGCGATCGCACTGCGCGCGGCGAGAATGTCGTCCGCCGCAGCCACGCGCTGCACCTCGATCGGTCGTCCCGCCGCCATGCGCGCGACGATCTCCTTCTCGGCGTCGCGCGTCGGATAGCCGACGCGCACCTTCAGCATGAACCGATCGAGCTGTGCCTCCGGGAGCGGGTAGGTCCCCTCCTGCTCGATGGGGTTCTGGGTCGCGAGCACGAGAAACGGCTCGCCCAGAAAGAACGTCTCCCCCCCGATCGTCACCTGCTTCTCCTGCATTGCCTCGAGCAGCGCCGCCTGCACCTTGGCGGGGGCGCGGTTGATCTCGTCGGCGAGCACCAGGTTCGCGAACAGGGGCCCCTTTTTCGGATAGAACTCCTGGGTCTTCTGGTCGAAGACCATGGTGCCGATCACGTCGGCGGGCAGCAGATCCGGCGTGAACTGGATCCGCGAGAACGCGATGCGCAGGCATTCGGCCACCGTGCGCACCGCCAAGGTCTTGGCGAGCCCCGGCACGCCTTCGAGCAGCACGTGCCCGCCCGTGAGCAGTCCGATGAGCAGGCGCTCGACCATCAGCTCCTGCGCCACCACCCGCTTCGCGACCTCCTGCGCGATCGCCTTGCTCAGCACCGCGTCGCCGGTCTTCGCCGTCCGAGTGGTCATTTCAGCCCCGCCTCCGCCGCTTTGCGCACGGCCGGCTCCTTGTCCTTGCTGTAGAGTTCCAACAGCCCCCGGGCTTCGGGGCGCGCGATGTGTCGCAAGCCGTCCACCGCCGCCGCCCGCACCGTCGCGCTCCGCCGGTGCATCACCCCCCCCGGCTCGGCGTACCGGGCGAGCACCTCCAGCGCCTCCCGCGCCCCGAGCCGGCCGATGGCCCGCAGCAACTCCGCCTGTACCCCTTCATCGGGCTCCTGCTCCACCCGCCGGATCAGGACGGTGGAGGAAGTCGGGTCGCCTCCCGCGGCAACGGCCCGGGCGGCTGCCGCGCGGACGGCTACGCTCTCGTCCTTGAGCGCCGGCATCGCCGGGCGCGCGATCTCCCGCCCACCCGCTTCGGCGAGCCCGAGCAGCGCCGCCTCCCGCACGAACTCCGACGGATGACGCAGCAACGAGATTAACAGCGTCACCGCCTGGGGGCTCCCCGTCAGGCCCACGAACTCCGCTGCCGCCGCGACCACCTGGGGATCCTGGTCCGCGAGCCTGCCCTGCAGCGGCTCGAGGGCCCGATCCGCGGCCTTGCGCACCGCTCCCCGGTACGGGGCCCGCAGGTCCACGGGTGCCGCGAGGAACGCATCCAGGACGAGTCCCATGGAGAGCGACGCCAGCGCGGCGACCGCCGCCACCAGCGCTTCGCGCTCCTCCGGCGGCACGCGCGGCTCACCGAGGCGGTGGACCAAACGCTCGACCAGGGCGCGCTCCGAAAGCGCGAGCGCTGATTGGTCGATCGCCTCCAGGAGCTTTGGATCCTTCGCGGTCGGCAGGAGGCGGTCGAGCGCCGCGATGGCGTCCGCCGCAATGGCGACATCGCGCAGCCCCAACAACTGGGGTGCGAGCGCGCCGAGTTTCTGCACCGCGGCGGACTGCTCCTCCGGTGTGGTCGCGTTCCCGAGCGCCGCCACGGCCCGTTTCACTTCCACATCGACCGGCAGGACGTCGGGCCGGAACGCGGCGCTGGCGCGTTTTCCGGCCATCAGGGCGTCCGCCGCCGCCGCGGTCGACTGCTCCGTCGTGGCGGCGCTCGGAGGGGGGGCGCTCGGCGTCGCTGGCGGCTCGGGAATCGCCGGACCAGCGGTCGCCGGCGTCGGCGTACGCAGTCGCTCGAGCCGCGCGGACGTGCGGCGACCCAAGCCCAGCGTGATGCGGCCGAGCGTCCGATCGTCGGGCGGGACCGCGCCGGTGGCCACTTGGAACAGCGCCAGCACGTGATCCGGCGTCATACCGGGATTCAGCGTCACCGCCCGCACCCCGCGCGCATACAGCAGGCCGGCGAGCTCGGCGATCTGCGCGTTGCGCGGCAGCAGGTGCTGCCCGTGCCAGTGCAGCCCGGTGACACCCACTTTCCACTCCACGGTGCCCAGCGCCGCGAGGGCGGGAAGCGCCTCGCCGATCTGCCGCAACGCCTCGATCACCGCCGGGTGGGTCGGCGGGTACAGCCGCATCAGGCGGAACGTCGTCCCGATGGCGCCGAGTGTGCGGTCGACTCCTGCGGTATCCGCTGCCATGGCCTAGCGCTTGATCCGCTCTCCCTGGTCTTCGAACCGGAATACCCACGTGGCGAAACGTGCGGGCTCGATCGGGTCGTCCGCGCCGATCGCCATCCAGTCGCGGTCGCTGCCGGAGTCGGCAGCGCGACCGGCCCGACGCGCGTCCTGAGCGAGCATCTCCTGAGCCCGTTGGATCCACAGACCGAACTGGTCCGGTCGCAGGTCCACCCATCCGCGCGGCGCGGCGGCACGGGGATCACCGCGGTCTCCCGGGACCACCACGAAGCTGCCGCGGTACAGCCGCTCGCCGTCCGGCGTGAGAATCGGGATCCCCACCGACAGAATATGGCTTCGCACACCCGAGTCGCGCTGGACGCGGGTGTGGGCCTCCGCGGCCAGGTCCGTCGCCCGAGACTGGGCGAGGGCCCGGACGCTCGGGCGCAGCAGCGCGCACAGGTGCGATTCCCACAACAGCTTGGTGAGGCGCGGCGGCCCGAGCATCTCGTAGGCGACCGCCCGACTCTTGGTCTGGTGCTCGAGCGCGCGCAGGTGCTCGAGCGCGGCGGCGCGCAGGATCCCCGCGCGGTAGGTGGGGCCGGCCGTGGCCGCGTCGAGCGCCGCCACCACGTCGCGTCCGGTGGGCCGCCCCTCGAGCTCCATCACGGCGTAGTCGGCGACTTCCTCCGGCGTGATGAACTCCATCTGGCCGAGCGCCGTGACGGTCGCGAACTCGTCCGGGGCGAACAGGCCGTTCTCCCCCACGTCGATGAACACGCCCTCGAGCGGCTTGCCGAGCTCGCGCCAGGGAGCCGCGTGGGGGCCGAACGCCTGCGCCAGCTCCACCGGCGCCGGGCAATCCACCAGCGGGATCGGCTTGCCCTTGCGGCGGATCGGCCCGAAGCCAATCTCGCGCCAGGCGATGGTGGCCGTGGGCTTGATCTCGACCGTCGCAGGAGCGCCGGGCGTGCGACCGAGCAGAAACAGCAGCAGCGACTGGGCGCCCGCCACGGCGGACTTGGTCAACAGCGGGCGGCTGGGCCGCTCCTCCGAGTGCGTGTAGGGGATGTTGAACCCCATGCCGCCGGTGCCGCTGGTGCCGATCTTCACGTACGCTTTCGTCTGGGCGTGCTTGAGCGCCTCGACGAGGATCTGCACGTGTCGGATCAGCTGCGGCAGCGCCAGCAGCAGCACGTGGCGCTCCACGGCGCCCGCATCGACCTCGCCCCGACGGGCCAGCGCCAGCAGCTCCTGCGCGCTCCCCAGCGCATCCTGGTACGCGAATGCCGTCGCGGTGTTGATGCTGTCCACGACGGCATCGGGCTCGTACTTCAGGAGGAGCTGGTAGAGGTAGCTGCGGTGGCAGACGTCGTCGGTCAGGTCGCTGAGCAGATCCTGGAGCATCAGCCGGCGGTGCTCCGGGTTCGCCATGACCGCCCCGCGCTCCAGACGGGCGAGGCTCGCGGGGAGGAAGACATTGCCCCACTCGACCTCGATCGTCGCCCGTCCCCGGTGCGGCTCGAGCGCCCGCGCGGTGGCGCGCACCTCCTCTTCGAACAGGGCGACGAGCACCACGCGCCGCGGCGCGGCGCCGAGCAGCCGGCGCGCCACGGCGTGGCCGACCAGCCCGCTGCCCCCGAGGATCATCACGGTCCGGTCACGCAGGTCCATGCAGTCGCTCGATGGCCTCGATTTCGTGCGCGGCGAGCCGCCGAAACTTGCCCTCCGCCAGTCTTCCCAGCCGCACTGGTCCGTAGGACACCCGGTGCAGCCACTCGACCTTGAGGTCCAGCGCCTCCGCGAGCCGCCGCACGATGCGCTGACGGCCTTCCGCGAGGGTGATCTCGACCTCGATGCTCGAGTCCACGGGACGCACGCGGAAGTCCACGACGCGCACCGGGCGACCGTCGATCGCCGGCGGTCGCGCGAGGGCCGCCCGCACTTGAGCGGCCCCGGGCCCATGGACCCGCAGCCAATAGGTGCGGGGCACGGCGAAGCGTGGATGCATCAGCCGATGCGCGGCGGCGCCGTCCGTGGTGAAGAGCAGCAGCCCCGAGGTCATGACGTCCAGTCGTCCGACGTAGGCGAGCCCCGGCACGTGGGGGAGGAGGCTGTAGACGGTCCGCCGCCCCTCCGGGTCCCCGCGGCTCACTACATAGCCGACCGGCTTGTTGAGCGCGAGCCAGGTCACCGGCCCCGGCCGTACGGCACGCCCGTCGACCGTCACTCGCTGGCGCAGCGGATCCACGCTCATCCCGATCGTGGCCATGGCGCCGTCCACGCGCACGCGACCCGCACGGATCAGATCCTCGGCCTTGCGGCGGGACGTCACGCCCGCACGCGCCAGGGCGCGTTGCAGGCGCATCAGCGTCATTCGGGTTCGGCGGGCGCGGGCGGCCGGAGCGCCACCGACAGCTCTTCCAACCGCGGCAGCTCGTCCAGGTCTTTGAGGCCGAGGATCTCCAGGAACTGCGGCGTGGTGCCGTAGAGCAGCGGCCGCCCGAGCCCCTCGCCCCGGGTCACCACCTCCACCAGCCCCCGCTCCGCCAGTTTGTCGATCACGGCGCCGGAATCGACGCCACGGATCTCGTCGACCTCCGACCGCCCCACGGGCTGGCGGTAGGCGATGATGGCCAGCGTCTCGAGCGCCGCGGGCGAGAGCCGGCGCGGGCGCAGCGCGAACTGCGCGCGATCGATCGCCTCCGCGTATTCCCGCTGTGTCAGGAACTGCCACCCCTGTGCGATCTCGATCAGCTCGACCCCGTGGTCGCCCGTCGCGAAGGCGTTCCGGAGCTCGACGAGGGCGGCGCGGACCGCCGCCGCGCCCGCCTGCGGGTCGAGAGTGACCAACTCTTCGACCGTGAGCGGTCGCGCCGAGGCGAACAGCGCCGCCTCAACGAGCTTCGCGAGGGGACTCACGGCGGATCTGAATCGGGGCGAACGGCCCTTCTTGGTGCACGCGCAGGGCGCCGCGCTTGGCGAGCTCGAGCAGGGCGATGAACGCGGACAGGACGTCCACGATCGTGGGACGCTCCCCCACGACGTCGCCCCATCCGAGGGCCGCGCGCTCGGCGAGCAGCGCCTCAATGCGCGCGGTGGCGCCCTCCACGTCGAGCGGCCGCGGCACCACGCGATGCAGCACCGGCTCGGGAATGAGCGCGATCACCCGCTCCGCGGCGGCCAGCAGATCGTTCAGGTCGATCACGAGCGGCGCGGGCGGCACGGTGGGCGGCTCGGGAGAGAAGCCCCGCCCGAACTGCTCGGCGCGGCGCGCCGCCGCCGCCCCCAACCACTCCACCAGCTCGCGGATCTGCTGGTACTCGAGTACCCGGCGCACCAGCTCGGCGCGCGGATCCTCCCACTCGTCGTCGCCCACGTGCCGGGGCAAGAGCATCTGCGCCTTGATCCGCAGCAGCCGGGCCGCCATCTCGAGGTAGTCCGCCGCCTGGTTCAACCGCAGCTCGTTAATGACCGCGAGGAACTGGTCGGCGATCTTCGCGATCGGCAGGTCGGTGATGTCGACCTCGTCCTCACGGATCAGGTGCAGCAGCAGATCCAGGGGGCCCGAGAACTGCTCGAGCTCGACGACGAAGCCGGCCTGGTCTTGAGCCGTGGGCGGAAGGGCGGTCACGAGGCCACCCCGATCCGGAGTCCCCCGACGACGGCAAGGCCCAGACTCATCAGCTGGTCGGCCGGCCACAGGAAGACATTGATGACCCCGGGGGCGAGCCAGAGAATCAGGAGGAGCGGGAGCATGCCAAGCGCGTAGAACTGCCGGTACTTGAGACCCCAACCGGGGGGCAGCAGATGGTAGAAGACGTGGCTGCCGTCGAGCGGCGGGATCGGAATCAGGTTGAAGAAGGCCAGCACCAGGTTGAGTCGCATCCCGTAGTACGTCATGTCCTGCAAGATCCCGAGGCTTCCCACGAGCGACGGCACGCGCTGGCCGACCAGGCCGACCGCCCCGAAGAGACTGGTGAACACCACGAACAGCGCCAGGTTCACCACGATACCGGCGAGCGACACGATCACGTCTCCCCGGACGAATTTGCGGTATTTCCTGGGGTTCACGGGCACCGGTTTCGCGGCCCCGAACAGAAAGCCGGCATGCGACAGCCAGAGGATGACCGGCACCAGCACGGTCATGATGGGATCGATGTGCTTCAGGGGATTGAGCGTCAGCCGCCCGAGCATGTAGGCGGTGTCATCGCCCTGCCGATAGGCGGCTTCGGCGTGGGCATATTCGTGGGCCACCATCGAGAAGAGGAGGACCGGGGCCCAGATGAGGATGTCGAACGAAATAGCTCGGGCTCGGGGGTCGGTGACGGCCTAAGATAACGAGCCGGCGGGGGCCCGGTCAACGGCGTAGCGCCTTGACCGACCTGCACTTACCCTCTATCTTCCGCCCCTCACGAGGAGGCCTCGAGTGCCCAGAATCAAGTCGGCGAAGAAGGCGATGCGCCAGGGGCGCGCCCGCCACCTGCGCAACCGTGCCCAGAGCTCCGCGCTCCGCACCGCCCTCAAGCGGGTGCGCACCGCAACGACGTCCGAGCAGGCGGGCGAGGCCTATCGCGTCGCCGCGCGATTGCTCGATCGGGCCGCCCGAAAAAATCTGATCCATCACAACAATGCGGCGAGGCACAAGAGCCGGTTAGCTGCGGTGGTGCGGAAGCTCTCCAAATAAATAACGACGTCTAGCAAAGTCGTCGCGCAAAGACGTCCCGCAGAAACGTCCCGCAGAAACGTCCCGCATGAGCGTACGGTGTTGCGAGACGGTGTTCGAGACGGTGTTGCTTGACGTTTCTTTTCTTTTAAACCGCGTCGAGTTGACCGCCGCACTGCCCGCAATACCACTCCGTCGGCAGATTCATCGTGCCGCACTCCTTGCACCGGAGCGTCCGCGCGACTTCCTCGTCGCCCGCCGCTGCGGACGGGTCGGGGACGACCGGCGCCGGGAGCGGGTTGGCGGCGCGCTGCGACGGCGGTGCGGCGGCGCGGGGCGGGTCGGACGGGACCGCAGGCTGGAACTGGGCGCCGCTGGCGCGTCGCGGCGACGGAGCCCCCCCGGTGTCGTCCTCGGTGACGGACTTGATGAACTCGAGCTCGTCCACCTGTGACGCTCTCTCCGGCTGCGCCCGCGGCCTGGGGGGTGCGGAGGGAGCGGGAGGCGCGAGTTCGGGAGCGGCTTCGGGAGCGGGCGCAGGCGCTCGCGGGGCGGGCCGGTTGCGGACCAGCGCATCGAGCTCCTCGAGCTTTTGGATGTCCGCCTCCACCGACTGCAGGTCCTCACGCACCGACACCAGCTCGGCGAGGACATCCTGGTGCACCTGGTCCCATTGCGACTCGTCGAACTCGCCGACCGAATGGCGCAGCTCGCTCTCGGTCAGCTTTTCGGCGACCAGGGCCTCCTTCTTCTGCAGCTCGCCGCGCAGGTGCCGCTTTTCCTGGATCGCCAGGCGGGCGCTCTCGGCATGCGCCTTGAGCTCCTCCATCACTGCCGCGAGTCGCGCCTCGTAGTCCTCACGCACCCGCGCCCGCACGTTCCCCGGCGTCGCGTCCGCCGAGCTGTTCAGGCGTACGATCCAGGCCTCGTATTGGCGCCGCTCCTCCAGCAGGCGCTGGATGATGGCAGTGCTCTTGGACGGTCCTCTAGCCATTCCGTTCCTCTCGTGCCCGATCTCGCTGCGCCTCGAGGCGCGCCACCGCCTCGGGACTCAACTCGTTCACACGCCCCAGCGCGCGCGCCACGAAGATGATGCGAGCCGCGTGCTCCAGACTCTCCATCCTGATCCACGCCGCATCGAGCGTCGCCCCGACAGTCACCGCCCCGTGGTTCGCGAGAAGCCAGGCCTCGTGCCCTGCCAGGTACGGCTCAAGCCGGTCGCCCAGCTCCGCAGTCCCGGGCGTCCCATAGGGAACGAGGGGCACGTCCCCACACTGCACGATAAGCTCAGGCAGGACCAATATATGCAAGTCTTGCCCGGCGACCGCCAAACCGGTCGCCACAGGGGGGTGGGCGTGGACGACGGCACCGACGTCAGGCCGGCGGGTCAGGATCCGCAGATGTAAGTCCAATTCACTCGTCGGGTTACGCCGCCCGCGTCGCCTTCGACCCCGCAGGTCCACTTCTACCATGTCCGCCGGCCCCACCAGGGCCTTAATCACGCCCGCCGGCGTCACGAGCACACGGTCGGGCCCCAGGCGAACCGCCAGGTTGCCGTCCTGGCCGGCGATGAGTCCCCGCTCCGCGAGCTGCCGGCAGCACTGCGCCATGCGGCGGGCGACCGCATGCGCCGTCACGAGCCGGCGTGAGCCTCCGCCTGGTGCACGACGTTGCCGCCCACGATCGTGATTGCGGCGCGACCGATGAGCGCCCAGCCCGCGAAGGGCGTGTTGCGACTCTTCGAGAAGAATGCTGCGGGATCGACGGTCCACCGCGCGGTGACGTCCAGCACGACCACGTCCGCCGCTCGACCCGGCTGCAACGTCCCGCCGGGGAGTCGGAACGCGGCGGCCGGGGCGGTACTCATGCGGTGAACGAGCTCCGGGAGCGCGAGGATCTTGCCTTCCACGAGCTCCGTGTAGGCCACCGCGAACGCGGTTTCCAGCCCGACGATGCCGAAGGGGGCGTCGTCGAAGGCGGCTTCCTTGGCGTCGTAGGCGTGGGGGGCGTGGTCGGATGCGAGGCAGTCGATCACGCCCTCCCTGAGCGCCTGGCGCAGCGCCGCGACGTCCGCCACCTCGCGCAGCGGCGGGTTCATCTTGGCGTGCGTATCGTAGCGCTCGCAGGCGCGCTCGGTGAGCGTGAGGTGATGCGGCGTGACCTCGGCCGTCACGCGGACCCCCTGCTCCTTGGCGCTGCGGATGAGCGCGACCGAGCCGCGCGTAGACACGTGGCACAGGTGCACGTGCCCGCCGGTCAGCCCGGCGAGCAGCACGTCGCGCCCCACCATGATCTCTTCGGCCGCCGCCGGGATGCCTTTGAGCCCCAGCCGGGCCGCGACCAGTCCCTCGTGCATCACGCCGCCCGCGGCGAGGGTCGGCTCCTCGCAGTGATCGGCGACCGGGATCTCGAAGGTGCGCGCATACTCGAGGGCGGTGCGCATCAGGTGGCTCGAGACGACGGGCTTTCCGTCGTCGGAGACGGCGACCGCGCCGGCTCCGACCATTTCACCGAACTCGGAGAGCCGCTCTCCCTTCTGGCCGACCGAGATGGCGCCGATCGGATACACGCGCGCGAGGCCGGCACGCGCCGACTGGCGCACGATGAAGCCGACGGCGGCCTGGTTGTCGGTAACGGGATCGGTGTTGGGCATGGCGCACACGGCGGTGAAACCGCCCGCCGCGGCGGCCCGGGCGCCGCTGGCGATCGTCTCGACGTCCTCGTTGCCGGGCTCGCGCAGGTGGACGTGGACGTCCACGAGTCCGGGGGCCACGACCTTGCCGTGCACGTCCCGCACCTCGACGCCGTCGGGCGTCCCGAGCCCGGTGCCGACGGCGGCGATCATGCCGTCCTGGATGAGGACGTCCGCGGGCTGATCGAAGTCCCGGCTCGGGTCGATCACGCGGCCACCTTTCAGGAGCAGCGGCCGCGTCACTCCGGGCCTCCCGCGCCCTTGGCCGCGTCGGCCAGCTCGGGCCGCCCGCCGGCCAGCAGGTACAGCACCGCCATCCGGACGGCGACGCCGTTCGTGACCTGATCGAGAATCACGCTGTGGGGCCCGTCGGCGACGCGTGAATCGATCTCCACGCCGCGATTCATGGGCCCCGGGTGCATGATGGTCATGGGGCGTGCCGCCTTTTCGAGCCGCTCGGCGGTGACGCCGAAGACGCGGTAGTACTCCCGCACGCTCGGGATGAATCCCATCTCCATGCGCTCGAGCTGAAGCCGCAGCACGTTCAGCACGTCGGCCCACTCGATCGCCTCCTCGATGCGGCGGAAGCGGCACACGCCGAGCTCCTCGATGCCGCGCGGCAGGAGCGTGTCGGGGCCGCACACGCCGACTTCGGCGCCGAGCTTCAGGAGGCCCCAGATGTTCGAGCGGGCGACGCGCGAGTGCAGGACGTCGCCCACGAGACACACCTTGATGCCCTCGATTCTCCCGTGTTTGTCGCGGATGGTCAGGAGATCGAGCAGGCCCTGCGTGGGATGCTCGTGCTTGCCGTCGCCGGCGTTGATGACGTTGGAACGAATCCGGTTACCCAGGAACTCGGCGGCCCCGGAGGAGGGATGGCGGATGACCACCATGTCGATCCGCATCGCCTCGAGGTTCCGGGCGGTGTCGACCAGGGTCTCCCCCTTCTGCACCGAGCTGCCGCTCGCCGCCACGTTGACGGTATCGGCGGAGAGACGTTTTTCCGCGAATTCGAACGAGATACGCGTACGCGTGGACGCTTCGAAGAACAGATTGACGATGGTCTTACCGCGGAGCGCCGGGACCTTCTTGATGGGGCGCTCGGAGACTTCCTTGAAGGGCTCGGCGGTATCGAGGATGAGCCGGATCTGGTCTGCCGAGAGGTCTTCGAGCCCGACCAGGTCCTTGCCGAGGGGGGGGGCGGTCACGTTGGAGCTCCCTGGCGCACCAAGTCCACCTCATCGCGCCCGTCGAGCTCCTCGACCAGCACGTCGACCCGCTCCCCATTGTTCACTTTGACCTGCTTGCCGACGATGTCCGGCTGGATCGGCAGCTCGCGCCCTCCGCGATCGACCAGCACGCAGAGGGAGATGCGCTTGGGGCGGCCAAAGTCGGCGAGCTCGTCGAGCGCGGCGCGCACGGTACGGCCGGTGTAGAGCACGTCATCCACGATCACGACGTGCTTGCCCGCGAGCGCCCCGGGGATGCGGGTCTCGCCGATGACGGGCTTGGGGCCCACCGTTTCGAGGTCGTCGCGGTAGAGCGTGATGTCGAGGGCGCCGCGGGGCACGACCACGCCCTCGTCCTGCTCGATCAGCCTGGCGATGCGCTCGGCGAGCTCGACCCCGCGCCGCTGGATGCCGATGAGCACAAGATCGTCGGTTCCGTGGGCGAGCTCGAGCACTTCCACGGCCATTCGCTGAAGCGCCCGCGACAGGGCGCGGGCGTCCAGGATGATCGTGCGGTCGGGCCGGCTCATCTCAGGCTTGGAAGGTAACGCGCGGCCCTGCGGGGTCAACGGCGGACGGGGTTGACGCCCCTCGGCGCACGAGGTCTCTTCGAAGCCATGCGCCACTACCTGTGGACTCTCGTCGGGCTCAGCCTGGCCGTCTCCCCGCTCGACGCGCAGGGACTCCGTGATAAGATCTCCCAGCTGTTCATTTTCGCGGACGGCAAGGACCCGCTCTTCCTCAGCGGCACCGCCGGCTCCGACGCGGCGACTGCCGTGCACGCCGACCACTTCGTCCCCGCGGCCGTGAACGACAACGGCACCCTCATAGGGTTCATCGGCACGGCGATCAGCCAGAACGTCGCGAACCTCCCGGTGAGCGCGACCAGCGGCGGCTCCACGTTTCGCTTCGAAGGCGGGGTCCCGGTGTCGACATCGAGCTCCCCCGGCTCGATCTTCGGCGAGCGCGCCCAGACGCTCGGCCGGGGGCGGGTCTTCGTCGGCGCCAACGTGAACCGTCTGCATTTCGAGACGCTGCGGGGGGTGAGCCTCGACGACATCCAGATGACGTTCACCCACGAGAACGTCACGGGCCCCGCATGCGACGCCGCCGTGGGCGCCTCGTGCACGCCATACGGCGTCCCGACGCACGAGAACGATGTGATCGCGCTGCGCCTGGCGCTCGACATCGACATGACGGTCACTTCCTTCTTTATGAGCTTCGGGCTGCTGGACCGAGTGGACATCGGGGTCGTGCTCCCGATCGTGTCCACCTCGCTGCGCGGCACGAGCGACGCGCAGATCATTCCGTTCGGCGGCACCACCGCGCAACACTTCTTCGGCGGGACGGCCGACAACCCGCAGCTGTCCACCTCCCGATTCGTGGACGGATCCGCGACCGGCATCGGGGACATCGCAGCGCGCGTCAAGGTCAACGTCACCCGGTCGGACCGCACCACCTTCGCGGTGCTCGGCGACGTCCGCTTCCCCACCGGAAGCGAGGATGATCTGCTGGGATCAGGCCACGTCGCGGCCCGCGGATTGGGCATCCTGTCGGCGCGGTTCGGGGCATTCGCGCCGCACGCCAACATCGGGTACCTGTTTCGGAGCGGTGACCTACAGAATGACGCCGTCCTGGCGACGGTCGGGTTCGATCACCTGATGGCGCCGTGGGCGACCCTCGCCGTCGATCTGGTGTCGGAGCTGCAGGTCGGTGAGAGCAAGCTCCGGCTGCCGGGCACCGTCACCTACGACCTGCCGTTCCGCCGCACCGTCGAGCCCACGAACATCCCCAACGAGCGCGACGACCTGATCAGCGGCTCGTTCGGCTTCAAGTTCACGACGCGGGCCGGGATCACGCTGGTTGGCAACACGCTGTGGCCGCTGAACCGCGGCGGGCTGCGGCCTAACGTCCTGTGGACCGCCGGGCTCGAGTACAACTTCTAGGCGGACGCTGAGAGGACCACCGAAGTCCGTTTCCCACGGCCCGGCCATCATCGATGTAGGGGCGCAGCGCGCTGCGCCCCTACGCTTACAGCGTTGTGCCGTGCCGGGCCCATCCTTACAGGATGGGAAATTCCACGCCGAGATCCCCGTGTTTCTTGAGCACCCTTCCAGCACCGGCTAGCGAATCGTGGTGAGCCGCCAGCCGCTTGAGTCCACCGCGAGGACCGCCCGGAACGTCACCGGCCGCCGCTCGGCCCGGCCCGTGGTGGCGTTGTCGTACTCGTAGACGCCGCTCACGATCGCTTCGGCCGTGAGGCCCGAGAGATGCACGGCCGTGACCGTCAGGCCGGCCTTGAGATTGCGCACGGATGCGAAGAAATCCTGCCAACTCTGTTGCTGCGCCGACGTGAGCCCCGGATACGCCCGCCGCACCTGGCCTACGTCGCGCGATTCGAGCGCGCGCGCGTAGTCGTCGATCACCTTCTGGATGTCCGGCCGGGGGTCGACGGGAGCGGGCGCCACGGCGGCGGGCGCGGCCGGCTGCTCCGCGGCGCGGCGCGGCTGGGTGTCGCGCGCCGCGCGCGCCCGCGACTGGCGCTCGGCGTCCGCCCAGAGAGAGGCGGCGGTGGCGAGCTGGACCATCGCCTCGGGCCACCGGCTCTGGGCCGCGAGCGAGTCCGCTCCCTTGAACACGGTGTCCCCCTTCGCGAGCTCGGCGGGAGTCGCTCCTGCCTCGACCGCGCGGCTCATTGCGGCGGTGGCCCGCGCCCGGAGTGAGCGCAGCACGCTGTCGTTGCGCTGCGCGACCACGGTGCGCGTCGCCGATTCGGCAACCGCAGCGGGCGGCGCGGACGGCACGCGCTCCCGCGCTGGCCGCCGCGCCGCGCGCGTCGGCGCCGGGACCGGAACGCCGCGCACGGGCGCTGTATCCACAGGAGCGGGGGGGGCCTGGCTCACGCGGGCCGTGTCGCGGGGCGACGCGGAAACCGGGGCGTGCGTCGTCTGCCAGCCACGCCACGGAGCCAGCCACCACAGCGCGGCGGCGATCGCCAACCCGCTGAGGCCCCCGACGCCCCACCAGAGTCGCGAGCCGGCGCGGGCGGGCGGCACTGTGGCCGCCGCCGCGTGCGCTTGCGGCTTCGAGAGCACAATCGGGCTCGTCGGGGTCTTGAGCTCCGCCATTAACGCCGAGCCGGGGCCCGCCTTCGCCAGGGTGATCATTTCGCCGCGGACGGGGTCATCGTGCCGCAGGGACGGCCGGCCGCACACGGCGACAATGTCGTCCATGCTGGGCCAGCGCTGGGCGGGATCCTTTTCCAGCATCCGCATCACGCCTGCGGCGAGGTTGGGCGGACAGTCCGGGCGGAGTTCGGCCACGGGACGCGGGCGCTCGTTGAAGTGCGCGTACATCACCGACATGGTCGAGTTGGCCTGGAACGGCAGCCGCCCGGTCAACATTTCGTACGCGACGACGCCGAGTGAGTACTGGTCGGACGCGCCGGTGACATCGCGGGTCGCACACTGCTCGGGGCTCATGTACGTCGGCGTGCCGACCGTGACACCGGTCATCGTGAGGCCTTCCGCCTGCACCACTTTGGCGATCCCGAAGTCGGTGACCACCGCCCATCCGTCTTCGTCCAGCATGATGTTCGCGGACTTGATGTCACGGTGGATGACGCCGTGCCGATGGGCGTAGCCGAGCGCATCGCCGGTATGGGCGAGGATCGTCTGTACCATGGGGATGTGCAGCGTGCCGACGTCACGAATGATCGAATCGAGGGCCCGTCCCTGCACGTACTTCATGACGAAATACAGGACGTGCTCGCTTTCCTTGACGGCATAGATCGGAATGATGTGGGGATGGCTCAGGGCGGCGGCGGTGCGCGCCTCCCGCTTGAACCGCTCGACCATGCCCTCCCCCATGAGCAGGAGGGCGGGCGCCAGCACCTTGATCGCCACCTTGCGGTCGAGGGCGAGGTCGTGCGCGAGGTATACCGTGGCCATCCCGCCGCGCCCCAGCTCGGCGAGGATTTCGTATTCGCCCAGCGTCGCCTGGCGTAGGGCCTCGAGCTGCGCGTTGTGCTCCGGCGGCGCCGCGCGACGCACCGGCGGCGCGACCGCTGCGCCCCCACCGCTCGCCGCCACCGGGACGCTGGTGCCGCAGCGGAGACAGAAATACGCTCCCGGCGCCAGGGAGGTGCCGCAGCGCGCGCAGTAGGACTGTGTCTCGGGAGCCATCCACCGGGGCCGGTTGAGGAGTCCCCTATGCAATAACACATGGGCATCCGGCGGGCAACTCGTTGTCGCGAACGCGGTTTTCGGACCTAGCTGAATACGGGGGTCAGCGGCGGGTCGCCCTTGAGCACCGCCTGTACGTTCGCGACCGCGATGGTCGCCATCTGGCGGCGCGTCTCGAGCGTGGCGCTCCCGATGTGGGGCAACAGCACGGTGCGGGGCGCGGCGCGCAGGCGGGGGTGGACCGCCGGCTCCTCCAGGTAGACGTCGAGCCCCGCTCCACCCAACCGGCCTTCCTCGAGGGCCTGCGCGAGCGCTTCCTCGCGGACCAGGTCACCGCGCGCGGTGTTGATGAGGATGGCGCCCGGTTTCATCTGTCGCAGCGTGTCGGCGTTGATGATGCCCTTGGTCGCCGGCACCGACGGTGCGTGGAGCGACAGGACGTCGCTCTCCCGAAGGAGCCTTGACAGCTCGACCCGCAACGCACCGCACTCCCGCTCGAAGTCGGGCCGCGGGTTGCGCGTGGTGTAGAGAATTCGCATGCCGAAGGGCACCGCGCGGCGCCCCACGGCCTGGCCGATCCGTCCGGCGCCGAACAGGCCGAGGGTGCGGCCGCGCAGCTCGATCCCGAGCAGCAGCTCCGGATGCCACCCGGTCCACGACCCGCCCTTCACTAGCTCGGTGCCCGTCACCACATGGCGGGCGCACGCGAGGATCAACGCCCACGCGAGGTCGGCGGTCGCGTCGGTGAGGACGTCGGGGGTGTTCGTGACCTTGACCCGGCGCATCTCGGCCGCCACGACGTCCACGTTGTCGTGTCCGACGGCGCAGTTGGCGACGATTTTCAGCTTCGGGAGGCGCTTGAGCTCGCTGCCGCCCACCCAGCGCGACAGCAGCGGGACGAGTGCGACGTAGTCGCCCGCGGGAGTCGGCTGATCGCTCGGAAGCCAGGTGACGTCCAGGCCGACGAGCTGTTGGGGCTCGAGGAGTCGCTCGAGTTCGGCCGCGATGAGGATGGGGTGACCCACTACCTCCTCATCTGTGCCCGGCGGATCGAGTCGTCCACCGCGAGCGCGCGACCGGGGCTCCACTTGTAGTACAGCTGGAGACACGACCCCGCCTGCATCTTACGCTGCCTGGTACAGGTCGCCACCTCCTGCCGGTGCGTCGGGGCGTCGTGGCGCCACAGCGAGTCCTCCGTCGCCGTGGCGCGGGCTTCCGCCCAGCCGTAGCCCATGAGGCAGCGCGTCATGTCCCCCGAGGGGTCCTTGGCGCACTGGGCGGTTTCCTTCCGGTGCCGCGCCGCCTCGGCGCGCCAGGTGGAGTCGGCGTGCAGCTGCGCGAGGGAGTCCTGCTCCTGCTGGTACGTGGTGGCCGCCGTGAGTGCCGCCGCCTGCTTCCACTTGTATTGCAGCACCAGACACTGCGCCGCACCCTTGGCGTCCATCGTGATTCTGCTGCACTCGCGTACCTCGGCGGCCTTCTTGGCGGCCGACTTGAAGCAGCCGAGGGCGGCTGCGGCAACCACGGCGGCGAGCCAGGCCTTCGACCAGCGTATCATCCTCCCTCCTGTTCTCCTCTGTGCGTCTGTGCGTCTGCTACTATTCACTGCTCACTAGACTCACACGGACAGGGTGGGATTCGAACCCACGGTACCCTTGCGGGCACACCGGTTTTCGAGACCGGCCGTTTCAACCGCTCACGCACCTGTCCACTAACGGCTGGAGAACAGATAACAGTAACAGACGCACAGACGCAGCAGTGGTGAACAGCGAGCCGTCGACAGGTGAGCCTACCTGTTATCTCTCCCCTGTTCTCCTCTGTGCGTCTGTGCGTCTTTTTTTCCTGTTCTCTGTCACCTAGCCTTCCACGGATAGGGTGGGATTCGAACCCACGAAACGGTTACCCGTTTACGCGCTCTCCAGGCGCGTGCCTTCAGCCGCTCGGCCACCTATCCCAAACTACTAGACGCA